>Ga0209810_1002217_pt1 | contig 24233 bp, 22 predicted proteins | sample Coa_R1_7_FD_187159 | JGI IMG/M metagenome (GOLD analysis project Ga0209810, IMG submission 187159) | Surface soil microbial communities from Centralia Pennsylvania, which are recovering from an underground coalmine fire - Coalmine... | ecosystem: Environmental > Terrestrial > Soil > Unclassified... | reverse complement strand
GTTCTCATGGCTCGCAAGAAGATCGCCGTCGAGACCGTCGCAGAGGCGTACCTGGCGCTCCTCGCCGAGCGCGGCGTCGAGTACCTGATCGCCAACGCCGGCACCGACTTTGCGCCGATCGTCGAGGCCTACGCCAAGCTGGCGCGCACCGGCATCGCGACCCCGAAGCCGCTGATCGCGACGCACGAGAACGTCGCGATCTCGATGGCGCACGGCTATGCGATCGCGTCGGGCAAGGTGCCGGCGGTCATGGTGCATGTCAGCGTCGGCACCGCCAACGCGATCTGCGGCGTGTTCAACGCGGCGCGCGAGAACGTGCCGGTGCTGTTCACCGCCGGTCGCTCGCCGCTCACCGAGGAAGGCATGCTCGGGGCGCGCGACACCTACATCCACTGGGCGCAGGAGATGTTCGACCAGGCCGGCATGCTGCGCGAGATCGTCAAGTGGGAGTACGAGCTGCGCAACGGCGTGCAGCTCGAGACCGTCATCGACCGCGCGCTAGCGCTGGCGACGAGCGAACCGGGCGGCCCCGTCTACCTGTCGCTGCCGCGCGAGGTGCTCGCCGCGCCGCTCGCCGATTTCGCGTTCGACCAGCCGGCGCGGCGAGGGCCGGCGGCACCGCCGGCGCCGGACCCTGCGGCGGTCGAGGAGGCGGCGCGGCTGCTGGCGGCGGCACGCTCGCCGCTGATCGTCACCGCCAGCGCCGGCCGCGATCCCGCGGCGGTGCCGGCATTGGCGCAATTCGCCGAACGGTTCGCGACCCCGGTCGTCGAGCACCGCCAGCGCCACCTCTGCCTGCCTGGCGACCACCCCTGCCATCTGGGCTACGACCCGACGTCCTACCTGGAGGAGGCGGACGCGATCCTCGTTCTCGAATGCGACGTGCCGTGGACGCCGAGCCGCAACGCGCCGCGGCTGGAATGCGCCGTCATTCATATCGGCGCCGACCCGCTGTTCGCGCGCTACCCGATCCGCGGCTATGCCGCCGACGTCGCGATCACCGCGATGCCGCGTCTGGCGCTGCCGCTGCTCGGCGAGGCGCTGGCGCGGCAGGGCGGCGAGCAGGCCGCGGCGGAGCGGCGCGAGCGGGTCCGCGCGCGGCGCGAGGCATTGCACGCGGGCTGGCGCAAGGCGCGCGAGGCGGCGGCGACCGAGCGGCCGATCAGCCCCGCCTGGGTCAGCGCCTGCCTCGCCGCCGCAAAGCCCGACGACACGATCCTCGTCAACGAATACACCCTGCTCAACGAGCATTGCCCGTCGCTGCGGGCGGGCGGCTATTTCGGGTCGAGCCCGGCGGCCGGCCTCGGCTGGGGCGCCGGCGCCGCGCTCGGGGTCAAGCTGGCGGCGCCGGAGCGGCCGGTCGTCGCGATCCTCGGCGACGGCTCGTACATCTTCTCGAACCCGGTCGCGGTGCACCACGCCGCCGCGATGCACCGGCTGCCGGTGTTGTTCGTCGTCATCAACAACGCGATGTGGGGCGCGGTGCGCCGCGCCACCCTCGGCATGTACCCGCAGGGCGAGGCGGCGCGCAGCAACAAGCCGCCGTTCATCGACCTCGACGACCTGCCCGCCTTCGAGCAGGTCTGCGCCGCCGCCGGCGGCTACGGCGAGCGCATCGAGGACCCGGCCGAACTCCCGGCCGCGATGGCCCGCGCGATGCGCGAGGTGACGGTCGAAGGCCGCCAGGCGCTGCTCAACGTGATCTGCCGCGGCGTCTGATCAAAAGCTCTTCGGCGAGCGGGCCTGTTGAGGATCCCCAAGAGCAGTTGGCTATTGTCGTCGTCATGCCGGCGGAGGCTGGCATCCGACCTTTCAAATGATCGAGCGGCTGAGGGGTGGGTCCCGGCCTGCGCCGGGACGACCAAAGGGGAGCGCGGCGATCGGTGAAATTTCAGAATCAGAACACGAGAGGGGTACCCGCCCGAATGGGGTCACTCTCCCCAGAAATCGTCATGGCCGGGCTTGACCCGGCCATCTCCGGGGGCCTGCGAGATCGCCGGGTCAAGCCCGGCGATGACGAGAAAAAGATTTCCTGCCCGGCGCTGGCAGCGCCATTGGCGACGCTGATGCCAGCGGCCAATAGTTCTCAGCGTTCCGTGACGGTGATCGGTCGCATCGGACGCTTCCAAACCATCAGGCTGATGGCCGCGGCACGAGGCTTGCGTTAGACTGTTCGCCACCTTTCATCGGAGACGCACATGATATCGCTACGGCTTGCCGGCGCCGCGCTGGCGGCGCTGTGCCTGACGCAGGTGCCCGCCGGCGCGCAGACCAAGGCCACCTACGATACGGAGCAGGCCGGGCCGCTGATCTTGGAGTTCGGCAAGGACGGCAGCGTCACCGGCGAATACCCCGAATACCAGGGTCACATCAAAGGCACGCTCAAGGGCACCGACCGCATCGACGGCACGTGGTGGCAGAGCAAGGCCGCCAGCGACGACGTCAAGTGCGACAAGGAGATGAACGGCACCCTCTACTGGGGCAAGTTCACCCTGATCGAGAACGCCGATCAGAAAGGCTTCCACGGCATGTGGGGCAGCTGCGACCATGAACCGGACGATCCCTGGAGCGGCACATTGAAGCAGTAGGGCCGCCCGCATCCGCGCTCAGCCGGCCGCGGGCGGCAGCAGCGGCGCGCCCTGCCGCTCGTACCACGCCAGGATATCGCGCCAGATCGTCTCGGCCGATTCGGCGTACCAGAACAATTCGATGTCCTCGGGGTCGATCGCGCCTTCCTCGACCAGCGCCTCGAAGTTGACGATGCGCCGCCAATAGGCTTCGCCGACGAGGATGACCGGCACCGGCGCGATCTTGCGGGTCTGCGCTAGCGTCAGGACCTCGAAGAGTTCGTCGAGCGTGCCGTAGCCGCCGGGAAATGCCACCAGCGCCCGCGCCCGCAGCAGGAAGTGCAACTTGCGCATCGCGAAGTAGTGAAAGCTGAAGCACAGTTCCGGGCTGACATAAGGGTTCGGATACTGCTCGTGCGGCAGCGTGATGTTGAGGCCGGCCGACTTGGCGCCGACCTCGTGCGCGCCGCGGTTGGCGGCTTCCATGATGCCGGGGCCGCCGCCGGTCAGGATCAGGATGCGCCCGCCGATGGCTTGCTCGCCGCCCCGCCCGACGAGGCGGCCGAACTCGCGCGCGATGTCGTAGTAGCGGCTCTTCGCCAGCACGCGGCGGGCGATATCGAGGCTCTGCTGCAGCCGAACATCGTCGGGGTTCAGTGCCAATGCGCTGGCCAGCTTGTCGCAGCGCATGCGCGCGGCCGCCGGTTCGCAGATGCGGGTGCCGCCAAACACGACGATTGTGTGCGCCACGTCCTGCTCCGCCAGCAGGGTCTGCGGCTTGAGGTAATCGAGCATCAGCCGAATACCGCGCACGTCCTCGCGGCCGAGGAAATCGAGGTCTCGATCGGCTTGACGATAGGTCGGGCTGTCGATGACCGCCTTGATCTTCGCCGGCGCATTGGGGTCTTCGGAACCAGGTTTGGGCTGTTCCTGAGGCAGAGGCTGGCGTCGAAACTGGCGGGAAACGGGTTGCTTCATCTGCTAGGCTTCCTGTGGGAGAGCAGTTCTGCGCCCTGAATGTGCAAAAACGCGTTCCGAGACGTGTTTCGGCGAAACCGCCTACATTATCGCAAGCGGTGGGCATTGCTTTTCGATGTCGGATATCTCGACCGCTGAGCCGTCGGCCAAGCCCGAGCGCATCGCCAAGGTGCTCGCGCGGGCGGGGCTGTGCTCGCGCCGCGACGCGGAGCGCTGGATCGCGGCCGGCCGCGTTTCCGTCGATGGCGAGGTGCTGACCAGCCCGGCGGTAACCGTCACCGAAGCGAGCGACGTGCGGGTCGACGGCGCGCCCCTGCCGCAGCCGGAGCGGGCGCGGCTGTGGCGCTACCACAAGCCCGCCGGGCTGGTCACGACGCACCGCGACGAGAAGGGACGGCCGACCGTGTTCGACGCGCTGCCGAAGGAGTTGCCGCGGCTGATCTCGGTCGGTCGCCTCGACCTCAATTCCGAAGGGCTGCTGCTGCTGACGAACGACGGCGGGCTGGCGCGCCGCCTCGAACTCCCGGCAACGGGTTGGTTGCGGCGCTACAAGGTGCGGGTGCACGGCGCGGTCGATGAGCAGCGCCTCGCCGCGCTCGCCAGGGGCGTCAGGATCGCGGACGTCGATTACGGCCCGATCCGCGCCGAACTGGAGCGCACCCAGGGCAGCAACGCCTGGCTGACCCTGGCGCTGCGCGAGGGCAAGAACCGCGAAATCAGGCGCGTCCTCGACCATCTCGGCCTTGCGGTGACCCGCCTCATCCGCCTGTCCTACGGCCCCTTCCAGCTCGGCCATCTCGCGCGCGGCGCCGTCGAGGAAGTGCCGAAGAAGGTGCTGGCGGAGCAGCTGGGCAAGTCCGAGCCGAAACCGGGCCATGCGCATCGTCGGCGGTAGCCATCGCGGCCGGCGGCTGATGGCGCCGCCGGGCGAGGCGGTGCGTCCCACCAGCGACCGCGCCCGCGAGGCCTTGTTCGACATTCTGTCGCACGGCCGCTTTGCCGCCGAGGGGGTCCCGTTCGCCGGCCGCCCCCTCCTCGACGCCTTCGCCGGCACCGGCGCCGTCGGTCTCGAAGCGCTGTCGCGCGGCGCCGCCGAGGCCGTCTTCATCGAGCGTGAGCGCGAGGCGCTCGCGGCGCTGCGCCGCAACATCGCGGTGCTCGGCGAGGAGGATCGCACCCGCGTCATCGCCGGCGACGCCACCCGGCCGCCGCGGGCGCACGTCGCCTGCGCCGTCGCCTTCCTCGACCCGCCCTACCGGAGCGGTCTCGCCGGCGCGGCGCTGTCGGCGCTGGCGGCGGCGGGTTGGCTCGCGCCGGAGGCGCTCGCGGTGGTGGAGCTGGCGGCGCGCGAGGACTTGGCGGCGCCCGCCGGCTTCGTCATGCTCGACGAGCGCGTCTACGGCGCCGCCAAGCTCGTGTTTCTGCGGCGGCCGCGGACGACGGGAGAAACGTCATGAACGAGGCAAGTCTGCGGCACGTGACCTTGCGCGACGGCGAGCAGGTGCCGGCGCTCGGGCAAGGCACCTGGCATATGGGCGAGGACCGCCGCCGCGCCGCCGCCGAGGCGGCGGCGCTGCGGCTCGGCATCGAGCTCGGCATGACCCTGATCGACACCGCCGAGATGTACGGCAACGGCGGCGCCGAGGAGGTCGTGGCGCAGGCGGCGCAAGGGCTGCGCGACCGCCTCTTCATCGTCAGCAAGGTCTACCCGCACAACGGCACCAGCCGCGGCGTGGTCGATGCCTGCGAGCGCAGCCTGAAGCGCCTCAACACCGACCGCATCGACCTCTATCTGCTGCACTGGCGCGGCTCGGTGCCGCTCGCCGAGACGATCGAGGGCTTTGTCCGGCTCCAGCGCGACGGCAAGATCCGCCTTCACGGGGTCAGCAATTTCGGCACCGACGATATGAAGGAGTGGGTCGCTCTCGCCGGCGGCGAGACCGTGGCCGCGAACCAGATCCTCTACAATCTCGGCCGCCGCGGCCCGGAATGGGACCTGATCCCGTGGTGCCGCGAGCGGCGCATCGCGATCATGGCCTACACCCCGATCGAGCAGGGCCGGCTGCTTGGCAACCGCGTCCTCGGCGAGGTCGCCCGCGCGCACGGCGCAACGCCGGCGCAGGTGGCGCTGGCGTGGCTGTTGCGGCAGGACGGCATGATCGTCATCCCGAAGGCGAGCCGGCAAGAGCACGTCCGCGACAATCGCGGTGCCCTCGACGTGGCCCTCACGTCCGACGACCTCGCCGCCCTCGACCGCGCCTTCCCGCCCCCCACCCGCAAGACCCCGCTCGGCATGGTGTAGGCACGCCGTGCACCTCTTAGGGCGGAACCCGATTCGAACAGGATCGCTCTGGGCAAAAGCCGTCAGGGCCGGGCTTGACCCGGCCATCTGCAGGGCGACGGAAGATCGCCGGGTCAAGCCCGGCGATGACGGGAAGAGAACGCTCGCACCTGATCGGTAACCGCGCTTAGCGCCTCCCGCGCACGCGGGCGCCGAACAGGATGCGCCACGGGTCGGGCATCTCGCCGACCGCCACCTCGATGAGGCTCGGCCCCCGGCGCTTCAACGCCGCCGCCAGCTCCCGGCGCAGCCCGTCGGGCGTCGTCGTGCGCACCCCGGCGATGCCGTAGCTCTCCGCCATTTTCGGGAAGTTCGGGTTGCGCAATTCGACGCCGATGAGGCGGTTGCCGTAGTCGTTCTTCTGCATGCGCCGCACGTTGCCGTAGGCGCCGTCGGCGAAGACGACCGCGACGACGTCGATGCCGTGCAGCGCCGCCGTCGACAATTCCTGCACATTATACATGAACCCGCCGTCGCCCGAGATGGACACGACCGGCACGTCCGGCCGCGCTACCTTGGCGCCGAGGGCGGTGGCGTAGCTGAACCCCAACGTGCCCTGATAGCCGCTGTGGATGTAGGTGCGCGGCTGGTAGACCGGGAAGGCGAGCCGGCCGACATAGCCGACCTGCGTCAGGTCCTCGACATAGACCCCGTCGTCCGGCAGTTCGGTGCGGATCGCGTCGAGGTACTCGCATTGCGGCCCGAGCTTGTCGCGCAGCCCCGCCATCGTCCTCGCCTTCAGCGCCTCCAGCTCGTCGCGCCGCGCCGGCCGCCCGTCCGCGCCGGCCGGCAAGGCCTGCAGGATCGCCGCCACGGCATCCTTGGCGTCGGCGACGATGCCGATCTCCGGCTTGGCGACGCGGGTGATCTCGATCGGATCGAGATCGACGCGGACGACCTTGAGATCGGCGTCGAGGCCCCAGCGCGTCTGCGGGATGTTGAGCCGCGTGCCCACGGCCAGCACGACATCGGCGCCGCGCCACAACTCGTTGCCGGCGAGCAGGTTCTGCGCGAGGTAATGGCGGTCGCTGACGACCCCCTTGCCGCCGGTGTAGGTGGAGACCGGCGCCTGCAAGCGCTCGGCCAGCGCCAGCACCTCCTCGCCCGCGTTCATCGCGCCGCTGCCGACATAGATCAGCGGCCGCTTCGCCGCCGCCAGCAGCGCCGCCGCCCTCTCCACCAGCACCGGGTCGGGGGCCGGCGGCTCCGGGGCGACGCCGGCCGGCGGCAAGGCCACCTCGGTCTCCAGCGCCATCACGTCGAGCGGCATTTCCAGCGCGACCGGCCGCGGCCGCCCGTCCGCAAGCTGGCGGAACGCCTCGTTGACGAGCTGGCCGGCCTCGGTCGGATGGTTGATGCGGGCGGCGAACTTGGTCAGCCCCTTCAGGATCGCGAGCTGATCGGGGATTTCGTGCAGCAGCCCGAAGCCGCGGCCGATCAGGTCGGACGGGATCTGGCCGCTGATGCACAGCACCGGCGCGTTGGTGGCATAGGCGGTGGAGAGCGCCGCCGTCGTGTTCAGCAACCCCGGACCGGGCACCACCGCGAAGGCGCCGGGGCGGCCGCTGGCGCGGGCGTAGCCGAATGCCATGTAGGCGGCGGCCTGTTCGTGGCGGGTATGGATGACGCGGATCGCCTCGCCGGCATCGTAGAGCGCGACGAACAGCGCGTCGTTTTGCACCCCCGGCAGCGCGAACAGCGTGTCGACGCCGTGCCGGGTCAGCATCTCCACCAGCGCCCCGCCGCCCGTCATCCGCGCCATCGCTTCCTCCTCGCGTTGCCGCGGCGATCTTATCCCAAAGCCCCATCCAAAATCGGCTGCAAACTCAGGTTCGTCATGCCTGGACTTGATCCGGGCATCTGACGGCGGTGACAAGGGCAGTGCGGTTCGCCGTGGCATCATCCGAAGGCAAGTATGCCGAGGCCGGCGGGATGAGACGCCGCCGGGGACGTTGACGCGGCATGTCCGACAGCGGCTGGATCGAGACCGACATCCCGGCCCGGCTCGACCGGCTGCCGTGGAGCCGATTTCATACCCTCGTCGTCGTCGCGCTCGGCATCACCTGGGTGCTCGACGGGCTCGAAGTGACGATCGCCGGGTCGATCACCGGCGCGCTGCAAAGCAGCCCGGTCCTGCATTTCAGCGAGGTCGAGGTCGGCCTCGTCGCCAGCGCCTATCTCGCCGGCGCCGTCGGCGGGGCGCTGCTGTTCGGCTATCTGACCGATCGGCTCGGCCGCAAGCGGCTGTTCATGGTGACCCTCGGCGTCTACCTGGCGGCGACGGCGGCGACGGCCCTGTCGTGGGATTTCGCCAGCTTCGCCGTCTTCCGCTTTCTGACCGGGGCCGGCATCGGCGGCGAGTACGCCGCCATCAATTCGGCGATCCAGGAGCTCGTGCCGGCGCGGTTCCGCGGCCGCACCGACCTCGCCATCAACGGCAGTTTCTGGGTCGGCGCCGCGCTCGGCGCGCTGGGGGCTGTCGTGTTCCTGAAGCCGGGGGTGTTGCCGCCGGATTGGGGCTGGCGCGCCGCCTTCGGCATCGGCGCGGTGCTCGGCCTCTTCATCCTGTTCCTGCGGCGGTGGGTGCCGGAAAGCCCGCGCTGGCTGATCCTGCATGACCGCCAGCGCGAGGCCGAGCGGGTGGTCGGAGAGGTCGAGGCACGCGTCCGACAATCGGCGAGTGCCGCCCCGCCGGAAGCGCACGGGCGCATCCGCCTGCACGCGTCGCGGCGGACGGCGCTCTCCGCGATCGTGCGGTCGGTGTTCGTCTCCTATCGGCGCCGGGCCGTGCTCGGGCTGACGCTGATGGCGGCGCAGGCCTTCTTCTACAACGCGATCTTCTTTTCCTATGCGCTGGTATTGACCCGCTTCTACCGGGTGCCGGCGGAGGCGCTCGGCTGGTACATGCTGCCATTTGCCCTCGGCAACTTCATGGGGCCGCTCCTGCTCGGCCGCCTGTTCGACACGATCGGCCGCAAGCCGATGATCGCCTCGACCTACGCGCTCTCAGGCCTGCTGCTGGCCGCCGTCGGCTGGCTGTTCGACGCCGGCACCGTCGATGCGGTGACCTTGACGGTCTGCTGGAGCACGATCTTCTTCTTCGCGTCGGCGGCGGCGAGCGCCGCCTACCTCACGGTCAGCGAAAGCTTCCCGCTCGAGGCGCGCGCGATGGCCATCGCGCTGTTCTACGCGCTCGGCACCGCCCTCGGCGGGGTCGCGGCGCCATGGCTGTTCGGTACGCTGGTCGGCTCGGGACAGCGCGGCGAAGTCTTCGGGGGTTACCTCGTCGGCGCCGGGCTGATGGTCGCCGCGGCCATCGTCGAGATCGCGATCGGCGTCCGGGCGGAGCGCCAGCCCCTCGAAAGCGTGGCCCGGCCGCTCAGCGCGCTGGCGGAGGACGGCTGACGCGCTTTGAACCGTAGCCTCGCCGCACCCGACCGATGCAGAATGAGGGCTGACATGCTGGGCGGCGCAGGCGGGCGGCGATGGCGGAACGGCGGGACTGGTTGATATCGACGGCGGTCGGGACCGGGGAGAAAGGGTTTGCCGGCGATGGCGGCCCGTCCGAGGCGGCGGTGCTGAACGGCCCGTTCGACGTGGCGTTCGACACCGCCGGCAACCTCTATTTCTCCGACACCTTCAACCACCGCGTCCGCCGCGTCGATGCCGCCACCGGCACGATCTCGACGGTCGCCGGCAACGGCGCCAAGGGATATGCCGGCGACGGCGGTCCGGCGACCGAGGCGAGCCTCAACGAACCCTACGGCGTCACGATCGGCAGGACCGGCAATCTCTATATCGCCGACCGCCTCAACGCCGTCGTCCGCCGGGTCGATGTGTCCGGGATGATCACGACCCTGGCCGGCACCGGCAAGGCCGGGTTCGGCGGCGACGGCGGTCCCGCCGCGCGCGCCGGGCTGGCCGAGCCGAACGGGCTGGCGCTCGATCGAACAAACCGGCGGCTGTTCATCGCCGATGTCGCCGACCACCGCGTTCGCGTCGTCGATCTGATGGCCGGCACGATCGAGACCTTCGCCGGGACCGGCGTCGGCGAGGACAGCGGCGACGGCGGCCCGGCCGCGACGGCCGGCATCTTCGGCGCGCGCGCCGTCAAGGTCGCGCCCGACGGCACCGTCTACATTCTCGAACGGCAAGGGAGCCGGCTGCGCGCGGTCGATCCGGCCAGCGGAGCCATCGCCACCATTGCCGGCACCGGCGCACGCGGCTATGCCGGCGACGGCGGTCCGGCCATTGCGGCGGTATTCGACGCGCCGAAAGAGATGGCGCTCGACCGCGACGGCAACATCCTCGTCGTCGATACCGAGAACCACGCGATCCGGCTGATCGACCGGCGCAGCGGCGTCGTCACGACGATCGCCGGCGGCCGCAAGGGCGGCCACGGCGACGGCGGCCCCGCGACGGAAGCCGGCCTCGACCGGCCGCACGGCGCGACGGTAGGCCCGGACGGGGCGATCTATATCGGCGACACCAACAACCACCGCATCCGCAAGCTCACCTCTTTCGTAGGGCAAGGCTGAAATGAATAAAGACGACGTGAAGGAAATGCTGGCGCGCGTTCTGACCTGGCCGCAGGACCGCCAGCAGCAAGCGATGCGGGTCCTCGCCGAGATTGAAGCGCAGGAAACGACCAGACTGCGCCTCAGCAATGAGCAGGTGGCCGAGATCAATCGGCGCCTGGCGGATCCGCAGCCAAGGTTTTTGACCTTGGACGAGGTCAGAGAACGATCCGCCCCTCGGGGCGCATGAACGTCATCATCCGCGATGCTGCCTACGCGGATCTCGAGGAAATGGATCGCGAAGGATCGGGCCGCCCTCGGCGGACAGGGCGAACTATTATTCTTGCACTATTATTGTCGTCATGCCGGCGGAGACCGGCATCCACTGGTCCAACGATCGAGCGGATGGGTGGGCCCCGGCCTGCGCCGGGACGACGAAGGGAAGCTTGGCGGCCGGGCGAAACTTCGGAACCGGGACACTAGCGATTTTCCACGGAACCCGTGACCGCTAATTAGCTCCAAGCTCACAGCGCCTCGCCGAGAAACCGGCGCAGCTCCTTCACGAGGTCCTTGGGGTTGTCGCCCTGCACCGTGTGGCCGGCGCGGGGGACGGTGACGCGGCGGCCGTTGGGCAGGCTCGCCGCGAGGCGCTCGGCGTCCTCCTCGTGAAAGACGTCGCTGTCGCCGCCGCGCACGACCAAGGTCGGGCAGGTGACACGGTCGAGATGATCGGCGAGGCGGGCGCGGTCCTCGATGTGGCGGCCCTGGTCGAGCGCGTGAAAGCGGCGGCGGTCGTACTTGAAGGCCCAGCTGCCGTCGGGAAGCTGCCGCAGGTTGTGCATCAGGCTGCGCCGCAGGATCACCGGGTCGCGGCGCGGGTTGAACTTCAGCGCCCGCTCGATGATCGCGTCGAGCGAGGACATGTCGGCGGTGTCGTTGACGAAGTCGCGGATGCGGCGGGAGCCGGGCCGCCGCATGTGCGGCCCGGCGTCGATCAGCACCAGCGCGTCGAGGCGGTCGCAATGCTCGATCGCGAAGGCGAGCGAGTTGATGGCGCCGAGCGACATGCCGACGAGCACGAACCTGTCGAGGCCCAGCGCATCGACGAAGCCGAGCGTGTCGCCGCGCTGCGCCGCGATCGAATAGTCGGCGTCGGGCGACCAGTCGGTATCGCCGTGGCCGCGCTGGTCGAGCGCGAGGCAATGAAAATCGTTGCGCAATGCGAGGCAGCACAAATCCCAGGTGTGCGCGTTCAACGCGCCGCCATGCAGGAACACGATCGCCGGCTTACCCTCGCCGCCCCAGTCGAGATAGTGGAACTTGAGGCCGCCGATCGTGACCTCGCGGTCGCGCGGCAGCGCGACGCCGGGGAAATCGAAGCCGGCGCGGACGGCGGTGGAGGCAAGATGCTCGCGGTATTCCTCGGGCGACAGGCTCATCGGCTCTTTCCCTCTGGTTGCGCATCGCCTTTAGCATGAATTTGCCGGCGACATCGCCGCCTTCGCCGTTGATTATTCGCATACCCGCCCCGCCCGGGCGCATGGAGAAGGTCGCTCATGGAAATCCGCGTGCACGAGCACGGCCGCCACATCGTCGTCGTGACCATCGACAACGAGGCCAAGCGCAACGCGCTGACCCGCGCGATGCTGGTCGATCTGGCGGCGTTGTGGGACCGGCTCGACGCCTCGGAGTGCCGCTGCATCGTCCTCACCGGCGCCGGCGACAAGGCGTTCAGCGCCGGCGCCGACCTCACCGGCGACATGAGCGCCGCCAAGGAGACGGCGCACGTCATCAACCGGGCGCTGCTCAAGGACACGCCGTTCTCGAAGCCGATCGTCGCCGCCGTCAACGGCGACTGCGTCGCCGGCGGCCTCGAACTGCTGCTCTCGACCGACATCCGGGCCGCGGTGCCGCAGGCGCGCTTCGGGCTGCCCGAGGTCACATGGGGCATCTACCCGTTCGGCGGCGCCACCGTGAAGCTGGTCCACCAGATCGGCTATGTGCACGCGATGGAATTGCTGCTGACGGGGCGGCTCGTCGATGCCGCGTTTGCCGACCGGCTCGGCCTCGTCAACCGCATTGTGGCGCCGGAGCGGCTCATGGAATGGGCGGTCGAAACCGCCGAGGCGATCGCCGCCAACAGCCCCGCCGCGGTGCAGGCGGTGCGGCAGCAGGTCAGCAGCAGCATCGCCGACTACGCCAAGAGCCGCGAGGCGCTGGAACAGGACCTCGGCGACCGGGTGCGTTCCAGCCTCGACTTCATCGAAGGCCTCACCGCCTTCCGCGAAAAGCGCAAGCCCGATTACCGCTAGCGTTGTCCGACCGAACAGAGTCGCTCACCGCACACGCCGTCATGGCCGGGCTTGACACGGCCATCTGACCGCGGCACCGAGATCGCCGGGTCAAGCCGGGCGATGACGAGAAAAGAACGTTCGCACCTGATCGGGAAGCGCTCTAGATGACGCCGCGCTCGCGGAAGGCGCCGATTTGGGCGGGGGTGTAGCCGAGGTCGGCGAGGACCGTGTCGTTGTCGGCGCCGAGTTCGGGGGCGATGCCGATATGCGCCGGCGTCTCCGAGAACTGCCAGGGCGAGCCGTGCACCTTCAGCCGCTTGCCGTATTTTGGATAATCCACCTCGGCGACGTAGCCATTGGCGACGACGTCGGGGTCGTTCGAGGCTTCGAGCAATGTGTTGATCGGCGCCGCGACGATGTCGGCGTCGCGCAGTTTCCGCACCCACTCGTCACGCGACCCGGTCGCGAACAGTTCGTCGAGCCGCCGCAACAGCCGCTCGCGCTGCCCGTCGTCGCCGATGATGACGCCGAGCCGGCCGAAGCCCTCCGCCTCCAGCGTCGCATAGAAGCCGAGCGCGCTCATCGCGGTATGCCACGGCCGCTCGCCGTTGAGCTGGAACACCAGCGGCTTGCCGTCGCGGTCGTTGAAGCTGGCGCTGATGCCGGGCCGGTCGGGGGTGCCGGTGATGCGGGCCTGGCCGGTCACCGGGTCCTCGTTGCGCCACATCGCGGTCGTCAGCGTCCAGCCCATCAGCCGGATCTGCCCGCCGAGCAGCGAGCACTCGACCTTCTGCCCGATGCCGGTGGCGCGGGCGTAAGTCAAGGCGGCGAGGGCGCCGCCGAAGGCGAGGATGGCGCAGGTCTCGTCGGCCACGGAAACGATGCCGGTGCGCAATTTCTGCCCCGGCGTCGAATAGGCATGGGCAATGCCGCCGAGAGCCTGCGCCATCGAATCGGTGCCCGGCAGATGCGCGTTCGGCCCCTTCGGCCCGTAGCCCGAGATCGAGACGTAGACTAGGCGCGGGTTGACCCGGCGCAGCTCATCGTAGCCGAAGCCGTTTTTCTCCGCCGCGCCGGGGCGGAAGTTCTGCCCGAAGATGTCGGCGCGGGCGACGAGCCGGTGCAGGATCTCGCGCGCCTCCGGCATCTTCAGGTTCAAGGTGACGCTCTGCACGCCGCGGTTGTTGGTTTCGAAATAGGTGCTCGGCAGCCCGGGCAACACCGTCGAGCCGCGCGAGTTGTCGCCGGCGCCCGGCACCTCGATCTTGACGACCTCGGCCCCGAGGTCGGCCATCAGCATGTAGGGGACCGTGCCCGCCTGCGCTGTCGAGCAGGCGACGACCTTGACCCCGCGCAGCGGGCCGTGCGGCTCGGTCATCGGGGGGCCTCCGCTGAGAATGCGCTTTTCGGCCAGTCGAGGCCGTAATGTTCGCGCAAGGTCGCGCCCGAGTATTCGCTGCGGAACAGGCCGCGCCGCCGCAGGATCGGCACGACTTCCGCGGCGAAGGCGTCGAACTGCTGCGGCAGCAGCGGCGGCATCACGTTGAACCCGTCGGCGGCGCCGTCGCGGAACCAGTCCTCCATCAGGTCGGCGATCTGCTCCGGCGTGCCGGCGGTGACGTAGTGGCCGCGGGCGCCGGCGAGATAGCCGAGCAATTGGCGCAGGGTCGGCTTGTCACGGCGCACGAGGTTGATGATGACCTCGGTGCGGCTGCGCGCCGCCTCGACCGTGCCGGGGTCGGGGAAATCCTCCGGGCTCAGCGGGCGGTCGAGCGGCAGGTGCGAGAAATCGTGGCCGCCGAACCGGCCGGACAGCCGCTTGCGCCCGACCTCGGGGTCGGTCAGATCGTTGACCTCGCGGACGAGGCGCTGCGCCTCGGTCTCGGTCCCGGCGATCATCGGGCTGAGGCCCGGCAGGATCAGCACCTGCGCCGGGTCGCGCCCCTCCGCCGCCGCGAGCCGCTTGAGGTCGGCGTAGAATTCCTGCGCCGTCGCCTTCGCCATGTGCGCGGTGAAGACGGCGTCGGCGTGGCGCGCGGCGAAGCGGCGGCCGGTGTCGGATGAGCCGGCCTGCACCAGCACGGGCCGCCCCTGCGGACAGCGCGGCATGTTGAGCGGCCCGGCGACGCGGTAGAAGTCGCCGCGGTGATCGATCGGCCGGATGCGGTCGGGCCGCGCGTACCGCCCGCCGGCCCTATCGTCAAGGACGGCGTCGTCGGCCCAGCTGTCCCACAGCGCCTTGACGACGGTCATGAACTCCTCGCCGCGGGCATAGCGGTCGTGATGGCTGACCTGGCCGCTGCCGCCGAAGTTGCGCGCAGCCGTCGCCAGCCACGACGTGACGATGTTCCAGGCGGCGCGGCCGTTGCTGATGTGGTCGATCGAGGCGAACTGGCGCGCCAGGTTGAACGGTTCGGTATAGGTCGTGGAGGCGGTCGCGATGAGGCCGACGCGCTCGGTCGAAACCGCGAGCGCGGCCAGCACCGTGATCGGTTCGAGCCAGATGCGCGCGGCCTGCGCGACGTCGTCGGGGATCGCGAGCTGGTCGGCGAGAAAGATCGAGTCGAATTTCGCCGCCTCGGCCCGCCGCGCCAGATCCTGGTAGTAGCGGATGTCGGTCAGCGCCAGCGGCGAGGTATTTGGGTGGCGCCACGACGCCTCGTGGTGGCCGCGGCTGTGGAAGAACAGGTTGAGGTGCAGCTGCCGCTTCATCGGCCGAACACTCCCGGTTGGCGCAAGCGCCGGCAAGACGGCCGAGCGTAGGCAGCGGGCGAACGCCCGGCAAGAGCCGCGGCGGCGGGATCAGGGGCGGCTTCACGCAGGCCGCCCCCGCCGCTAAGATCGCGCCCGGCACTATCATCCGAAAACGAGGAGGAGCGTTTCATGGCGATCAGCATGTATCACGCGTCGGTGCCGGTGTTCCTGCAATTGCTCGGCGGCCTCAAGAACGTCATCGACAAGGGCGAAGCGCACGCCAATGCGCACAAATTCGAGGAGGCGGTGCTGCTGAACTGGCGCCTCTATCCCGACATGTTCACCTTCGCCCGCCAGGTGCGGCAGGCGAGCGAGCACGCCCTGGGCGCCTGCCGGGTGGCCGGCATCGACGTGCCGCAATCGGCGATCGTCGACAACAGCTACGCCGAGATGAAGGCGCGGCTCGACAAGACCATCGACTCGCTGAAGGCGCTGCGTCCGGAGCAGATGGACGGCAAGGAGGACTCGCAGGTCACGATCACCGCCGGCGGGCAGCAGCGCAGCTTCCGGGCGCAGGTCTACCTCTACCACTTCGCGATGCCGAATTTCTATTTCCACACGACGACCGCCTACAACATCCTGCGCTCGCTCGGCATCGAGATCGGCAAGCGCGACTTCATGGGCCAGATGCCGTCGTAAGAGATCCGCGCAGCCGCTCGCAAAGAATAACCCTCTCCCCCGCCGGCCGGGGGAGAGGGCAGGGTGAGGGGGGCCGAGCGGCGAGCCCCTCCCATCCGCGATCAAAAAATTCTGCGGCCGATGCGGGCCGCCGGACCCTCACCCTCCCACCCTCACCCTTCCCTCCCCCGCAGGCGGGGAGGGTCAGGGAGGGGGCGGGTCCCTCCCTCTCCCGCGGTGCGGGAGAGGGTTTCGAGCGGTGTACGGTTCACGAGCACTCTCGCACAAGCCGTTATGGCCGGGCTTGACCCGACCATCTCCGGGCGCCTGAGATCGCCGGGTCAGGCCCGGCGATGACGAGAAAGGAACGTCCGCGCCTGATCGGCTTCCGCTTTAGGTCAGCGGGGGGAAGACGTGGAGGCCGTCGGGGCCGAGGGGCAGGGGCTGCACCCGCGCCGCCTCGGCCGGGTCGAGCGGGCCATAGAGGTGCGGAAATAGGCGCCCGTTGCGCGACGGCTCCCAGCGCAGGCGGGTGCCGAGGACGCAATCCTCGACGGCGATCAGCACGAGGTCCGGCTCGCCGGCGCGGTGGCGGCGGGCGCTTTCGACGATCTGGTCGGCGGTCGAAAAGTGCATGAAGCCGTCGCGCCGGTCCTGTTCCGAGCCGCGGTAGACGCCTTCCCGCACCGCCTCTTCCCACGCCTCGGCCCGGCACATGTGATACACCATCCGCGTCATGCGCCGCCGCCCCAACCGCCGCCGTAAACCGCTGCCGGCGCTGCGGCCGGCTGTCTGCCTCGGTTGGCCGCGTTCTTCAAGGTGACCCTCTCCGCGAGTCCGCGCCAGATCATGGTGCCGCGCGCCCCGGTCATGCTGGCCGGTTTGCGCGAGACGATTTGGCTGTCGCCCGATGGCGAAATCGAGGCGCTGTCGCACGACGAGGCGCGGCAACGGCTCGGCCGCGAGATGGCGATGTTGTGCCATGCCCGCGCCACCGCCCGCCGGCTCGACCTGAGCGGCCTCGTCGCGCTCGACGTGCTGGAGCTGTTCGCATTCGTCCGGCCGGCGCGTTTCTGCGTGCCGACGCCGCGCGGGTTGGCCGAGGCGCTCGGCCTGGCGGCGCCGCGGGGTGCGCCGGAGCAGTGCCTCGCGCTCGCCGCCGCGGCGCAGACGCTGCTGGAGCTGCTTGCCGCGGAAACCGACGTGTCGGTGCGCGCGCTGGCGGAGGCGGCCGAGCGGGCGCAGTGGCCGTGGGCGCCGGCCGTGCTGGCGGCATTGCCGCCGGCCGATCCCGTTTCGGTGCGGCGCGCCGCCGGCTTGCGGGCCTGGCTCGACCTGAAGGAATGGTCGGAGAGCGCGCCGCCGCCGCCGCCCGGCAACGCGGCGGTGGTGCCGGAAGAGGCGCGCGGCCGGCTCCGCGACCTGCTCGGCGGCGCGGCGGAGGCGCGGCCGCAACAGGCGGAATACGCCGCCGCCGTCGCCGCCGCGTTCGCGCCGAGCGACGCGCCGGAGCATCCCAACGCCGTGCTCGCGGAGGCCGGCACCGGCGTCGGCAAGACGCTCGGCTATATCGCCCCGGCGAGCCTCTGGGCCGAGCGCAACGGCGGCGCCGTCTGGATCTCGACTTACACCCGCAATCTGCAGACCCAGATCGCAGCGGAACTCGACCGCCTCTACCCGGACCCGGCGCTGAAGCGGCGGCACGTCGTCGTCCGCAAGGGCCGCGAGAACTTCCTGTGCCTGCTGAATTACGAGGATGCGGTGCGCGGCGCGGCGAGCCGCCCGAGCGCAGGCCATCTCGCGCTCGTCGCGCGCTGGATCGGCGCCACCGAGGCGGGCGACCTCGTCGCCGGCGACTTCCCGGGCTGGCTCGCCGAGTTGATCGGCCGCTTCCGGGTCAACAGTCTCGCCGACCGCCGCGGCGAGTGCGTCCACTCCGCCTGTGCGCACTTCCGGCATTGCTTTATCGAGAAGAACGTCCGGGCGGCGCGCCAGGCCCGCATCGTCGTAGCCAACCACGCGCTCGTCATGGCGCAGGCGGCGCTCGGGGGGCTCGACGACGCGACAGTGCCGACCCGCTATGTCTTCGACGAGGGGCACCACCTGCTCGAAGCCGCCGACAGCGCCTTTTCCGTCCGGGTCTCGGGACAGGAGGGGCGGGAACTGCGGCGCTGGCTGCTCGGCGCCGAGGGCGGCGGCAGCTCGCGGGCGCGCGGCCTGCGCCGCCGCATCGGCGACCTCATCGAGGGCGACGAGGCCGCGACACAGGCGCTGATCGAGATGCTCGTCGCGGCGCGCGTGCTGCCGGCCGACGGCTGGCTGCAGCGCGTCGTCGAGGGGCGCGCCCTGCCCGGCTTCGAAAGCTTTCTCGCGCTGGTCCGCCGCCAGGTGCTGGCGCGCAGCGCCGTCGCAGACGCGGCCTATGGGCTGGAGGCGGAGGCGCGGCCGCCGATCCCCGACCTCCCCGAGGCGGCGGCGCGGCTGGCGGACGGGCTGGACCGGCTGGCGGCGGCGCTGCGTCGGCTTTCGGCAGCGCTGCGGGCGAAGCTCGAAGACGTCGAGAACCCGCCCGACCCGGGTCTGCGGCAGCGGCTCGACGCCGTCGTCCGCGGCCTCGACCGCCGCGCCGACCTGCTGCTCGTGGCATGGAGCGACGCGCTGCGCAGCCTCGCCGAGCCGGCGGGTGAGGAGACCGTCGAATGGCTCGCGCTCGAGCGGTTCGACGGGGCCGAGAACGACGTGGCGCTGAGCCGCAACTGGATCGACCCCGGCATCCCGTTCGCGCGCTACGTGGCGGCGCCGGCGCACGGGGTCGTCGTCACCTCGGCCACCCTGACCGACGGCGAGCCGGACGCGGCGCTCGCCTGGAGCGCGGCCGAGGCCGCCACCGGGCTGCGCCATCTGGCGCGGCGCCCGAGCGCGGCGCGCATCCCCTCGCCGTTCGACTACGCGGCGCAGACCCGCATCCTCGTCGTGACCGACGTGCCGCGCGACGAGATCGGCCAGGTGGCGGCCGCCTATGCCACCCTGATCGCCGCCGCGAAAGGCGGCGCGCTCGGCCTCTTCACCGCCATCGCCCGGCTGCGCGCCGTCTACGAGCGCATCGCGCCCGAGCTGGAGGAGCGCGGCATCCTGCTGCTGGCGCAGCATGTCGAGGGGATGTCGGCCGCGACCCTCGTCGAGATCTTCCGCAACGAGGAAGATTCCTGCCTCCTCGGCACCGACGCGGTGCGCGACGGCGTCGATGTGCCGGGTCGCTCGCTGCGGCTCATCGTGTTCGACCGGGTGCCGTGGCCGCGCCCCGACATCCTGCACCGCGCCCGCAAGCCGCGCTTCGACGCCGCCCGCTACGAGGACCGCATCGCCCGCCTGCGCCTGCGGCAGGCGTACGGCCGGCTGGTGCGCCGCGCCGACGACCGCGGCGTCTTCGTGCTGCTCGACCGCGCCCTGCCGTCGCGCCTGCTGTCGGCGTTCCCGGAAAACGTACCCGTCGCCCGGGTCCCCCTCGCCGACGCCGCCGCCCTCACCGCGGAATTTCTGGAAACCCGTTCGGATTAAAACAGCCACCCGTCATTCCCGCGCAAGCGGGAAATCCAGAGCTGGGCTCGGTGGCCGCCCCCTGGGCCCCCGCTTTCGCGGGGGCGACGGAAGGGTTACGCCGGGGCGTGGGCTTCTTCGAGGTGGTCGATCTCGCCGACGTGCTTGGCCGAATGCACGAGTTCGAAGGTGATGCCCTTGCAGTGCCGGCAGGTCGGGAAGCGGCGGCCCTTGATGACCGTCACCTCGTGCGGCATGTCGGCGTGCACGGGGTCGTGGGTGATGCGGTAGATGCCCGATTCCGGCACGATTTCGCCCGGCTTGTGGAACTGCGCCATGTCTCGGCTCCCGTAACTGTCCTCTCGGGACAAGACGGCGCGGCGGCGCCGCGGGTTCCGCGGCGGAACCGGCCCGTCCGTATCCCGTTCAACTGGCGGTCTCGCAAACGAGGAGCACCGTCTTTGGCCGCGCGCACCTCCCGCCACACGGTGCTGTCGGAAATCCCGACCTTCGACGAGGAGAGCGACGACCTCACCGTCGTCATCGAGACACCGAAAGGGAGCCGCAACAAATACAACTACGAGCCCCGCTTCGACTGCCTCAAGCTCGCGACGGTGCTGCCGGAGGGCATGATCTTTCCGTACGATTTCGGCTTTCTGCCCTCGACCTTGGGCGACGACGGCGACCCGCTCGACATCTTGGTGCTGATGGACGCGCCGGTGTTTCCGGGATGCGTCATCGCCGCCCGGCTCATCGGCGCGATCGAGGCGCGGCAGAAGGAGAAGGGCGGGGCGTGGGAGCGCAACGACCGCCTCATTGCCGTCGCCACCCACGCCCAGACCCACGACGAAACCCGCTCGCTCGCCGACCTGCGCCCGCGCCTCGTCAAGGAGATCAAGGCCTTCTTCGGCCAGTACAACGAGCTGCGCAACCGCAAGTTCGAGGCGCTCGACGAGGTCGGGCCGAAACAGGCCCGCCGCCTCGTCGAGGAAGGGATCGCCCGGTTCGAGAAGCAGCGGCCGTCGTCGGACTGAGCCGCGCTAGTCTCCTGATCGCGAAGTTGATGAGGCTTCGCAGGGCGTCATGCCGGCGAAGGCCGGCATCCACGGAGCCGACGATCGAGCGGCTGACAGGTGGGTCGCGGCCGGCGCCTGGACGACGCAAAGGGAAGCGCGGCGACCGGCGAGACCTCGGGATCAGAACACTAGCTGAAAAATCGCTGGCCTTGACAGGCGGGGCGGCGCTTTGGTCTGTGGCGGGGCGCCCGGCCGTCTGCAGCGAAAGGAGAGGCGATGCTCGATTCCCATGCGGCGCTGATCTACACGATGGTCATCGTCTCGGCCGCCGACCGCGACATGACCGACGCCGAGTTGACGATTATCGGCGACATCGTCGGCCACCTCCCCGCGTTCCGCGAGTTCGACCGCAAGCAGCTGCCGCGGGTGCTGAACGATTGCGCCCAGCTGCTCGGGCGCAACGACGGTCTCGAAGAGGCGCTGAAGGAGATCAAGACGGCATTGCCGGAGCGGCTGCGCGAAACGGCTTACGCCATCGCCTGCGATGTCGCCGCCGCCGACGGCGAGGCGACGCAGGAGGAATTGCGCATTCTCGAAATGATGCGCGACCGGCTGCGGATCGGCCGCCTCGTCGCCGCCGCCATCGAGCGCGGCGCCCGGGCCCGCTTCCAGGTTCTATAGCGCTCAACCGAGGGTCTGGCGCAACTCCGCCGCCGGCTCTACCTTCGGATGCGCCCGCGGGTGGGGTTTGCGCGGGCTGCCGGGTCGGGCTGGCGGCGCAGGACCGCCTGTTCGGGCAGTGCAGCAAATTTTGAACTCTCTCCGAACCGGCGCGTTGTCGTTAAGTTTTGTCGGGGTGGATTATGGACGACGCGATCCTTTCGCTGCGGGCGGCGGTTCCCGAAGGCCCGGACGGGGCGGGCGACCTCCTCCTCTCGCCGCCCGCGCTGATCGATGTGCTTCCGGCCGGGGTGTACGCCTGCGACGCGAGCGGCAGGCTGCGCTGGTACAACCGCCGCGCCGCCGAATTGTGGGGCCGCCGGCCGCAGATCGGCGACGACGCTGAACGCTTCTGCGGCTCATACCGGCTCTACAGCCTCAACGGACAGGTGATCCGGCGCGACGAGACGCCGATGGCGCAGGCGCTGCGCACCGGTGTTCCGGTCGACGGCGGCGAGGCGGTGGTCGAGCGCCCGGACGGCACCCGCATCGCCGCACGGGTCCACATCAACCCGCTCAAGGATGGCGCGGGAAACGTCATCGGCGCGATCAACTGCTTTTACGACGTGACCGAGATCAAGGACGAGGAGCGCCGCCTGCGCGAGAGCGAGCGCTCCTACCGCGAGCTGCTCGACGCGCTGCCGGCCGCGATCTACACGACCGACGCCGCCGGCCGCATCACCTACTTCAACGAGGCCGCGGCGGAATTGTCGGGGCGGCGCCCGAAGCTGGGGGTCGATGAATGGTGCGTGACGTGGCGTCTCTATTGGCCCGACGGCACGCCGCTGCCGCATGACGAATGCCCGATGGCGCTGGCGCTGAAGGAGGAGCGGCCGGTGCGCGGCGCGGAGGCGGTGGCGGAGCGCCCGGACGGCTCGCGGGTCCCGTTCCTGCCCTATCCGACGCCGTTGCACGACGCGTTCGGCAACGTGACCGGGGCCGTCAACATGCTGGTCGACATCAGCCAGCGCAAGGAAGCCGAGACGCAGCAGCGCATTCTGTTCTCGGAACTCAACCACCGCACCAAGAACAACATGCAGACGCTGCACGCGCTGCTGAACGCGGCGCGGCGGGAAACCGACAACGAGGAAGCGCGGGCGGTGCTGAGCGACGCGATCCAGCGCATCGGCGCGATGGCGGCGGCGCAGACAGTGCTTTATCAGGCGAACAACGCCGCCGGCTACCGCGCCCGCGACTTCCTCGAAGCGCTGTGCGGCACCACCAAGAAGGCGTTTGGGCAGGACGTCAACATCCGCTGCGACGCCGTCGATGGCGAACTCGGCAACGACACCGCCGTGCCGCTCGCCCTCATCCTCAACGAGCTCGTCACCAACGCCGTCAAGCACGGCCTCAATGGCCGCGGCAAGGGGACGATCAGGGTCAGCCTCGCCAAGGAGGATCAGGATTACGTCTTGCGCGTCGAGGACGAGGGGCCGGGGTTCGAATTGGCGACGACGCGGCGGCGTTCCTCCGGCCTCGGTCTTGTCACCGGGCTGGTGCGGCAGATCGGCGGGACCTTTACCGTCGAGAAGGCCGCCGGCGCCCGCTGCACGGTCCGCTTCCCGGACCAGGGCCGGTTGGCGCACTGAGCCGGCGGGATGGCGGCCACGGCGATAGAGTCGCAGGGGCCCCCGCCGCCGCGGCCAATACCCGCCGCCGCGGACAGCGGCGAGCCGCACCGGGCGGAGGCCGAGGCGCCGCGCATCCTGATCGTGGAGGACGAGTATCTGGTCGCGCTGGAGCTCGAATCGGAACTGACGGACGCCGGGTTTGCCGTCGTCGGATCCGCCGCGACCGCGGACGAGGCCATTCGGCTCGCCTCGGACAAGCGGCCGACGCTGATCGTCATGGACGTGCGCCTGCCCGGCCAGCGCGACGGCATCGACGCGGCGATCGAGATCTATCGCGCCACCGGCATCCGCTCGATCTTCGCGACCGCCTACCCCGAGCCGCAGCTGCGCCGCCGGGCCCAGGCCGCGGCGGCGCTGGCATGGCTGCCGAAGCCGTACCAGATGGAAACGCTCGTCAGCCTGATCCGCAAATCCGCCGAGGACATGCGGAAATAGCCGGATGAACCCGACCGGATGACGGCGGCGCCCCGTCAAGTTCTGATTGTCGAAGACGAGTTTCTGGTCGCGATGCTGATCGGCGACATGCTCGCCGATCTCGATTGCACGGTCGCGGCCACCGCCGCCAGTCTCGACGACGCCCTCGAAACCGCGCGCAGCGGCGCGTTCGACTTCGCCCTGCTCGATCTGCGGCTGAAGGGTACGGCCACCTACCCGGTGGCGGACGTGTTGCGGGAGCGCGGCATTTCCTTCGCTTTCGTCACCGGCTTCAGCGCCGTCGCGATCGACCCCGCTTACGCCGACGTCCCGATCCTGCAAAAACCCTTCCGCCGGACCGACCTCGCCGCCATCCTCGCGCGCCTTTCCCGCAGCGGCTAGCGCCGTAACCGACGGAAGCGAACGGGCTTCGCACCAACCGTCATGGCCGGGCTTGACCCACGGCTGTCCGGTTCAGCAAAACCGGTTGTGCGGTTTCGATATCAGACAACCAAAGATGCACCTTGCCCGGCCTTGGGCCGGGCATCCACGCCTTCTTTCGGCCCTTTCGCCAGCCGAAACCAGCGTGGATGGCCGGGACAAGCCCGGCCAAGGGGGCTGTGGGGATCGGAGACCCCTCCAGAAGGCGCCGGAGCGGCTCCTTTTTCCTTAACCGGACAGCCGTGGGCTTGACCCGGCCATCGTCGGACCCTCCCAAGATCGCCGGAGTTGTGTGCGTCAAGTTCTGCAAAAGCGCTGGTGATGTGGGGCGTGGGCGGCGCGGAGCCCCGTGTAGCGCAGCGTCGCCCACGCCCGGCCGCCGTCAGGCGGCCAAGGCCCGCAAAG
>Ga0209810_1002216_pt1 | contig 24236 bp, 13 predicted proteins | sample Coa_R1_7_FD_187159 | JGI IMG/M metagenome (GOLD analysis project Ga0209810, IMG submission 187159) | Surface soil microbial communities from Centralia Pennsylvania, which are recovering from an underground coalmine fire - Coalmine... | ecosystem: Environmental > Terrestrial > Soil > Unclassified... | reverse complement strand
GGCCGGGCAAAAACCGGCTGTCTCCAGGATGGCGGACCTTGCGCTTTCGTAGCATCTGACGGACGATGACCTCGACATGCTTGTCGTTGATGTCGACGCCCTGGCTCTTGTAGACGCTCTGGATCTCCTTGACCAGGTAGTCCTGGACCCCTCGGATGCCCTGCAACTCCAGCACCTTCTGGGGGTCGAGCGGCCCCTCGGTGAGCCGGTCGCCCGGATGGACCTCCTGGCCGGGCTCGACCTCCAGCTCGCCCCGGTAGGGCACCAGGTAGACCTTCCGCAAGACCACGCTCTTGTGGCCCAGGGCCACGATCTTTCTTAAGGCCTTATCGGTTAAGGGCTCTCCGGCCTGGACGATGGGCTCGCCGCTCTCGTCGAGGATAGCCTCGGCGGCCACGGCATCGGTGCCCAGTCCCTGATGGGCCAGAGCATCGTTGAGCTCCTGGGTGGTGTGGATGATGACGTTTCGTAACCCCTTGCTCTCGATGTCATGGACCAGGCCGGCATGCTCGGTGACAATGGCTTGGCCCTTGGGCTTTCGGGCCTCGAAGAGTTCGACCACTCTCAAGAGACCCCTGACCTGGTCCTCCAGCACCTTCAAGACGGCCTGGACGGAGCGGACGCGCTCGCGCTCGGAGCCTTCGGCCTCTCCGAAGTCGACGATGCCTCTACGGATGTCCTCGTGGAGTTCTCTTAAGGTGCTCTGGCGTTTCTGCTTGACGTTGGCGACGCTGGTGAGGTAGTTGCCGGCGACGCCACCGGTATGGAAGGTGCGCATGGTAAGCTGCGTGCCCGGCTCCCCGATGGACTGGGCCGCGATGATGCCGGTGGCCACCCCGATGTCCACCAGCCGTCCGGTCGCCAGGTCGCGCCCGTAGCACTTGGCGCAGACGCCCTGCCGGAGTTCGCAGGTCAGCACCGAGCGCACGCGCACGCGCACCGAGGAGGTCAGCTCGAAGATACTCTCCGCCGCCTTGTTCTTGCGCAGCGCCCCGGCCCGGCGCACGCCTCTGCGCACCAGCGCATGGGCGTCGGCCTCGCGCATGGCCTCACCCTTGCGGGCCACGACCTCTCCGCTCTCCACCGTCACCAGGTCATCGAGGGCGATGCGGAAATCGTCCAATGCCCGCGCCGCCGCGTCACTGATCTCGGTATCGGCAGGCACCAGCAGTTCCCCGGTCACCGGATTGGGAATGTCCTCGACCGTGTAGCGGCCCCGGATACGCTCGCTCAGCTTCTCCAGCACCTCGCCGCCTTCGAGAATCTCCTGCACCTCGATGCCCGCCGTCGTGCTGCAGTCCTGGTCCCGCACGATCACGTCCTGCGCCACGTCCACCAGCCGCCGCGTCAGGTATCCTGCGTCCGCCGTGCGCAGCGCCGTGTCTGCCAGACCCTTACGCGCCCCGTGCGTGGAGACGAAATACTCCAGAACGTTCAGGCCCTCATGGAAGTTGGACTTGATCGGCAGGTCTTCGATCAGACGCCCGAACGGGTCGGTCATCAGGCCCCGCATCCCCGCCAACTGGGTCACCTGCTTCTTGGAGCCGCGCGCCCCCGAGTCGGTGATGATATAGATCGGGTTATACTGGTCAATATCCTCCATGATGGCGTCGGCCACCCGCTCGGAGGCATTGAGCCAGATATCCAGAACCTTCGACTTGCGTTCCGCCTGGGAGATCAGCCCGCGCGCATAGTTGCGGTTGGTCCGCGCGACATCCTCCTCGGCCTTGTGGATGATCTCGTCGCGCTTGCCGGGGATGTCCATGTCGGTCATGGCGATGGTCACCCCACCCCGCGTCGCGTACTTGAAGCCCAGGTCCTTCAGGTCATCGAGGAACTGGATGCAGCGCTCCTTGCCGTGCGTCTCATACACGTCCGAAACCACGTCCGCCACCGCCTTGCGGTTGATCGTCCGCAGCAGATATTTGTCCGTATATTTCAGCCGATCCGGCAGGATCTGATTGAAGATCAGCCGCCCCACCGTCGTGTAGCGAGACGTATCTACCTTTCCATCCCGTGTGCGCGGCAGGTCGCCGTTGCCATGCCCGTTCCTGTACCCGATGATCTCCGGGCGCACCTCGGCGTCGAGATCCGTGCTCAGGCGGTGCGGCAGGCGCACGCTGATCGGCTCGTGCAGCTCCAGCTCGCCCATGTCGTAGGCCAGCATGGCCTCCTCCGGACTCGCGAACACATAGCGGCGCGGCTCCTCGCCTTCGCCCAGCTCCCGCATCATCGTCAGGTAGTACGCCCCCAGCACGATGTCCTGAATCGGCGCCACAATCGGCCCACCGTTGGCCGGGCTGAACAGGTTGTGCGTCGAAAGCATCAGGATGCGCGCCTCGGCCTGCGCGTACGCCGACAGCGGCACATGCACCGCCATCTGATCCCCATCGAAGTCCGCGTTAAACGCATGGCACACCAGCGGATGCACCTGGATCGCCTTCCCCTCCACCAGGATCGGCTCAAACGCCTGAATGCCCAGCCGGTGCAGGGTCGGTGCCCGGTTCAGCAACACCGGGTGCTCCCGAATGACCTCCTCCAATGCATCCCAGACCTCTGGTTTCATCTTATCGATCATTCTTTTTGCGGTCTTGATATTACTGGTGTAACCGCGTTCGACCAGGGTCTTCATGACAAAGGGCTTGAACAGCTCGAGCGCCATCTCTTTGGGCAGGCCGCACTGATGCAGCTTGAGGTGCGGCCCGACGACGATGACGGAGCGGCCCGAGTAGTCCACGCGCTTGCCGAGGAGATTCTTGCGGAAGCGGCCTTCCTTGCCCTTAAGCATGTCGGAGAGGGACTTGAGGGCGCGGTTGTTGGAGCCGACGACCGGGCGGGTGCGCCGTCCGTTATCGATCAGGGCGTCCACGGCCTCCTGGAGCAGGCGCTTCTCGTGGTTGACGATGCTCTCCGGGGCGCGGATCTCGGTGATCTTTTTCAGGCGGTTGTTGCGGTTGATGATGCGCCGGTACAGATCGTTGAGGTCGGACGTGGCGAAGCGTCCGCCGTCAAGCTGGACCATCGGGCGCAGCTCCGGCGAGATGACCGGGATGCAGTCCAGGATCATCCATTCCGGGCGAGCCTTCGAGGCGATGAACGCCTCGGTGATCTCCAGGCGCTTGATGGCGCGGGCACGCTTAGGCCCCTGCGTGTTGGCGATCTCGTTACGCAGCTCACGGGAGAGCTTTTCCAGGTCGATCTCCTGTAGAAGCTCCTTGATAGCCGCGCCGCCCAGGCCGGCCCGTACGGCCTCGCTATAGTCTTCTTCCAGGCGGCGGGTCAGGACTTCCAGCAGGCGCTCGATGGCGCGGAACTGGTCTTCGGTGATCAGCTGGCGCTTCTCGATCTTTTCGAGCAGGGTCAGCGAGGCGGCTAGCTCGTCAATGCGATCCTGGATGTCGCGCTCTTCCTGCTTGATGCGCTCGACCAGATAGGCCTGCTTCTGGGCGACCGTCTCCTCATCCCAATATTCGTACTCTTCTTCATCCTCGTCTAGGTCTTCCGCCGGCGGCTGCTGATGGAGCTTGACTTCCTTATTGAATTCGCGCGTCAGCCGGTCGGCGACGCCAGCTTTCTCCTGTTGCAGCTCTTCCGTCTCCTCACGGACGGCGGAGCGGATGTCGGTGAGGTTGGTGTTGATGCGCTGCCGGTCCACTTCGGTGACGATATAGGAGGCGAAGTAGAGGACCTTTTCTAGCGGGCGCGGGCTGATGTCAAGGATCAGCGCCAGCGGGCTGGGCACGCCCTTGAGATACCAGATGTGGCAGACCGGCGCGGCCAATTCGATATGGCCCATGCGCTCGCGGCGCACTTTGGAGCGGGTCACTTCGACGCCGCAGCGCTCGCAGATGATGCCTTTATATTTAACCTTCTTATAGCGTCCGCAGTGGCACTCCCAGTCCTTGACGGGGCCGAAGATGCGCTCGCAGAACAGGCCGTCCCGCTCCGGCTTGAAGGTGCGATAGTTGATGGTCTCCGGCTTTTTGACCTCGCCGTAGGACCAGGAACGGATTTCATCGGGGGAGGCGATCCCGATACGAATTTTCGAGAACGTACTGGCGTCAGCCATTGCTTCGTTTCCTCCAGGTATCCGGCGGCAACTGCACGCCGGGTTAGCAAACAGACGCAGGGAACCACCCGCTGCGCTAGAACAGCCTTTTCAACAGGATGAACAGGATTTGGCAGGATTGACAGGATTTAGGACTACTGCCTAAAGAGAGGCCCACATAGGGGATAGGTAGGCGCTCGGTTGGTCTTTTGAAAATCCTGTTTAATCCTGCAAAATCCTGTTCATCCTGTTGGAATCTTTCTCCCTGGCTCTAGCGTGAGCGGGTGGTTCCTTAAGTATTTTAGAAGGGTGGCTCTTCGGATTCGAGACGCAGGGCGCGCTGGCGGCGACGCTCGGCCGCTTTGGCCGGGTTCTCATTGGGGTCAATGTCGTCGTCACGGTCGCGCAGGTCGATCTCTCTGTCGTGCTCGTCGAGTACCGTCACCTTCAGGCCCAGGCTTTGGAGTTCGTTGACCAGGATCTTGAACGACTCCGGCACGCCGGGCTCCATCATATTATCCCCTTTGACGATGCTCTCGTAGGTCTTGACCCGACCGAGAACGTCGTCGGATTTGATCGTAAGTATCTCCTGCAGCGTATGGGCGGCGCCGTAGGCTTCCAGCGCCCAGACCTCCATCTCACCGAAGCGTTGCCCGCCGAACTGGGCCTTGCCGCCGAGGGGCTGCTGAGTGACCAGCGAGTAAGGGCCAGTCGAGCGCGCATGGATCTTGTCGTCTACCAGGTGGGCCAGCTTGAGCATGTAGATAATGCCCACCGTGACCGGCATCTTGAACGGTTCTCCCGTCAGGCCGTCGCGAAGCTGGGTCTTGCCGGTATGCGGGTCATACCCGGCGCGCGCCCAGGCGTTCCTCTGGATGCGGGAGACGATGGCCTCGATGTCGTAGTCGGCCGGGACGGGCAGGTTGTCGTCCGTCGCTTCTTCGTGGGCGGCGTTCTCCTCTGCCGTCTCGACGCCCGCTGCGGTTTCGCCCGCAGGCAGCATCGCCGTGCCGTCGCCGTTGCCCGCGTTGAGCTCACGGGCGACCGGCGAGATCACGGGGGGCGCGGCCACGATACGGCTGACCTCTTCCAGGCGCGGCGCGTTCAGGGAGCGCAGTTGGGCGCGGATCGCGTCCAGCATGGCCTCGGGCGACGCCTCGGGATCGAAGTTCATGCCCAGGCCCAGCTCGCTGTTGACGTAGTTTTCCAGGGTGCGGCGGCGCAGGTGCGCAGCCAGCCGCTCCATCTCGGACAGGATCTCCGGCTCGGTGGAACCCTCAAAGGCCGGGTTGACAAAGGAGCAGTCCAGATGCTTGCCGACGTAGCCCAGGTGCGTCTCCAGGATCTGGCCGATGTTCATACGGGAGGGCACGCCAAGCGGGTTCAGGACAATGTCCACCGGCGTTCCGTCGGGCAGGAAGGGCATATCCTCTTCCGGCAGGATCTTAGAGATGACGCCCTTGTTGCCATGGCGTCCGGCCATCTTGTCGCCCTCCATGACCTTGCGCTTCTGGGCGATATAGACGCGCACGAGCATATTGACGCCCGCGTTCAACTCGTCGGCGGGCAGGCGCAGCAGATCGCCGTCCTCCAGGTCACGCACGGACGGGTCGGGCCGCTTGCAGAAATTATAGATGCGCTTGTCGCGCGAGCCCTGATATTTGAAGCGGCTGAAGACCTTGACATCCACGATGCGCCCGCCGTTGCCGTGCGGGACGCGCAGGGAGACGTCGCGGGTCTCCTCGGCCTTCTTGCCGAAAATGGCGATAATCAGGCGCTCTTCCGCCGTCAGCTCGCCCTGGCCCTTCGGAGCCACCTCGCCGACGAGAATATCTTCCGGCCGCACCTCCGCGCCGATGCGGATGATGCCGTTCTCGTCAAGGTCTTTGAGCATATCCTCGCCGACGTTGGGGATGTCGCGGGTGATCTCTTCCGGCCCCAGCTTGGTGTCGCGGGCCTCCTTATCGAACTCCTCGATATGGATGGAGGTGAACACGTCGTCCTTGACAAGCCGCTCGGAGAGGAGGATGGCGTCTTCGTAGTTGTAGCCTCCCCAGGGCATGAAGGCGACGAGCACGTTCTGGCCGAGCGCCAGCTCGCCATCATCTGTACACGGGCCGTCGGCAAGCACCTGCCCCTGCCGCACGCGCTGGCCCTTGTTGACGATGGGCCGTTGCGTGATACAGGTGGACTGGTTGGAGCGCAGCATGTTGATGAGCCGGTAGCTATCAATGCGCCCGTCGGCGGTGGTCACGTCAATCTGCTCGGCGGTGACGCGGGTGACGATGCCGCTGCGCCGCGCCTGGATGACCGCGCCGGAGTCGAGGGCGGCGCGCTTTTCCAGGCCCGTTTTGACCAGGGGCGCATCCGGGCGCAGCGTCGGCACGGCCTGGCGCTGCATGTTCGATCCCATCAGGGCGCGGGTGGCCTCATCGTTCTCGACGAAGGGGATCAGGCCCGTGGCGATGGAGATAAGCTGCACCGGCGCCACGTCCATGAACTGAACCCGGTTGGGCTTGACGACGGGATAGGATTCTTCAAAGCGCACCTGAACCTCGGAGTCCGCGAAGCGATTGTGCTCGTCGAGCTTGAGGTTGGCGGGCGCGATATAGTATTTGTGATCCTCGTCGGCGGTCATCCAGACGATCTCATCGGAGACGACGCCGTTGGTGACCTTGCGATAGGGCGTCTCCAGGAAGCCGTAGGGGTCCACGCGGGCATAGGTGGCCACCGCGCCGACCAGGCCGATGTTGGGGCCTTCCGGCGTCTCGATGGGGCAGATACGCCCGTAGTGGCTGTGGTGGACGTCGCGGACTTCCAGCTTGGCGCTCTGGCGCGACAGGCCGCCCGGTCCCAGCGCGGACAGACGCCGCTTGTGGGAGAGCTCCGTCAGCGGGTTGGTCTGGTCCATGAACTGGCTCAGCTGGCTGGAGCCGAAGAAGCTCTTGATGCTGGCGCTGATGGGCTTGACGCTGAGAATGACCTGCGGGATGATGTTGTCGCTATCCAGCGAGGTCATGCGCTCCTTGGCAACCTTCTCCATGCGGAGGAAGCCCATGCGCAGCTGCGAATAGAGCAGCTCGCCGACGCTGCGAACGCGCTTGTTCTCCAGGTGGTCAATGTCGTCGGTCGAGCCTTCGCCGGCGTTGAGGTTGATGATATAGCGCAGGATGCTGACCAGGTCTTCGCGGGTCAGGGTGCGCGCCGTCAAGGGTAACTCAGCGCCGAGCTTCTTGTTCATCTTATAGCGCCCGACTTTGGCCATGTCGTAGCGGCGGATGTCGTAGAAGATGCTGTGCAGCAGGTTCCGTGCGGATTCGGGCGTGGCCGGGTCGCCGGGGCGGATCTTGCGATAGATGTCGAGCAACGCCGACTCGGTGTCGTAGGCGACGTCCTGCTCCAGGGTCGCCTCGATATATTTGTTGACCTCCAGGACTTCCAGGCTCGGCAGCTTGAGCTTGGCGATGGCGTTGGCGGTGGTCTTGTCCGGGATAAGATGGTAGGCTTTGACCAGCGTCTTGCCCTTTTCGTCCACGATGTCCTGGGTCGGTCGCCGATGGAGCAACTGTTCGGCGGTGGGGTTCTCCAGGGTAACGCGCGTGGAGAACAGGTCCAGGATGTCGTTGGTGATCTCCGTCGGGCTGTAGAGCCTGATCAGGGTGTTCTCGCCGACCTTGTGGGCGAGGTCCTGCAATACCTCGTAGGAGGCCGGGGCGTTCTCCTCGGCATAGACCTCCCCGGTTTTAGGATGCGCGACGGGCGCGGCGAAGCGCAGGGTCAGGAAGAAGTCTTTTTCGACGGTGGAGGGCAGCACACGGCCCTGCTCGTCGGCGTGCTCGACATTCTTATAGACCCACAGGCGCTCCATAGCGGCGCGAATGGGCATCTCCATCGGGACGGTGGCCTGCGGGAAGGCGTTGAGAGCGCGCAGCAGCGTAGTGATGGGGAACTTGCGCGTCTGGCCGATGCGAACGGTCACCTGGTTGTTGGCGTCGGTTTCCACGTCCACCCAGGCCCCTTCCTGGGGGATGATGGTGGCGTAGAAGAGCACGCGTCCGGAGAAGTCGAGGTTATCCTTAAAGTAGACGCCGGGCGAGCGGGCGAGCTGGCTGACGACGACGCGCTCGGCCCCGTTGATGACAAAGGTGCCTTTGTCGGTCATCAGGGGCAGGTCGCCGAGGTAGACCTCGCTTTCGATCTCTTCCTTATTGGCTTGTTTGAGGAGCACGCGCGCCTTGATGGGCGACTCGAAGGTCATGTCGCGGTCGCGGCATTCCTCAACAGAATACTTGGGCTCGCCCAGGGTGAAGTCCACCAGGGAGATGGAGGTATTCCCGGTAAAATCGTAGATAGGCGAAAAACTATCGAATAGCTCTTGCAGTCCTTCTTCTAAGAACCAGCGGTACGAGTTGAGTTGGAGTTCGACGAGGTTAGGGATGTCAATAACGTGGGAAGTTCGCTTGGCGGCGTGTTGGATTTCCTTCATGGAATGCCCCCTTTGATATCACGCAAGAAACTCTAAGATACCATATTTTTTTGAGGGTGTCAAGAGGCTTCCTGGCACAGTGACCCTTATATTATACCTCTTTGGAAGAAGTGGAGTTCCCTTATTTTTGTACCTAACCCCCCGTCCCCCACTGCCAGGGTCGGGCCTGCAATGGACTGCCAGGGTCGGCAGGGTTACGGCCCCTGCCTCCGCCTTGCGACATCAACATCAAGGTGGAAGGGTTGCGAATACTGGCCGTCGGCAGGGTTAGGGCCCCTGCCTCCGCCTTGCCACAGCCCTCCGCCTTGCGACCCCCAAGAACAGGGGAGGGGAGAGTCATTTGGGAGCGGGGCACGATTGCGCGGCTGGCTCGTATGTAGTATGCAATCAGCAGCACAGGAGTCCGGCCCGCAGAGCAGAGAGCGCAGCCCTTCATGGAATCCCGGTACGATCAGCTTTATAGAGTACTCTCCCGCATTGTCTACCTGGCGGTCGGCGTTTTCCTGGCGATCTGGTTTCTAGACGCCATTACCTTTGTGCTGCTGCTGTTTGTTACAGCAGCCATCATTGCCATTGCGCTGAATCCGCCGGTGACGTGGCTGGAGGACAAGGGGGTATCGCGCGCTCTGGGCACGGCCCTGGTCTGCCTGGTCGTGGCCGTCGTGCTGGGCCTGATCGGATGGCTGGTGGTGCCGCGCCTGATCCAGCAGGGGACGGTACTGGCCGAGAACCTGCCCCGCTATGCCTCCGATATGAGCAATCGTCTGGCCCGCCTGCTGCGCCACTACCCGGCGGCGCAGCAAAGCGTCAAATATAACGCCCAGAATCTCACCCAACTCCTTCCCTCTTTTAAAACCATTCTGTGGGGCATCGGCCAGTATTCGATCACGGCCCTCAGCGTGATCGTGGTCGGTATCGTGATGCTGAGCGTTATCATTTATATGCTGGCCCATCCGCGTCCCCTCCTTCGCGGCTACTTTGCGGCGCTTCCGGCCCATCTGCGGGAGCCTGCGGAGCGCGCGCTGGCCCGCAGCTCGCAGATGGTGGTGGCCTGGATGTGGGCGCAGGTGATCATCGGTGGCTTCGATGCGATCGTGGTGGGGGCCGTCCTCACCTTTCTGGATGTGCCCGGCGCCGTCGTCTGGGCCGGGCTGGCCTTCTTTTCGGAATTGATCCCGCAGATTGGCCCCTTCATCATGGCAACGCCGCCGATCCTGGTGGCGCTGGCTATCGAGCCGGTAAAGGGCCTGTGGGCTATCCTGCTCTATGCCGCTTTGAATGAGTTCACCGGAAGCTTTCTGGGTCCGTTGATACGCGGGCGGCAGATGAATCTCCATCCGGTTTCGGTGATCTTTATGGTGCTGGCGCTGGGCAGCGCGTTCGGGATCGTGGGCGCTCTGATCTCGACCCCGCTTACCGGGTTTATCAAGGTGTTTTATGAGGAGTTCTATCTGCGGCAGCGCGAAAAGGACGAGCGTATTGACGAGCGTGTTGATAATGTGCTGCACCGCTGTTCGGGCGGCTGAAGTCCTCACTTCCGTGTTTGACCTAACCCCCGCCCCCACTGCAAGGGTCGGCCCTACAATGGACTGCAAGGGTCGCGTCTACAATGGTTCGGCGCTCCGCCTCGCGACAGCCCTCCGCCTGGCGACCCTGCGAGGGAAGGGGGGACCGGGCTTGCGATGGTTGTGGCCCTTACTCCACTCCGAAGAGAGACATTTGACGAACAGGCTGCGACCGGGTAAACTAGGACTGCCATTATAACGACAAGCGTTTACCCTAAAAGGTTACACTTTACCGGAGCAAGAATCGCCGTGCCGACTGCCGCATTTACCACGCTGGGCTGCAAGGTCAATCAGTATGAGACGCAGCGCATTCTGGACGACTTCGAGGAGCGGGGCTTCGCCATTACGGAGTTTACCGAGCCGGCGGATGTCTACGTCATCAATACCTGCTCGGTAACGCAGGCGGCGGAGCGTAAGTCCCGCCAGATGGTGCGCAAGGTGGCCCGCCAGAACCCGAACGCCATCGTTGTGATGACCGGCTGCTACGGCGAGATGGCTAAGATCAAGGGCGAGACGGTGGAAGAGGCCACGCTGATCGTGCCCAATCATCAGAAGCTGGAGACGCTGACCCACGTGCTCCGCGCCTTCCCGCATCTGGAGCGGGAACTGGGAGTGGATCGCGCGGCGGAGCGCCGCCGGGCGTTCCGGCGCACGCGCGCCACGGTGAAGGTGCAGGACGGCTGCAACGTCTTCTGCGCGTTCTGCTCCATTCCGTATACGCGCAAGTACATGGTGTCGCGGCCTGTGGCAGAGGTCGTAGCCGAAGTGGAGCGGCTGGCCGCGCAGGGCTATCGGGAGGTCGTCATCACGGGCGTGCTGGTCGGGGCCTACGGGCAGGACGGCTTTACGCCGGTGCCGGGCCGGGAGATGCCGCGCACAACCTTTCTGGCTGCGTCGCCCGCCGCGAACGCGCATCCCGATCTGGCGGATCTGCTGCTGCGGCTGGCGCAGGTGCCGGACATTGCGCGCGTGCGGCTCTCCTCCATTGAGCCGACGCAGGTGACGGACAAGCTGCTAGACGCCTTTGCCTCCGAGCCGAAGCTGTGCCGACATCTGCATATTCCGCTGCAAAGCGGGGACTCGCGCATCCTGAAGGCGATGAATCGGCCCTACGATCAGGCGTTTTACCTGGAGCGGTGCCGGGCGGCCTACGAGCGCATTCCCGATCTGGCGATTACGGCCGACATCATGGTCGGCTTCCCCGGCGAGGATCGCGCGGCCTTTGAGAACACGCTCACGGTGGCACGAACGGTAGGCTACGCGCGGGCGCACCTGTTCCGCTACTCGCCGCGTCCCAACACGCCCGCCGCCGACCTGCCGGACCAGGTTTCTGAGGCGGAGAAGGAGGCGCGCAGCAAGGAGCTGGCGGCCGTGTGCCGGGAGACACAGCAGCAGTTCATCCGCCGCTACCTGGGCCGGACGATGGAGGTGCTGGTGGAGGGCAAGGAGGGGCCGGACCGGGCCGACTCGGAAGGCGGGGCCAGCGGCAACGACGACCACGAGCGCATCGCTGTCGGTCCGCAGGAGGGGGGCATGGGCAGCCTCTTGGGCGGCTATACCAGCAACTATATCCGGGTGCAGTTTACGGGCGGGTCGCACCTGATCGGCACGCTGGCGCGGGTGCGGCTGCTGGAGCCGACCGGCGACGGCGCGCTGGGCGAGGTAGGCGGGGCGCACTTCGGCCCGCAGGAGGCTCCCCCCGACGCCGAGTTTATCCCGCTGGCGACCTTCGCCGCCGTAAAGACCGATTAAACCACCCGCTGGGTAAAGAATCCAACAGGATTAACAGGATTACTCAGGATTACAGGATTAGGGCTAGAGAGAGAAACAAGCAGGGCTTGTACGAATGCTCAATAAGTGTTAGAAATCTTGTTAATCCTGAATAATCCTGTTAATCCTGTTAATCCTGTTGAGGTATTGGCTTTTCCGGCGCGGGCAGGGGAATGGTGCTGGTGATCTTAGCCTTTTTGCGGAGGGCGGCCAGGAAGGGGTTGCGGTGGCTTTCGACGTACTGCTTCCAGTCTGGCTGCGGGATGGGATGGCCGAGGTCGGCGGCCAGGAGCTTCTCGGTGCGGAGGCGGAACAGCATATCGTCGAGAAAGACATCGCGGGGCAGGTGGAACTTCTGCATCAGCTGCTCGTCGGTGTCCTGGATGCCGCTCTGGCGGCGCACCTGGTCGAAGAATTCGTGGGCGTAGGCGCGGGCTTCGGCCTGGGTGACGCGAATGCCTTTGCGGGCGGCTTCGATGGCGACCAGGCGGTTGGTGATGAGGCTGGAGAGGACATCGGCGACCAGGGCGTCGTTACCGGTATAGAGGCGGGCGTAGATCTCGGAGTCGGGGATGGTGTAGGCGCGGGAGGCGCCTTTATCGGCTTTCCAGCGGTCGGCGAGCAGGTCGGCCAGGAGGGCACTGGGGCCTTTCCTGTCCACCTGGAGCCAGTAGTAGGTGAGCTGGCGGCGGGTGATGGGCTGACCTTCGACGGTGGCGACGACATCCTCCCCGGTGAGAGGGCGCTTTGCGGCGCGCGCGTTCTGGGGCTGCGGGCCGGGTTTGCGCGCGTGGGTGGCGTCCGCTAAGGCGGGGATGGATAGGGTGAGCAGCGCGGCGAGCGCCAGGCTGGCCGTGCATCGGGAAAGCAGAGGCAACTTCAAGGTCGGAACTCCTTGCCCTGGGCGCGGCCAGGGCGGATAGCTTGTGGGTATGGCGAGAGAGCCGGATGTGTATGCCCTTCATGTTAGCGGAAAGCGCGTCCGGCGTCAAGTGTTTCGGTGGAAGTTTGGCGCGGTGCAGTTTGTGAAATTTTCTACAGACTATGGCGTTTGGGAGGGCCGGGCTGGTATACTGAGGGTAGAAGAAAGCGTTTCGGTGGGCAGGAGAGAAAGGACGGCAAGCGATGGATCCTGAAGTCTTTAGCAAAGTTGCGGAGCGCAAGATTCAAGAGGCGATTGAGGAAGGCAAGTTTGATAATCTGCCGGGCAAGGGCAAGCCGATTGTCTTTGATGACGACCCGATGACGCCGCCGCACCTGCGCCTGGCGAACAAAATCCTCAAGAATGCGGGGGCGTTGCCGGACTGGATTCAGGTACAGAAGGATATCCTCACGGAGCGCCAGGAGGTGGTCGCGCAGCGCGCCCGGCTGGTACGCGAGAACCAGGCTCGTCGCGCCCGCCTGTCTTCCCTGCCTGCCGACCATGCCGACGTGCGGGCGTTTGCCGTCTGGCACGCCAGGTCGCGGGAGGCGTATCTGCGCCGTCTGAAGGGCGTCAATAACTCCATCCTCAAGTTTTCGCTCATGGCGCCGTCTACGGCTCCTAACTATAGGCCCTACAAGATCGAGGAGGAGATGGCGGTGTTTGACGCCGAGTTCCTGACGCTGGCGCACCAGCCGGCAATGGACCCAGCCGAAATAGCGGAGCGCGCGCCGAGCGCACTCCAGGGCATCGCCCGCGCCCGCTATACGGAGGGCGGCGGGTCGGTCCTGGGGGTTATGAAGTATGGGCGGATGCTGGGGGAGTTCGGCGGGTCGGGCATTCCTGAGGGGACCGAGAGCGAGGACATCCGGCGTGCCGATGTGCCGGAAGAGGGGAAGCGGAAGCCATGAGCGCGTGGGAGCGGCTACGTCTTAGTGGGCCTGCCCTGCGTCAGTTACCGGGAAAGCAGGGGCAATGAGCGCGCGGCAGGCCCCGCCGTTGGGACTGCGCTATCCGATCTTCCAGGCGCCGACGGGCAGCATCGCGGGGCCGGAACTGGCGACGGCGGTCTCGGCGGCGGGGGCGATGGGCGCGATGGCGCTGACCTGGACGGCCCCGGAGACGGCGGCGGCCTATGTGCGGCAGGTGCGCGCTGCCACCGAAAACCCGTTCCTGGTCAACTTTGCCCTGGCTTTCCCGCCGACCGCGCTAGGCGCGGTTCTGGCGGAAGGAGCGCCGGTGGTTTCGTTTTCCTGGGGCGATCCGACCCCGTATCTGGAGCAGGGGCGCGCGGCGGGGGCCATCGTCGGCGTGCAGGTGACGAGCGCGCAGGGCGCGCGGCGTGCCGTAACGCTCGGCGTGGATTTCCTGATCTGTCAGGGGTTGGAGGCGGGCGGGCATGTTCAGTCCACAATGCCTCTCTGGGAGTTGCTGCCGCGCGTGGTTGAGGCTGCCGGGGAGACGCCGGTGATTGCGGCGGGGGGCATCGGTGACGGCGCGGGGATCGCGCGGGCGCTCCGGTTGGGGGCGGCGGGGGCCATGCTGGGCACGCGCTTTGTCGCCACGCAGGAGAGCCGCGCCCATCCCGATTACAAACGCCGCCTGGTGGAGTCTTCTGCCTCCGATACGGCGCTGACGGTCTGCTTTGACGGCGGCTGGCCCTATGCCGCGCACCGCGTCCTACGCAATCCCACGCTGGAGAATTGGGAGGCGGCCGGATGCCCGCCGGTCGGGCAGCGCCCCGGCGAGGGGGAGACGGTGGCCTACGCCGCATCCGGTGAGCCGATCCGACGCTATGAGGACACGGCTCCGCGCGAGGGCATGACCGGCAGCGTGCTGGAAATGGCCCTCTATGCGGGCACAAGCTGCGCCGCCGTCCAGGATATTCCGCCTGCCGCCCATCTTGTCCGCCGCCTCTGGGCCGAGTGCGAAGCCATCCTACAGGCCGAATAGACCACCCGCTGCGCTAGAGACACGGAGGCACGGAGGAAAAACCACACGGAGAAAAGCCCTGTCTGGCCCGCACCCCGAATAGACCTCACACCGGCCTCTATCTTTGAGAAGGAAAGGGGAGAGGAGAAGCTAGGTTCTCCCCTCCTCCCCGGCCCTTCTCCCTGCTAGGGAGAAGGGAGAGGAGAAGTCGGGTCATCCCCTTCCCTGTGAGCGTAGCGAACGTTCCTTAGCCCCTTAGAACCCTCAGAACCCTAGCACCCTCTTCCCTGTGAGCGAAGCGAACGGATCAGGGAAGGGGGTTAGGTGCCTCTGTTCACGAGGAGGCAGGCGTAGTGCGCCGCTGCTGGGCAAGCGGGCGTGCGCTTCGTGACGGCGGCAGTGTCGTCTGGTGCTTGACATGCCAGTAGCGTTTTACCCTGGCGCTGGTGGTGTAGCTGCCGCTGACGTAGCCATCGGCGGTGAGCTGCCCGGTGCCGGTGCCCATGCCTCCGGCGCTGTCCAGGAAAAAGAAGAGGATATGGCCGTAGGCGTCTATGGATCCCTTGCCGAACAGGCTGGTCTCTGCGTCCCTACCATTGCCGGCCTGGATGTAGAGCGAGCCGTCGTCCTGGATGATGGCGGCGACACGTCCCCCGTTCTCTTCTTGCAGGGTGCCGGGCCTGGTGAACGTGCCTTCATAGAGTCCGGCGTCGGCTCTGGTGAGCCTGGCGACTTTCCAGGTGCCTCTGTGCGCGCCATCGCTCCAGACTCCGGAGCCGACATCGCCGATCAGCATGCCGCTGACCTGTAGATTACCGCCTGCTCTAGCGATCAGGACGCCGCTAGCGCTAACGGTTCCCTCCGCACTGCGGCGGCTCGCGCTCAGAGCGCCTTCATCGGCGCGGGGATCAGGTATCACGACCAGGCGAAAGCGTCCGCCAGCGACGAGCACCGCCAGCTTGCCCGCGGAGTCCTCCCCGTCCAGATCGCCCGCATACGCGCCCCTGGCCCGGTTGTCTGTCAGCAGCCGCGTCGAGGCGGCGAGAAGGGTCCCCTGGCGGGTCAGGTCTGGCGCCGGGACACTCTTCTGCTTCAGATTCTGTTCCAGCTCATCGGCAAGCGCCTGTAAGCTGCCGACCGCTGTCGGCCCGCTAGTTGCGGAGGTCGTCTCTTTCCACCCACGGTATTGTTTGAGCGCAGCGGCAGCGGCCAGAGTCGAAGCGGGATCGAGATCGCGCAGGATAGGCTCGTCCGACATGGGCGGGGTGAGAAGCGCGCTCTCTGTCAGCGTGCCGTTGGGAGTCTGGGCCGTGGCCGTGACCTGATAGTTGACGCCGTCCTGGGCCTGGGGAAAGGCATAGCTGCCCTGCGCGTCGGTGCTGGTGGTGGCGACGAGAGCGCCCGTATCCAAGTTGGTAAGCGTCACGAGCGCGTTGGGAACCGGCTCCAGGGCGGATGTGGGGCGCCTGCGGGCTGAGGCAGGGCGCATCTGGCTCGCCGGCGCACGCACGATGCCGGCAATGGCGGCGCGCGTTGTGGCGCTATTGGCGGGAGGGCCACTGCTGTGATCGCCACAGCCCATCAGACCGAAGCAGAGGCCTCCGATCCCCGACAGCACGGTACCGAGCAGGCAGCGCTCAGCCACGGATTTCCACCTTGTGTACTTCACGACAACAATGCCTCCGAGCCGCCATGGGCCTGGTATCTAGCACGCAGATTACGGTGCGCAGAGCGCCGGCTTTGGGGAAGGGAAAGGGTCCTTCGTTCTATTATCGGCGGCAGTGCCCGGCATATTTAGCGGTTTTTCTTCATTTTTCGCTCTATTTCCTGCGTGTCTGTGGCGCAGGGGATTCTTCAGGATTGGGAGCGGGTGGTGAGGTAGCGTTCGAGGGCCTGGTCGTAGGGAGTGGCGGTGGTCATGCGGGCGTAGTGAATACGGTGGGCTTTGGATTGGGTTTCCAGCGTATCGAGGTGGGCTTGCAGCTCAGATCGGTAGGCGGCGCGGAGGGCGTTAGGATCGGCATCGGCCATTCCTGGCCCTTCGGCATCCAGGAAGCGTAAGGGTCTGCCGGCATCCGGCAGATTCATCTCGGCCTCGGTCAGCACTTGGAGCAGCAGGATCTGCCAGCCGCGCTGGGCGTACATGGAAAGTGCAGCAAACAGCGGCTCCGGCGCTTCCAGAAAGTCGGAGAGGACGACGAGCAGGCCCTTGCGCCGGGCCACCGTAAACAGGGCGCGCAGCGCCGTCGAGAGGCGCGTCGGGCCGTCGGGACGTGTCTGCTCCAGGGTGTAGAGCAGGCGATACAGGTGCGCCATCGTGCCACCGGGAGGCAGGAAAACCTGTAAGTCGTCGGCGCCGAGCGCCAGGCTGGCCCTGTCCCCCTGCCGGATCATGAGGTAGCCGAGCGCCGCCGTCAGGTAGGCGGCGTATTCAAATTTGGAGAGTGGGGCCTCCTCACTCTTGTTGCCTGCGGTTTGCTTCCTCTGCGGGGCCAGGCGCCGCCACCCGTTCCTGCGCGGCGGAGGGTCGGTATCCGGGTCGGCTTCCGGCTCGCCCCGGAAGGCCATGGAGCGGCTGGTATCCAACAGCACATGGCAGCGCATGTCGGTATCTTTGCGGAAGAGCTTGATATAGTCGCGGTCGGTGCGGGCATAGGCACGCCAGTCCAGGGCGCGTATCTCGTCGCCGGGGACGTAGGGGCGGTAGTCGGCGAACTCGGCGGAGGCGTCGTGATAGGGCGAGCGGTGCCGTCCGGCGTAGAAGCCTTCGACGATCAGCCGTGCGGCGAACTGGAAGTTCTGGAAACGGCGCAGGTCTTGCGGGCGCAGATAGCGCGGTGGGGGAAGCGCCATGTTTAAGCCTTCATGCGGGGCAGAAATTCTCCGATCTTGCGTTTGACACGCTGGAGCGCGTTATCTACGGTTTTGGGCTGGCAGTGAAGCTCATCGGACATCTCACGATAGGATTTGCCTTCCAGGTAGCAATCGAGCACACGCACTTCCAGAGGCGAGAGCGTGTGGCGCACGGCCTCGAGTCGCCCGGAAGTTTCGTGATGCTGGAACAGGCAGTGCTCAGGGTCGTTGCAGCGTGTATCGGGCAGGCAGTCCAGCAGCGTGCCGTCGCCGCTTTCGGTATCAGCCGAGGGCATGTGATAGAGTGAGATATAGGCGTTCAGGGGCAGGTGCTTCTGGCGGGTCGCCGTCTTGACCGCCGTGATGATCTGGCGCGTGACGCAGAGGTCGGCAAAGGCACGGAAGCGGGAGAAGCGATCATCTCGGAAGTCGCGAATGGCCTTATATAGCCCGATCATGCCTTCCTGCACGACATCATCGTGGTCAGCACCCAGCAAAAAATACGAGCGCGCCTTGCTCTCCACCAAGGGGCGATATTTTGCCAGCAACTGCTCTGTGGCGCGCGTGCTGCCCGTACGGGCCTGACGCACGAGTTCCTCATCGCGCTCCTGCGCTTCCCAGGACGACTCACGGCTCATCATAACCATCGGCCATCCTCCTCCAGCGCTCCGTGGGCCGGAAGGGAGCCAAGCAGTCTCCCGAAACCGACCTTGAGCGTTCTAGGCTTGCGTTTCAAGCGATCCAGACCGGGTGCCTTTTGTCTATAAATGTCACGTCAAAAGGCGCAAGCAAATTCACTATAAAACAACCTGGCCAGATTGTCAAGGGTACGAACAGAGAATTTTACATAGGGACAGGCTGCCATCCCCGGTTAAGACCCTCACTCCGTGTTCCCCTCTCCTAAAGTTGGGAGAGGGGAGAGGCCCCCACCCCCTAACCCCCTCCCCCAAGAACAGGGGAGGGGAGAAGTCAGGTTCTACCCTCATCCCCGGCCCTTCTCCCTTGCAGGGAGAAGGGGGAGGAGAAGCCAACTCTGACCCTCCCCTCTCCTTGAGAAGGAGGGGGGCCGGGGGTGAGGTCTATTGGAGCTGGGGGCAAGCAGGAATGGCCTCTCCTGGGCGCGAATCGAGTCTGGGCGGCGCGTGCAGGACGCGCGGACGCCTCTGGAGGTAGTTTTGGTTTTCAGCAGACGCTGGCTTCTTTTGTTTGCGCTGGGCCTGGTGCCGCTGCTGCTCACAGGCATTTCGCACGGCTACCTGGGCCTGGCGTTGGCCTGGGACGGCCTGTTGCTGGCCCTGGCGCTCACCGACTGGCTGCTGTTCCCGCCGCTGGAACAACTGTATGTGGAGCGCGAGGTGGAAGATAAGCTCTCGCTCGGGGCGCCTAACCCTGTGCGTGTGCGCGTCCGCAACACCAGCGATGTGGACCTGAGCTTGGAGCTGCGCGACTCGCCGCCGGAGGCCATTCCCAACGATCTGCCGGGCACGCCCCTCCTGTTGACCGCCGGGGCCGGGAGAAGGCAGGCCATCCTCTACCACCTGACGCCGCAGGCGCGCGGCGATTATACCTTTGGCGACATCTATTTGCGCGTGCGGGGGCGATTGGGGCTGGTATCGCGCCAGGTGCGCGTTCCGGCCCGGGCCGCCGTCAAAGTCTATCCGAACCTGCTGGAGACGGCCAAGTTCAACCTGATGGCGCGGCGTGGGCGCTTGCAGCAGTTGGGAATTCGTGCGGCGCGACTCCAGGGCGCAGGACGTGAGTTTGAGAGCCTGCGCGACTATCAGCCGGACGACGAGCTGCGGCGCATTGATTGGAAGGCGACGGCCCGACGCGGCAAGTTCATTTCCCGGCAGTATGAAGTGGAGAGATCGCAGAATGTGATCCTGGTGCTGGATGTGGGCCGGACGATGCTGGCCGAGATTGATGGCATCCAGAAGCTCGATTACGCCATTAACGCCGCGCTGCTGCTGGCCTACGTCGCCACGCTTTCGGAGGATAAGGTGGGCCTGCTGGTCTTTGCGGATACAGTGCAGACGTACCTGCCGCCGAAGAAGGGCCGCGCCCAGGTCTACGCCATCCTGGAGGCCCTCTATAACGCGAAGGCGACGCTGGCTGAGCCGGACTATCGGGGCGCGCTGGCCTATCTCTCCACGCGGTGGCGCAAACGTTCGCTGATGGTCTGCTTCACCGACCTATGGGATCCTGATTCCTCGCGCCAGACCATCGCGGAACTGGCCGGCCTGCAGCCGCGCCATCTGGTGGCGGCCGTCACGCTGCTGGATACGAAGGTGCTGCGTGCCGCCGCGCAGGAGGCAGACGCGGCGCAGGCCATTTACGAGAAAGCGGTCGCGACGCAGGTACTGGAGGATCGGCAGAAGGCGACGGGGGCGCTGGCACAGCGGGGCGTGCTGGTGGTGGACGCGCCCGCCGATAAGCTCTCCGCCGAGCTGGTCAACCGCTACCTGGAGGTCAAGGAGCGTATGCTGTTGTGAGTCATGAGGAACCGATCACGGCGCCCGATCCCGTGATGGCGTTTAACCAGACTGCTGCGCGGCTGGAGCCGAGGCCGACACAGGAGGAAGTCAGCGAGGTCGCTGCTCTGCTGCACAGCCTCTATCCCGGCAGCGTGACCTATCGCCTTGCCGCGCCGATTCTCCTGCAAGGCCAGGCCCGTCTGGAAACCGCTGCGCCGCTGATCGCGGTGCTGAGAACGCCTACCGCTCCGTGGAAAGAGCGGCAGGTCGCGGCCTGGACGCTGGGATGGACCGAGTTTGACCTCAAACAGCAGCCCGCAGCCATCCGCGCGCTCCTGGATGTCCTCGAAAACCGCCTGCCCGTCGATCCCGGCCGGTACGGGCGGATGCTGCAGCGCTCCCTATTCTCCCTGAGCGTGGGCTGTGCTGGCAGCATCTTGCTGGTCGTCATCCTCAGCATGCTCTATTTCGGACAGGGACGCTTCCATGCCTGGTCGGGCATCCTGATGGTCCTCCTGGCCGTGGGAGCCTGGATCGGTGGGCTGTTCGGCTCGCTGATATATGAGGACAGCCGCGTGGATCGCGTGCGGGCGACTGGGGTCACCGCACTGGGCCGCCTGCATGCTCCGGAGAGCGTGGGCGCGCTGGCAAAGGCCGCTCTGGAGCCGAGCCAGCGAGTACGGACGGCCGCCATTCCTGCTCTGCGGGCCGTACTGCGCAGATTAACCCCCAATCATTACGGGCAGCTTGGCGCGGAGGCGGTGCCGGGCCTGTGTCGTCTCCTGGGCCAGGCGGACGAGGGGCTCACGCTGCATCTACTGGAGGCGCTGGAAAAGGTTGGGGATGGCCGCGCGGTCAGGCCGGTGGAACATCTCCTCAGCGGCGTGCATACGTCTCTGGTGCGCCGAACGGCGGAGCGCATCCTGCCGCTGCTGCGGGAGCGACAGCAGCGGGAGAACGAGAGCCAGATGCTGCTGCGCGGTGCCTCCGAGCCGCCCGCCGCGCCGGAGCATCTGCTGCGCCCCACCTATCCCGGAACGCCGTCCAATGCGCCGAAGCAGCTTCTGCGCCCGTCCACGGCTTCCAAGCCTGCGCAAGCCGGCGAGGGCGATTCTCACTGAGTAAGTACGCTGCCCGACCGCTGGCCTACGTAGTCAATGCGTAAGCAGATGAAGGTGATTCTCATTGCCCGTAGCGGAAGTCGTTGTGGGCGATGATGCTTTCCGCCCGCTGGATGCGCGCGCCGGTCAAGGGATGCGACCGCAGCCACTCCGGTCCCCCGCCCCCTTCGCGCTTTTCCAGGCGCTGCAGCTTGTGGAAGAACCGCACCATGCCCTCGGGGTCGTAGCCAGCGAAGTGCGCGTAGCTCAGGCCGCGCCGGTCGGCGTCGTACTCGTCGTCACGACTGTACTTGAGATTGACGATGTCGGCGACGAGGCCGGCAATATTCTGGCTGGTAGCGTTGGGGATCGCCAGGCCGATAAGGATATTGGTCGCGTACTGCGAGGAGATTGCACGGGCAACGTGCCGGCCGTTGATGTGGCCCAGCTCATGGCCCACAACACAGGCAAGCGCATCGTTGTCGTCGCCCATCATATCCAGCAGACCGCGATAGACGTAGACCGGTCCGCCGGGCAGAGAGAAAGCGTTGATTTCACGCGCGTCAATGACTTTAAAGGAGTAGGGCATATCGCGGCGGTCCATGTGCGGCAGCAGGCTTGAGCCGACACGGCGCACCCGCTCGGCATCCGACGAGATAGTGTCTACCCGGTACTCCTGCTCAACCTGGCGGGATGCCTCCTTGCCCAGGTTGACCTCCTGGCGTGTCGAGAGAAAGCTGCGGATGCGGCAGCCGGTCAGGCCCGTGAGCGAGACCGTCAGCAGCAGGCCCACGATAAGCAGCCGCACGCCCCGCCCCAAGAAAGCATACGGGCGGGGCCGACGGCGAAGGAAGACATGGGAAATTGCCTGGTAAAACATAGAGCGTAGAACCTCACTTGCTCCGCGTGGGCCGTTCGAGCCGTATCATCGCCAGCAACAGGAGCGCAATCGAGCCCTCAGGGCCGCTCTGCCTTCTTCTCTCCGGGCTTTCGCACCCGAACGATAGCCTGCAAGAGCGGCACGTTCTCGGCGGCCAACGCGCCGGAAGCGCCGGGCTCCGGTGGACCACCTTTTTCCTTCTTGAGGCTCTGCTGCCTGGCGAAGGCTTTGGCGCGGTGAATGACGTAACGTTCTACGCGATGGAGGGCGAATCCTGCCTTACCGGGCAGCTCGCCCAGTCCACCCAGGTTATCGCGCGCGCGCAACAGCAGCAGGCGGGAGTTGATGCGCTCCTCCGGCTGCCAGCGATACTTATAGGGCTCCTGCCCGCGCAGGAAATCGAACTCGGAGCAGCCCTCGTCAATGGCCTGCTGGATGGCGTGTGCGGTCAGCAGCGTGCCCAGGCTGTACTTGGCCAGTTCCGGCGCAAAGCCGCCGATATAGTAGTACGTGCGCCCGTTGTAGGCGTAGCAGTAGAGCGCGGAGCGGATCGCGCCTCCCGCCCGCAGCAGATGCAGCCGCAGCCAGCCCCGCTCCAGGAAGCGCGCGGCCACCTCACGGTGAAAGGACTGGACGCGCTTGTTGCCCAGGGCGCCGGGAAGCCAGCGGGCGTTCCAGCGGCGCTGATGCAGGTCAAACAGGGCGGTCATGCCGGCGGAAAGCGTGCGGGCGTCGGCCAGGGAGAAGCGCGTATCCGGGAAGGTCTTTTCCAGCAGGCGCTCGTAGTAGCCGAGGTTGGAGCGCATCTTTTTGCTCAGCCGCCGTGCAAACGCCTCCCAGGTCGGCGGCAGGGGCAGATAAGGGCAGGGCTCCATCGGCAGCGTGGATTGGGCTTCGGTGGGGCGGTGCGGCCAGGGACGGGGCGCATGGGCCATCAGCGACGAATCCGGGCGCAACTGCTGGAGGTCGGCGATGTCCCAGCCGCGCAGGCCGCGATCTAGATAGTTCAGCAGGGCCGAGGCGACCTCCTGCGCATAGGCGGGCAGGGCCAGGGGGCCCAGATAGTCGCTGGAGCCGGTTCCCAGCCAGGCCAGGCGGCGCAGGGGCGTTCCCAGATGCCAGCTTGTGTAGAGGGGCGCGATGCCGACAAGCTCCCCGGCGCCGCCGGGACCGCCGCGCCCGGCCCGGAAAAGCAGCAGGCGCAGGCGCTTGCGCGCCCCAAAGTGCCGCCACCAGGCTTCGTTCCACTCCCACGTCTGAAAGGGGGTCGCCTCCGGACAGCGCGCCTGCAGCGCGCGCCACTCCTCCTGCAACAGGGCGACACCGTCGCGTTCCCTAACTTCAACGATCCTCACCAGATTTTTTACCTCCGACCTTGCTTCCTCCCTGCCGCCGTTCCAGATTTCCCTATCCTCTGTCGGCAGTCTTTCAGGACGAGGTTTGCGCGGCTTGATCCTTACGCGGCGCCGCGCGGTATTCCAAGTTCCTCCTAGCGGAGCGGAACCTTTGCGGATTATAGCAGAAACGGCCCGGAATGTCCAATGCTCTCCCGCAGGCCGCCAGCGGCCGCCTCGGCGCAGGGGCCCTCAGAGGACAGAAGCCTTGCCGATTACGCACTGAAATCCCTCCAATTTTCCCTGTTTTTGGGTTCAGAGGCAGGGGTTTGCCAACCGGAAGCCGAAATTTGCGCAGGGCAGCCGGCCGCCTGGAGCACGAGCCGGTTAGGGCATAAGCCGCTGCCTTCATATTTTTTACCGACATTTACGGAGGAACGATTTGCGACGGTGCCAGGAGGGCAAGAAACGCGCTTTTAGGGCGCGGGGCATTCACTCTGCTTTGCTGGGCAGCGCTCTCATACTGAGTTTTGTGGTCCTGATGGCCTGCCCGCTGCCGGCTCGGGGCCAGGCAGGCGCCCCGGTGGGCCAGGACGTGCCCCCGACCCACTGGGCCTATGCCGCTATCCAGGACCTGGCCCGCAAGGGCCTCATCCAGGGCTATCCCCCCGACGGCGATTTCCTGGGCGGGCGCGCTATCACCCGCTACGAGATGGCGGCCCTGCTCAAGCGGGTCGTGGATCGGATGGAGGCTCTGCTCCAGAGCGGCTCTGCCGCCGAGAGGCAAACCCTTCAGGGCAGCGCAGGCCAGATACGCGAGCTTGTCAACCAGTTTAAGCTGGAGCTGACGGTGATCGGCACGGACATGGAGA
>Ga0209810_1002215_pt1 | contig 24245 bp, 24 predicted proteins | sample Coa_R1_7_FD_187159 | JGI IMG/M metagenome (GOLD analysis project Ga0209810, IMG submission 187159) | Surface soil microbial communities from Centralia Pennsylvania, which are recovering from an underground coalmine fire - Coalmine... | ecosystem: Environmental > Terrestrial > Soil > Unclassified... | reverse complement strand
CTGACGGATAGCAGCGATTTGCAGGCAAAGGGCGATTAGCTCAGTCGGTTAGAGCGCTTCTCTGATAAGGAAGAGGTCCCAGGTTCGAGTCCTGGATCGCCCACTCGCCACGAGCCCTCACAGGATCCCGAGGCGGTTGGCGTGGGCCACGACGGCCGCTCGCGAAGGCTGGTTCGTCTTGGCGCGGATGTTCGCTACGTGGCGGTGGACGGTGTGCGGGCTGAGGTAGAGGCGGTTGGCGATCTCCGCGTCCGTCAGTCCCTGGGCCACGAGGTTGAGCACGTCGAGCTCGCGTGCGGTGAGCGGGTGGCAGGGCGTGTCGGGTCGTGGCCCGTGCGCCGCGGCCCGCTTGCCGCCGGCCTCCAACGGGCCGTCGGCGGGCACGCCGAGACGGGCGAGGCTCGTGGAGGCGAGCTGCTGCTCGAAGTCGGCGGCGTCAGCGTCGCCCAGGGCTCGGTGCGCCGCGGCGGCTGTCAGCCGGGCCCGCGCGGTCTCGTATGGCATTCCGATCTCCTGCCAGAGCTTGCGTGCGCGCGTGGCCTCCTCCAGCGCGGTCTCCGGGTCGTCGTGGGCGAGCGCGAGCTCTGAGCGGGCGCACGCCGCTTCGGCTTTGAGCAGCTTGCTCTCCGTGGAGGAGGCGATCGCCTCGAGCCGCTCGGTCGCCCGCTCTGCGGTGGGCAGATCGTTGGCGGCGAGCGCGATCTGGATCTGGGCCGGGAGCAGGCGCGCGCACGCGAGCAGGTCCGTGCACGGGCGCCCCTCCACGCCGGCTCTGCTCACCGCGCGGTTGATCGCCGCCGCCGCGCCCCGCGCGTCTCCCCGCGCCAGGCGGAGGAGGGAGAGGCCGGGCTCCGGGTCGAGCCCGTACTCGCAGGCCCTCGTGTAGGCCTCCTCAGCCTGCTCGAGCTCGCCGCGGCGCCGGTGGATCTCGCCGAGCTCGTAGAACCCGGCGGCCGCCATCGTGAGCGCCCCGAACTGCTGCAGCTCCTCGCAGGCGCGGACCAGGTCGCCGTGGGCCTGCTCCAGGTAGCCCAGGCGGCCCGCGATCTCCGCGTTGTACACCCGGCACAGCCCCGGGAAGCCGGTGCAGGCCTCGCGCTCGCACCAGCGCATCGCGGCGGCGCTCCAGTCGGCGGCGCGCTCGTAGTCGCCAAGCTCGCGCGTCATCGACACCGCCGCGCAGTAGATGACCCCCGTGATCATGGTTCCCAGCTCTCCGCCGAGCGCTGCGACGACCGCCTCGTCGAGCAAGGCCAGCCCCGCGGCGGGGTCGCCACGGGCCACGAGCACCTGCGCCTGGCGGGCCAGCCCGAGCGTCTCGAGATCGCGATCCCCCAGCCGGGCGCCGATCTCCCCGATCTCACGCGCGCTCTCCAGCGCCATCTCGAAGTCGCCCGCGTCGAGCAGCTGCCAGGTCCGGCTCTGCGCGAGGTAGCCGTGGGCGGCGCATTCGGGGCAGCCCTCGAGCAGACGGGCCGCATGCCGGTACCAGCCGTTGGCCAGCGACCTCGCCGGCTTGGTCATGTAGTCCCACTGGAGCATCAGCGCCGCCAGGGCGGCCTGGGCGCGGTCACCGGCCTCCACGAAGGCGCGGTAGGCGCGCTCCATCACCGCCAGATAGGCGTCGATGCTGCCCGTCCAGTAGTGCGCGTAGGCCAGCGCCACCAGATCCTCGGCGCCGAGGCTCGAGACCGCGTCCGCGGCGCTCAGCCGGGCGAGCGCCTCCGCCCAGGCGTGGCGCCGGTAGGCCTCGCGCCCCTTCAGCAGATCGCTCGTCTCCTGATCGCTCAACGCAGCCCCCTCCGGGCGATGATCGTACCGCCGCGAGCCCCCGACGCAGAGATGGCCGTTTGCGGCCATCGCGGCAAATGGCCTGGAAGGGCGAAGTCGCACGGGGGCGGGAGGGCTACAACCTCCGCATCGGCGAACCGGAGGGAGAGATGAGCTCAGTCGAGACGAAGGACGCAAGCGGCGCGATCGCGGCGCTGAGGGACCGGGAGGCGGGTGAGGTGGTCGATCGGGCGGCCGGCGGCTACGAAGAGGCCCGGCGGGTGTGGAACGGGATGATCGACCGGCGGCCGCTCGCGGTCGTTCGGTGCGCCACCGCCGCGCAGGTCGCCGCGACGATCGGCGTGGCCGGCGAGCAGGGCCTGGAGCTGGCGGTCCGCGGCGGCGGCCACTCGCTTCCCGGGTTCGGCAGCTGCGATGGCGGGATCGTCCTCGACCTGAGCCGGATGCGCGACGTCCAAGTCGACGTCGCCGGCAGACGGGCGGTGGCCGGCGGCGGATGCACCTGGGCCGACTATGACCGAGCCACCCAGGCGCACGGCCTGGCCAGCACCGGCGGGCTGGTCTCGACGACCGGGGTCGGCGGCCTGACGCTGGGCGGCGGGATCGGCTGGCTGACGCGCGCCCACGGCCTGGCCTGCGACAACCTGCTCTCGGCGGAGATCGTGACCGCGTCCGGCGAGGTGGCGCGCGCGGCGGGGGACGAGAACGAGGAGCTGTTCTGGGCGCTGCGGGGCGGCGGCGGGAACTTCGGCGTGGTCACGCGCTTCGAGTTCGCGCTGCACCCGGTCACGGGCGTGACCGCGGCGCTCATCCTGTGGCCGCAGGAGGCCGCCCCAGAGGTCGGCGCCGCGTACCGCCGGTGGGCCGAGGGGCTGCGCGACGAGCTCACCACCATGCTCGTGTTCCTCACCGGCCCTCAGATGGACGGCGTCCCGCCGCACCTCCAAGGCGAGCCCTGCGTCGCGGTGATCGGCTGCCACATCGGCTCCGGCGCGGACGCCGCCCGCGAGCTGGAGCCGATGAGCGCGCTCGCGGGGGCGGTCGACCTCTCCGCGCGAGTCGGCTACGGCGAGCTGCAGCAGATGTTCGACGCCGACTTTCCCGCCGGACGGCGCTACCACTTCACCGACGCGTTCTTCGACGAGCTCTCCGACGGGCTGGTCGAGGTGCTGGCCAGCGCGGCAGCGGAGCGTCCGTCGGCCGGATGCGAGATCGACCTGCACCACATGGGCGGCGCCGCCGGGCGGGTCGGCGCCGAGGAGACCGCGTTCGCGAACCGGCAGGCGCGCTTCACGATGAACGCCTACGCGTGCTGGGAGGACCCGCGCGATGACGCCGCGCACCGCGAGTGGGCCCGCGGCGTGCGCGCCGCCTGCGCCCCGTTCGCCGCCGGCCGCGGGTACGTGAACTTCGCCAGCGAAGCCGGCTCGGCGGACGACGTCCGCGACACCTACGGCGCCGCCCGCTACGACCGTCTGCGGGCGATCAAACGCGCGTGGGACCCCGACAACCTCTTCCGCCTCAACCAGAACGTGCGGCCGTGAGCGAGGTCCTCGCCGAAGGCGTCGTCGCCGCCCTCTACCGCTACCCGGTCAAATCGATGCAGGGCGAGCAGGTCACCGAGCTCTCATTGAGCACGCGGGGAGCGGCGGGGGATCGCGCGCTCGCCCTCCTCGACCGCGCGAGCGGCCTGGTCGCCAGCGCCCACCATCCCGGCAAATGGGGCAAGCTGCTTCAGTGCAGCGCCAGACACGGGCGCGACGGGGCCGTCGAGGAGATCCTGGTCACGCTCCCCGACGGCGAGGAGCTCGCCGCCGGCCCGGAGCTCGAGCGGCGGCTCGTCGTCCTCCTGGGACGCGAGGTGAGCCTGATCCGCGCGGCGCCCGCGGACGGCCGCTACGAGATCGTCCACCCCGACGTGCCGGACACCGCCCCCGAGTCCTTCGTGGCGCAGACCCTGGCCGCCGCCGCCGGTCCGGGTCGCGTCGGGCAACTCGGGCTGACGCTCGCCGCCGAGCCGGGCGGCCTCGTCGACGTCGCGCCCGTTCACGTGCTCACCACCGCATCGCTGCGCGAGCTGGAAGAAGCCGGCGCCGACCCCGACGTGCGGCGATTTCGGCCGAACATCGTCCTGGAAACCGGGGGGCGGGGCTACGTCGAGGCCGCCTGGCACCGGGGCACGGCCCGGATCGACTCCGTACGGCTGCAGCTCACGATCCCGACGCCTCGCTGCATCGTCCCCACCCTCGCCCAGCGCGGCGTGAGCGCCGACAAGCAACCCCTGCGGACCCTCGCCCGCGAGAACAGGATCGCGATCGGCGCCGGCAGCTGGGCGTGCCTGGGGTCCTACGCGAACGTGACCGCGCCCGGGACGGTGCGCGTCGGAGATCGCTTCACGGTCACGGGGCCGTCCCCGTCCCCGCCTGCGCGGGGTCATAGCCGCCGGGCCCGCTGCGGCGGATGAGGAAGATCGAGACGGCGAGCGCCAGCGCGAGGCCGCCCAGGAGCCCGAGCTCGAGCAGCTGGTTGGTGAGCGCCCGGCCGCCCAGCGACTGGTGCTCCAGCTCCGCGGTGATGATCAGCACGCGCCGGACGGCGGCGATCAGGCCCACGAACAGGAACGGCTCGACGACGATCCTCCCGCGCAGCACGACGAAGCGCAGCGTGTGCATCAACTCGGCGACGATCAGCATCAGCAGGATGCGGTCCAGCAGCAGGATGCCCGTGCTCACCGCGCTCTGGCCGGCGCGGATGGCGTGAACCAGCGCGCTGATCGTGCCGACTACGACCAGCACGGCGGCCGCCAGCAGCACCAGCCCGACCAGGATGTAGACGGCCTCCTCGATCCACGCCAGCGCCGTGCGGACGCCGGTCGTGAGGGGAGGCTCGCCGTCCCCGGAGAGCGCGGAGGTCGGGTCGCGGCGCGTGGCGGACATCGGACTCGGATCGTGCATTCCGTCCCTGATCCTGTGCTGAGCCTAGGCGCGCATGCCCCTTGGGGCATCGGTGCCGGGCCACGCCAGCGTACGTAGTAATTACTGATGGGTCCCAGCCCGGCCGAGGGTGTCACCGGCCCGACCCCGGATCCGTTTCCCCGCCGGGCGCGCGGGTAGCCCAAGGGTCCGCCCTCGATACCGAAGGAGGCCAGACATGGGCATCACAGACAAGATCACGGGCAGGCTGAAGAAGGCCGCAGGCGACGTGGCCGACGATCCGGCGCTGCGTCGCGAGGGCCGCCGGGAGGAGCGCAAGGGCGAGGCCAAGGAGGAGCTGGCGCGCACCGAGGAGCGCGCCGAGCGCAAGGCCGAGGAGGTGGCGGACCTGGAGCGCAGGACCTGAGCGGACGCGGTGGCGGTGGCGCCGGCGCGGGCGCGGTCGGGCTAGACGCCCAGGCCCCCGAAGAGCGAGAAGGGGTTGAACGGCGTGGCTGCCCGCACCGCCCGCTCGGTGCCCTCGGTGGTCAGGATGCTCCCCGGGGGCGACTCGGCGCGGATCCGCTCGACGAGCGCCTGCGCGCTGTCCTCGTCGCTGGCGCCGATCACCAGGTAGCGCCAGCGGCGGGCGAAGGGGATCCCCTCGGTGGCGAGACGGTCGGCGAGCTCTAGGGCGTCGCGGTGGGTGCGGCACTCCACCCGGATCTCGAAGTCGGGCGCGCCGCTCTCGCCGGCCTCCTCCCGCTCGCGCTCGACCAGCTCCTCCCGCTCGGAGCGGCGCTCGGCGGCGCTGGCCGGCAGCGGCGCGTCGGGATCCTCCCACTCCTCGGCGATCGGGTGCCAGCGCCGCAGCTCGCTCTCCACCTCCCACCCCTCGCGCTGGGCGATCTGCTCGATCAGGCCACGGGCGCGCTCGGCCTGCTCGCGGCTGCTCGCGTAGCAGAAGACCTCGGAGCCGTCCCGTGACAGCGCCACGCGCTCGGGAAAGCCGGTAGCGAGATCGTGCTCGAGCTCGGCCGCCTCAAGCGCCCTGGCCAGCTCAAAGGCTCGGCGGCGCTCTCTCAGCTCGATCCGCAGTCGCCAGTCGTCGCTCATGACCGGGACTCTATTCTGGCCGCGGTGGAACCGGCTGCCGAATCGGTGGACACCCTCGACGCAATCGCGCCGGGAGGCCTCCCCCCCGCGCTCGAGCTCCCGGGCCGCGGGCTCGCCGCTCGCGGGCGGCTGGAGCGCGCGCGGGCGGCCTACGAGCGCGTGCGCTTCCCCCTGCTCGTCTACCTGGGCTCGCGGGCCCTCCTGCTCGCGGTGGCGATCGTCAACGGCGCGTTGCGGCACCACGCGCTGCTCAACGAGCTGGCCAACTGGGATGGGCTCTGGTACCGGGCGGTGGCCAATCTGGGCGCCGCGGGAAGCGACGGCATCTACCCGCTCGTGGTCTCGCACGGCCACGTCTACACGAACGTGTTCCACGGCGGGTTCTACCCGCACCACGTCTACCACGCTCAGACCAACCTCGGGTTCTTCCCGCTCTACCCCCTCGTGATCTGGGTCCTCTCCAACCCGGTCCGCTGGATCTCGGGGCACTCGGCGGTCTACTCGATCACGCTGGCGGGCGTCCTGGTCTCGATGGCCGGCGGGCTCGTCGCCACCGTGATCGTGCAGCGGCTGGCGGCCGGCTGGTGGGGCCGCGCCGCCGCGCGGCGCGCGGTGCTCCTCTTCTGCCTGTTCCCCGGTTCGGTCGTCTTCTCGATGGTCTACGCCGAGGGGATCGCGCTGCCACTGGCCGCCGGGTGCATCCTCGCCCTGGAGCGCCGCCGCTGGGCGCTGGCCGGCCTGCTGGCCGGCCTCGCCGCCGCCGCCGAGCCCGAGGCGCTCGTGATGGTGGTGGTGTGCGCGGCGGTTACGCTGGTCCACATCCGCCGCGTGGGCGCGCGGGGACCCGATGCGCGCCGCAGCCTGCTCGCGCCGCTGCTGGCCGCCTGCGGGCCGGCGGGCGTGGGCGCCTTCTTCTGGGCCTGGACGGGGAGCCCGCTGGCGACCTTCACCACGCAGCGCTACGGATGGCACGAGAAGACCGACCCGCTCGCGCTCGCGCATCTCCTCACGCGCTTCGCCGGCCAGGTGTCCTTCGCCCACTTCAACCACCCGACGATCAACCTCAACCTTCCGGTCGGGATCGCGGGGGCGGTCCTCCTGCTCGTCGGGCTTCTCCTGCTCGCCACCTCCCGGGCGCGGATCTCGCTGCCGGCGGCGCTGTGGACGCTCGGCATCGCCTTCATCGCGGTCACCTCGGAGTACGTCCCGCCCAACCCGCGGCTCCTGATCACGGCCTTCCCGGCGGTGCTCGTGTTCGCCCACCGTCTGCGCGGGTCGAAGTGGAGCTGGTTCTTGGGCGCCAACGCGGTGGCGCTGGCCGGCCTCAGCGCGCTGACGTTCGTCGGAGTCACGCTCCGGCCGTGAACAGCTCGATCCAGATCGGGCTGGCCGACCCGAGCTTCCGGGCCGTCTGCGTCGGGTAGCGCACCGCGAGCGCGTCGCGCAGCGCGCGCAGGCGGTCGAAGTTGACGCCCGAGACGGGCGGCCCGCCGAGCCTTCCCCGATGGCTCGAGACCAGCCACACGCGCGAGCACCGGGCCGGCAGCGCGGCGAGCTGGCGCGGGGAGAGCGTCCGGTACTCCTCCACGAAGGAGCGCACCCGCCCCCAGCGCAGCGCCGGCAGAACCGGGGTGGGCAGCCGCGGCTGGGAGGCGGCGTAGTACGCGAACGGCATGCGGGCGTCGAGCGGGTAGAAGGCGATGCAGTCGCCGGGGCGCGTGTGGCCGGCCACGTAGGCGGTCGCAGCTTGCCACTGCTCGCTCGAGACGCCGTAGCTGGGCGCCAGGGCGAGCACCCGCAGGGCGAGGAGGGCCACCAGCAACGCTCCAGCGGCGGCGCGGGGCAACCGCCGGTCGCGCAGGATCCCGGCGAGCAGAAGCGCGACGGCGGGCAGCGACACGATCACGTAGCGGGCCTGGAAGATCGAGTGCCCGGCGGCCGAGACCACGAGCGCCGCGAGGACCGGCACGACCAGCCAGGAGACCGCGATGGCCGCGGGGCGCTCCCGTACCCGGCCGCCGGCCGCCCACCCTGCCCCCACGCGCCGCCGCCACAAGCCGGCGATGGCCGCGAACGCGGCGGCCAGCAGCGTCGCGCAGGTCAGGATCAGCAGCGCGTCCCCCGCCGCGGTGTAGTAGCCGGGCTGCAGCCCCGAGGAGGTCAGCGCCTGCAGCACCTGCTGGGCGATCCGCAGGCTCGGCGAGGGCACCCAGAAGAGCTGCGAGGCGCCCCTGGCGGCGGCCAGCACGGCGAGCGGCACGCAACATGCCGCGGTGAGAGCGACGGCCGAGGCGAGCGCGCGGGCGCGCTCGCGCCGCCACGCCAGCACCGGCAGCTGCGCGGGCACGATGAGCGCGGCGGCGAGCGCCGAGTAGACCGCCCCGGTCGTGAGCACGACGTAGGCGAGCCACGCCGCCCCCCGGCCCGCGCGCTCAGAGTCGAGCAGCGCGATGAGGGCGAGGAACGAGCCCGAGATCAGGGCCAGCATGAGCGCATAGCTGCGCGCGTCCTGACCCCAGTAGACGAGCGTCAGGCTGACCGCGGTGAGAACGCCGGCCGCCGCGGCGGCCGTCCGGTCCCACAGGCGCCGCGCGATGGCGGCGGTGAGGGTCGCCGTCGCGCCCGCGGCGAGCGCCGAGGGCAGACGCAGGACGAGCACTCCGTCGCCGAACGCCCCGATCAGCAGGTGGATGAGCGCGTAGTAGCCGAGCATGTTGCCGCCGTCCCGGGCCAGGGCCGAGCCGAGCGCCGCGCCGTGCTGGCCGGCGATCGCGACGGTGGCCGACTCATCCAGCCACAGGCTCCGCGTGCCGAGCTCCACCAGGCAGAGCGCCAGCGCGAGCACCCCGGGCAGGCCGACGACGAGCGCCTCCAGGAGGCGCTCGCGGGCGGCGCGCTCCTCGCGCGCGGCCACCAGGGTTCCGGCGCTCATCGCAGCGCGAGCTCTCCCGGCTCGGGGACCTCGCCCCCGGTCCCGGCCTCGGCCACGGCCACGGCGACGGCGGCTCGGCGCCTTAGCCATGCCCACCACGCGATCCCACCGCAGGCGAGGTAGAGGCAGAGGACCGCGGGGGCGCTCTGGATCGGCAGCGCGAGGATGCCGTCGGGCTTGACCACGAAGGCGCCGAGGACCGAGGCGGCGGCGATGGCGCCGGTGCTCCACGCGCGCCGCGGCGCGCAGACGAGGAGCACGAGGCCCCAGCTCAGATACCACGGCCACGCCGCCGGGCCGCCGAGCGCGAACGCCACCAGGACGACGGCCAGGCGCACGGCCAGCCCCGGCCACCGCACGTCCCACAGCGAGCGCAGGGCCAGCGCGGCCACCAGGCCGAGCGCGAGCAGGCCGCAGCCGGACTCCAAGCTCCGCACGTCCACGCCCAGACCCGCTCCCCGCAGGCCGGTGGCCAGTGTCCAGCCGAGCGCGGTGCCCGGCGTGATCGCGAGGTGCACCCTCCGCGGGGTCGTGAACACCCCGCCCGAGATCCATCCGAACCCGAGCCCGCTGGCGGCGCTCACCACAGCCAGCGTGATCGCCACGGCCAGAGCGGCCCAGGCGGCTCGACGGGCGCGCGTGCCGTCCGGCGCGTCCCGGATCCAGCTGGCCGCGATGAAGGCGGCCGCGACCAGGGCCGGGAGCTTGACGGTGGCGGCGAGCGCGCACACGACGATCCCGAGCAGCGGCGCGCCGCTCAGGGCGACCGTGACGCCCGCCACCATCACACCCGCCATCAGGAGGTCGTTGTGCCCCGGGGCGACGAGCTGAAAGAGCACGAGCGGGTTGAGCATCACGAGCCAGACCGCGCCCGCCGGCGATCCGCCGAGCCGGCGGGCGAGCCTCGGCAGGTAGGCGGCGAGCAGGCCGAGGCCGACGCCGGCCACGACCAGCCGGACCGCGACCGCGCCCGCCACCAAGCCCGAGCCCGTGACGCCGACCACGGTCCGAACCAGCGCCAAAAAGAGCGGCCCGTACGGAGCGGTGGTCCGGCGCCAGAACGGCGAGACCGCGTCCAGCACGCCCGGGTGGCCGAGCCCCGCGAGGGCGCTCGGCGCGACGTGGTAGGGGTCGAGCCCGAGGCGCGCGATCCACCCCTGGGCGAGGTAGCTGTAGAGGTCGTGGCTGAACAGCGGCGGTGAGGCGAGCAGGGGCAGCGACCAGAGGGCGCCCACGGCGGCCAGGCGCCGCGACGTGAGGCGGGCGCCGGCGCGCAGCTCGCGTCCCAGCCACGCCCACGCCCCGACCAGCGCGAGCATTCCGGCGTACAGAAGACCTCGCGCCGCGCCCCCCAGATCGAGCGAGAACCACCAGCGGACCGGGTCGGCGACCAGGCGGGGAGCGGCGAGCGCCACCACGACGGCCCCGGTCAGCCCGAGAAGCGTCGGGCCGAGCGGGACCGGGGCCCGGGCGGCCGGAAGGCCGGGGCCGGGGAGGCCGGGGCCGGGAAGGCGGGGGCCGGGGAGACGGGGGCCGGCGAGGCCGGCCCGAGCGCGTGTGCGTCGCGTGCGCATGCGCGCAGCGTACGGGGCGCGCGGCGGAGCGTCGGGGGCGCGGGCGCGTCGGGGCGCCGGCCGGGGGCGGGGGCGCGCGCCGGAGCGCAGGCCGGGCCGGCGGTGCGGGTGCTCGGTGGGCCGAGCCTAGGACTCGGCGACGTCGGTCAGCTCGCGCAGACGGCTGAGCGCCCGGCGCAGGATGCGCGAGACCTGCATCTGCGAGACCCCGATCTCGGCCGCGATCTGGGTCTGGGTCATGTCCTCGACGAAGCGCAGCGCGAGCACGCGGCGCTCGCGCGGCGTCAGCTGGTTGGCGGCGGCGGAGATCGTCACGCTCTCGTCGACCAGCTCGAACCGCGGGTCCTCCTGGCCGAAGACGTCGACCAGGGTTCCGCTGTCGTCCTCCCCGTCGTCGCGTGGCGCGTCGAGCGAGGCCGAGTGGTGGGCGGCGGCCGTCTCGATCGCGTCCAGGACGTCCTCGACGGCGAGCTCCAGGTACTGGGCGAGCTCGTCGACCGTCGGCGGCCTTCCGGTGCGCGAGGTGAGGCGCTCCTGGGCCTCCTGCACCTTCAGCGCCTGCTCCTGGGCTCCGCGCGGCACGTGGACCGACCATCCGAGGTCGCGGAAGTAGCGCTTGAGCTCGCCCAGGATCGTCGGCACCGCGAACGAGGAGAAGGCGGCGCCACGCTGGACGTCGAAACGGTCGATCGCCTTGACGAGGCCGAGGCTGGCGACCTGAAGCAGGTCGTCGAATGGCTCGCGCGCGCCGGCGTAGCGGCGGGCGAGGTTCCGGGCCAGGGGAAGGAACCGATCCACGAGCTCCTCGCGCGCGCGGGCATCGCCGTGCTCGTGCCAGCGGATGAACAGCTCGTTGTTGTCGACTTGGCGGTGTCCGCGATCGAAGAAGGGGGGTGAGGTAGGGAGGGATCGCGATGCGGGCATGGTTAGCCCCTACCCGCGCTAACAGGAGCTCAATCATCGACCTCCGCAACCCTGCTGCACACGGCTTTTCCGGATTACGGTGCAAGAACGGCGGGAGGGGCACGGATCGTGACGGCTGCCCGACCCGGCTCGGGGGAGCACGGATCGTGTCGGCGTCCCGCCCGGCTCCGGCGCCCTCCGGGAGGGTCCGGTGAGCCTCCGGCGGGCGGCCGCCGAGCCCCTCCGGGAGCCCTCCGAGCGGGTCCTATACTTGGCCTTCCCGAGCGCGAGGAGCCGCACTTGCAGGAGATGGTCATCTACGGCGTGAGCTTCGACATGGTCGGAAAGCAGCCGATCGTGCTGCTGAAGACGATCGAGAGCAACAAGTTCCTGCCCATCTGGATCGGGCACCCCGAGGCGGCGGCGATTCTGATGAAGCTTCAGGGCGCCTCGACGCCGCGCCCGATGACCCACGACCTGCTCTCCGACGTGCTGGGCGAGCTGGACGTCGAGTGCACGCGGGTGGCGGTCACCGAGCTGCGCGAGAACACCTTCTACGCGTCGATCAGCCTGCGGGTCAACGGCCGGGAGCTGGAGATCGACTCGCGGCCGAGCGACGCGCTCGCCCTCGCCGTGCGGGCCGGCGCGCCGATCTTCGCCGCCGACGAGGTGATCGCGGAGTCGGCGATCGAGTTCGAGCACGAGGTCGAGGACACCGAGGAGGTGGTCGAGAAGTTCAAGGACTTCCTCGACCACGTCACTCCCGAGGACTTCGCGGGCGGATCCGACTAGCACTAGCGACCGGCCGGGGCCGGGCCCGGGCGAGGGCCGCCGCTCGCGCCCGCCTCCCCTACCGCGTCGCCATCGCCGCCGCGAGCACCCGGTCCACGAGGCCGTCGAAGTCGATCCCCGCCGCGTCGGCGGCCTGGGGGAGCAGGCTCGTCTCCGTGAGCCCCGGGACGGTGTCCGCCTCGAGCACGTAGAGCTCGCCGTCCTGGGCGTCGAGCATCAGATCGACCCGGGCAAAGCCGCTGCAGCCGAGCAGCGAGTACACCGCGAGCGCCAGCTCGGCGGCGCGGCCGCTCGTCTCCTCGTCGAGCTCCGCTGGGCAGTCGAACCTCGTGCGCCCGATCTCATAGCGGGCCTCGAAGTCGTAGAACGGCTGCTCGTCGCGGCCCACGGGGACCGCTTCGACCACGGGCAGGGCGCGCGGGGCGCCGGCGTCCTCGAGCACCGAGACGGCCAGGTCGCGTCCCCGGACGTAGCGCTCCAGCAGCACCTTGCGGTCGTAGGAGAAGGCGGCCACGAGCGCCTGCGGCACATCCGCCGGGCTGCGGGCGAACTTGATCCCCAGAGCCGAGCCCTGCGCGGCCGGCTTGACCACGATCGGGAAGCTCAGCCGCTCCTCGATCGCGGGCAGCGCCTCGGCGGCGCCCAGCGCCCGGAACGCCGTCTCGCTGAAGGCGTAGAACTCGGGCGTGGGGATGCCGCGGTCGCGCATCGCATGCTTGGCCAGCACCTTGTCGGCGGCGCGGATGCACGCCGACACGCCCGAGCCGGTGTAGACGATCCCCATCGCCTCCAGCAGCTCCTGCACGGTCCCGTCCTCGCCGTCGCGGCCGTGCAGGGCGATGAAGGCGATCTCGGGCTCGGCTTCGCGCAGCCGCTGCACGAGGTCGGCTCCCACGTCGATCGCCGTCACGCGGTGGCCGAGGCGCTCGAGCGCGTCCTGCACGCGCGCGCCGGAGCGCAGCGACACCTGCCGCTCCAGCGAGCGGCCGCCCTTGAGCACCGCTATGCGCAGCATCAGGCCCGCTTGCGCGGAAGCCGCAGGACGTCCGCGAGCCGCTCCCCGGCGACGGGCGGGGCCTCCCCCGAGACGGCCTGGCGGCGGGGTTCGGGCGCCGCCGGGACGGCGGGTCGACGGGGTTCTGGCGCCGCCGGCTGGCGCGCCGGCCGGCTCCCGGTGAGCGTCCCGTACAGCGCGACCTGCTCGCTCACGACCTCGCCGAGGCGCCGGATCCCCTCGCGGATCTCCGCCTCCGCGACGCCGGAGAAGTTCAGCCGCAGCGACGAGCCGCCGCGGCCGTCGAGGAACGCGGCCCGGCCGGGGACGAAGGCCACGTTCTCATCGAGCGCGCGGGCCAGCAGGTCCGTGGTGTCGATGTAGTCGGGAAGGGTCGCCCAGATGAAGAGGCCGCCCTCAGGGTGGGTCCAGGTCGCCTCGCGGGGGAAGTGCTCGGCCAGCGCGTCCAGCATCACGTCGCGCCGGCGCCGGTAGATCTCGATCAGCGAGCGCACGTACTCCTCCCACGGGCGCGACTCGAAGTAGGCGCCGACGAAGTACTGCGAGATCGAGGAGGAGCACAGGTCGGAGGCCTGCTTGCCGATGTTCATCTTCTCCAGCACCGGCCCGGGGGCGGCTGCCCAGCCGAGCCTCACGCCGGGGGAGAGGATCTTCGAGAAGGTGCTGGCGTAGATCACGAACTCGTCCCCCAGCGCGCGCAGGGGAGGCAACGGGCTGCCCTCGTAGCGCAGCAGCCCGTACGGGTTGTCCTCGAGCACGATCAGCTCCCGCTCGGTCGCGATCTCCACCAGCTCGTGGCGGCGCTCGAGCGACAGGGTCACGCCCGCCGGGTTGTGGAAGGTGGGGACCGTGTAGATGAACTTCGGCCGCCGCCCGGCCGCATCGAGCTCGTCGAGGACCCGGCGCAGCTCGTCGACTCGCATCCCGTCGCGATCCATCGTCACCTGCACGACGTCGGCCTCGTAGGCGCAGAACGCCGGCACCGCGCCGGGATAGGTGGGGGCCTCGCACACCACGACGTCGCCGGGATCGAGCAGCGTCTTGCACACCAGGTCGATCACCTGCTGGCCGCCGGTGGTCACCAGCAGCTCGTCGGGGTCGACCTCGATCCCCTCGGCCAGCATCACCTCGGTGATGCATCGCTTGACCAGCCCCAGCCCGTCGGTGGGCCCGTACTGCAGCGCCCGCGAGCACGACTGGCTGGCCACCATGCTCATCAGCGCGGCGTAGGAGTCGGGCGGGAAGGTCGAGGTGTCGGGCCATCCGCCCGCCAGCGAGATCACCTCCGGCTGCTCGGTCAGAGCCATCAGGTCGCGCATCGCGGAGGACTTCATCACCCGCGTGCGCGAGGCGAACAGGGCCGTGTAGCGCTCTATGTCACGGGCCGCCGAGCGGTGCCGCCGCGTTGGCGGGCCCTGACCCGCGCCCGGACCGCTCACGCGTCCCTCTCCACTATCGTCAAGGCGACTTCAAGGTAGCGCACCTTGCATCTCGCACTCGACATCTTCCAGGGCCTGGGCATCGCGGCCGCGGTGGGGATCCGGCCGTTCCTGCCGGCGCTGGCGGTGGGGGCCCTGGCCGCCGGGGACATCCAGATCGACTTTCACCACACCGGGTACTCGTTCCTGCAAGGGTGGCCGTTTCTGCTCGCGATGCTGCTCGGCGCGATCGTGCTGACCTTGGCCGAGCGCCAGCTCTCAGGCGGCCAGCTCCCGCTCGGGCAGCGCGCGCTCCCGGTCGCGATGATCGGCTGCGGACTGGCCCTGGGCGCGCTCCTGTTCGCGGGCAGCCTCGCCCAGGACCACAACACCGCCTGGCCGGGGCTGATCGCCGGGGTCTTGTGCGCGGGACTCGGCGCGGCCGCCACCCGTCCGCTCCTCAGGCGGGCCCGGGCTCGCCTGGTCGGCGCCGACGCGGCGGCGCTGCCGGCCTACGCCGAGGCGCTCGGCCTGCTCGTCGCGGTGCTCACGGTGCTGCTCCCCCCCATCGGCGTGGTGGCGGTGGCGATGCTCGGCTGGCTGCTCGTGGCCGGGCGCCGCCGTGAAGGACAGAAGTACGCGGGGCTGCGGATCCTGAGGTGACCGAGCAGCGCCCGCCGGAGTCCGGCGCTCCCGGGGCGGGCAGGAAGCTCGTCCTGGTGGTGATCGACGCCCTCAAGCCCTCGATGCTCGAGCGGGCGATCGCCTCCGGCCGGGCGCCCGCCCTGCGGCGGATCGCGCAGGAGGGCGTGTACGTCGAGGACTGCGTGGCGGCGTTCCCGTCGGTGACGCCGGTGTGCGCCGCCACGATCACCACCGGGGTGGGCCCCGACCGCCACCTGATCCCCAGCATGAACTGGTATCACCGCGAGGAGGGTCGCTACGTCGAGTACGGGTCGAGCTTCTCCGCCAGCCGCCAGTTCGGCGTGCTGCGCTCGCTCACCGACACCGTCTACCGGATGAACGCGGAGCATCTCTCCCACGAGGTGGAGACGGTGTTCGAGTCGCTGGACGACATCGGGGTGCGGACCGCGGGGACCACCTACCTGATCTACCGGGGGCGTCACCAGCACGAGGTGGCCAACGAGACCGCGCTGGCGCGGATCGTCACCTCGACGCTGTTCCGCCGCACGATCGACGGGCCCCAGGAGCTCTTCTATGCCGACATCTACGCCAGCCGGCGAACCGGTTGCCGCGGGCAGCTCGGCATGCCGGGCATCCGCGACCAGCACAGCGGCTGCGTGGGCGCCTATCTGGTCGAGAACGACCTGTTCGACTTCCTGCTCTTCTCGCTGCCCGACAACGACGCCTGGTCGCACCGGAACGGGCCCCACGCCCAGGTCACCTCGATCGCCGCCGCCGACCGCCAGCTCGAGCGTCTCATGCACGCGGCGGGCGGGCCCGACGCCTTCCTGGAGCAGCACGCGGTGATCGTCGCCTCCGACCACTCGCAGGCCGCGGTCGAGGAGCGGATCCGGCTCGACCAGGCCTTCGAGGACTTCGACGTCGCCACCCAGAGCGCGGCCAGCGCGATCGGCGCCGAGGTGGCGCTGAGCCCGGGCCAGCGCTCGGCGATGGTCTACGTCCTGGACCGGGACCGCTCCCCCGGCGTGCTGGCGCGCTCGGTCGCCGCGGCGGAGCGGCTGGAGGGCGTCGATCTCGTGCTGTGGCTGGGCGGCGAGTCGGCCGAGGAGGGGGTGGTCCGCTCCCCGCGCGGCGAGCTGCGCTTCGCGCCGGGCGGCGACCTGGAGGACGAGCGCGGCGAGCGGTGGAGCGTCGAGGGCGACCTGGCGGCGCTGGGGATGCGGATCGAGGATGGGCGCATCCTCACCCCCGATTACCCGTGGGCGCTTGCCCGCATCTGGTCGGCGCTGCGCTGTCCCACCGCGGGCGACGTGCTGCTGTCGGCCGCGCCGGGATACGAGTTCGTCGACTGGGGCGGCGCCGACCACGTGGGCGGCGGCAGCCACGGCTCGCTGCACCATTCCGACTCGCTCGGCGCGCTGCTGTGGTGCGGAACCGGGCCGCCCTCGCGGGCGGCGCGTGAGCGCTGGTCGCTGCTCGACGTGGCGCCGATGGTGCGCGCGCACTTCGGCGTCCGGGAGGAGCGCAAACCGCCGCCTTACCCGCGACTTACGCCGCCCCGCTAGATTTCCCCTCGCGTGCCCGAGGAGATGATCACCACCGTCGAGCGCCCGCGCCGGCGGACACCCGCTCATGCGCCGCGCCGTTCGGTTCGCCTGCACACCCGCGTGCGCCACGGCGTGCGCAAGCCGCACAACTGGTTTCAGCTGATCCGCTTCGGCGCCGTCGGCGCCACCGGCTATGTCGTCAACCTGGTCGTGTTCGCCGTCAGCGTGCACGCGATCGGCATCGACTACCGCGTCTCCGCCGTGGTGGCGTGGATCATCTCGGTCCTCAACAACTTCTGGTGGAACCGCCACTGGACGTTCGGCGCCCCGGCCAAGGAGGCCCACCCCTTCCTCCAGGGGGTGCGGTTCTTCGTCGTCTCGGCCGTGGTCTTCGGCGTCACCTACGCCGTGCTGGTCGGACTGGTGAGCGGCGCCGGAGTCCCCAAGGTGCCCGCTCAGGCGCTTGCGATCGCGGCGGGGACGCCGCTGAACTTCGTCGGGCAGAAGCTTTGGAGCTTCAAGGCCTGACCCGCGGGACCCGGCTCCTCCTCACGCTCCTGGCAGTGACGGCGGCGCTCGCGGCGCTGCTGGCCGGTCCCGCGGCGGCATCGGCCGGCGCGTCGAGCAGCACCGCCGTCAGCCCGGGCACGCCCGTTCTCGTCACCGCGCAGAACGTCCCGCCGCGCGGCTACCGCCTGACCGCCGCCCAGGTCGAGCGGATCGCCGCCCGCTCCCCGGTGATCGTCGCCGAGCTGCGCCGCCACCCGCGCGCCAAGCCCTACGAGTACACCAAGGGCGCCGGGCAATGGCAGGTGAGCTGGTTCTCGGCCGGCAAGCCGTCCGTCGAGCTGGCCCAGGTGTACGTCGACGACGCCTCCGGCCAGGTCACGCAGGCGTGGACGGGCTTCCAGGTCGCGTGGTCGATGGCCCGCGGCTACCCGGGCGCGTTCGGGCGGCGGGTGAACGCCTGGTACGTGTGGATCCCCATGTGCCTGGTGTTCGTCGCCCCCTTCATCCCGTGGCGGCGGCGCCCCACGCTGCTGCACCTGGACCTGCTGGTCCTGCTCGGGTTCTCGATCTCGCTTGCCCTGTTCAACCACGCCGACATCGGGCTGTCGGTCCCGCTGGTCTACCCGTTCCTGCTCTACCTGCTGGTCCGCATGCTCCTGCTCGGCTTCGGGCGCGGCCGCCCTCGCCGTCCCCTGCCGCTGATCGTCCCCGCCTCCTGGCTGTCGGTGGCGGTGCTCTTCCTGGTCGGCTTCCGGATCGGGCTGAACGTCGTCAACTCGAACGTGATCGACGTCGGCTACGCCGGCGTGATCGGGGCCGACAAGCTGCTGCACGGAAAGCCGCTCTACGGCCACTACCCGCCCGACAACGCGGCCGGGGACACCTACGGGCCGGTCAACTACTACGCGTACGTGCCCTTCCGCGCGATCTTCGGCTGGAGCGGCACCTGGGACGACCTCCCGGCGGCGCACGCCGCGGCGATCGCCTTCGACCTGCTGACGCTGATCGGCCTGTTCTTCCTCGGGCGCCAGATTCGCGGCCCGACGCTCGGGACGGTCCTCGCCTACGCGTGGGCGGCCTACCCGTTCTCCCTCTGGGCGCTCAGCTCCAACACCAACGACACGCTGGTCGGCCTGCTCGTGGTGGCCGCCCTGCTCGTGCTGAGCTCACCGCCGGCGCGGGGGGTGCTCGGCGGGCTCGCCGCGCTGACCAAGTTCGCGCCCCTGGCGCTCGCGCCGCTGCTGATCCGCGGCACCGACCGCCGCCTGCGGCCGCGGCGGCTCGCCGTGAGCGCGGCCGCCTACGCCGCCGCCGTGGCCGTGGCCATGCTGCCGGTGTTCCTCGACCACAACCTGCACACTTTTTGGAAGCACACGTTCGCCTACCAGGCGGGGCGGATCACCCCGTTCTCGGTGTGGGGGCTGTGGGGCGGGCTGGGGCTCGAGCAGCACCTCGCGGAGGGGGCGGCCGCCGGCCTGGCGATCGGCCTCGCGCTCGTGCCGCGCCGCCGCGGCCCCGTGGAGGTGGCGGCGCTCGCGGCGGCGATCATCATCGCCCTGCAGCTGGCGGCCAACTACTGGCTGTACTCCTACATCGTGTGGTTCTTCCCGATGGTCGCAGCGGCCCTGTTCGGGGCCCACGCGCTGCGCGAGGGGACGGTCAGCGAATCCCCGGGGCCGGCTCGATCACCGGCTCGATCGCATCCGCCCGAAGTGGCGCTGACGCCCTGATCACGACGCCGTTGAGCCACGGGTCCTCGTCGGAGGTCTCGAACTTGACCGGCATGCGGGTGATGAGGGCCTCCAGCGCGAGCTCGCGCCTCACCCCGATCACCCCGCCGCGCGGGCCGGTCATCCCGACGTCCGAGATGTAGGCCGTCCCGCCGGGCAGGATGCGGGCGTCGGCGGTGGGGACGTGCGTGTGCGTGCCCACCACCGCCGTGACCCGGCCGTCCAGGTGCCACCCCATCCCGACCTTCTCGCTGGTCGCCTCGGCGTGCATGTCGACCAGCACGTGCTCCACCCGGCCCTCCAGGGCGCGCAGCGCGGCGTCGGTCTCGGTGAAGGCGGGCCGGGCGGCGTTCATGTACAGGTTGCCGGAGACGGAGACGACGCCCAGGCGGATCCCGCCGCGGGTGACCACGCACCAGCCGTGGCCGGGCTGGCTGGGCAGGAAGTTCGTCGGGCGGAGGATGCGCTCCTCCTCGTCGAGGAAGCCGTAGACCTCGCGGTGGCGGTAGGCGTGGTTGCCCAGCGTGATCACGTCCACGCCCGCCGCCAGCAGCTCCCGCGCCACCTTGGAGGTCACGCCGATGCCCCCGGCGACGTTCTCGCCGTTGACCACGACGAAGTCGGGGGCGTGGCGCTCGCGCAGCGCGGGCAGCAACGCCAGGAGCGTCCGCTTGCCGATCCCGCCGACCACGTCGCCGACGAACAGGATGGAGACCTCTGTGTTCACGTGTTGCGGGCCTCATACTTCCATCTGCATGCGCCCGAGGCGGTCTCCGCCGCGAATCCCGAGGGACCCACGGTCCTGATGCGTCCGCGCCACGTGAGCCCGGTTGTCGTCCCGCGCTGGGTGCAGTTGGTGGTGTTGCCGCTGGCCCTGCTCGGGCTGTGGGCGCTGGCGCGGGCGGCCGGCCCGGTGCTCCTGATCCTGATCGGAGCCGCCACCGGCGCGCTGATCCTCAACCCGCCGGTCCGGATGCTGAGCCGCCGCCACGTGCCGCGCGGGCTCGCGATCTTGCTCGTCTACCTGGGCCTGTTCGCCGCCGTGGGCGGGGTGGGCGTGCTCCTGGCCAACCCGGTGAGCACGCAGGTGAGCCGCTTCGAGCGGCAGGTGCCGCACTTCATCAAGCACGCCAACCGGGACCTCGCCAACCTCCAGCGGTGGCTCGACCGCCAGGGTCTGAAGATCCAGATCCAGCGCCAGGGCCAGACGGCCCTGCAGACGCTGGAGCGCAACGTCGTCAAGGGCTCGGGGAACGTGGTCTCCTTCACCCGCGATCTCCTCGGCAAGGTGGTGACGGTCGCCTTCCAGCTCGTGCTCTGCCTGGTGCTCTCGGTCTACCTGCTCGTCTACGCCGAGCAGATCGGCGCCCTGGCGCGGCGGATCATGCCGCCGGGAGACGGCACGCCCGAGGACGACTACCCAGTGCTCGTCCAGCGCGCCGTGTTCGGCTACGTCCGCGGCCAGCTGCTCTTCAGCCTGCTGATGGGGGCCAGCGCGGGTGTCGCGCTGTGGATCATCGGGACGATCGGCATCTTCCCCGAGGGGGCCCACTACGCGCTCTTCTTCGGCGGCTTCTACGGGCTGATGGAGCTCGTGCCCTACGTCGGGCCGATCCTCGGCGCCGCCCCCGCCGTGCTCATCGCCCTGTTCAACGACCCGGTGAGCGCGATCTGGGTCACGCTCCTGTTCGTCGCCCTCCAGCAGCTCGAGGGCCACGTCGTCGCGCCCCAGGTGTTCCGGATCTCGCTGCGCATCAACCCGATCATCATCATCCTCTCGCTGCTGGTCGGCTACCAGATCTACGGGATCGCCGGGGCGCTCGTGGCCCTGCCGGTGGCGGCCGTGGTCCGCGAGACCGTGATCTACCTGCGCCGCCATCTGGTGCTCGAGCCGTGGGGGACGGCGGCGCCGACCGCCGATCCGCTCGGGGTCACGCCGGCGGCGTGCACCGAGTGCGGCGCCGAGCTTCAGCCGGACGCGCTGTTCTGCGCCGCGTGCGGCGCGCCGGTCGCCCCCGCGCAGGAGGCCCCGCGCGTCGGCTCGCCGGCCGCCCGGCGGTAGGCGTCAGTCGCGGCCGGGGGGGCGGGCGGCGGTAGCCGTCAGTCCCGGCCGGCGGGCGGGTAGCCGTTAGCCCCGGCCGGCGGGCGGGTAGCCGTCGGGCGATGGGAGCTTCGCAGCCAGCCCGCGACCGGACGCTCGAGCGTCAGGCGCGCCGCATGACCGCGCCCGCCCTGCGCCTGATGGCGATCGGCGGCGTGGTCGCGATCCCCGGGATCATCCTGGTCGTCCTGACCACGCAGGCGCTGCTCGGCCTGGGCATCGCGCTGATCCTGATCGCCAGCGCCCCGATCGGCATCGGGCTGGCGATGCTCGCCTCGGCCAGCGTCGCCCGCTGGGCGTCGCGGCACCGGCTGTTCGCCTGAGACGGCCCGGCCGGGCGGCCGATCGACGCCGCCCGCCCCGGCGCGTACTAGCCTGCGCCCGGTGTCAACCGCCGCCGCTCTCGACGCCCCCACCTGCACGGTTCGTGGGCTGACCAAGCGCTACGGCGAGCGCACGGCCGTCTCCGGGGTCAGCTTCGACGTTCACCCGGGGGAGATCGTCGGCATCATCGGGCCCAACGGCGCCGGCAAGACGACCCTGCTCTCGATCCTCGCGGGGATCCTCGAGCCCACCGAGGGGGAGCTCACGCTGAGCGCCGGCCGCCGGTTCGGATGGGTCCCGCAGCAGCCGGCGCTGTACTCCAAGCTGTCGGTGGCGCAGAACCTGAGGCTGTTCGCCCGGCTGGAGCGGCTGCCCGATCCGGAGGCGGCGGTGCAGAACATGCTGCGCGAGACCGGGCTCACGGCGCGGGCCGACGAGGAGGTGGGCCGCCTGTCGGGGGGCAATCAACAGCGGGTGAACGTGGCCATCGGGCTTCTCTCCGATCCGCCTGCGGTGCTCCTCGACGAGCCCTCGGCCTCGCTCGACCCCCGCCAGCGCGAGCGGCTGTGGGCGTTCGTCCTGGCGCTCGCCGAGCGCGGCACCGCCGTCATCTTCTCCACCCACAACGTGGCCGAGGTCGAGCGCTACGCCACCCGCGTGCTCGTGCTGGTCGACGGCGAGCTCCTGTTCTCCGGCACGCCGGCCGAGCTCGACCGCGCGGTGGGCGGCAGCGCGCGGGACCTCGAGGGGGCGTTCGTGCACTTCCTGCACGAGCGGGGGCACTGAGGCCGGAGGCGGGGGCGGTGCGCTGGCTGGTCGTCAAGGACTTCCAGATCCTGCGCCGCTCACCGCTGTTGGTCGGCCTCTTGGTCGCCTACCCGGTGGCGATCGCCCTGATGATCGGCTTCGCCCTGTCCAGCCCGCCGGGCAAGCCCAAGGTCGCCTTCTACAGCCAGGTCCCGGCCGGGCGGGGACGGCTGCACTTCGGCACCCAGCAGATCAACATCTCCCACTACGCCAGCCAGCTCTTCCGCTCGGTGCAGCCGATCCGCGTGCACTCGCGGGCGGAGGCGATCGCCAAGGTCCGCGACGGCCAGGCGCTGGCCGCGCTGATCGTGCCCGGGGACATCGTCTCCCAGATCCAGAGCCTCGTCCAGACCGGCGTGGGCACCCCCACCGTCGAGCTGATCCTCAACTCCAGGGACCCGGTCGAGCGCCAGTACGTGCAGGAGGCGATCAGCCTCCGCCTGGCGGAGGTGGAGCAGGCGGTCTCCAAGCAGGTGCTCAAGGTGGCGATCGCCGACCTGCAGGAGGTGCTCAACGGCGGCACGCTCAACTTCGCTGGGCAGAACGTCCGGCTGCTGGGCCTGCGCGACTCGCGCGCGATCGTGGAGGGGGCGATGGCGGCCCTGCCGTCGGGCTCGCCGCTGCGCCCGGCCCTGCGCCAGGTGGTCGCCTTCGCCGACCTGGCCACCCAGGGGCTGAGCTTCGCCGGTCCCGTCCTGGGGTCGATCGGCGCGCCGCTCACGGTCGAGCAGACGCAGCTCGCCGGCGCCACGACGCCCACCGACACCTACGCGGTGGCGATCGCGGTCAGCCTCTCGCTCATGCTGCTGGCGCTCATGCTGGCGGCGGGGCTGCTGGCCGTGGAGCGCTCGGAGCACGCCTACACGCGGCTGGTCAGGGGGCTGGTGACGCCCGGGGGGCTGCTGGGCGAGAAGGTGGCCGTGGCGGGCGTCTGCGCGGCCGCGGTCGCGCTCGTGATGTCGGCCTTCGTGTCGCTGTTCGTGCACATCGAGTGGTCGCGCTTTGAGCTCTGGGTGGTGGCCACCGCGTTCGCGGCGGCCGCGTTCGGCGCGCTGGGGGTGGCGGTCGGCGCCCTGGCGCGGGAGGTGAGCACGGCCTCGCTGCTGGCGCTGCTGGTGTCGCTGCCGATCGCGTTCGTGGCCCTGGTGCCCGCGGACGCCGTCTCGGGCGGCGTGCGGACGCTGCTCGACGTGGTGGCGTTCGTGTTCCCGTTCAGGGCGGGGCTGCAGGCGATCTCCAACGCGTTCAGCGGCGCCTCGCCGGGGATGGGGCTGGCGCTCCTGCACCTGGCGGTGCTGGCCGCGGTCTTCGGGCTGCTCGCGCGGGTCGCGGTGAGGCGCTTCGCGCAGGCGTGAGGGGGCGGGGGCGCCGGGCAGGCGTGAGGGGGGCGGGGCGCCAGGTCAGCGGCCCGAGACGGTGCGGCTGAAGCCCCACGCGCACAGCGCGGCGAGGACGAGCGCGATGAACGGGATCGCACCCGAGACCACGCCGGCGATCGCCAGGACCAGCGTCACCACTCCGACCGAGCCGGCGACCACGCCGCTGACGGCGAGGCGGTAGGCGCGCTGCTCGCGCACCCGGCGGGGCGTGTAGCCCCCGCGCTTCTGGAGGTTTGCCACGTCTGTCAGGGTACCGCCGTGCACCACATCCTCTTCTATGAGTATGCGAAGGACATCCTGGAGCGGCGCGCGCCCCACCGCGAGGCGCACCTGAGGCGGATCCACGAGCACCCGTCGATCGTGATGGCCGGCGCCCTGGGCGATCCCCCGCACGGCGCCGCGATCGTGTTCCGCGAGGCCGCGATCGAGGAGATCGAGGCGTGGGCCGACGCCGATCCCTACGTGAAGGCCGGGCTGGTGAGGGCGCGACGCGTCGATGTCTTTGGCGTGGTCCGGGGGTAGGACGGCGGGCCGGCGCGCGTGCGCGCTCCCCTCGCCCCCCGCCCCCCTCGACCCGCAAACGTGCCACGCTCGCCGGTTCGCCGCGACCGCGTCACGTTCACCCGCTGTGAGCGGGCAAACGTGCCACGCCCGCGCCCCGTCGGTGAACGTGTCACGTTTGCGGGTGGGGGGGTGCGCCGGGTGGGGGGTGCCGGGTGGGGGGTGCGCCGGGTGGGGGGCGTCGGGTG
>Ga0209810_1002214_pt1 | contig 24272 bp, 21 predicted proteins | sample Coa_R1_7_FD_187159 | JGI IMG/M metagenome (GOLD analysis project Ga0209810, IMG submission 187159) | Surface soil microbial communities from Centralia Pennsylvania, which are recovering from an underground coalmine fire - Coalmine... | ecosystem: Environmental > Terrestrial > Soil > Unclassified... | reverse complement strand
TGAACCCCACGGTGCCGGGCGGCCGGGGCACAACGCGCACGCTGGGCGCGGCGGTCCAGCTGATCTACCCTGGCGAGCGCGCGCCGTCGCATCGCCACACCGCGGCGGCGATCCGCTTTGTGATCGAGGGTAGCGGCGCCTGCACCATCGTGAACGGCGAGCCGCTGACGATGGAGCCAGGCGACTTCATCCTGACGCCGAACTGGACCTGGCACGGTCACATCAAGGAGACCGAGGGGCCGATCATTTGGCTGGATGTCCTGGACGTGCCCCTGGTTCGCACTATGAACTGGATGTTCTACGAGGAGTACCCCAGCGGAGACGTACAGCCCCCGGAGCATGGCCGCGACGAGTCGCTACAGCGGTTCGGGGCCAGCGGCCTCCGCCCGGCTACCGTGGTCCGCGGGGGCCCGCCCTACTCGCCGCTCCTGCGCTACCCATGGACGGAGGCACGGGCGGCCCTTGAGCGTCTGGCAGCGGTGGAGGCCAGCCCGTTCGACGGGGTGCTCCTGAGCTACGTCAACCCGCTGACCGGCGGCCCGGTGATGCCTACCATGGGCGCCGCGCTCCAGCTGCTGCGGCCCGGGGAGCACACGCGCGCCCACCGCCACACGACCAACGTGATCTATCACGTGGCGGAAGGAGCAGGCTACAGCATCCTCAACGGCCAGCGGTTCGACTGGGCGAAGGGCGACACGTTCTGCGTGCCGACCTGGACCTGGCACGAGCACTGCGCCGACGCGTCAGGCCCGGCCGTGCTCTTCTCGATCACCGACGCGCCGCTGCTGGAGGCGCTCGATCTGTACCGCGAGGAAGCGCGCCCCTAGCCGGCCCGCGCCGCGGCCGAGCAAGCGGTTTAAGGAGGTCACGGGTGAAGTTCGGGATCTTCGCGCTGCCCACGTACTTCCCGGAGATCGATGGCAGCCTCGGGCAGTTTTACCAGCACATCCTGCAGCTCATGGAGGACAGCGAGCGGCTGGGGTTCGACTGCGCTTGGGTGAACGAGCACCACTTCCATCGCTATGGCGGGATGATGCCCGAGCCCGCGGTCTTCCTGGCGGCGCTGGCGGCGCGGACCTCCCGCATCCGCCTCGGCACCTCGGTAGCGCTGCTGCCGCTCCACCATCCCCTCCAGCTCGCCGAGGCCTACGCCATGGTCGATCAGCTCTCGGGCGGGCGGCTGGAGCTGGGCATCGGGCGGGGGTTCATCCGCAACGACTACGACACGTTCGGCGTCCCCTGGGAGGAGGGGCAGGAGCGGCTGTACGAGACTCTCGACATCATCCTCAAGGCCTGGCAGCAGCAGCCCTTCAGCCATCGCGGCCGCTACTTCGAGTTCCACGACGTCTCAGTCTGGCCCATGCCCTACCAGCGCCCGCACCCGCCGATCTGGGGCGCCGCGACCCGCAGCCCGGAGAGCTTCGCCTGGTTCGGCAGCCGCGGCTATAACCTGCTCACCGTGGTCTATCTCCACCCCCTGGAGCACCTGGCGGAGCTGATCCGGATCTACCGTGAGGCGGCCGCGGCTAGCGGCCACGACCCGAGCACGCTTCAGATCTCCACCCACTACCAGGTCTACTGCTGCGAGAGCCGCGCGGAGGCCTGGCGGGATGGCGCGGAGGCTCTCCGCCGCTACAGCGCCCTTATCACCGAGGCGCGCACGCGCGGCGCCTCCCCGCCCGCATCGGGGCACACGCTCTCGTTCGAGCAGCTCGTTGCCGAGGCCCGCGTCTGCATCGGCACCCCGGACGACTGTGTGGCCATCCTCGAGCACGCGCGGCAGACCCTCGGGCTCACGGGCGTAGACTGCACGTTCTACTTCGGTGGGCTCGACTACGCCAAGGCGCGCCGCTCGTTCGAGCTGTTCGCTCAGGAGGTCATCCCGCGCTTCCGCTCGCTGCGCGAGGTGGCCTAGGCGGCGGGATGAGGCCGCCACGCTGCCTAGCGCGGCAGCTGGTCGAGGAAGCCGCTGGCGCGCAGCCGCTCGGCGAAGCGGTAGTCTGTCATCTCCTCCGGCCGCAGGGTGCGCGCGCCAGGGTGCTCCTCGGCGTCGATCACAGCCTGGACCGCCGCCGGCTCCGGGTAGGGGTCCACGGTGTAGAGCGGCCGGTAGTAATCGACGGTCGCTCCGAGTAGCTCGTAGTCGGTCGAGCGGCTGTACTTGCCGATCACCTGGATCGCGAACTCGCGGTCCGTCTTCAGCCGGCTGACGGCCTGGGCGAGCGCCCGGAGGTAGGGCTCGCCCAGCTCCGGCCGCTCGGTGAGTGTCTTCCGGGTCCCGCCCACCGCCGAGCCCATGAAGGGGATGTTCATCGCCCCGACGTTCAGGATCTCGCGGAAGCCGCGCTTGCGCGCCTCGAACAGCGCCGGCACCGGCAGGCTGGCGCCGTCGATCGTGCCAGCCTCCAGGGCCGCCAGCGCCTCGGCCGGCCCGCCCGTGCCGCGCGTGAAGAAGTCGACGTCCGGCTCTAGCCCCATGCGCTTCAGCCCCAGCCGCGCGGCGACGTCGGTGATCGCCTTCAGCCGCGTGACGCCGATGGTCTTCCCACGGAGGTCCTCGATCCGCTGGATCTCGGGGCGCACGAAGATGCTCGCGTCCAGGACGTTCGAGGTGGCGCCGATGATCAGCGTCTCCATGCCCTGGAGGTAGCCCAGGACGAAGGTCGGCGCGCCGGCGAAGGTGATATCCAGCTCACCGTTGTAGAGGGCAGCCAGCAGGGCCGCGCCCGCGTCGACATGGCTCAGCGTGACGTCCAGCCCCTGCTCGAGAAAGTAGCCCGCCTCCAGGGCCACCCACCAGGGCGCGGCGGCCGCCGAGGTGGTGGTATAGGCCGAGCGCGCCTTGATGAGCGACGGGGGGCTGCTGGCCCCTGCGACCGGCACCACCGTGGGCGGCTCGGGTGCGCGGCCCGCGCCGAGCGTGCCGCCGCCGCAGCCCAGGACCGCGAGGCTGGCGAGGAGCCCCACTCCGAGTAGACCGCGCCAGTAGCGAGACCGAAGCGCTCCCATGGCTGCTCCCTCCTCCAGCGCCGCGGCCGGCTAGAGCGGTCCCCACGGTGCCGCCTCAGGATCGCCCCGCAGCATCGCGGCGCACCTGCTCGACGTAACCACTCGCCCGAAGGCGCTCGATGAAGCTGGTGTCCAAAAACTGCTCCGGCCGGGCGGACAGCGCGTCCGGCCGCTGCTCGGCCAGCAGGCGGAGGTTGTTCTCCACGGCACGCGGCGTGATGGATAGGTCGTCGTTGAGCAGCTCGCGGTAGTAGGCCCAGGTCTCTTCCGCCACCGCGCGGTCGTCGATGCGGCCGTAGTGCATGATGATGTCTACGCTGCTCTCCCGCTCGGTCTTGAATGCCTGGATCGCCTTGATCAGGGCCTTAAGGTAGCGCTCGGTCACCTCGGGCTGCGCCGCCACGAACTGCCGCGTCGAGGCGACCGCCGCGCTCCCCATCTCGAACCGCAGCGCGCTAACATCAATGAGCTCGCGGAAACCGAGGTCGCGGGCGCGGAAGGTCTGGGGCGGGGAGAAGGAGCCGCCGTGGATGGCGCCGCTCTGCATCGCCGCGAGCGTCTCAGGCGTGCCGCCGGAGCGGACGATCGTCACGTCGCGCCCCTCTTCTAGGCCCCAGTGGTCGAGCGCCACCCGCACCGCCACGTGGCTGATCGCCCCGAAGTTCGACACGCCGATGCTCTTTCCGCGCAGGTCCTCCGGCCGCTCGATGGAGGGGTGGACGTAGATCGAGTTGGTCAGGTAGGGGAGCGCCGAGCCGAGCAGCACGTACGATCCGCCCTGCAGGTTCGCCTCGACGATCTGGTTCGCCCCCGCCAGCACGATCGGTGCCTCCTGGCTGGAGAGCGCGCCCAGGATGGCCTGGCCGGCGCCGATGAACGTCACCTCGGCATCGAGGCCGACCTCGGTGAAGAACCCCCGCTCCTTGGCCACCCAGACGGGCGCCATGCTGGCCGACGCCGTGGTATAGGCGGTCTTCATCGGGATCGACGCCGGTGGACTGGCGGCCGTTGAAGCGGCGGCCCCGGACTGGGAAGCGGTCCGCGGCGCGCTGGCAGGGGCGCTCGCCGGCGCGCAGGCCGCCAGGAGCACGAGTCCAAGCGCCAATACACCGCCGACAGCCCGTGCCGGGTTCACTTGCCAGGACGCGGTAGCGATCATGGGCAAGACTCCTCGCGATGTCGTGGGTTAGCTGCCGTACACGCGGTTGATGAAGCCCGTGGCCTCCAGCTCGCGCAGGAGGCGCTCATCGCTGACCTGGGCGGGCGTGATGTTCCGCGCGGCCGGGTTCTCCATCGCCCGCTGGTCAATCACGGTCTGGATGCTCGCCGCCGTCGGGTAGGGGACCCGCTCGAACAGCGGCTCGATCAGGTCGTAGGTACGCTCCATCAGCTCGTAGTCCTCGCTCTTGAGGTACCGCGCGAGCGACTCGACGGTCGTGGCCTTGTCCTTGTGCACGCGCGCCAGCCCCTCGACGTGCGCCATCATCAAGCGCCGGAGGAGCTCCTCGTGCTGCTGGAGATACCGGCGCGTGGTGGCCAGGCCGTTCTGGAGGTAGGGGATCCGCTGGGCGGAGACATCGTAGATGAGCCGCAGCCCGGCGTCCTGGGCGTGGATGTTGAAAGGGATCGAGAGGATGGCGGCATCGACCGCGCCGGCGGTGAGCGCTCCGAGGATCTCGTTCATCCCGCCCAGCTGGAGCACCGCCGCGTCGCGGTCGGGCTCGAGGCCGGCCCGGCGCAGCATCTCCACTACGCCGAGATGGGCGCCGGATCCAATGCGCGAGGTGCCGATCTTCTTCCCACGCAGCTCAGCGACACTCGCGATCTCCGGCCGGGCGTACACCCAGAAGTTCATATAGTTCTGAAAGCCGCTGATCAGCACCTGGTCGTCGCCGGCCAGCACGGCATCGACGACGCCGGCCGCGGCCGAGATGGCGACCGGCATCTCGCCAGACGCCATCACTTTCGCCACCTGCGAGCTGCTCTGAAGCGTCACGAACTCGACGTCGAACCCGTACTGGTCGAAGATGCCGGTGTCCTTGGCCACCCAGAGCGGCGCCATCGACGCGCTGACCGTGTTCAGCGCGAGCTGCAGTGCCGTGCGCGGCACGGCTGCGCTGGGCTCCGCGGCTGGCTGCGCTGGCCCTGCTTGGCCGGGCGCCCGCGCCGGCGCCGGTGCAGCGCAGCCGGCGAGGCCGACGAGGAGGGTGATCAAGAGCGCCCACCGCTGCATCGCGACACCCCCGTCCCCTGGCAGCAGCCGCCTGGCCTATTCCGCTGTCCGCTCCGTCACGCCCCCGCGGCGTGGCCAGGGGCACCCAGGGTGATCCCCACCCTGGAGAACGAGCACGTATGGCTGGTGTAGCTGATGATACCACTGGCAGGAGCTGCTGGGTATCCCACACTACAGCTACCGCGGTAGTCGCCAGGATCCGGCGCGAAGGGGCGCATCCGGTAGGCAGGGCAGGCATTGTTAGGTATACACGTCGGCCTCGATGACCAGGCCGGCGGCCTCGAGGGCCTGCAGGCGCGCGGCATGGTCGGGATAGCCCGGAACCAGGGCCGCGGCTCGGGCGGGATCGGCGCAGCGGGCAGCGGCAGTGAGGAGGATGAGGGCATCGAGCGCATCGCCCCCGGGATCGGCCACCGCGCGCTGGCGCGTGGCGGCCTCGATCGGCAGCCCGCTGGCCTCCAGCGCCGCCAGCAGCGCGGCGCGGCGCTCGCGGCAAGCCGTCGTGCGCCCCTTGTAGCCTCGCGGCTGGATGCCTGCCTGCCAGAGGACCGAGGCGGGGCAGCCCTCCGCCACCCACACTGAGCGGGCGCTAGCCACCGGTGCATCCCAGGGGAGCAACGCGACGCGCGCACGGTGGTGCTCCAGCAGGGGAAGCAGCAGGTCGCGGAGGCCGTGGTACGTCTGCTTGTACAGCCGCCGGTTGGAGGGCGCCATCGGCGTGCGGTGGAGGCGGTCGCAGCGCCGCTTGGGCTCGGGGCCGTGTGCGGCACCCCCCAGCTCCGACTCCGACACGCCGCCAGGGCGCACCCCGCCCGCGCGCGCATGGGTTGCAGTATAGAAGGTCTCGGCCGTGGGGTAGCGCGCGGCGAACGCGCGCACCAGGGCCGCCCAGTCGTGGGTGGGCAGCCCCTGCTCGGCCGCCAGGGCGACCGGAAGGCCGAACGGGAAGTCGCAGAGCCAGACACCCTCCGAGCCGGCGATGCGCTCAACGAGCAGGGAATAGGTGAACGCGGGAAGATCGGCGCCGCAGAGCACCCGCGCCGGCCGCCCCGGCAGCCAACTGGCGATCCAGACCCGCCGCGCGTAATCCGCCGCGCCGGAGAAGTCCACGGCGTAGAGCGGGCGAGTGGGCGGCGGGGCGCACAGCGCTGCCGCGAGGAGCGCGCGTGCGCGCCGAGGCCGGGGCTCGCCGGGCGGGGCTTTCTTGCCGTCCGGGGCTGGGGGGCGATCGCCACAACGGGCTAAAGCGGTCTCATCCATGAGGCGGTGTGCATGCCCTTCACGCCAGGCCGCCTCGGGGCGGGCGATCCTGCGTTACTCCTAGCAGGGTTATGCTTGAGAGCCATGATAGCGATATACTACGGCCACCGTGCGGGAGGAGCCTCACCCATGCCAGCGGTCTCCCACGTATCCCAAGCCACCTATGAGCGCCTTGCACGCGTGGTGGCTGCGCTCCAAACGCCGGGCTTCGCGGGACTGCCGCAGGGGTTATCGGCCCTGGTGCGCCGGCTCTGGGTCCTGGAGGCCGACGGGCGAGTCGAGCTATGGCTACTAACCGCGCCACTAGCGCTCTCCGATGAGCAACGCATCTACGCTCTCGATGCGGTGCTGGCGGAAGCGTTCCCAAGGACCTCGGTCCAGCTGCAGGTGCTAAATCCGCTCTGGTACGGCCACCACGACCCCGCGTCGAGCGTACCCCGCGAAGCGGTGGAAGTGCCGCTGCGCGCCGAGGCGTATGCAGCCCCGGACCCGCCTCCATCTTGACCGGGCGGAGCAGAACCGCGCCCTGATACAGGCGTGGCTCGCTGTCCGCAGCAGCGAGGCTCCCGCCCCGGAGCCTGGGTGCTGGGTCTGGGGCGTTGTCATAGCGTTCTACGCCGCGCTCCACTTCGCCGATGCCTACCTGGGAGAACACCACGGCTTCCAGCCCCGTGATCACCATCAACGCCGCGAGGCGCTCCGCCAGGCGCGCGCTTTCCAGACGCCTGATGCCCAGGGGATCACACCGTACCAAGCCTATCGGACGCTCGAGAACCTCGCTACCCACGCGCGGTACGCTCCCGATTTCACCGCCACCCGCGACCAGGTACACGCCCTGCTGCACGGGCCGCTGGAGCACGTCTGGCAGGCCGTCTACGCTGCGCTCGCCGCCTCCCCCACCTTAACACCTCGCTATCCCCCTGCGGCCGTCCATCCCCCCAAAGCGCGTGTCTGCAGGGTACCCAGTGCTGCCGAGGCTCCCTGAGGCCGTCGCAAGTCTGCTTGCACCCGGGTAAACCCAAGGGCGGGGCTCCCATGTACCTGGGGCTGGCGTGTTGCCTAGGGGAGGCACATCGGCCTACCGCCGGTTGGCGCCGGCCTGTTACGCTAGCAGCGTGAGTGGCCGCCTCGATTGGACCCCCTGGCGCATGTTGGCAGTCGCCGTTGCCGCCCAGCTCGGCTGCTCCTACATCCACCAGGGCCTGCCTGCGCTGGCCCCGCTGCTCCAGGCCGAGTGGGCTCTCAGCCGGGCCGAGCTGGGCGTGCTAGCGGGCGCGATGAGCGTGGGCGTGCTGCTGCTCTCCGCCGCGGCGGGCGGCCTCGTCGATCGGCTGGGCGAGCGCCCGCTGTTGATCGCCGGCCCGCTGGGCGTGGCCGCGGCCACGTTCCTGGCCAGCCTGAGCCCCTCGCCGCTGGCCCTCACCCTCAGCCTGGCGATCGCGGGCGCCTTCCTCGCCACGGGCGGCCCAGCCGGCGGCAAGGCGATGCTCGTCTGGTTCCCCACGCGTATCCGCGGCTTTGCCATGGGCCTGCGCCAGACCAGCGTCCCCCTCGCCGGCGTGGTGGCGGGGCTCACGCTGCCTTTGCTGGCCGCTAGCTTGGGCTGGCGCGGCGCGCTGGGCGCGGGCGCTCTACTCGCCGCACTGGCCGCGCTCCTGGTCGCGTTAGTCTATCGCGAGCCGCCCACGCCCGCCATTGCTGGACGAGCGGAGCACACGGGGCCGGGCGCCCTGCGCGCGCTCCTCCGCGACCGCAGCCTGCTCGCCACCATCGCCCTCGGGCCCGTGCTCGTGACCGGCCAGTGGACCATCGTACCGTACCTGGGCCTCTACCTCTACGAGCGGTTTGGCTGGCCGGTGGCCATCGCCGCCGGCTACCTGGCGCTCGCCCAGGCGGGCGGGGTGCTCGGCCGTATAGGCTGGGGCCTGGCGAGCGACCTGGTCTGGCGCGGCCGCCGCAAGCCGGTGCTGGCACTCATCCCGCCAGCCGGCGCGCTGGGCATCCTCGCCCTGGCCTTCCTCCCGGCCGGCGCCTCGCCGGTGCTCGTCGCTGTGCTCGCCTTGGCGCTCGGCGCCTCGGTGATCGGCTGGAACGGCCTGCTCTTGGCATTCCTGGCCGAACAGGCCGGCCCGGCCCGCGCCGGCACCGCCATCGGGCTGGGGATCACCGTGATCTTCGTGAGCGCGGTGGCGATTCCGCCAGCCTTCGGCTGGCTTGTTGACCGCACGGGCAGCTACACCGTGGGGTGGCTGGTGCTGAGCGCGGTGCTGCTGGCCGCGCTCGGGCTCTTCCCGCTCATCCGCGAGGCGCCCCGCGCTTAGCCATTGGACCGCGCTTCCCCACGTGCCGCGTTGCTGGCGCTGCACGACGCCGCCTACAATGGGCCGATGAGGGCTTAGGGCGAGGGAGCACGCGGGCCGCATGCGCCGCCCCGCGCTGGAGGACGAACATGGCCGTGGACGTCGAACTCAGCTTTGGGGAGCAGCTCGTTGCCGAGGCGAAGCGCACGCACCCCTGGCTGCACCATCCCCTCTTCCAGGAGATCGTGGCGGGCCGCCTCACGCGGGCCCAGCTGCGGGAAGTGATCAAGCAGCAGGGCGCCTTCTTCTTGGACACCGTGCGGCATGCGGCCGTACGCCTGGCCGCGATCGGCGGGTTCCGGCCCCGGCTGGAGGATCTCCAGCTCCAGCGGGCGGTCATTCCGGTGCTCGTCGAGGAGGCGGGCGAGGACCTGGTCGGCGGCCAGACCACCGCCCATGCCCTGCTGTACATCCGCCTCGCCGAGGGGTTGGGTATCAGCCAGGACGAGCTGTTCGCCACCGAGTACCTGCCCCACATCGTCATCGAGAAGAACGAGCTGTTCCAGCTCCAGCGCGAGGGGCTGCTGGAGGCGCTCTGCGGCGGCGCGCTGGCGACGGAGTCGGTGAACGCGCTCGCCTCCGCCCGCCTGTTCGAGGCCTTCCGCACCCACTATGGCGTGCCCGAGGAGTGCCTGGCGTTCTACCGCGTCCACGCCGCGGTCGAGGAGGAGCATGGCAGCCGGGCGGTGGCGCTGGTGAACCGGCTGGCGCGCACCGAGGAAGACCGCAAGCGCGGCTGGCTGGCGCTGCGTCGCGCTATCGTGGCGCGCTGGCTCGCTGCTGACGGGATGTACGAGGCCATCCTCGGGCGGCGCCCACCGCACTAGCAAGTCTCTCTGGTGAGCGCCGCCGGCGTTAGGTGGTGATCGTGCGGGTCTCGCCAGGCTGCAGCACGTGGGCCGTCACGTTCGGCGCGAGCTCAGCGAGGGCCTGCTGGAAGGTCTCGCCCGCCTGGGGGCCCAGCACGAGCGCGCTGTGCGCGTAGTGGATCGGCACCGCGTGACGTACACCAACGAGCTGGCACGTGAGGGCCGCGTCGCGCGGCCCCATGGTGAACGGGCCGTCGCCGCAGCAGATGAGCGCAACATCCGGCTGATAGCGATCCCCGACCAGCCGCAGGTCCCCATAGAGGTCGGTGTCCCCGGAGGCGTACAGGCGCACGCCCCCGATGTCGAGGATGAAGCCCGCTGCCGGATAGCCGGCCAGGGTGGAGTGGATCGCCGGCACCAGGTGCACCGTCATCGCGCCGTGCTGCGCCCGGCCGCCGAAGTTGATGCCAGCGCCGTCGTGCACCACCACCTGGGTGGGATCGAGGCCCGCGTCGCGGAACCGCTGCACGAGCCCGGCGCGCATCAGGTCGCTCTGGCCGCAGGTCTTCACTGGCAGGCCAGCGCTCGTGAGGGCCGCGAGCAGCTCGAGATAGTCCCCCATGTGGTCCGCGTGGTCGTGCGTGAGCAAGACGAACACCGCCTCTGGCGCCTTCGCCGCCAGGTGCTCGCGCAGGGCTGCCGGGCTGGTGTACTCGGGCGGCTTGGCGACACCGAAGCGCTCCCAGCCGGCGTTGTTCCACAGCCAGGCGTCGATGTAGGCGACCTGCTTGTAGTCGGGCGTGGCCACCTCCACCACACCGCCGCCGAGCCAGCGCACCGCGATCGCTCCCCCGGCCGCGCCCTGGGTGGCCGACACACCCTGCGGCTCGGGGCCTGCCGCGCCCGCTAGCCTGGCGGCCAGTGCGTAGCTCCCCGTAACCAGCGTCAAGCCGAAGAGCAGCTCCCGTCGGCTGATCCGCCCGGCAGCGAACTCGTCCAGCAGTCGGCTGATCCGCTCCTGTTCCGTCATCACGCCCTCCCCGGGCAGCGCGCGAGGCGCGCCCGCCAACGCCCCGGCCGGCCGTTGGGCCGGTGGCCCCTACTAGGGACTCTAGGCAACGGGAAGCACCCGGTGGATAAAGGTGCGCACCGCCGCCAGCGAGTCCGGCGTCACCTCGTGATCCATGGGAAACTCGTGGTACTCCGGCCGCAGGCCGGCGCGCTCGAGCAGCTCGCGGGCCGCCCGCGCCTCCTCGACCGGCAGGCGGGAGTCGGCCGTGCCGTGGACGATCAAGATGGCCTGGTTGCGGCCACGCGCTCGAGCCAGCACCGGCTCGAGATCGGACGCGCGATACAGGCGGCCGCTCATGCAGACCAGGCCGGCGAGGCGCTCCTCGAGGTGCAGCCCGACATCCAGGGTCAGCGCGCCCCCCTGGGAGAAGCCGAAGAGCACCGTCCGGTCGGGCCCCAGATCGTAGCGGCTCCACAGCTCGCGCAGGCCGGCGATCACCCGCTCGCGGGCGGCAAGCACGCTCGGCTCGCCAAGCTGCGAGTCGTACCACGCATAGCGGATACCGTCCCCCATGTAGAGGACCAGCGGGGCATAGAACAGGATGTAGCGGTAGTGCTGATCGTCGAGCTGAGCGCACACCCCTCCGAGATCCTCCGCCGCCGCCCCCCGGCCGTGCATCCCGACCACGAGGGGCAGGTTGCGCGAGGCACGCGGCGGTGCCAGCTCGAGGTAGTAGAGGCCACCCGCCTCGCCACGTCGCAGGTCCATCCGCCCTCCCTCCGCCCCGCCCTGGTAAGGGCAGGGCACAGCGCTGCACCTCACTTGCCAGCCATTGTAGGCGGATTGGTCGGCAACGCCAAGCGGCGGCCGGCCCCGGGGCAACCGGCCCTGCAGGCACCCTGGCACAGCGGCCCAGCATATCGCTCTGCCCCCGTGCTATATTTCCCCACGCGGGGCGCCCAGCGGCTAGCTCGCTGACGCCGCAGCGCTCCGCGCCGCGCCGAGAGAGGGGAGGGAGCCATGCCACGCGTGCTGGGACTGGGTCACCTAGGCATCTACGTGCGCGACCTCGAGCGGATGGTCGCGTTCTACCGCGACTTCCTCGGCATGCAGGTGACGAAGCGGAACGCCAACATGGTGTTCCTGAGCGCGGACCCGGCGGCCGTGGACCACGAGATCGCCCTCATCCGCGGGCGGCCGGAGGGCGAGAACCCCCACCTGATCGACCAGATCTCGCTGCGCGTCGCCACACTCGACGACCTGCGCGCGTTCCATCGCCGCCTGCGGGCCGAGGGCTACCGCATCGACGCCGTGGTCAATCACGGCAGCGCCATCGGCTGCTACTTCTTCGACCCCGAGGGCAACCGGACCGAGCTGTTCTGGCTCACCGGCCGCACGAGCTGGGCGGTCATGCTCGAGCCGATCGACCTCGACCAGCCCGATGAAGTCATCATGGCGCAGGTCGATCGCGCGGTGGAGCGCGTGCGCGGCATCCCTATGGGCGGCCTGACCGAGCCGCACGTGGTCGCGGCTAGCAGCGGCTAAGCCGCTTGCCGCGCCGCTCTCCTATAGCCCCTCGTGGCCAGGCGCCCCGGCCGGCACGGCCGAACACACAGCGGTGCGCCAGCCGGTGGCCCACACCGGTGCTCTGGGCGGCGGTAATGGCCGGCCCCGCCCTGCATGGCCTGGGGGTTACCGCCGCAGGCGCTCAGCGGGCGCTCAGTGCCCGGAGCGCCTCTTCCGCCAGCTGGGTATCGAGGATGCTCTCGATCTGGAAGTCCGCGGGTACCGTGCCCTCGGCTTTCTCCGTGGCCACGTAGCGGCGTAGCCCCTCTACGTCAATGCGCCCGTCGGGGATGAGCGCCGGCAGCACGAAGTCGTAGGCCTCCTCCGCCTCCGCCTGCGAGATCTCCAGCCACTCACGCGTCAGCGCGACGGTCGCCGCGCGGTTCTGCTGCATGAAGCGGATACTCTCGATCTCCGCCTGCACCATGTGCCGGACCTGCTCGCGCTGCTGCGCCAGGCGCTCCGCCGTGACCGCCAGCCCGTTCTGCGGCTCACGGAGCACCTCGGGCGCCTTCACTAGCACCCGCATCCCCTGGTCGCGAGCGCGGACGAACCAGGGCGGGGAGAGGGCGGCGGCCTGCACACGGCCGCTGAGGAGCGCCTCCAGCAGGACGGTCACCTGGCCCCCAGCGGGCAGGATGACCACATCGGTATCGGCATCCAGCCCGGCCTGAGTGAGCAGGTCGCGTGTGACCTTATCGACCGCCCCGCCCCGCGTCGTGATCCCCACCGGCTTGCCCCGTAGATCGGCGAGGCGCTGCACGCCGGGCTGCGCCATCAGCGCGAAGAGCGGCGCATCGACGACCGTCGAGACGATGCGCAGCGGCGCGCCCTGGGCCGCGGTGCGGATAGTGGCCGGGTAGGAAGTGGTGTACTCCACCTCGCCAGCCAGCTGCGCCGCGGCCATGACGCCGGCGCCCACCAGCACCATCTCCACCTCGAGGCCGTACTGCCGGTAGAAGCCCTGCTCGAGCGCCACCTTCTGGGCCAGGAAGACAAGCGAGGTGGCGGGATACGCGTAGCGCACCGTGACCGGTGCCGGGGTGCTGGTGGCGGCCAGCGCCGGTCCCTGGCCAGCAGCCGGAGGCGCGCTCGAGGTAGGGCCCGGCGATGCGGCAGGCGCACAGGCCGCGAGCAGCAACGCGATGAGCCCGAGAGGAACACGACCGGGTGTCATCTTCGCCTCCCTAGACCACACGGCAGGATCCAGCAGCCTGGCTGACACGCTATCCCGTGCGACTGGCCTGGCCGTCCCGCGCTGGCAAGGCCCGGCCCGCAGTCGAGTGAGTTCAAGAGTATAACGGACGCGGCGCCCGTACGGATGTCCTTGACAGGCGAGTAGGGGCGCCGTAGTATTCGGTACGATCCGGCGCTCCTCCGGGCCACTGGATAGCCCGCTCCCACCTCGAGCCCTCCGGGGGCGCAGACAATGCGGCCGATCGCGCTGCTCGTTGGCGCGCTGCTCCTGGCGGCCTGCACAAGTGCAGGCGGCCTGTCCGCCGCTGGTGCGCAGCCGGCCGCCCGCGCCGAGAGCAGCGCGCCCTCTGCTCCTGCAGGCCGTTCCCTTCCTTCAGGGATTGCCAGCGCGGTCGAGGCGGCGCGGCGCGAGGGCCGCGTGGTGATCTTCGGCACCACCGCCACTCCGGCCGAAGAGGAGGAGCTGGAGCAGGCCTTCCGCGACTTCTACGGGTTCGGCCTCGACATCGCCATGGAGAGCGGGCTGCACCCGCAGAAGGTAGGCGAGCTGGTCGCTGCCGCCCGCTCCGGCGTGCGCTCCGGCATCGACTTGTTCTGGTCTAGCGACCTGATCCTGAACCAGCTCGACCAGGCCGGGCTGCTCCGCGACGGCGCCTGGCTGGCGCCGCTCGACCTGCCGCCCGACGGCCTGATGCTACACGGCAAGGCAGCCCGCGTCCACGACAGCTACCTGGTCAACGTGCTGTACAACACCCAGAAGGTCCGCGCCGACGAGGCGCCGCGCCGCTACCACGACCTGCTTCAGCCCCGCTGGCAGGGCGCCATCGTCGCCCCGCGCACGCCCACCCAGATGGTGCACTTGAGCTACGTCTACGGCGAGGAGTGGGCGACGGAGTTCGCCGAGGGCCTGGTGCGCCAGCGGATCGCCTTCGTACCTACCTATCCAGATGCCACCAATCGGGTCGCGTCTGGCGAGTACCTGCTGGGGATGGGGCAGACCGCCGAGCGCGAGGCGCGCCGCGGCGCCCCCCTCGCCGATGCCCCGCTCGACATCGCCATCGTCATCCCCTGGGCGATGAGCCTGATGGCCGATGCCGAGCACCCGGCCGGCGCGACGCTGCTAACATACTTCTTCACTACGCCGGAGGGGCAGCAGGTGCTCGACCAGACCTGGGCCATCTCGCTGGCCGCCGCCCCGGACACCTCCGCTTGGCGGGTGGTCCAGGGCAAGCAGGCGATCTTGATCCCCCTGGACTGGATCGAGCGCGAGGAGCCGCGGCTGCGGCGCAAGTTCGCTGACATCCTGGGCATTCGGTAACCCGCTCAAGCGCAACGCGCCGGGTAATCTCTGGCGCCCGGCGCAATGACGGTGAATCGAGGAGGGCGTGATGGTGCAGTTCAGCTACTTCCACTTGATGCCGCACCCGTATCTCGAGCGCACGCCGCGGTGGCCAGTGCCGCACAAGCTGTTCGACCCCGTGCGCGCGAGCGAGGACTACCAGCACTACCTCGACCAGATGGCGCTGGCCGAGGAGCTGGGCTTCGACTGGGTGGGCTGCAACGAGCACCACTACACGCCCTACGGGCTCATGAGCAACCCCGCGCTTATCGGCGCGGCGCTCACCCAGCGCACCAAGCGTATCCGCCTCGCCATGCTCGGGGCGCTGCTGCCGCTGAACAACCCGGTGCGCGTGGCCGAGGAGTACGCCATGCTCGACGTGATGAGCGGCGGGCGGCTGGTGGCTGGTCTCATCCGCGGGATTCCGAACGAGTACATCGCCTACGGCGTGGACCCCAACGAGTCCTGGGAGCGTTTCGAGGAGGCCTTCGACCTCGTGATCCGCGCTTGGACGGAGCCGGAGCCGTTCGGCTGGGAGGGCAAGTACTACCGCTTCCGCACGGTGTCGATCTGGCCCCGCCCGCTCCAGCAGCCCCATCCGCCGCTGATCATGTCCGGCGGCAGCATCGAGTCGGCCGCGTTCGCCGCGCGCAAGCGGGTGATGATCGGCGTGGTGCAGCTCACCTCGCTAGAGCAGGCACGGGAGTGCTTCGACGTCTACCGCCAGACGGCGCGCGAGCTGGGGTGGGAGCCGCCGCGCAGCTACCTGCTCGTCGGCATGCACACGCACGTGGCCCGGACGGACGCCGAGGCGCGGGAGACGCTGGGGCGCGCGGAGGACTACTTCTACGGGGTGCTCTCAAGCGCGAGCCAGCACGCCAATGAGCTGGTGGTGCAGGGGTCGCGCTACTACAGCACGCCCGTCGCACGCGAGCGGCGCATCGCCCACCGCGCCGCCCACCGCGAGCTGACGATCGACGACCGCATCGAGCGCGGCACGGTGCTCTGCGGCTCGCCGGATACCGTGATCCGGCAGATCGAGCGCGTGGTGCGCGAGCTAGGCGTGGGCATCATCCAGACCGGTTTCAAGATCGGGACGATCCCCAACGAGAAGGTCGTGGAGAGCATGCGGCTGTTCGGCCGCGAGGTCATCCCCTACGTGCGGGACCTATAGCCTCTTGGCGGCCGGTTCTGCGCGCGCCGCGTCTAGCGCAGCGGGCAACAGCAGAGCGGCCGGCGCCGCCACACAGCTAGCCAAGCTACTGCCAGTCATTGAGGAGGACGAGATGGGGCACCAGGCAGAAGGAACCGTCGCGGCTCTCGGCTGCGAGATCGCCTACCGCGCGGCCGGCGATGGGCCGCCTGTCGTTTACCTGCACGGCGCGGGCGGGCTGCGCTGGGGTGCGGCGCTGGATGGGCTGGCCGAGCGCTTCCGCGTCTACGGCCTGGAGCTGCCGGGCTTCGGCCGCTCGACGCTGCCCGACAGCGTGAACAGCGTCCCTGACGCCGCGGACGTCGTGGCAGCGGTCATGGGCGAGCTAGGGCGCGGGGAGCGGATGCATCTCATCGGCACCTCGCTGGGCGGGCGGGTGGCCGCGTGGCTGGCGGTGCGCCATCCCGAGCGCGTAGACCGGCTGGTGCTGGAGAGCCCGGCCGCGTTCCGTCCGCCAGAGCTGCCGCCGCTGAGCGCCTACTCACCCGAGGAGCTGCGGCGCTTGCTGTACGGCAACCCCGAGCAGGCGCCTCCGTTCGATGACCCGGCGGTGCGCCAGCGGCAGCTGCAGGCAGTGGGCCGGCTCACCAAGGGGGTGAGCTGGGACACCGAGCTGGAGCGCCGGCTGGGGGAGATCCAGGCGCCCACGCTGATCCTCTTCGGCACGCTCGACGGGCTGGTGCCGCCAGAGATGGGGCGCATCTACAAGGAGCGCATCCCGCAGTCCTTCCTCATCTACGTCTACCAGGCGGCGCACGCGATCCAGTGGGACCGGCCCGACGCCTTCGTCGAGTTGGTGAGCGACTTCCTGACCCGCGGCGAGGCGTTCGTGGTGCCGCGCGCCAAGGAGGCCGTGCGATGAGTGCGACGGCGCCGGCCCCTGCAGCCGGCCCCGCATCTGCCGCGAGGACCCAGCCACCGCTGCTCTTCAGCTTCTTCCACCTCATGGCCTGGCCGTTCCTCGACCGACCACCGGCCAGCTGGCCCGTATCCCCCCGCTACTTCGACCCGCACCGCGGCCGGCAGCTCTACCGCGAGTACCTCGACCAGATGGTGCTGGCCGAGGAGCTGGGCTTCGACTGGGTGGGCTGCAACGAGCACCACTATACCTCCTACGGGCTGATGGCCAGCCCGACGATAATCGGCGGCGCGCTCACGCAGCGCACGCAGCGCGCGCGGCTGGCTATCCTCGGCTCGCTCGTGCCGCTGAACAACCCGGTGCGCGTGGCCGAGGAGTACGCCATGCTCGACGTGATGAGCGGCGGGCGGCTGGTAGCCGGCTTCATCCGCGGCCTGCCGCAGGAGTACATCGCCTACCACGTCGACCCGGAGGAGTCGTTCGAGCGGCTGGCCGAGGCGTGGGACCTCATCCTGCGCGCCTGGACGGAGCCGGAGCCGTTCGGCTGGGAGGGCAAGTACTACCGCTTCCGCACGGTGTCGATCTGGCCCCGCCCGCTCCAGCAGCCCCATCCGCCTATCTTCATCTCGGGCGGTAGCAGCGAGTCCGTCCGGCTCGGCGTGAGGCGGCGGGTGGGCATCGGCGTCGCGCTCGCCAACGCCGAGGTAGCCCGCACCCAGTTCGAGCGGTACCGTCAGCTCGCCCGCGCCGATGGCTGGGAGCCCACCCGCGACCTATTCTTCTGGGACCAAGCGGTGTACGTGGCCAAGACTGATGCCGAGGCCCGCGCCGCCTTCCGCGGGCCGATCGACTACTTCTACCGCTACCTCCTGGTGCCCACGCGGCGCGCCAACGAGCTGGTCGTGCAGGGCGGCTACTACCGCTCGGAGGAGGACCGGCAGCTACGGCTGCGGCGGGTGCGCGAGCGCGAGGCGGTAACGCTCGAAGCGGAGATCGAGAACGGCCGCGTGCTGTGTGGCAGCCCCGACACGGTGATCGAGCAGCTCCGCCACTGGGTGCGCTATGTCGGCCACGGCGTGCTGAACCTCCGCTTCCAGGTGGGCACCATGCCGCACGAACAGGTGGTGGCAAGCATGCGCCTGTTCGCGGCCGAGGTGCTCCCGCACGTCCGCGACCTATAGGGAGGGGGCGCGTATGATGCCTGCACGGTGGCGGCGCTGCTGCCTCGGACGCGGGCTACTGGCGGTGCTCGGCGCCGCCACGCTGGCCCTCGGGGCCGTGGCCTGCGGCGCCGTTTCGCCGGCCGCGCGCGAGAGCGAGCCGCCAGCCGCCGCCCCCCGGCTCGCGGCGCTGCCGCCCGGCGTGCAGGCAGCGGTGGAGGGCGCGCGGCGGGAGGGGCGCGTGGTCGTATTCGGCCAGACCAGCGACCCTGCGCAGGAGGAGCGTGTCCGGCGGGGCTTCCGCGAGTTCTACGGCTTCGACCTGGCCATCGAGCTGGTAAGCGGCCTCCATCCGCAGAAAGCGGCCGAGCTGACGGCCGCCGCCCGCCAGGGCGTGGCCAGCGGGATCGACCTGTTCTGGACCGACCTGAGCATCAAGGTGCTGCTCGACGCCGGGGGGCTGGTCCAGGAGGTGGACTGGCCCATGGAACTGGGCCTGCCGCGCGAGTACCTTCTCGACCAGGGCATGCTGCGCGTGCACGACGGCTTCCTGGCCAATGTGTTCTACAACACGCAGCGCACGCCGCCGGAGCTCGTGCCACAGTGCTACGAGGACCTGCTCCATCCCCGGCTGCGCGGGGCTATCGCCGCCCCGCGCGACCCGACACCGCTGATGCACATGACCTTCGCTCTCGGCGAGGCGCGCGCGACCCGGATCGTGGAAGGCCTGAGCGAGCAGCAGGTCGCTTTCCTGCCCACCTATCCCGAGGTGCGCAACCGCGTAGCGGCCGGCGAGTTCTTGATCGGGCTGGGCACCGAGCCCACCCGCGACGCGCGTCGCGGCGCCCCGCTGGCCAACGCCCCGCTCGACGTGGCGGTGGTCACGCCTTGGGGCTTTGTGCTCCTGCGCGATGCCGCCCATCCCCACGCCGCGCGGCTCCTGGCCTACTACTTCGTCACCCCCGCCGGCCAGGCGCTGCTCGACGAGGTCTGGGCCAACACACTCGCGACCACCGAGCATGGCACGGCCTGGCTCCTCACACGGGACAAGACCGTCTTCACCGTTACCCGCGAGTTCATCGAGAACGACGCCGGGCGCCTGAAGGAGAAGTACGCCGCTATTCTAGGACTGCGCTAGCGATGATCCAGATCGACAACCTCTGGAAAACTTACGGGCGCGGCAGCGGCGCCGTGCAGGCCGTGCGCGGGCTCTCGCTCACCGTGCCCTCCGGCTGCTTCTACGTGTTGCTCGGTCCCTCCGGCTGCGGCAAGACCACCACCCTGCGCTGCGTGGCTGGCCTGGAGCGCCCCGACGAGGGCGAGATCCGTATCGGCGACACGGTGGTCTGGTCGCGCGCGACCGGGCGCTGGGTGCCCCCGGAGGAGCGCGGCGTGGGCATGGTCTTCCAGTCCTACGCCGTCTGGCCCCACCTCACCGTCTGGGACAACGTGGCCTTCCCGCTCCGCTACGGCCGCCTGCGGCTAGACCGGCGCACGATCGCCCGCCGCGTCGAGCACGTGCTGGCACTCCTCCGGCTGGACGAGCTGGCGCGGCGGCCGGTCACGGCGCTCAGCGGCGGCCAGCAGCAGCGCGTGGCGCTGGCCCGCGCCCTGGCCCTGGAGCCGCAGGTGCTGCTGATGGATGAGCCGCTCTCCAACCTGGACGCCAAGCTGCGGGAGGAGCTGCGCGTGGAGCTGAAGCTCCTCGCGCGCCGCCTGGGCATCACCACGCTGTATGTCACGCACGACCAGACTGAGGCGCTCCTGCTCGGGGACCAAGTGGCGGTGCTAGCCGACGGGACGATTGTGGAAAGCGGCCCGCCCGAGGCGCTCTACGAGGCGCCGCAGCACCTGTTCGTGGCCCGCTTCCTGGGGAACATGAACCTGCTGGAGGGGCGGCTGGGCCCGACGGCGGACGGGCTCGTAGTGGTGGAGACGGCGCTGGGACCCGTGCATGTGGCGTGGAATGCTGCGGATGGCAATGCCCCCGCCACCGCCCCCGTGCCGGGCGCGCGTGTGCTGCTCGGCGTGCGCCCGGAGGATGTCGCGCTGTGCGCGCCCACTGCCGCGACGGGGCCCAACTACCTGCACGGACGCGTGCACGCGGGCTTCTATCTCGGCGACACGCGCCTCTACCAGGTCGAGGTGGCGGGCACCCTGCTCCAGGTCAAGGTGGCACCGGAACACGTCCTAGCGCCGGGAGAGTCAGTATGCTTGTATCTACCGCCCGCAAAGTGCCGCGCGCTGCGGTCCTGACCGCGGCGTGGCCGCTCGTCCGCGACCCGGCCCTGGGGCTCATCGGGGCGCTGGTCGTCCTGGCCCTGGCCGGCGTGCTGACGCCGCTCCTGCTCACCGCCTGGGCGAGCCTGCGCGAGGGGCTGCTCGTCGACGCCGGCCCGCTGGTGCTCAGCAACTATGTGGCCGTGCTGGCCGACCCGCTCTTCCCCAGCGTCCTGGCCAACACCCTCCTGCTCGGCCTCGGCTCGGTGGCGGTCATGCTCTTCTTCGCCGTGCCCATCGTCTGGCTCCTGGCGCGGACCGACCTGCCCGGGAAAGGGCTGGTGTTCACCTTGCTCACGGTGAAGATCGCCATCCCGGGCTTCCTCACCGCCATGGCCTACGTCTTCCTCCTCAGCCCGCGCTCAGGCATCGTCAACACGGCGCTCCAGAGCCTGTTCGGCCTCCCTGAGCCGCCGTTCACCGTCTACAGCTTGCCCTGGATCGCCGCGCTGCAGGGCCTGGTGCTGGTGCCGGCCGCCTCCTTCATGCTGCTGGCCGCCTTCCAGGCCATGGACCCGGCGCTGGAGGAAGTGGCCGCGGTGAGCGGCATGCGGCGGCTCCAGGTCTGGCTGCGCATCACCCTGCCGATGCTGGCGCCGGCGCTGCTGGCCACGGCCGTGTTCTTCTTCGTCATCGCCATCGAGCTGTTCGACTTCGCCGGGCTGATCGGCCTGCCGGTGCGCATCATCGTGCTGAGCACCTGGATCTACGACCTGACGCACCCTGCTGTAGGGCTACCGAACTACGGCCAGGCCAGCGCCCTCGGCGTCATCCTCGGGGTGCTGGCGGCGATCGGCATCGGAAGCTACCTGCTGCTCATCCGGCGCGCCGAGCGCTTCGTCACCGTGACTGGCAAGCGGCGGCAGGCCGCGCCCATCCCGCTCGGCCGCTGGCGCTGGGCGGCGTTCGGCTTCCTCGGCCTGTATTTCCTGCTCGCCTTCCTGCTGCCGCTGCTCACGCTGCTGTGGGCGTCGCTCCTGCCCTACCTCCAGCCCCCCTCGCCGGCAGCCCTGAGCCGCCTGACGCTGGAGAGCTACGGCTTTGCCCTACGCTTCCTGCCCGTGCCGCTGCGCAACACCCTCCTGGTGATGCTGGTCGTGGCCACTCTCTCCGTCCTGCTCAGCGCCTGTGTCTCCTGGGTCGTACTGCGCACCCAGGCGCCCGGCCGCCGGCTGATCGACGGCGTGATCTTTCTCTCGCCGGCGATCCCGGGCATGCTCTCGGCCGTGGCGTTTCTCTACCTCGGGCTCTCCGTGCACAAGCTCGTCCCGCTCTACGGCACGATCTGGCTGATCCTGCTGGCGATGAGCACGCGGACTCTCGCCTTCAGCACGCGCACGATCAACAGCGCAGCCATCCAGCTCCACCGTGAGCTGGAGGAGGCGGCGCAGGTGGCCGGGGTGCGGCGCTCGGCAGCGTTCCTGCGGCTGTTTGTGCCACTGGTGGCGCCGGCGCTGTTCTACGCCTGGCTGTGGATCGCGGTGCTCAGCGCGCGCGAGCTGACGATCCCGCTGATGCTCTACGCCCGCGACAACCCGCTGCTGTCCACGCTGATCTGGAACACGCAGGCGAGCGGCAAGAGCGACGTGGCGGCCGCGCTGGCCGTGCTCCTGATGAGCTTCCTAGGCCTGTTCGCTCTGGTCGCCCAGCTCCTCGCCCGCCGCCATGCCCGGGGCGCCGAACTCACAGTCGGCTAGAGCTGTTCAGGCGCAAGGCAGGCACGGTGAACGCCGGAGCGCCGGTAGTGAGTCGCCACGGCGCCGCGTGGGCGCGAGACCTCCAACCGCGTGGGGCCCGCAGCTCGGGCTGCGGGCCCCATCCGTCTCGCCAGCAGAGGGGGTTCCTGTTAGCTTGCCGTCCGCACCGCGATGCGCTTCGGCCGGGCCGCCTCCGCCTTGGGCACCATCAGCCGCAGCACACCGTGCTCGTAGTGGGCCTGGGCCTTATCGGCGTCGAGTTCGGTCGGCAGGGTCACGCTGCGCTCGAACCGGCCCGTGGCCAGCTCCGTGTGCAGGTACTGCCGTCCCTCGGGGCGCGCCGGCCACTGCCCGCGGATCGTCACCGTGTTGGCCAAGATCGAGACATCCACGTCCTCGGGCCGTACGCCGGGTAGTGCCATCTCGATGATGTAGTGATCGCCCTCCTCGTAGACATCGAGCAACGGCACCCCCCGCCAGCTGACTAGCGCTGAGGGGCGAATCACACTCTCCTCAAACAGGCGGTTCATCGCCTCCCGCAGGCTGGTCATCTCCGCAAATGGATCCCAACGCGCGAGTGCCATTCGTCACCTCCCTTGACACGCTTGGCTTGTTGCCCTTCCCCGCTGGCACTTCGATTGTCCTGGCTGCTTGGTTAGAGGCACATAAGCTCAACGCTAGCATCGCACAAAGGCTCTGCAAGAGGCGTGCTAGAGGCGCCGCCCAGGTCTATAATGCCCCGAGCCCAGGCAAGCGCTGCCACACCGAACGCATCGCCACGAGAGCACGTGCACTGCGACTCAGAGCCGAGGAGGAGCCATGCCAGTGCAGGATCTGCGGGAATGGATCGCCCGTGTAGACGAGCTGGGGGAACTCACCCGGATAGACGGCGCGGACCCCTATCTGGAGGTCGGGGGGCTAGTGGACCTCTATCAGTGGGAGATGGGGAACCCCGCCCTGCTGTTCGACCGGCTCCGCGGCTACCGGCCCGGCTACCGCCTGCTGGCTAACGTGTTCACCTCGCTCCGGCGCATCGCCCTGAGCCTGGAACTTCCGCTCGACTACGGGCCGCGTGACTTCGTGCAGGCGTGGCGGACACGGCTCAAGGACCTGCAGCCGCAGCCGGCCGTGCTCGTCGAGCGGGGCCCCATTCTGGAGAACCAGCAGCGAGGAGAGGCGGTTGATATCACCCAGTTCCCCGCGCCGCTGTGGCACCGCGGCGACGGCGGCCGCTACCTGGGCACCGGCAACATCGTAGTGATGCGCGATCCCGACACCGGCTGGGTGAACTGCGGCACCTACCGCGTGCAGGTGCACGACGCGCAGACCGCCGGCATCTATATCTCGCCGGGCAAGCACGGGCGGCTGATCCGCCAGAAGTACTGGGAGCGCGGCGAGCCCTGTCCCGTCGCCGTGTCGGTGGGCCACGACCCCCTGCTGCTCCTGCTTGGGGGGTTGGAGGTCGACTACGGCACGAGCGAGTACGACGTTGCCGGCGCGCTGCGCGGCGCGCCGGTGCCGCTGATCCGTGCGCCCTACACGGGGCTGCCGGTGCCAGCCACCGCCGAGCTCGTGCTCGAGGGCGAGATCCCGCCGGGCGAGGGCCGCCCGGAAGGGCCGTTCGGCGAGTGGACCGGCTACTACGCCAGTGCCGAGCGCGAGGAGCCGATCATCCGCGTGCGCTCCGTGCTCCACCGCGACGACCCGATCGTGCTGGGTTGCCTGCCGGGCATGCCGCCCAACGACAACACCTATTTCCGCAGCCCGCTGCGCGCCGCCCTCATCTGGGATGAGCTCGAGCGGGCAGGCGTGCCGGGCATCGTGGGGGTGTGGTCGCACGAGGCCGGCGGCGGCCGGCTGCTCACCATCGTCGCCATCCGCCAGCTCTACCCCGGTCATGCCAAACAGGTGGGCATGGCGGCGGCGAGCTGCCACGCGGGCGCCTATGCCAACCGCTTTGTGATCGTGGTCGACGACGACATCGATCCCACCGACACCAACCAGGTGCTCTGGGCGCTCTGCACGCGGACGGATGTGATCGAAGACATCGACGTGATCAAGCGCTGCTGGAGCACGCCGCTCGACCCGATGGCCTATGCCGGCGAGGGCGCGCGCTACTACAACAACCGTATGATCATCGATGCCTGTCGCCCCTATGACCGGCTCAAGACGTTCCCGGCCGTGGCCCGGGTCAGCGCGGCCGAGGCGCAGGCCCTCCGCGCTCGCTGGCCGGCGCTGTTCGACGCGCAGGGCAAAGTACGGAAGGATGTCCGGCAGG
>Ga0209810_1002213_pt1 | contig 24278 bp, 19 predicted proteins | sample Coa_R1_7_FD_187159 | JGI IMG/M metagenome (GOLD analysis project Ga0209810, IMG submission 187159) | Surface soil microbial communities from Centralia Pennsylvania, which are recovering from an underground coalmine fire - Coalmine... | ecosystem: Environmental > Terrestrial > Soil > Unclassified... | reverse complement strand
GGGTCCAGGTGGAGGTGGGGGACCCCGAGCGCCCCGCCCTAGCCAGTCTCCCAGGCGCGGCGTGGTGGCGCGAAGCAGCGTTGGAGCTGCCGATCCAGGATGTCCTGCGGCTGCTGGAGGCGGCGCAGGAAGGCGTTGGGGGCGTAGCGCCCTCCCACCTGGCACTCGCTGCTGGCCCAGCACCGGTCGAAGAGCAGGCGGTTGTTCAGGCTACCACGGCCTGCGTAGCGCAGGATAGCCGCCTCGTTCCGGGCAGGCTCGAGACACCGCTGCGTGATGAGCACCAGCCGACTCCACGCGTCCAGATACGGGTCACGCGCACCTCGTAGTTAAGATGGTCCGCCCACACCGCGGAGGCAAGCGCCAGGCTGAGCAGCAGCGCCCCCGCCAAGGCACCCATACGTCGCGGCATGGCCGCCTCCCATCCCCGCGCCCCTGCCCCACCCGGCTGCGGCGCCCGCTCGGCTCCTGCGCACGTCCAGGGCCGCGCGGCGGGACCGCCCACCAAGCGCAAGCGCGCGGCCGCCAACCCCGGTACGCCGCCCGCTCCCCCGCGGCGCCCGAACGGTGCTATCCCCACCAGCCGGCCTCCAGACCGCAGGCCGGCCGCTACCGGCCCCAAGGAGTCGCCCGCTTGGGACGGCTAACTCCAGCCCGAGCGGGGGCCATGGCGGAAGTATCCGCCGTGGCCCCTGCTCCAACGGGGGCTAAGAAGAGCGGTCAGGGGGCCTGCCAAACGATCCCATCCGCCGTGGCGATGATGATCAGGGGTGGTACTGGGCTGTCACTCTCATTCAGGTTCAGGAGCAGCAGCGAAGGGATTCCTGCGCCCACGACTACGCCCGCCCACGCCTGGCCCGCGCTGTCAGCTACCCCCAGGCCGGCTCCATCGCTGCCGCCGTCGTAGCCGAGCCGGGCCCGCACCTGGCCCGCGCTGTCAGACACCACTAGGGCGGCTACATCGCGGCCGCCATCGTAGTCGAGGCCCACCCGCTCCCGGCCCGCGCGGTCAGACACCCCTAGGCCGGCTACATCGAGGCCGCCGTCGTAGCCAAGGCCCACCCGCTCCCGGCCCGCGCGGTCAGACACGCTTAGGCCGGCTACATCGAGGCCGCCATCGTAGCTGAGGTCCGCCCGCACCTGGCCCGCGCTGTCAGACACCCTTAGGACGGCTACATCGAGGCCGCCGTCGTAGCCGAGGCCCACCCGCTCCCGGCCCGCGCGGTCAGACACCCCTAGGCCGGCTACATCGCGGCCGCCGTCGTAGCCGAGGCCTACCCGCTCCCGGCCCGCGCGGTCAAACACCCCTAGGGCGGCTACATCGAGGCCGCCATCGTAGCTGAGGCTCGCCCGCATCTGGCCCGCGCGGTCAAACACCCCGAGGGCGGCTACATCGAGGCCGCCCTCGTAGCCGAGGCCCACCCGCGCCTGGCCCGCGCGGTCAGCTACCACCAGGCTGGCCACATCGTCGGCGCCGCGGTATTCGAGCCAGGCCCGCCCCCGGCCCGCCGTGTCGAACAGCCGTAGCCCAACATCCTCTCGGCTAGCGACTAACCGCGCCCGCTCGCGCCCAGCCTCGTCCACGACAATTAGCTCCCGCACGACCAGACGCTCCGCCCGCTGTCCCGCCGGCGCGGCGCCCACCGCCGGCCCGTGCGCCACCAGCCCGCCGCCCACACCACCGATCACCGCCCCCGCCCACCAGGCCACGAGCGCCCAGCGCGCGGGGCTAAGCCGCCTCCCCATGGCGCCCTCCTCCCTAGCGCGGTGTGGCTGGAGTATATACCATGCGGCGCCCGGCGCCCCCGGCGGCACGCGCCGGCCCATGCGCCGCGCGGCGCGCCCCTGATGCCAATTCTGATGCCCATACCGGGCCAAACAGGGAGACATCCAGCGACAGGCATAGACCGGGATTGGCGCCGGGACGCCAAAAAGAGACAGCGAGAGCCCCCCAGCAACAGGCGGCCTGGGTCTTTTAATCCGAGGGTCGTGGGTGCGAATCCCACCCGGCTCATCCCTACGGCGTAAGCGCTGAAGCGCAACGCGCTCTAGTCAGCTCACCTTCCCCACATTTAGCGGCCAGTCACCGTCCCTCAAGCTAGCTGCCACCCTGAAGAAGCACCAGCGACACAACATGAGGTATGAGCTAGCGCTCCTTCTTTCACTAGAGTGTGGATATAGGCAGGTAATAGTAGCAATACGCGGCGACAGGTCAGGGCACCTGGTACCTACCCAGTCGTTCCAACGCATAGGCGACGAAGCCGGGATCGATCGCCCGCTGCAGATCGACCTCCGTCGCCAGGTCGCCGCGTTCCACGTACCAGCGCTGTGTATCGCGCAGGCTGGCGACGTTCACTTCCCCATTTGGATCTAGCCATGTCGGCGCGATGCGATCAAGCAGCGCCTGGTCCTTGACCGGCGTGATGCGGGTCAGCAGCTCCACGATCTCCGCGCGCCCCTGGCCGTCCCCGAAGAAGGCTCGATAGTAGTCGCGCGCCGCGCGCAGGTAGGCCACCATGAACCGCCGCGCGGCCTCGGTGCGCTGCTCGGCAAAGGTCGGGCCATAGAGCAAGAGGCCAGTCTCAATATCGGGGGCGAGGTCAGCAGTGTCCCGCCAGCACTCGGCCACACCGCGCTCGCTGGCTAGTGTGACGAACGGCTCAATGGGGAACGCCGCATCGATGACGCCATTGGCGAAGGCGTTGGGCATTTCGGGCCAAGGAACTATCACCAACCGCACCTCGTCGAGCCGCACGCCCTCCTGTCTCAACCCGCGTTCCAGCGCGTAGGTCAGGATGTTGGCCGGCACCGGTTCGGCGAACACCCGGCCACGCAGATCGGCCATCGTGCGCAGCGCACTACTGTCGAGCAAGCTCTTGCGCGCCATCAGGCAGTTGAAGCGCGTCCCCTTCACTACTCGCGCACGATCGGCGACGATGCGCAGGTTAATGCCCCGCAGAATCGCATTGTAGAGGCCGGGGCCTACCGCGCCACCACCAGCGTCGAGCTGGTCCGCTGCGAGCGGCGCTACCATCTGCTGGCCGGAGTCGAAGGCGATGGTTTCAAGGTCGAGGCCCTCTTCGCGGAGATAGCCACGTTCCAGCGCCAGATAGAAGGGGGCATCCGTGCTCGCGTTGAGCGTGCCCACCCGCACCACTGTCAGGGGAGCCGCCATGGCTGCGGTAGGCTCACGCTCTGCCACGGGCGTAGCGGCGGCTTGGCGTACGGCAGTGGGCTCCGCGGTTGGGGGCGCCGCCTGGCAACCAACGCCCGACAGCAGCACCACTAGAGCGCAGAGGCGCGCCTGCCTGACGGCGCTCGCGCGCCCACCGTACCAGCGGCCACACCTTAAGCCCCGGCTGTGAGCCCCTGTCTCGTGGTTCATCGCTCCATCCTCGCGGCTGCAGCTTCGCCCCGCAGTCGGCCCGCTGCATCCAGCACGGCATCCAGGATCTTGACGTAGCTGCCGCACCGACAGAGGTGGCCCGCCAGGTACTCGCGCACCTCGTCCGGTGTAGGGTTCGGCTGCTCCATGAGTAGGGCCTTAGTAGCGAGGATGAACCCGGGCGTGCAGTAGGAGCACTGGAAACCCATCTGGTCGATGAAGGCTTCCTGGATGGGATGCAGCTTATCGCCTTCCACCAACCCCTCGATGGTCACAATGTCCTTGTCGGCGGCCAGCACGGCCAGCGCCAGACAGGCGCTGATCGGTTTCGCGTCGACCAGGACGGTACACGCGCCACATAGGCCGATCCCGCACCCTTCTCGCGGTCCCGTTAGCTTGAAGCGAGACCGCAGAACGTCGAGCAAGGTGTCCTGCAGCTCGACCTCCAGATCTTGCTCACGGCCGTTCACTCTGAGCCTGACTCGCTGACTCACCGCTCCTCCTTACCTAAGCAGTCCGCCGCTCGCGGTCGAGCGTGAGGGCTGACGGCAGCACGCCGGCGCCAGCGGGGCCAGCGCTGTGTCGTGCTGCCGTACACCGCGCTCGCCTTTGCCTACGCCATCGTTAGCCCTTTTCCCCGTTCGCTGCCAGGGCCTGCCGAATCGCGCGGCGGATCAGCACCTCGGCCACCTGCTTACGGTACCAACCCGAGCCGCGCACATCTGAGAGCGGATCGAGTGCTGCGGCGAAGGTCGTCGCGACCTCGGCGATCAGCGCATCGGTCAACGGCTGGCCGCGCGCCAGCGCTTCCGCCGCGGGCACCGTCACTGGGCGGTCGGCCACTGCCCCGGCTACCACCCGCAGGTCGCGGCACACGCCCCCCGGCCCAATGTCCACTACAGCGGCCACCCCTACACAGGGACGATCCTCCGCCGAGCGCGTAACGTGTTTGATGTAGGCCGAACGCGTCGTCGGCGCTGGATCAGGCACGATCAGCTCCGTTAAGAGCTCGTCGGGGACCAGCGCCGTCTCGTAGAAGCCGGTAAAGAACTCACCCAGGGGAATCTCCCGTTCACCGCGCGGACCGACCGCCTTGACTCGGCCGCCCATGGCGACGAGTACACACGGCGGATCGGAAGCGTAGTCCGCCTCGCACAGGTTACCGCCCACCGTCGCGGCGTGACGCACGCGCACGTTCGCCACCTGCGCGAAGGTCCTCGCCAGCGTTGGGTTGTGCTGGCGGACTAGTGGCGCCAGCTCGGCTTCTCGAAGCGTGGTCATGGCGCCGATCCGGAGCCCCACGCCGGGCTCGTGCCGGATGTAGCGGAGCCCGGGTACCCGGTCCAGACCGAGCAGCGCGCCAGGCGCGATGAGCCGGTTCTTGAGCATCAGGACGACGGCCGTCCCGCCGGCAATGATGCGTGCGTCGTCGCCCCACTGCGCGAGCGCGGCGACCGCTTCTTCCAGGCTCGTGGGTTGCAGCAGCTCCATACCACCCTACCCTCTGGCGCCCGCGTTGTGGACCGCTCGTTCCTTGAGCGCTCGCAGGATCTTCTCAGGCGTCAACGGCAGGTCGAACAGGCGCACGCCGATCGCCCGGCTGATCGCGTTGCCAATAGCGGGCCGTACTGGTGGGAGCGCGGTCTCGCCGATCCCGTGCACCTCCGTCGCACCCTCGGGTACCAGCAGATGCACAGTCACCTGGCGGGGCACGTCCCGAAACGAAGGGATCATGTAGTCCGAGAGATTCGGGGTCACCAGCCGGCCGTCGGTGTCGAACAGCACCTCCTCGAACAGCGCCTGGCCTAACCCGAACAGCATGCTGCCCTCGACCTGCAGCTCGCACATGCGTGGGTTGATCAGGCGACCGACGTACAGCCCCGCATGGAGGCGCGTAACCTCCACCTTGCCGGTCTCGGTGTCCACCTCGACCTCGCAGGCGACAACCGCCGGGTGCCACTGTGCCGAGGCGGCGCCCTGGCCGGTCTCGGGATTCATCCCCGCCGTCGCGGCAATGAAGGTTCCCTCGCCGGTCAAAGTGCCGCGACCGCTGCGGCGCACGATCTCGCTGTAGGACAGCGAGCGCTCAGGAGCCCCTCGCACGCTCACACGTCCCTCCGCGACTACGAGATCCCCCGCGGCCGCCTCAAGCTGCTGGGCGGCCAGCTCGACCAGCTGCTGCTTGACGTCCTGAACGGCTAGGCGGATGGCCGTGCCCATGCAGTAGGTCGAGCGGCTGGCCGCAGTCATGGTGTCGAACGGGGTCGCTGACGTGTCCGGCTCCGAGACGCGCACACGCGCCAGCGGCAGCCCCGCCTCGTCCGCGGCGATCTGCGTCAGCGTGGTCTTCGCGCCCTGCCCCATTTCCACCGTGCTGGTGAGCACGTTCAGACTGCCGTCGCTGTTCAGCTTGACTGTGGCGGCAGACGTGGTCGGCGTCGCCATGCCCTTGATTGTCGCGCTGATCCCCTTAGCTCGGATCTTGGTGCCCGCGCGCTCCACCAGCGGGCTGCACCCCCAGCCGATCCGCGCCGCAGCCTCCTGGAGCAGCTCGGTGTAGTACATCTCGGGCAGGCGCTCGCCAGTGGCGAAAGTGTCGCCCGCCCGCACGACATTCTTCAGGCGCAGCTCGAGCGGATCCATCCCCAGCGCGTCGGCGATCGCATCCATCTGCGACTCATGCGCCCAGGCGACCTGCGTGATGCCGTAGCCCCGGAATGCCTCCGTCGGCACGACATTGGTGTACACCCCGTAGGAATCGACGTAGACGTGCGGCACGCGATACGGTCCCGTGGCCGCGTACCCGCGCGTGATCAGGTTGGGTGTGCTGGTGGCATATGGGCCGGTGTTGAAGTAGCAGTATGCTTGCTGGGCGACTAACGTGCCGTCCCGCTTGACGCCCGTCTTGAGCCTGATCTTCGCCGCGTGCTGCGTCCCGACAAGGAAGTCCTCCTCGCGGCGCAGCACGAGCTTCACCGGCCGCCGTGCTTTCCAGGCTAGCAGGGCCGCGGCCGGCGCTACCGATGCTTGCATCTTCCCGCCGTAGCCGCCGCCGAGCGTCTGGATGATGACCCGTACATCGGCGATCGGTACACGGAAGAGCCCTGCAAGCTGCTCCTGCAAAAGGTACGGGCTCTGGCACGCCGTCCATACCGTGATCTTGCCGTCGCGCACCTCCGCGACAGCGACGTGCGGCTCAAGCGCGACGTGCTCCGCAGGAGGACTGGTGTACACGTTCTCGATAATGAGATCGGCCTCGCGAAACCCTTGCTCGATGTCGCCCTTGCGCAGGGTGAACAGGTGGACGATGTTGGTACCCGCGGCCGAGCGCGCCTTGACGTCAGGGCGACTCGGCAGCACGCGGTGGGGGCCCTCATGTACCAGCGGCGCGTCCGGCGCGAGGGCGGCCTCCGGGTCGAACACCGCCGGCAGCTCCTCGTACTCCACCTCGATGAGCGCCAGTGCCGCCTCCGCCTGCTTCTCGGTCGTGGCCGCCACTGCAGCCACCGGGTCTCCCACGAACCGCACCTTGTCCAGTGCGACCGCCGTCTGGTCGCGAATCACCGCCCCGTAGTACGGGGAGAAGCGCTCCTCGTCGAGCAAGTCGTTGCGGCTGAGCACCGCCACCACGCCGGGCGCCCGCTCGGCCCGTGACGTGTCGACCCGCACCAGGCGGGCGTGTGCGTATGGGCTGCGCAGGAACCGGGCGTGGAGCATTCCGGGTAGCTCCAGGTTGAGCACATAGGCGACGTTACCGGTGACGCGCTCCCGCGAATCGACCAACGGGACCGACTGTCCTATCGCCATGCCTACTCCTTCACTTCAGGAGCCATCCCCAACGCTCGCACGTGGCGCGGGTGCGCTCGGGCGAGCCAATCGGGGTGCCGGCCTGAGGGTGATCTTTCCACTCGAACGGGGTGGTGGCGTCGATGATCATGCGCGAGTTGAACGACAGGCCTCGCTCCTCGGGGCTGAGCGCCATGTCGATCCGGCAGCCCTTCGTGCGGGTGAGGATCTCCACGTCACGCGCCGGGTCTGAGCGGGTCAGGATCGCCCAGAGGACATCCTGGAGACTGGTGACGTCGACGTGCTCATCGACCACAACGGTGAGGCGATTCATCTCCACGCCGCCGCCGCACTGGGACGCGATGACGCCCGCCTGCTTGGCGTGGCCTGGATAGCGCTGCCTGATTGCCACCACCGTCATCAGGCGGTTAGCGCCCTCGGGCGGGCTCCAGACGCCACACACATCGGGCACCCCCGCTTTCTCCAGGTGATCCCAGATCATGGCCGCGCGCAGGTAGGCGAGGAAGCGATTGTCCTCGTGCGGCGGCTTGCCCTGCGGGCACCCCAGGAGGATCGGATCGTCGCGATGGTAGACACGGTGGATGCGCACCACCCGATTCCGCGCGGCGCCCTCCTGGTAGTAGCCCATCCACTCGCCGTAGGGCCCCTCCGAGAGGTCGTAGTCGTCGGTGGAGATAAAGCCCTCGAGCGCGATCTCGGCGTGGGCAGGAATGGGCAGCCCGGTCACCTCGCCCTCGATCACCGCGACGGGACGCCCCTGCACGCCGCCGGCCCAGTCCAGCTCACTCTCGCCGAGCCGCAGCCCCTCCACACAGGCCGCCATGAACAGCAGCGGGTCGGAGCCGACGACAACCACGATCGGCGCAGGCTCGCCGCGCCGATCGTACTTCTGCAGGATCATGCCGCCGTGATGGGTAGGCGCGGCACGGATGCCGACGCTGGCGCGGTCGAATACCTGGTTCCGATAGGTGCCGACGTTGATCGCGCCCGTTTCGGGGTCGCGCAGGATGTTCAGGCTAGCGGTCCCGATGTAACGGCCGCCGTCGCGCGGGTGCCAAATCGGAGACGGAAACCGCGTGAGGTCGACGGCGGTGTCGCGCAGGATGTTCTCCTGGATCGGTCCGCTGCTGACCACGACTGGCGGGATCGGCGTGAAGCCCCGCAACAGATCGCGCCAGTAGGCCAGCAGCCGCTCATGCGTGGCCTCGGCAGGATCGAGGCCGAGGGTGACCGCGTGCCGCCGGCGCGTCCCGAGGCTGTTGGTCAGCACCCGGTAGCCGGGCGCGAACCCCGGTAGCCGATCGAACAGGACGCACGGGCTATCCTCGTAGCGCTCGAGCATCTCCGTGATGGCGCCGACATCCTCTTCCGAGCTAGCGCCGTCCACGCGCCTTAGCTCACCGATGCCCTCGACCAGGGCGAGCCACTCCCGGAGGTCGCGCCACTGGGGCCGCGCTGTCAGGGCGCGGCCCGCATCGGCTTGAACGGCCATTCGCAATTCTCCCCTCTCCGCACCCTCGTGGCGCCGGTAGCGCCAGGCGCGCCCTGCTTAAGCGGCGTGCAGCGTGTAGGTCACATGGACGCGCTCGGCCGGGTAGAAGTCCCGGAGGAATTGGTCCTGACTGGCGTACGCACGGTCGGGCACGAGGCGGCCCTGAAACGACACCACCAATGGATCGATGTCGAACGGATAGGGCCTCACGATAGCTCGTGTCTCGTCCTGCACGTCGACAGTGATGACGACGTCCGTTTGGCCCGGCCTGACCGGCACTGGAATGTTGCTCAGCGTGTTGGTCGGCCCGTTCTTGCGCTCTTGACTGTTGAACGGATAGCGATTGCAAATGAACTGGGCGAACTGGTCGAATACCTCCATCAGCTTGAAGTTGGTCCAGAACCGCTCTTCCGTGAGCAGCGCGTGGTCTATACCGTCCGTCTGGAGGCATGCCAACAGCCTAGCGCGCAGCGCTTCCTGCTCGTCCAGGAAGGCGACGACCTGCGGATCATCGGTGTAGTCCGGCATGCTCGGTAACAGGCCCATCCCCCGCGTGAGCAGACCACTGGCGTGCATCGAGACGATGTACCCGGCGTAGGGGTCCCGCTCGGCCAGGCGCTGGATGCCACGCTGGTACATCTCGAGCCAGACGCCGCGGCCCAGGTGCCGGATGCTACCGATGTAGTCTGGTGGGTAGCCCGCCGCGTCCAACGTTGGTTTGATCTCCCATTCCCACCAGCCATTGTCATGCTCTTGTGCCGCGAGGACCATCGACACGAACGGGGTGGGCCGGGCGAACCGCGCGTTGCCCCAGTGGGCGGCAAGCAGGCCAGCTACCTGCGAATGGTCTACCTGCGACACCAGCAGGAGGCGCGACTCGTCATAGCGACTGACCATCATGATGGCCACCTCCGAGAGCGCGCTGCTGTCCCCAATTGGCCGCGCGACCGATTCTGGTCTCACATGACCGACCTTGGACCCCGCAGCGGCGCAGACAACTAACTACTCGAAAAGCGGATGCGTCCGCGCGAACCACACCTGGTCAGGACATCAGCCGCCATCGACAAGATCAAGCTTGCTCCTACTGTAGAAGCCACCCTGGCACCATGCAATACTCGCTCGCTTAGCACTAAAATAGCTAGCGATTATATTTGTGACCGCTCTACCGAGAGGATACTAGCTGTGGTATATGATCGCTGCTCTTCGATCACTCTGCGCCAACTACAGATCTTCTCCACCGTCAGCCGCGAACGGAGTTTTGCCAGAGCCGCTGAGAGCCTCTGTCTGTCGCAGCCGGCGGTGTCTGCTCAAATCAAGCAGCTGGAGACAATCCTTGGGGTGCGACTGCTGGCGCGCTCGCGGGGCCGCCGCTCAATCAGCTTGACGGCGGCCGGCGAGATCTTGCTCGCGTCCTGCGAGGACATCGCGCGGACGCTAGAGCGGACCGATCGCGCCCTGAGCGCCTTTCGCAGCCTGAAGCAGGGCTCAGTAGCGTTTGGCGCCTCGCTTTACTTCGGCGCTTACATACTGCCGCGCGTACACACGGCCTTTCGGCAGCACCATCCGGGCATCGAGGTTACCTACGAGATCGGTGACGTACCGGACGTGCTGGACGGTCTGCGGCGGCAGCGCTTCGATCTGGTGGTGGTAGCTGGACCAGTGGACGATGCAGCGCTGGTTGCCGAACCGCTCGGCAGTTATGAGGTCGTTCTGGTCGGCCGGCCGGGCCACCGCTTGCAGCACGGGCCGCCGGCCCCGTTCGTCGAGCTACGCGCCGAGCAGTTGCTGTTGCCAAAACCCACCTTTGTACTCCATTCGATCATGCAGCACAGGGCAGCGCAGGAAGGCATCACCCTCCAGGTGGCCATGGAGACCAATCACATTGAGGCGAAAGTACGCGCCGTGGCCGACGGAGTGGGAATCGCACCGATCGGCAGCCTCGCGGCTGTGCCAGGGATCACCGCTGGACAGCTCACTATCCTGCAAGTCGAAGGCTTTCCCATCCGTATCGATTATGCTGTCGTCCATCAAAAAGGGAATCTCAGCTCGGCTGCCGATCTGTACCGGCGACACTTACTGGCCTATCACGCCTCCGAAGTTTCTGCTGCGAAATAAGGCTCTGGGGATAGACTGTCCGGCTAGTCGACGATGAGCTTCCGGCAGCTCTGGCGTACTGCCGTTACCACTTCGTCTGGCTGCACCGTACGTTTATGAGCCAAGACCGCCGGATTGGTCTTACCGCCCCGGGCTCCCCGGCAGTTGGGCCCCCCAGTTGGCCGAACCAGCGCCTCTAGGCCCCAAGCACCAAGCAGTGGGCCTAGGAAAGACAGCGCGCCTAGGTGCTACAGCCGCAGTTGGGGCTGAGGCGGGACGGGCTGGGATAGGTCAGGGCTGATAGGGGCCCAGCTGGGCCACGGCGTAGTCAGCAAACCGGTGGTCGATCACCTGCGTCAGATCTACTTTGTTCGGGACGTAGCCCCGCTCAGCGAAGAAGTCCTGCGCCGCAGCAAGCGTTTCCCCGTTGATGCGCCCGTCCGGATGGATCGGCACCCAGTCCATCTGATCGACCACCGCCCGATCGCGCAGGCCGGTGTACTTCATCAGGATGGCGAGGATCGCCTCGCGGTCGCGCCCCTTGGTGCGCGCCTCGTGGTAGTCGCGGATGCCCCGCACATAGGCCTTGGCATAGCGCCGTCCGGCCTCGGCGTTGGTCTCGGCGAAACGCTGCGAGAACATCAGCATCGCCATGTGGTCGTTGGGGATGATCTCCCCCCAGCGCTTGAAGCGGACCGCTACCCCCTGGCTCACCGCCACAGCCGCGAACGGCTCGATCATGATCGCCGCTTCGATGCTGCGGTTGGCCAGCGCCAGCGTCATGTCCGGATAGGCTAGCTCGGGCACCTCCACGTCGGCCATGGCCAGCCCGGCCTGGGTGAGCGCGGTGTGCAAGACGAACTCGGTGGCCTGCCCCTTGGAGGTGATGGCCACCCGCTGGCCGCGCAGATCGCTCACGTCACGGACACGCCCGCTCTCGATGAGATCCTTCCGGACGAGCAGGCCGCCCGCCCCCTCGCCCGGTGGGGCGGTGGTGTGGTCAAGCACGAGCCGCACCGCGATGCCCTGGGCGATAGCGTTGAACAGCCCGGCGCTGATCCCGCCCACCGCCATGTCGACCTGGTCGGCGGCGAGCGCCGGCAGCATCTTGGCCGAAGTGTCGAAGGCGTGCTCCTCGATCTCGATGCCCTCTTCCTCGAAGTAGCCGCGCTCGACCGCGACGAAGCGTGCGGCGTGGCTGAGGGCGCCGGGCACCATGGCCATCCGCACGCGCAGGCGCGGCGGCGGGGCCGGGGCTGCGGCCGGCTCCGCCTGGGACCCTGCAGGTGAGGCTGGGACGGCTGCCGAACGCTCCGACGGCGTGGGGGCGCTGCCCCCACATGCCGCGAGCAAGAACGCGAACACCGTGAAGACCGCTGGATGGCGGGGTAGCAGGGTCATCGTCCAGCCCCTCATCACCTCAGCTGCTTGCGGCACCTCGCGCCAGGTGGGCGAGCCGCGCCGCCAGCGCGCTGCGACGGACAGCCCGCCGCAGCGCGTTCCCTGCCCGGCGGATAGCCCGCGCCACTGGCGGGAAGCCTCTCCTTCAGAGAAGGGCTCACCGCTCACGAGCCCCTCGGATGCCTGTCAGTATACCGGAGTACACCACGCCGCCGAACCGGTCGGGGGCGTTCGGCCGGCCGCGCCCGCGGCGGCGTGAGCGTTGCAGGCCGGTCGCCTATAATCCGCGTGCACGCCCCCACTAGCACGCATGGCGCGACTCCACCGCCTGGGCGAAGCGCGCGGCGCCCACGGCTAGACCGGGGCGGCAGATCGCCGTTCGAGGGACATGCACGATGAAGCTGCTCTTCTTCGACGATTTCCGGCTGGGCGTCCTCAAGGGCGACCGCGTGGTCGACGTGTCACCCATCGTGAGCGATATCCCGCACCTCCAGCCCCAGGACCTCCTCCGCGGGCTGATCGAGCGGTTCGCCGCCTACCGTACGGCCCTCGAGCAGGCGCTGGAGCGGGAGCCAGGCGTGCCGGTCAGCCAGGTGCGGCTGCGGCCGCCGGTGCCGCACCCCTCCAACATCGTCTGCATGGCGGTGAACTACATGGAGGACGGCACACGCCCCGAGCCCGCTCCCCTCAATGCCTTCCTCAAGTCTCCCAGCGCGATCATCGGTCCCGGCGACACCATCGTCCTTCCCGATGTCCCCGCCACGATCTTCGAGGGCGAGGCCGAGCTGGCGCTCGTTATCGGCAAGCGCGCGTCGCACGTTTCCGCCGCTGAAGCCATGGACTACGTGTTCGGCTACCTGAACTTCATCGACATGTCGGCTCGCGGGCTGCAGCCCGGCGGGAACACGTTCTACCAGATGAAGTCGCGCGACACGTTTGCTCCCATTGGCCCCTACCTCGTGACCGCCGATGAGGTGCCCGATCCCCACCACCTCCAGGTGCAGCTCTGGATCAACGGCGAGCTCAAGCAGAATTTCAACACGAGCGACATGGCTCACCAGATCCCCCGCTGCCTGGAGTGGATCACCGCCATCCACACCTTGGAGCCAGGCGATATCGTTGCCACCGGCACCAACCACCGCGGGCTCCATCCCTACCAGGACGGCGACCGGATCGAGCTCGAGATCGCCCCGCTGGGCCGACTCCAGGTATCCGTGCGGGATGACCTGAAGCGCACCTGGGCCCGCGAGACGCGGCTGGAGCGCCAGCAGAAGGGACTGGAAGGCACGGCGCCACAGCTGACAGGCAAGTACGCTTCCCCGCCGCGTTAGAGTGTGCTACGCTAGGGTTCCCAACAGCCTCTCGGCAGCAAGCGGGCGCACCGGCCGGCGAGCCGGCGCCGCCCGAGGCGGCAGTGCCGGCGGGCCGGTGCGCGCCAGGAGGTGAATGCAGGATGCTCTCCAAGGAGCTGAACGAGCTGCTCACCCGCACCGGCCCTGACACCCCCATGGGCCAGTTCCTCCGCCGCTACTGGCTGCCCGCCCTCCTCTCCGAAGAGCTCCCCCACCCCGATTGCCCCCCCGTCCAGGTCCGCCTCCTCGGCGAACCGCTCGTCGCCTTCCGCGACTCCGCCGGCCGCGTCGGCCTGCTCGCCGAGCACTGCTCCCACCGCGGCACCTCCCTCTACTACGGCCGCAACGAAGCCGGCGGCCTGCGCTGCATCTACCACGGCTGGAAGTACGACGTCACCGGCCGCGTGCTGGACACGCCAGCCGAGCCGCCCGGCAGCACCTTCAAGGCGCGGGTGCGGCACCCGGCCTATCCGACCTATGAGGTGGCAGGGATCATCTTTGCCTACCTGGGGCCGCGGGACAAGCAGCCGCTGTTTCCGGCCTATCGCTGGGCGCTGCTGCCGCCGGAGCACGTGTATGTGACCAAGTCGTTGCTGGAGTGCAACTACCTGCAGGGGCTGGAGGGGGAGTGCGACTCCTCCCACCTGTCGTTCCTGCACCGCGAGTTCACGGACGCGCCCCTCCAGCAGCTGCTGCAGCACGATCCCGCCCCGCGCTACGAGACCGAAGAGACCGACTTCGGAGTGCGGCTGATCGCGCTGCGGGATGCGGGCGGGGGCCAGACCTATGTGCGCATCTCCAGCTTCGTGTACCCCACCCACTGCTGGGTGAACGCGCGGGCGACGGAGGTGCACTTCTACGTGCCGATTGACGACACGCACACCTGGCGCTACGACCTGGGGCTGATCCCCGAGCGGCCGGTGCGGCCCGAGGACCGGCACAAGGCGGGGGAGATCGGGCCGGACTATCGGCGGCGGCGGAACCTGCGCAACCACTACCTGCAGGATCGGCGGAAGCAGCAGACCGAGGACTTCACGGGCATCGAGCAGTTCTTCGTGGAGGATGCCTGTGCGGTGGAGACACAGGGGCCGATTTGGGACCGGAGTCGGGAGCACTTGGGGGTGAGCGACCAGGGGATCATCGCGGTGCGGCGGGCGCTGATCGCGGCGGTGAAGGGGTTCCAGGCCGGGCGGGAGCCGCCGCACCTGGTGAGGGACGCGGCGCGGAATCATTTTGAGCATATCGATGCGGTGCAGGGGTGCATCCCGGCGGGGAGCGACTGGCGGGAGCACTTCCCGTGGCTTGCGCAAGGGGTGGTGCGAACAAGGAGGCGCCGATGAGCGGCTTGGGGTGGGGCGTGCTGCTGGTTGTGCTGCTCGTGGGCTGCCAGGCGCTCCCGGCGGGGCGCGGGGCGCAGCCGCCGGCGGCCGCCGCGCCTACGGCCGCTACCGAGCCCGCGGCGGCGCCCCCGGCCGCCGCGCCGTCAGGGCCGCTCCAGGTCGTGCGCGTGGGCGGGGTGGGCACCGCTTCCGAGGCCACCTACTACTGGGCGCAGGAGCGGGGCTATCTGCGGGAGGAGGGGCTGGACCTGGAGTTCGAGATCTTCAGCGGGGCCCAGCAGATGATCCCGCCCCTGGGCACCGGCCAGCTCGACGTCGGCTCCGGCGCGCCCGGACCTGGGCTGTTCAACGCCATCCTGCGCGGGGTGAACGTGCGCATCGTCGCCGACCGCTCGCGCGCGGCGCCAGGCACGCGCAACCAGTGCCTGATGGCGCGCAAGAGCCTGCTCGATAGCGGCGCAGTGCGCAGCTTTGCCGACTGGCGGGGACGCACCTTCGCCGAGAACGTCCCTGGCGTGTCCACCACCTCGCTCATCGATCGCGAGCTGCAGCGCGCCGGGCTCAGCCTGCAAGACGTCAACGTCGTCACGCTCAGCTTCCCCGACATGCTGACGGGCTTCGTGAACGGCGTCGTCGACTTCGGTGTCCTCGTCGAGCCCTTCATGACCTGGGGCGAGGAGCAGGGGGTGATCCAGTGCTGGAAGCCCACCAGCGAGCTGGGCCCGAACTTCCAGATCAGCGTCCTGCTCTACAGCCCCGTGTTCATCGAGCAGCGCACCGACGCCGCGCGGCGGTTCATGGTCGCCCACCTGCGCGCCATCCGCGACTACCACCGTGCCTTCTTCGGCGACGGCCAGGGCCGCGACGAATTTCTCCAGCTCATGGCCCGCGTCAGCGCAGTCCAGGATGTAAGCCTGCTCGCCCGCCTTCACCCGAGCTGGTCGGATCCGAACGGCACGCCTAACGTGGAGACGCTGCGCGACCTCCAGCGCTGGTACATCGGCCGGGGCGAGCAGATCGGCGAAGTAGACCTCGACAAGATCGTCGATATGCGCTTCGTGGACTACGCCCTCTCCCGCATCGGCCGGTACCCAGGCGCTTGAGCGCGGTCGCAAGCCGGGCGAGTCGAACCTTGAGGCCACGCGGTCGCGCGGCTAAGGCGCGAGCGGATCCCAGGCCCCGCCACCCAGCACGTGCTGCGGCACTATCGATGCGCCGCGCGGGGAGCACAGCGTTTGGTCCCTCTGCAGCCCGTGTGGGATAATCTGGCTGGATAGCAGTCACGCGGAGGGGCGATGACCCCGGAGCCGGCCTTCGCGGTGCAGGAGGAGGCCACGCAGGAGGGCAACCTCCTCACCATCAACATGGGCCCGCAGCACCCCAGCACCCACGGGGTGTTCCGGCTGGTACTCACCCTCGATGGCGAGACGGTGGTCGCGGCGCGCCCGGTGATGGGCTACCTCCACCGTTCGGTGGAGAAGCTGTGCGAGTCACGCACTTACTTGCAAGACGTCATCTTCACCGACCGGCTGGACTACCTGGCCTCGATGTCGACGAACCTGCCCTACGCGCTCGCAATCGAGAAGCTCGCTGGCATCGAGGTGCCCGAGCGCGCCGAGTACATCCGCGTCATCATGTGCGAGCTGCAGCGCATCGCGGCGCACTGCGTCGCAATCGGCACGTTCGCCGCCGATGTCGGCACCTTCTTCACGCCGCTGCTCTACACGTTCCGCGAGCGCGAGCGCATCCTCGACATCTTCGAGATGTGCTGCGGCGCGCGGATGACGGTGAGCTACATCCGTTACGGCGGCGTGAGTCGGGACATCCCGGAAGAGGGCATCGAGGCGATCCGGCGGTTCGTCGAGGTGATGCCGGAGCGCATCGACGAGTACGAGCGGCTGCTCACTAACAACGAGATCTTCATCGCGCGCACCCGCAACGTGGGGATCCTCCCGCCGGAGCTGGCGATCGCCTACAGCGTGACCGGGCCCGTGCTGCGGGCCAGCGGCGTGCAGTACGACATCCGGCGTGCCGAGCCGTACAGCATCTACGATCGCTTCGACTTCGAGATCCCGGTGCGCTACAACGGCGACTGCTACGACCGATACCTGGTGCGCATCGCCGAGATGCGGCAGAGCGTACGGATCATCGAGCAGGCGCTGCGCGACCTGCCGAAGGGAGAGATCCGGGCCAAGCTGCCGCGTGTGTTCCGCCCGCCGCCGGGCGCGGCGTACGCGCGGACCGAGAGCCCGAAGGGGGAGCTGGGCTTCTACGTCGTCTCCGACGGGAAGACAGAGCCCTACCGGGTACACATCCGGCCGCCCAGCTTCGTGAACCTCACGGCCCTGGCTCCGCTGCTGATCGGCCACAAGGTGGCCGATGTCGTGGTCATCTTGGGAAGCATCGATATCGTGATGGGTGAGGTCGACCGCTGAGCTGCAAGGGCCGAGCCGACCGCACTCCGAGGTGAAGAAGATGTCTGGTATCGCCAGTGGGATGTGGACAACCCTAAAGCACTTCTTCACGAGCTTGCGCAAGCCCGTGACGGTGCAGTACCCCGAGGAGCGCTTGCCGCTCGCGGTGGGCTTCCGCGGCTTACCGCGCTTGGTCTACGATCTCCAGACCGGCGATGCGCGCTGCGTGGCCTGCGGCATCTGCGCCCAGGCCTGTCCCGTCGGCGTGATCCACATCGACTCTCACCGCGGGCCGGACGGCCGCAAGCTGCTCGACCGCTTCGACATCGAGGCTGGCGGCTGCGTGTTCTGCGGGCTATGTGTGGAGGCCTGCCCGTTCGACGCGCTCACCATGACCGCGGGCTTCGAGCTGGCCGCCTACAACCGGCCCGCGCTCCTCTGGCCCAAAGAGCGCCTGCTCGTCCCCGGCACGCCCGAGAACGACGCCAACATGCACTGGATCATGAGCGGCGTCGAGAAGATGGGCAAGACGCCCCCGTCGGCGTGGCCGCGCGCCGCGCAGGAGGCCGGGCTCATGCCGCCGGACGGGGGCAAGCCCGCGGAGGCCGTGGAACCGGGCGAGGCCGAGGAGAAGATCCCCGCCGCCGCGGGCAGCGTCAGCCAGGACTAGTGCCCGCAGCCCCTGAGGAGGCCGGCGCTGCCCGGGCAGGAGGCCCACCCCGGCGAAGCGCACCTCTCCCTGACCGCCCGCACATGCCGGCAAGCTACGGCATCGACCGCCGCGCGACCGCCGGGCTGCTCCCGTGGAGCGCGGTGGTCGACCAGCTCGTCCATGCCCGCAACTACTGGGTGGGAACCGTACATCCTGCTGGCCGGCCGCACGCCAGGCCGGTGTGGGGCCTCTGGCTCGACAACGCCTTTTACTTCTCCACCGATCCCGCTTCACGGACGGGGCGCAACCTCGCGGCCCATCCGGCCCTCGTCGTGCATCTGGAGAGCGGCGACGACGTGGTGATCCTCGAGGGCACCGCTGAAGCGGTCACTGATACAGCGCTCCTGACGCGCGTCGCTGACGCTTACGAAGCGGAATACGCGTTCCGTCCAGATCTCACCACTCCCCGGTATGGGGTCTACCGGCTCCGGCCCCGGGGAGTCTTCGCTTGGCGCGAGGCGGCATTCTCAAGCACCGCCACTCGCTGGGTCTACGGGGCCCGCTGGGCAATTGCAGAGTAGCCTGGCGGGCAGGGCAGAGCCCCGCCCGCCCCTGGTTGCTCCTACTTGACTGCCAGCTGGTCAAGAAAGACGTCGCCGGAGTACGCCACGCTGCCCCCTACCTGCACGCCGATCGCCGCCAGGTTGGTCAGCGGGGCGCCCGGCCAGCGGATCTCGACCCATTGGCCGGGGACCAGCGCCACCCAGCTGCTCTCCAGCCAGTCCCAGCTGGGGTGCTGGATGAACAGGCTAGCTGAGAGCCCCGTCGGCGCCCCCGCCGGCAGGTAGACCCAGATGCTCATCGTCGTCCCCAGGCCGGACCAGTCCTGCGGCGAGCTGGGGTAGACGATGGCGCCGCCCCCTTGCCACCGGCTACCAGTGAAGGTCAGTGGGATCCGCAAGGAGCCGGTCCCGAGGTGGGCCTGAGCGGTCGACTGCGTTACCGTGCCTGTCGTGCTCCAACCCGCGCGCCAGCCCTGTGTGTCGCCCGCGGTCTCCCAGTTGTAGCGCACCGACCCGCTGCTGCTCGGCGTTGGGCTGGCCAAGGGAGTCGCCGTCGGTGTGCGCGTCGCGCTGGCGGTTGGCAGGGAAGTCGGCGTCTGAGTGAGGGTACGGGTCGGCGTGGCCGTGCTCACGGCCGTTGCCGTGGCCACCGGCGTGGCTGTGCGCGTGGGAGTGCGGGTGGGCGTGGCCGCCACGGTCGGCGTGGGCACGCTCGTGGGCTGCCCCCCCGCCACCTTCGCCAGGTGCTCCTTGTACCCCTGCCCATAGGTCTGGGTCGGCGTCCCCCCCCAGTCCACAATCAGCGCCGGGTCCCGCGCACAACTAAACGGCCCCCACGTCCACGCCAGATAGCTCTGCCCCCGCCCATCCAGCCAGCTCATCACCTGCTCAATGTAGCTCGCCTTGCAGTCAAACTCCCCAATCTCCGTCGCCACCAGCGGCACCTGCCCGCTCACCCCCCCCAGCACGCTCTCCCAGCAGCTCCACCCTTGACAGTCCAGCCCATCCCCATAGCTGTGCCACCCCGCCACCAGCTGGTTCAGCGGATCGGCCGGCCGATACTCCAGCCAGCGGTCCAGCTGCGACGCATACCGAATCCCGCTCACGATCAGCGGGTTCCTCGCCCCCGCCTCCCGCACCGCCCCCACCAGCTCCTGCATCCCCGCCGCCACATACCCCACCCCAGCGCAATTGCCCCCCTCCCGCCAGCACCGCCACGCCTCCAGCGTGTTCCGATTCCCATCCGGCCACGGCTCGTTGTACAGGTCGAACAGCACCGCGCTGTTGCTCCCAAACCGCTGCGCCACCTGCCGCCACAACTCCACCGCGTGGTCGCGGGCCGGCATCGGCAGCTGCCCCCGCGCCACCTGCGTGCCCGGCGCGCTCCAGTGCAGGTCCAGGATCACCGCCAGGTTGTAGCTGGTCAGCAGCGCCACGTACTGGGCGATGGCGTTCTGGTAGTTCGCCCCGGAGTAGGCCGGGTTCACCCCGTTGATCCCCAGCCAGCAGGTCTCGTTGAGGGGGAGGCGGACGGCGTTAATGCGCCAGGCGAGCATGGCCTGGACGGAGGCGGCGTCGGTGGGGCCGTCGAAGATGCCCCAGCCCTCGACGCAGGCGTACTCGGAGCCGGAGCGGTTGACGCCGAGCAGGCGGACGGGCTGGCCGGCGGCGTTGAGGAGCTGGTTGCCGACGACGTGGAGGCCGGTCATGGCAGGGGCGGGGGAGGGGGCGGGGCTCGCAGGCGTGGGGAGCAGGGCCGCCAGCAGGCCCACCACCAGCGTGGGAAACAGAACCAAGAACCTGAGGAGAGGTGGCCAAACGGTGAATAGCGGACGAGAAGCATGGTCTGGAGTAGGGTAGGATAGGCGATCACTCTGCATGCCGCTCGCTTGCCTCCGCTGATGTGGTAGATAGTCTGCCTTGCGCGCAAAGCAGGCCAAGTATAATCGCCAATCCCGCGAACAGACACGAGTGATGATGTTACAATCGCATCAATTAACCTATAATTAACCAATGTATGGCGAAGTAGTCGAATCAGTGGCAACAGTGTGTGCATTAGCGTCTTCATGCGTTCGGTATTGATACAGATGCTCACATCTATGGGCGCATCCTGTGAATACTCTGTTCGTATGCTGCTGGTGAGACCCCTGGATTGAAATCGCTGCGCAGACCGGAGGACAGCGGCATCATGAGAAAGCGAGCGGCCAGAGGAGCCGACAGGAGAGTGAAGTCGATGTGATAGCGGGGAGGAAGGGCCTGACTAGAGCGGCCTACGCGCGGTCCCGCCTAGCCAGCGATCGGGAAAGGGAACACGGCGAACACCAGCTACAGGGATCGCGCATCCCGCTCCGTACGGAGATGAGGGCCCGAGCAGGTGTGGCTAGCGCCGCAGGGCGGTAGCGACCAGCCAGGGGAAGGCGTCTACCACGCGCTGCACGATCCCCGCCGCGTCGAGCCCTAGCGCGGCGCGGAGCGCGCTCTGCTTCCCGTGCTCCACGAACTCGTCGGGGATCCCGAGACACTCCACCGGAAGGCGGCGCCGGTGCGCCGCGAGCAGCTCGAGCACCGCCGCGCCGAAGCCGCCTGCGAGGACGTGCTCCTCGATCGTCACGAAGCCCTGCACTTCGTCCGCTAGGGCGAGGATCGCCTCCGCATCGAGGGGCTTCACGAAGCGGGCATCGAATACTGCGCAGCTCAGCCCCCACTCGCGGAGCCGGTCGCTCGCCTCTACCGCCGGGGCCACCATGTGGCCCACGGCGAGAATCGCCAGGTCACGCCCCTCGCGCAGCAGCTCGCCTCGCCCCAGCGGCAGCGAGCGCAGCTCGGCGTCGAGCGGGACCCCGACACCCGTGCCGCGAGGGTAGCGCAGCGCGATGGGGCCGCGTCCCGCGGCAATGTGCTGCACGGCGGTGTACAGCGCATGCTGCAGCTCGTTCTCGTCCCGGGGCGCCATCACCACCATGTTGGGCACGATCCGCAGGTAGGCGAGGTCGAACATCCCCTGATGGGTCTTGCCGTCATCGCCGACGATGCCGGCGCGGTCCAGCGCGAACACCACCGGCAGGTTCTGCACGCACACGTCGTGGATGATCTGGTCATAGGCGCGCTGCAGGAAGGTGGAGTAGATGGCCACCACGGGGAGACGCCCCTGAGTGGAGAGGCCGGCCGCAAATGTGACAGCGTGCTGCTCGGCGATCCCGACGTCGAAGACCCGGCCGGGGAACTCGCGCATCAAGGGCGCGAGGCCTGTGCCGTCCGGCATCGCCGCCGTGATGGCGACCAGGCGTTCGTCCTCGCGCATCAGGCGGGCTAGCGTCTGGCTGAACACCTGGGTGTAAGTAGGGGCGGTGGGAGGCGTCGGGGCAGGCGGTGCCACGCCATGCAGCTTGACCGGATCGGCCTCCGCGGGCTCGTAGCCCTTGCCCTTGACTGTAATGAGATGCACCAGCGTGGGGCCCGTGCAGTTGTCGCGCACCCAGCGCAGCACCGCCTCGATCTGGGGCTCGTCGTGGCCGTCCACCGGCCCGATATAGCTGAAGCCTAGCTCCTCCCAGAAGAGCACCGGCAGCACCGTGCTCTTGACGCCTCGCTTCACGCGCTTGCCCACCTCCCAGGCGCGCCGGCCGAGCGGGAGGCGCGCTACCACCTGGTACGCCTCCTCCTTCGCCCAGTGGTAGCCGGGCCGCAGCCGGTTGAACATCCGGGCCAGCGCGCCCACATTCGGCGCGATGGACATCTGGTTGTCGTTGAGGACCACGATCAGGCGCGTGCCGGAATGGCCGGCGTGGTTGAGCGCCTCCAGGGCCATGCCCGCGGTGAGGCCGCCATCGCCGATGATCGCCACCACGTGGTACTGCTCGCCGGCCAGATCGCGCGCGACCGCCATGCCGAGCGCCGCCGAGATGGAGGTGCCGGCGTGGCCGGCGCCGAACTGGTCGTGCGGGCTCTCGTCGCGTGACAGGAAGCCGGCCAGGCCGTACTGCTGCCGGAGCGTGTGGAACCGCCGCGCCCGCCCGGTCAGCAGCTTGTGCGGGTAGGCCTGGTGGCCTACATCCCAGACCAGCTTGTCACGAGGGCTCTCGAACACGCGATGGAGCGCTATAGTAAGCTCGACGGTACCGAGGTTGGAGGCGAGATGGCCACCGGTCTTTGGCACGGTGGCCAGCAGCTCGGCACGGATCTCTGCCGCGAGCTGCCGCACCTGCTCCGGCGAAAGCTGCCGTACGTCACTTGGCGACTCGATGGTGTCCAGTAGACGCATCCTGTCCTCCACGGGAGCCGAACACCGGCCCAGTCTAGCAGGTTACCGGCCAAGCCCACCATTGTTAGCCGGTAGCGGGCCATGACCCCCCAGGCCTCGCCGCCCCCGACCGCGCTGGCGGCCCAGCGGCAGGTCGCGCGCACCGTGCTGGCCGCGGCCCTCGCCGCCGTCGCGCCCGAGGCGGCCATCGCACGCCACGTCCGCCGCGAGGGCAACTGGCTTCTCGCGGGCGAGGCCGCCTACGACCTGCGGACCGTTGGGCGGATCGTGGTGCTTGGCGCCGGCAAGGCCAGCGGCGCAATGGCCCGCGCGCTCGAGGCGCTGCTGGGCGACCGGCTGGACCGCGGGCTGGTGATCGTCAAAGACGGGCACACGGTGCCGACCACGCGGATCGCCGTGCAGACCGCCGCCCACCCGGTCCCCGACGCGCGAGGGGTGGAAGCAACCGGTAAGGCGCTCGCGCTGCTGGCCGGGCTCGGTCCCCAGGATCTCGTGATCCTCCTCCTCTCCGGTGGCGGGTCTGCCCTGCTGGAGCGCCCTGCACCGGGCCTCACGCTGGCCGATCTCCAGACCACGACGGAGCTGCTGCTCCGCGCGGGCGCCGACATCGCAGAGGTGAACACCGTCCGCAAGCACCTCTCCGCGGTGAAAGGGGGCCAGCTCGCGCGCGCCGCGGCGCCGGCATCTGTACTGGTGCTCGTGCTCTCGGATGTGATCGGAGATCCCTTGGACGTCATCGCCTCCGGTCCCGCCGCGCCCGACCCTACGACCTTCGCCGATGCCGTGGCGGTTCTCGAGCGCTATGCCCTCTGGACGCGTGTGCCGGCGGCGGTTGCCCATCGCCTGCAAGCTGGCGCGGCGGGCCGGCTGCCCGACACGCCCAAAGCCGGCGATCCCGTCTTCGCCCGCGTCCGACACGTCATCGTGGGCAACAACCGCTGCGCCGCCGAGGCCGCGGTGGCCCAAGCCCGCGCGCTCGGCCTCCACGCTTTGCTGCTCTCTACGTTCGTGGAGGGCGAGGCGCGAGAGGTCGGGCGGCTGCTCGGCGCGCTCGCTCGCGAACTCGCCACCAGCCAGCAGCCGGCTCCCCGGCCCGCCTGCCTCGTCCTCGGCGGCGAGACCACCGTAACGGTGCGCGGGGAGGGACGCGGCGGACGCAACCTCGAGGTCGCCCTGGGCGCCGTGGCGAGCGTGGCCGGCCTGCCCGACGTGCTGCTCCTGACGGCCGCTACCGATGGCCAGGATGGCCCGACCGAGGCCGCCGGCGCCTGGGTGGACGGCACGAGCCTCGCCCGAGCGCAGAGCCGCGGCCTCGACCCCCGCGCGTTCCTCCACCGCAACGACGCCTATTCCTTCTTCGCCGCGCTCGGCGACCTGCTGATCACCGGCCCGACGCTTACCAACGTGAACGACCTACTGTTCGTCTATGCTTTCTGAGAACCCACGCGCCGTGCGGACGGCGGTCCACGAGCGCGCGCCCGCGCGGCGCCCCGGAGCAAGCCCATGAGTGCGCTGAG
>Ga0209810_1002212_pt1 | contig 24279 bp, 20 predicted proteins | sample Coa_R1_7_FD_187159 | JGI IMG/M metagenome (GOLD analysis project Ga0209810, IMG submission 187159) | Surface soil microbial communities from Centralia Pennsylvania, which are recovering from an underground coalmine fire - Coalmine... | ecosystem: Environmental > Terrestrial > Soil > Unclassified... | reverse complement strand
TGGTGGCCTCCTGGCGCGTCGGCCCCACCCGTTCCCGTCCCGATCACGGTCGTGCAACGGCGCTGCACCTACAATACTGCCCCGTCTACCGGGGTGGGACGATCGGCCGCTGCCACAACGCCTGTTTCCAAAAATGCCCGCCTGGAAGCACTTCCAGGCGGGCATTTTTTATGTCAAAACGGCGTCGCGACGCCTTTACGAGCGCAAAAAGCGATGGTATACTTGGATGCCCGTGAGCCCAGGGATTTCACGATCTCCTGGGCCTATGGTATATAGAGGACCACTCGGGATTTCCCACACTCCATCCCGACGGCGGTCCAAAGGAGCGAGATGGATACAGAGCACCGGGGCAGTGACGCAACCCACCAACAGGAGGTCGGTGCGCAGGCCCCAGCAGCAGAGTCGCAGCCCGACACCGAGCAAAGTATGGAAGCTCTGCTGCGCGAAAACGAGAGTGCGTTCCGGCGACTCCATCGCGGAGAAACCGTCGAAGGCACGATCGTCCGTGTGAGCCCGGACGAGATTCTGGTCGATGTCGGTCTCAAGTCGGAGGGCGTCATCCCCGCCAGGGAAATGTTTCCCGAGGGGGAAGGTGAACCGGAACTCCACGTGGGTGATCGCACGCTCGTCGTCGTGGTCCACCCGGAAGGGGCGGAAGGGCATGCCATTCTGTCCCTGCGCCGAGCACGCATCGAACGCGCGTGGCGCGAAATCGAGGAACTCTATCAGCAAGGTGCTGTGATCGAGGCGCCGGTTGTCGAGCACAACAAGGGGGGCCTGATCGTCGACGTGAAAGGCGTCCGTGGCTTCGTGCCGGTGTCGCAGGTACTGGATCTGCGCAACGTGGCGCGAACCGACGGTGAGAATCAGGACGTGTCGGATGCCCTAGCCGCCATGGCGGGCCGGCGATTACCTCTCAAGGTCATCGAGATCAATCGCAGCCGAAATCGCCTCATTCTGTCGGAGCGCGCTGCGGTCCAGGAACGCCGAACGCAGCGCAAAGACGAGCTCATGGAGCAGCTTCAACCCGGCCAGGTACGCCAGGGCGTAGTCAGCAATATCACGAGCTTTGGCGCCTTCGTCGATCTTGGTGGGGCCGATGGCCTCGTGCACGTGTCGGAGTTGTCGTACAACCGGGTCAACCATCCGAGCGAGGTTGTTCAGGTTGGACAGCAGGTGAGCGTGGCGGTACTTAGCGTGGATCGGGAAGGGAAAAAGATCGCGCTCAGCCTCAAGCGAGCTCTCCCCGACCCGTGGGATACCGTCGAGCAGAATTACCATATTGGCCAGGTAGTCAATGCCACGATCACCAAGCTCGCCAAGTTCGGCGCGTTTGCCAAAGTCGAGGAGGGTTTGGAAGGCCTTATCCATACCAGTGAACTTACCGACCGGCCAATCACCGAGCCAGGTCAAGTTGTCCAAGAAGGACAGGTCCTGCCCGTCAAGATTATCCAGGTGAACAGCCAGCGGCGGCGCCTCGGACTCAGTGCCCGACAGGCGCAGCAGCCATATGGTTACGGAAGCTACGGAGATTTTGAGACGAGCAGCCCGTTTGCCACCTCGGATCTAGCCGCCTATCACGAGGAGACTCCCATGTCTTCGGAGAACGGCTACGAGATTGCACCCACCGAGCAGGCAGAGCCTGCGGCGGATGTCGAGCCCGAAGCTCGCACCACGGTTGAGCCTGTCGACACGTCAGAGGAGACACCTCCATCCCCCGACATAGAATCCGGCCAGGAGGAAAATCAGACGGCCGCCGCCATTCAGGGATCCGCTTCGGAGTAGTCCCCGGATCCTCCAGCCGCACTCATAGACGCGTCATCATCGGATCGGATTTATTTACCATGCAAAATAGCGGCAATAACAGCTTCGATCGCTTCACGGAACGTGCGCGCAAGGTCCTCACCCTGGCGCAAGAAGAGGCGCAGCGCTTCAATCACAACTACATCGGCACCGAACACCTTCTGCTCGGACTGGTTCGCGAGGGCGATGGTGTCGCCGCCAAAGTGCTCGCCAACCTCGGCATCGAGCTCACCAAGGTTCGCAGCGCCGTCGAGTTCATCATCGGCCGCGGGGAGCGGACCGTCTCCGGCGAAATCGGACTCACTCCGCGCGCCAAGAAGGTCATCGAGCTCGCGGTGGACGAGGCACGCCGGCTTGGGCACCACTATATCGGGACCGAGCACCTGCTACTCGGGCTCATCCGCGAAGGTGAGGGCATCGCGGCCGGCGTCCTGGAGAGCCTCGGGGTCAACCTTGAGAAGGTGCGCTCCGAAGTCATCAAAGTACTCACCCAATCCGGGTCCGGGCCCCACCACGGCGACCGACGGTCCAGCAAGACGCCGACCATCGATCAGCTGGGAATCGACCTCACGTCGCAAGCTCGTGCCGGACAGCTGGATCCTATCGTCGGTCGCGGTGATGAGATCGAACGCGTGCTGCAGGTGCTGTCGCGCCGGCGGAAGAACAACCCGGCGTTGATTGGTGAGCCCGGTGTTGGCAAGACGGCGATCGTCGAGGGTCTGGCGCAACGCATCATTAGCGGCGAGGTGCCGGAAAATCTGCTCGGCAAGCGATTGCTGACGCTCGATATTGGATCGCTGGTCGCCGGCACGAAGTATCGCGGCGAGTTCGAGGAGCGCCTCAAGAAGATCATCGAGGAGATCCGTGCCTCGGGCGACTGCATCCTCTTCATCGACGAATTGCACACCATCGTCGGTGCCGGCGCTGCCGAAGGCGCGGTCGATGCGGCCAACATCTTGAAGCCGGCGCTCTCGCGCGGCGAGATTCAGACGATTGGCGCGACCACTCTCGACGAGTACCGCAAGTATATCGAGCGGGACGCTGCGCTGGAGCGGCGCTTCCAGCCGATCACGGTGCGAGAGTCCACCGTCGAAGAGACAATCGAGATCTTGCGCGGCCTGCGCGAGCGGTTTGAGGAGCACCATCGGCTCAAGATCACCGACAACGCGCTGAAGGCAGCTGCCGAGATGGCGGAGCGCTACATCACCGACCGCTTTATGCCGGATAAGGCCATCGACCTTATCGACGAAGCCTCGTCCCGCGTGCGCATGCGGCGGGCGGTGGCTCCGCAGAACCTCAAGGACGCCATGGGCGACCTCGAGACGATCAAGGAGAAGAAAGACGGCGCCATCCAGAACCAGCAGTACGAACTGGCCGCCCAATTGCGCGACCAGGAGCAGAAGATGCGGGATCGCATCGGCGAGCTGGAACACGGCTGGCACTCGCAGCAGACCGCCGAGCAGCTGGAAGTAAGCGAGGAAGACATCGCCGAAGTCGTCGCGATGTGGACCGGCATTCCTGTCATGCGCATCGCCCAGGAAGAGTCCGCACGGCTACTCGAGATGGAAGGCGCCCTGCACAAACGCGTCATCGGTCAGGATGAGGCGATCTCGACGATCTCCAGTGCCGTACGCCGCGCCCGGACGGGGCTGAAAGACCCCCGCCGTCCCATTGGCAGCTTCATCTTCTTGGGACCAACCGGCGTCGGCAAGTCTGAGCTGGCGAAGACACTTGCGGAATTCATGTTCGGCAGCGAGGAAGCGCTCATCACGATCGACATGTCGGAGTTCATGGAGCGTCACGCGGTGGCTCGCCTGGTGGGCGCGCCACCCGGCTACGTGGGATACGAGGAAGGCGGTCAGCTGACCGAAGCGGTTCGGCGTAAGTCGTACTCTGTGATCCTGCTCGACGAGATCGAGAAGGCGCATCCCGAGGTATTCAACATCCTCCTGCAGATCCTGGAGGACGGCAGATTGACGGACGCCAAGGGCCGCGCTGTCGACTTTCGCAACACGATCATCATCATGACGTCGAACGTCGGCGCCAGCCTCCTGAACAACGAGGCCAAGATCGGGTTCTCGGTCAAGAGGGCCGATGCGGATGCCGACAAGGAGTTCCAGCGGCAGCACGACGACATGATCAAGAAGATCATGTCCGAGTTGAAGAACACCTTCAAGCCCGAATTCCTGAACCGCATCGACGCGACCATCGTTTTCCGGGCCCTCACGCAGCCGCAAGTCCATCAGATCGCCGATCTCATGCTGGCGCGTGTCAAGTCGCAGTTGGTCGAGCAGCAGATCGAGCTCGAAGTGACACCCGCGGCGAAGGATTACCTGGTCGAGCAAGGCTTTGACTCCGCCTTCGGGGCCAGACCCCTCCGCCGCACTATCCAGAACCTGGTCGAGGATCCGCTCGCGGAGGGGTTGCTGCAAGGCAAGTTCCTCCCGGGGTCGCGGGTCCTTGTGGACCGCAACGAGGAGGGCATCAGCCTCGAACCGGCCAGCGAGCCGGCGCGTGAGCTCAGCGTCGCTGAAGCGGAGAGTTGATGCCCAAGACCCACACAAAGTACGTCTGTCAGCAGTGCGGCGGCCAATACCCCCAGGGGTATGGCCGCTGCCCCGGCTGCGGCGAGTGGAACTCGCTGGTGGAGACACTCGATCGTCCACCCGCGATGCGGACGGGGTTTCCTCGTATTGCCTCTGCCGCCTCGCCGGTGCCGCTGGCGCAGGTCGAGAGCGTGTCGTACCGGCGCCTGCGCCTTCCGCTCGAAGAGTTCAATCGAGTCCTGGGCGGTGGCGTCGTGCCGGGTTCGGTGGTTTTGCTCGGGGGCGACCCGGGCATCGGAAAGTCCACCCTTCTGCTGCAGGTGAGCAACCTGGCCGCTCAGCACTGTGGGCCTGTTCTCTATGCGACCGGTGAGGAGTCCGCTGAGCAGGTGAAGTTGCGAGCAGAGCGGCTGTCCGCCATCGCCCCTGATCTGTACATCCTGGCCGACACCGATGTTGACGCGATCGCGCAACACGCCGCCTCCCTCAGGCCCGCGTTGCTGGTCATTGACTCAATCCAGACCATGCAGACCGACGATCTCGACTCTCCGTCCGGGAGTGTCGGACAGTTGCGTGAAGCGACCTCCCGGCTGACTCGTCTCGCCAAGAACGACGGCATTGCGACGTTTGTCGTGGGCCACGTGACCAAGGAAGGGAATCTGGCCGGTCCCAAGGTTCTGGAGCATATGGTGGATACCGTGCTCTATCTCGAGGGCGACCGGTACCACGCCTACCGGCTACTTCGCAGCGTCAAGAACCGCTTCGGGGCGACCAACGAGGTGGGCGTCTTCGACATGCAGGATTCCGGTCTTGCGGAGGTGTCTAACCCGTCCGCGGTGTTCCTCTCGGAGCGGGAAGACCGGGCCGCCGGATCGGTCGTCGCGGTCACCCTCGAAGGATCGCGACCCCTGCTGGTCGAAATGCAGGCCCTGGTCACCCCCACTCATTTCGGGTTGCCGCGCCGTACCGCCAACGGCATCGACATGAACCGATTGATCCTGCTCACGGCCGTCCTCTCGAAACGGGCGGGACTCCCACTCGGCACCCAGGATGTTTATGTCAACGTCGTCGGCGGAATGCGGCTGAATGAGCCGGCCGCCGACCTCGCCGCCTGCCTGGCCATCGCGTCGAGCCAGGCAGATACGCCCGTCAGCGACGTCGCCGTTATCGGCGAGGTCGGTCTGGGAGGCGAAGTACGATCGGTCAATCACATTCGCCAGCGCGTGGTGGAAGCACGCAAACTGGGCTTCGAGCGCTGCATCGTCCCGGAACGGAATCTACGTGAGCTGCGAGGCGAGACGGCGGGTTCTATGACCGGTGTCGGAAGCGTCGCGGAGGCTCTGGAAGCGGTGGGCTGCGCGCGACACTAGGAGGTGAGAGTGGAGGGAACAGCGCGACCGGCGTCCCCATCAACCTTCGCGTCTCCAGAGCGTCAAAACACCGTACCAGGGAGGACAACCGTGACATCCCGCCTCGTGTCTCGTCTGATCGGGGCCGTGGTTCTCGGGCTGGTCGGTTGGCAAGTAGGGAGTCTGGTCGCGATGGGACCGGGCCAACCCCGCAACGCCATGCTGGGCATCGCGCTTGGCATTGTCATTGGCTTCGCCGTGGCACCGATCGTTCTCGAGAAGCCCTACAACGTTTTCAAGGGAATCGCGACCCGCACGCCGCTCGTCGATCTACTTTTCGCAATCATCGGTCTTATTCTTGGTCTTATAGTGGCGGCTCTGCTCGCGTACCCACTGTCGTTTCTCCCGTGGTGGTTCGGCCATGTTCTGCCCGCAATTGCCGCCATCACTTTTGCGTACCTGGGAGTCTCGACGTTCATGATGCGGCGCCGCGAGCTCGCCGGCTTCGTCCAGTCCCGTTTCAGCCATGAGACTCCCAAGGGCGCTTCGGAGAAGATCCTGATCGACACCAGCGCGATCATCGACGGGCGTATCGCCGATCTCGCCGAAACCGGTTTCCTCCGGGGCATATTGCTCGTCCCGCAGTTCGTTCTCACCGAACTCCAGCATGTGGCCGATTCTCCTGATGCGCTGCGGCGAAACCGGGGCAGGCGCGGCCTCGAAACGCTCAACCGCATGAAGGAGTCGCCGACACCGGTTGAGATCTCAGACGTCGACGCGCGGGACGTGGCGGAGGTCGACGCCAAGCTCGTGGCGCTGGCGCGGCGCGATGCCTGCCCCATCGTCACCAACGACTTCAATCTCAACCGGGTGGCCGAGTTGCAGGGCGTGACGGTGCTCAACATCAACCAGCTGGCTAACGCGCTGAAGCCGGTCGTGCTTCCCGGCGAAATCATGCGCGTGCGGATCATTCAAGAAGGGAAGGAGTTCAATCAAGGCGTCGGGTACCTGGACGACGGCACGATGATCGTGGTTGAGAATGGCCGTCCCTATCTTGACACCGACGTCGAGATCGCCGTCACGCGTGTCCTCCAGACCGTTGCCGGGAGAATGATCTTCGCCCAATTGAAGGACAGCGATTTTCGGCAGTGACGAGTGGCCTCATCATCGTGGCCGCCGGTTCTGCCAGCCGCATGGGCGGGATCGATAAGGTGTGGGCTGACCTCGGCGGCATGCCTCTACTGCAATGGTCCATCGATCGTCTGGGGCCGTTTACGGACGCCATTGTCGTCGTGGTTCGGGCCGACGATCTGGTAACCGCCAGGGAGCGGCTCCGCCTCCTGCCACAGCTCCGCATTGTTCCGGGAGGTGCAGAACGTTCCGATTCCGTACGAGCCGGGTTGGCAGCTCTGCTGGCCTCCGACGTCATCGCCGTCCATGACGCCGCGCGTCCCTTTGCGCACCACGAGCTTCTGCTGCAGGGCACCGGGTGTCTGGCGACGGCCGCCGGTGCGGTGCCCGGAGAGCCGGTTCGCGATACCATCAAGGAAGTGGGCTCAGCAGATCGCGTCGTCCGAACGGTCGACCGCAACCGATTCCGGGCGATCCAGACGCCGCAGGTCTTCCGAGCCGACATACTACGGGCAGCGCACGCGGGAAGCGGACAGGCGTCCGACGACAGCGCCCTGGTGGAACAACTCGGGGCAACTGTTGCCTGCTTCCCCGGCCACGCCGAAAACTTCAAGATCACGACCCCCTTTGATCTCACCGTCGCTCGCCTCCTGGTGCAAAACAACTTGATTTCATGACGCGTGTCGGCATCGGCTACGACATTCACCGACTCTCCATCAGCAGGCGCCTGGTGCTGGGCGGTGTGGAGATTCCGGCATCGGCGGGCCTGGAAGGTCACTCCGATGCTGACGTGCTGCTGCACGCTGCCATGGATGCGCTGCTCGGCGCCGCGGCGCTCGGTGATATCGGGGCACATTTCCCTCCCGACGACGACAGGTTTAGGGGTGTGTCGAGTCTCGACCTGCTCGCTCGAGTGCGTGATCTTCTCGCCCGTGCCGGCTACCGCGTCGTGAATCTCGATTGCATGGTTGTGGCGGAGGCGCCCGCCATCGGCCCCTACATTCCCTTGATGCAGCAACGTATCGCGGGAGTTCTCGGGATCGACGCCCTCGCGATCGGCATCAAGGCAACGACGAACGAGGGCTTGGGACCGGAGGGGCGAAATGAAGCCATCAGTGCGCAGGCAGTCGCTCTGGTGGAGACGGCGGAGTGAGTGCGTGGATATGGGGGCGTCATCCGGTCGCCGAAGCCCTTCGCGCCGGCACTGTCCGCCGTATCTTGATCGCCACTGGACGTGAACCTTCGGCGGTCATTCGCGATATTCGTGCGTTGGCGAGTGAGAAGGCGGTCCCCGTCAAAGACGTCCCGACCGCCGAGATCGCCCGTGTCGCGCCGGGGCAGAATACGCAGGGTGTGGTGGCCGAGATCGAGGGACCGCGCCTGACCGCGGTGCGCGACCTGTTGAGCGATCTCGGTCCGTCCCCTCTGCTGCTCGCGCTCGACCAGGTGCAAGACCCTCACAACCTGGGCGCACTCCTCCGTACCGCGGACGCGGCGGGTGTCGCAGGCGTGATCCTGCCGGAGAGGCGGAGCGCCCCCCTCTCCGGTGTCGTGGCAAAGACATCGGCCGGGACCATGAGCCGGCTTGCCATCGCAGAAGCACCGAACCTGGCGAGGGCGCTCGACGAGGTGCGGAAGCGGGGCATATGGACGGTTGGTCTGGACGGCACGGCACAACAGGCACTGTACGATGTGGATTTGACTGTCCCGCTGCTTTTGGTCATCGGAGGAGAAGGCGAGGGACTGCGCCGCTTGACGCGGGAACGCTGTGACTTCCTCGTCCATCTGCCCATGTTCGGACACGTCGAGAGCCTCAATGCATCGGTTGCCGGCTCGATCGCGATGTACGAGGTCGTGCGACAGCGCGTGGCTGCGGGTCTGCGTCCATAATCGTGGTCCGAATCCTGCCCTACATCTGCCGAGGTGGCAAAAGACATGAAACGGCTTCTGGACGCGGTCCACACGGGCATCCGCGTCGTTGGCCAGGCTCTGGATGATCTGGCGCGCGGCCTGGTACCGGCGCCCCAAACCGAGCCCGTGCCGGTTCGTATCAACGACGACCGACTGCGTTAGACGCCGCAGCGAGGCCGGCGCACCCTACGCTACACTGTAGCGACGCGCCGACGTAGCTCAACGGTAGAGCACCTGTCTTGTAAACAGGCGGTTACCGGTTCGAATCCGGTCGTCGGCTCCAGCGCCACCCACTCATTTTATCCGGAGGCGAGGCGTGCGAGATCGCAACGAACTATTCGGGCGCCAGGGAGAATCTCCGACTTCCGCTCCTCGTCCGATGGAACAACGCATACCGGTCAACGTGTATGAGACCGAGGGCGATGTCGTCGTGATCGCGCCCATGCCGGGCGTGGAAGCAGAAGACATCGATGTCGAGGTGCTCGGACAGACCGTGACGCTGCGGGCTCGCCTTCGTGGCCCAGGTCAGGAAGCGCGGCGCTACGTGCGTCACGAATGGTCGTATGGTCCGTACGAGCGCACCGTGGAACTCCCGATCGAGGTTGACGCCGACCATGCCAATGCCAGCCACGGCAATGGAGTCCTCGTGCTGAGCTTTCCCAAAGCTCTCAGTACGCGATCCATTCGGATACCCTTACAGCAGATAACTGCTGGTGAGGCACTCCATCAGGGGCACTCGGGACACAACACGATTCGTGAAGGACTGCCGGACCAGCGCGAGTACTAGGGGCAAGAGGCGATGACAGAGGACATGGGGAAGCGATCGATCCGCGTGATGCTGGTCGACGATCATGTGTTCTGGCGGCGCGGTGTGGCGCAGATCGTGGACGCCGAAGCGGACATGCATGTGGTGGCGGAAGCCGGGGACGGCGGCGAGGCTATTCGCAAGGCCTCGGCGTCTCACCCGGACGTCATCCTCATGGACGTCAATATGCCCACGATGAATGGCGTAGAAGCGACCGCGGCCATCAATGCCGTCCTTCCCGACACCCGCATTGTCATGCTGACTGTTTCCGATACAGATGAAAATCTCTTCGACTCGCTCCGGGCCGGCGCGACCGGCTTTCTCACGAAGGACGTGACGCCAGAGGCGGTCGTGCAGGCCATTCGATCCACGATGGAAGGAGAATCGGCCCTCACTCCAGCTCTGGCGTCGCGGGTTGTCCGTTTCATCCAGCGTGGAGCACCCCGGCCTGCCGTCCCTTCCGGAGCTGATCTCACGGAGCGGGAGGAAGAAATCCTGCGGCTCATCGCGCAGGGGGCGCGTGACCGCGAGATCGCCGATCAGCTCTTCATTTCCGAGTCTACGGTCAAAAAACACGTGCAAAACGTGCTGCGCAAGCTCCACGCGCGCAACCGGGTCGAGGCCGCCAGCCATCTCAATCGGATGCCGAGCCGCGAGATTTAGGTCAGACTACGACCCTCGGAAGGACCGGCGCACGATGGCGAAATGCCAGGATTTGCTCGACGTCACCTTGCCGTAATGCATCGCGACTGTGAACGTGTAGTTCCCGTAGCCGGCGGTACCCGGAACCTGGAAGATCGCATAGCGAGCGCTCGTGTGCCCCAGGTCTTTCTTGGTCAGAGAGTTTCGGTAGGTCACGCTGAATATGGTGTGACCGCCGGAAAGGACGCTGTACTTGTCGGTTCCCTTGACTGATTTCGGCAACTCTGAAACGGCGAAATAGTCCAGCAGGTAGACCTTCTCACCGCGATAAATCGAATCGACGCCTTTCTCGTTGCCGACGGAACTCTTCTGGACGCGGGCCGCGACGACGTGGAAGCGAATGTTTGGCGCAGTGGGCGGGGACGATGTCGCCGTTGCGCTTGGCGTGGCTGTCGCGGTCGGTGTCGCCGTGGGACTCGGCGTTGGAGTGACGGTCGCCGTCGGTGACGGGGTGGGGGAGGGTGCCGGGGTCGCGGTCGGGACGGGCGATCCCGGCGTGGGGACCGGAGTCGAGAGTGCCGGCGCACCCAGCTCAACAGGGCCAGATGAAACCGGAGGCTGGGTGTTGGATGTGGAGTTCATGGTTGCGGTGACGTAGACCGGACCGAAGCCGTTGGGAGCGGCGCAGATGCCGACCGGTGCCGGAGCCTGGAAGGGGCCCGGTCCCGGGGCGGGCGGATTATGCAAGGGAACGAAAATCGAGCCGACGGTGAAGTAGTCAGACGTGACGTACTGCGAGCACTGATCGATCAGGTACACGTACACCGGCACCTCGCTGCCGACCGTTTCTCCGGCGGGAACCGTAAAGTCACAGGCGGCGCTCCCACCGGCTGCAGTCTTTCCGACGCAGGTCACGGTCTGATCCGGGAACATCGCCTCAGCAAACATCTCCACGCCGGCGATCGGCTGGCCATTCTGTGTGAACGTCGCGGTGACACCTTCGGTTCCTCCGGGAGGTGCTGCCCCGCTTACCACTCCACCCTCGTACGTCACCGTTCCCGCCGACGGCGGCTCCTGACCATTGTCGGTGGTCGTGGTGATCGTCGTTTGCCCGGGCGCGCCACAGACGGGCGGCTCGGGCGTTCCGGGCGTGACAGGCGGTGCGGTAGCAGACGGCAAGGGAGTTGGCCCGGGCGTCGTCGAGAACAGATACGCGGGGTAACAGGTTGGCTGCAGATAGCCCCCGGTTGCCGTGACCGTGATCGGGACGAAGGGTACCACGATGTTCTGAACAGAGAGGACGCCGTTTTCGCAGACGTACGTGGAACCCGCCGGGAACCCAGCGGAAGTCGCTGACGAGCCGGTTGGCGGAATATTCGGTCCTGAGCAATCGACGTTGGTGGTCAGGACGACCGTCCCGAACGCCGTGACGGTGAAGTAGCACGGGTGACCCAGCCCGCTCATCCCCGTGTTGAGAGTCGTCCCGCCGCCACAAGGCGTGCCGAGCAGCTGAACACTGAGGCGGTTGACCTCGACGAACTTCTTCTGGGCGATGACGCTGAAAGCGCATGCAGGGCCGACCACGGCTGGAGATGTTGCGCTGGCTGAGACAAGCGTGACTGAGGGGGTATAGACGGTCCCGTCCGGGCAGGTGCCGGCAGCCGTTGTGCCGATATAGCCGGAGAAGGTGACGAGAAACGCGTGGGGTGATCCCGAGTTGAACGTCACCGTCATCTCATTGGAGGGGACAGCTGTTGTGTCGGCGGGACTGACGCAATCCTGGATCAGTCCCGGGTTGTTGTATTCCGGCGTTGATCCGGGTGGACAGACCGTCGTCGTGTAGCCGAGACAGCGAGGACCCACATTCTGGAAACCGGCGGGACAGTTGGGAACGCATGATCCGCCCTGGGAGACGGTTCCGGCCGGACATAGGGGGTTCTGCGCCGCGCAGTTAACGGTCGATCCACCCCCCACATTCGCGATGCCGCACGTCGCACTATCGAACGATGCGTCTGAGCCGTTGCTGCTATCCGAGAGTGATGCGACGACGTCGTAACAGCCGGGCGGATATCCCGCGCCGGTGGGACCGGGCAGGAGGTTGACGGCCGCGCCGCACACGAAGGTCACCGTATGGGACGCGCCGAGCGGGTTGAACGCCTCCGGTGGCGACGCACTGAGTGCGCAGGGCACCCCGGTGGACGGTGTACCCGGTGGCGGCGGCGTCGCCGTGGCGATCGTTTCCCCGGGAAGACATGACGACGCGGGCCCTGTCGACCCACCACTCAGTTGCGCCAGAAACGAGGCAGCAGAAGTCTGTCCCCCGGCGAGCGATACCACGAGACACAGGACAACGGCTATGAGGGCGAGACCGCCAGTACGTCGGCGAAGGAATCGGTGCTGGACCAGGAAGGCTCTCCCAACTGGAGTTTGGCGCTCCGGGCGTGGGGGATTTCTGCCTAGCTTAGCCGGAATCCGGCGCGGGATCAAGCGAAAGATTAACGAACGGCGCCGTAAAATTAATCTCAGGTTCATGAACGGCCCGTGTCAGGCGCCACCGCGCCGAAAGTGACTTTCGTCCGCTAGTTTCGGCTTCATCTACATTCACCGCCCCTTCACGCGCCGCGTTGCTATACTCTGACCTGTGACTGAGCCTCGGAAGACACTGCCGCTGACTCTCAGCCGCATCCTCCTTGTTGCCGGCTTTCTCTGTATCGCGACGCCAGCCGCCCGGGCGGATGGCGGTCCTTCGACACCCGGCCCGGATGACTCCTCTCCGGTGCCGGTCGCAACTGCGCCGGCGCCTCAGCCGACGGCACCACCACCCGTCGCTACCACTCCGCCGGCCCCGGTGACAGTTCAGGGAGAGAACGGTTCGGTCGTCGCGACAGCACGGCCGGCACCCGTGACATCTCCAGTCGTCCGGCCCACCGCACCTTCGGAGGGCAACCAGCCGGGTTCAACCCCGGGTCAGGCGGGCGTAACAGGCGCGGCTCCGGGACAGAGCGGTGCCGCGGTCACGACGTCATCCGGCACCACCCTACCACCGACGTCGTCCTCCGTCAGCACCATCGTCGATCTCAATCCAACCTCCGCGTCGGTGCCGTCACAGCTAACGTGTGGAAGCCACTCCTCTGGAACTTCCGGCCCATTTATGGTTTCGCCGTACGGCGGCTGGACGTCCATCAACTCGTTTCTCGATCACGACTACCCCGACTACAACCAGGACGGAACGATCGTTCTGGCCAATGGTCTCCGTGCCGTCGCCTCTGACGGCACCGAATCCGATACGTTCCCCGCGTACTGGTCGCCCACTCTCCGCCAGTACGTGAACTACGACGGGCACAACGGGTACGACTTCGGCATCTCGTACCAACCCGTGCTGGCCGCCGCCGCCGGCCGCATTGCCTACGCCGGCTGGGACGGCGGGCCGTACGACGGGTACGGCCAGATGATCATCATCAAGCATCGAGACGGCTACGCCACCCTGTACGGGCATCTCAGCGAGCTCGACGTTCACACGGGAGACAGCGTATCAGCCGGGGAGCGGATTGGGATCAGCGGGTCGACGGGGCACTCATCCGGGCCGCATCTGCACTTCAGCGTCTTTCACAATTGTCAGGTCGTTGATCCGTACGGCTGGACCGGGTCCGGCGGCGATCCGCTGTACTCGTTCGATCACGAGCGATCCACCTACCTCTGGTTGCCCGGACAGGCCCCGTTAGTCGTCAATCCGCCACCCAACTGGCCGGCATACACCGGCTCGGTCGCCGTGCGAGTTCCCGGTGGCATCGCCGCCGTCTCTCCACGCTCCATTCCGCCGGTCGACCGCCTCTTGCTTCTGCACCTGCCGCCTCCCGGCACTCCTACCAATCCCGCGGCTGCCCTGGCTCGGACCGACACCGTCATCTCCAGCGAGTGGCAGACACTTCGCCCGTACCTGGAGGCACTACACGCCGAGGGACTTGTCGACTCGTATGCCAATCTTCCCGGGATGGGCGCCATCAGAGTCCGGGGCGTAGCAGACGCCGGTACTCTTGAGAGCCTGCCGGGAGTCGCGTCGCTCTCGGGCGTGGCCGCGGCTGATCTGCAGAATGCGCAGGCCGGTCTCGCCCACGCAGTGCTCATCCAGCTGGGCGCCCTGCAAGCACCTGCGCTGTGGCCCGTCGGTTTCCGCTCCGCCCTTCATCCGTGGCGGCCGATCATCACCGCCCTCGCCGGGCACAGTTTGGTCCAAGGTGTCGTGCTCCCTGGGACTGCCGTGTCGGTTCAGGTCGTCCGGCGGGGACGACGGGTCGCCTCGGGGATCTGCATCTCGGATCAGCAAACGGGCGGCTTCGTCGCGTCCCTGCAGGACGCACACGGCAACCCGACGCCGTTGCAGCAAGGGGACATTCTCACGGTTCGCGCCGGCGGGAGAGTCGCTGAGGTTGCCGTATCCGCCCAGCGAGTCGTCGTCGATTCGCAGGGACTGCACGGAATGGCCGCTCCGGAGTCGTCTCTCCACGTCTCAGTCTTCCGTCCGGACGGGACAACTATTGCCGACTCGATCATTTCGGCCGGAGTCACCGGCTCTTACACCATGCGCGTGCCCCACGTCGATCCGGGCTCGACAGCCGTCGTGTCAGTACTCGATGCGGCCGGTGATCAGATCGCTAGCGCTACCGCCGCGCCGGGCATGGTTGTGGACCTGTCGAGCCGGCGAGTCTCCGGATGGACCGACGGCCCGGGGGCTGCTCTCGAGTTGCAGCGACATGGGGTAGCGATTCTGAAGCGACGGCTGAACGCGGCGGTGGACGGATCTTTCAGTCTGCCGCTGCCGCGCGTACGCCCTGGGGACGTACTCTCACTCGTAGCCCCCGGCACCCGCCGGGTCCTGGTAATTCCTCCGCTCGCGATGCGCCGGATAGCAGGCGCCCTCCTCCTCCGCGATACAGCGGGCGCGCAGATCGAAGTGGCCGCGCGTGGCCACACCTCGCTTCTGCGCCTAGCCACCTCCCAACAGACGCGTCTGCCGTTGTCCGTGTCGGCCGCCCGCCTCGTCCAGGCCATTCAAACGACGGCCGGCGGCGATCAGATCGTTGCGACGTTCGAGCAGGCGAGCGCCGTCGTCCATGTGGGCACATCGTCCGTGAGCGGTATCGTCTCGCCTCATGCGACCGTTCTGCTGCGTCTGCGGCAGAGGCGAACAATCGTGGCGACGGCGGTCGCGGTTGCCGACGGGCGAGGGCGGTTTAGGGCGGTTGTGCGCGACGCCCTGGGCTTGCAGGTCCGTATCGAACCCGGAATGCGGCTGCACCTCTCCTCGGCTGCTGCCCGGCTGGCGGTCACGGTGCCGACTTTTGAGTTCCACCGACTCCCGTCCGGCGCGAACCTGCATGCAGCGCCGGGAAGTTTGGTCGGCGTACAGGTCGGCACATCCTCGCGCATGATGCGCGTCGGCGCATCGGGAATCTTGTACATTCCGGCGGGGCACCGGGAGATACGGGCCGTCCTCGCCGAGCCGGACGGCATAATCTTCCTGCGGACGAAACGGGCCGTTCCCGTACCGAGTCGTCGCCCACATGGCGCGCGCTGACCGCTATCGCGTGACGAACATCACGCGCCAAACGACCCTGGCCGACCGAAGCGCGCGGGCTGCCGATCCCATCCGCCGGGGTGTCGGACTCATGGGACGCAAAGGGCTGGCAGAGGGCGAAGCGTTGATCATCGACCCCTGCAACGGGATCGTATCGTTCTTCATGCGCTTTCGCTTCGACGCCGTCTTTCTCGACGCCGACGGGCGCGTGTGCCATCTTGTAGAAAACATGCCGCCCTGGCGCGCCAGCAAGATCGTGCGTGGGTCGAAGCGCGTCGTGGAGCTGCCGGCCGGAGTCATCGAGAGGACAGGAACTGAACTCGGCGATCAGCTCGACATCAGTCCGGCCGCGTAGACGCGAACGCATTCGCCGATCGCTCGTCCTCGCGCCGCTCCTCCTCCTGCTGATTCTCTGGATCTGGGTCTTTGCCGCCGAGGGAGCCTTTCGGGGCGGAGTCGGCGGTAAGGCGTTCGGGGCCGACGCGGCGATGTTCATCGGTGCCGCCCATCTGCTCCACGACGGCGGCAACCCGTATGACCACCTCGCGCTGTATCACGCCGAGAGTTCCCTCATGGCCCAGCAACACCTGTCCATGACGCCGCGCGTGGCGGTGGTGCGTGTCGGCAATCCTCCTCTATTCTTCTGGGCGCTCGAGCCGCTGGCGATGCTGCCCTTCGCCACGGTCGGTTTCGTGTGGGTCAGCGCTCTCTTTCTTTTGTCCCTGGCAGGGGCCCTGATCACGTTGCGCTACGCCGCTTGGCGAGCTCATGTCATTCCCCTCCTGTACTTCGCGCTCATGCCGCCCGTGATACTGGGCGCCTTTTACGGCAACGTCATCGGTCTCGTTTTCTTCGCGTTGGCCGCCGCACTGCCATTGCTCACGCGGATGCCGTTCGCTGCGGGTGCCCTTCTCGCCATCGCATGGCTCAAACCCCCGGTGGCGCTGCCCCTTGTCCTGCTCATGGTGCTCTTTCTGACCCCGCGCCCGTGGCGGGTTGCCGCCGGCTTTGTGGCGACATCGGCTCTCCTGCTGGCGCTGACCCTCGTCGCGACGGGAGCGCACAGCCTGATCTGGTGGCTTCACGGCCTGCTCGGCTACTCACAGGACATGGGGATCCAGCCCGATGTCGCCTCTCTGTCCGGGCTATACGTGCGCATCGTCCCCACGTCCCTGCGCCTCGGCCTCGAGATTGTAAGTCTCGGCGCGGCGGCCGCGGTCACGGCGGCGGTCTGGTGGCGCCGGCGGTCACCGATTCCGGTGCCGATGCTGACGGCCGGCTGGCTCTGGTTCGCCTGGCTGCTGGCCACACCGTATGCCCACTTCTTCGATCTGATTCTGCTGACGCCGCCGGTGGTAGCACTGCTTGGTTCCAACGGGGCTCGCGCTGCGCAGTGGGCGCCCGCCGGCGTTCTCTATCTCATGTTTGTCGCGCTCTTCTTCATCAACCCCGTGGGTGGCCGCGTCTACTTGCTTCCGCTGCCCGTTCTGGCAGCGGGGTATCTCGTCTACCGCAAGCGCCTCTCGTTCCAGGCGTGAGCAGACGCGCCCTTATCGTTCTCCTCGTCCTCGAGGTCGCGCTGTGGGGAGCGCTCATTGGTGCCGGCGGTTTATTTCGCGACGGTCCCAACGGGCGGACGCTCAGCGTGGACTACGCCGTGTTCCTCTCCGGTGCTCGTCTTCTGCAGACGGGCGGCAATCCGTACAGCACAACTGCGCTCTACAACACCGAGTACCGGATGCTGCACCGCCAGGGCATCGCCGCCACCCCACACAAGAGTCTCGTGCTCCTGGGCAATCCACCCATCCTGTACTGGGCGCTCCAGCCGCTCACCGGCTACCCCTACCGCGTCACCGCCTCGCTGTGGGTTGCCGCCATGGCGGTCTTCACCCTGGTCGGATTTCTTTGCGCGGTGGCGGGAGCAGGATGTCGCCGCGTTTTGCTTCCGGCGGCCACTTATGTCCTTATGCCTCAGACGGCGCTCGTCATCGCGTACGGCAACATCACGGCTCTCGTGTTCGCCGCGCTCGGCGCGGGATACCTCCTTGCGCCTACCGTGCCGTCGCTCGCCGGCGTGATTCTCGTCCTCTGCTGGCTCAAGCCTCAGGTGGGGTTACCGTTCGTCCTGCTGATCCTGCTGTTTCGCTCCCGACGCCGTCTTCCCCTTGTCGCTGGATTCGGCATCGGCACGCTGGCCTTCGCGATCGCCAACCTCGTGCTCGGACTGACCGTTCTTCACGAATGGGTGAGCGGTCTCACCGCCTTCTCGGCGAGCCTCGCCAGCCAGCCCAACCTGGCATCGCTATCTGGCCTGTATGGCCCCGTGGCATCGGGACCAGCCCGTCTTGTCATCGAGGTGGCCGTCGTCCTTGTCGCCATGTGCCTCGGGGCGTACGCGCTAAAACACCGTCACCGGACCATCGCCTGGCTCTGGATTGCGTGGTTCCTGGCCGTGCCGTATGCCCACTTTCCCGATGAGATCGTCTTCTCAATCCCCCTCTTGCCGGTCTTGCGTCGTCCCGCCGGGTCAACGCTCGCTATCGTCTACGCGTTATTTCTCTCGGTCGCCCTCTTCCCAACCATTCACGGCGTCAGCCTTCTGCCCATCCCCCTCCTCGCCATCGCCGCGGTGCTCTATATGAAGCGAAACTCACCCGGCGCGCGGGAGCCCGGAGACATGGGACGGATGTCTCCGAAAACCACCCCGGTTCCAGAGGCCGGGCAATGACCGTGGAATCGCACGGCGGCAGCGCGGAGCGGAGCGCGGCGGCGTCCCGCACCACTTCTACCGCAGGAAACGGCAACGCAACAGCGTGATCATCGCCCCGACACCGTCGCGCCAGGTGATCTTCTTCCCCTCGTCATACGTCCGACCGTAATAGGCGATCGGCATCTCGTAAATGCGGAGTCCGGGGATCTTGAGAACCTGCGAGGTGATCTCCGGCTCGATTCGAAAGTCGTTCTCTCGGAGAGATAGCTGCTCGACGACTTCACGCCGGAAGACTTTGTAGCCGGTCTCCATGTCGGTGAGCGTCGAGTTGTAGAGCACGTTGGTAAGAAGAGTGAGGAACCGATTGCCGACCAGATGCCAGAACATGTACACGCGCTGCGGGCGGCCGCCGGAGAGCCGTGAGCCATAGACAACGTCGGCGTGGCCGCGCAGAATCGGTTCGAGGAGACGAGGATATTCCCCGGGATCGTACTCCAGATCGGCATCCTGAATGATGACGATGTCGCCTGAGACGTTCGCGAAGCCGGTCCGCACCGCAGCTCCTTTACCTTGGTTGCGCTCGTGCCGTACCAGACGGATGTCGGCGTCCGCGCCATAGGCTTCCAGCAGGCACGCCGTCGTGTCGGTCGAGCCATCGTCGACGACGACGATCTCGCGGTCGATGCCGTCGAGCCGCACCCCACGGACGGCCTCAATAACCGCCTCGATGGTCCGCGCTTCGTTATAGGTAGGTATGACGACGGACAGCTTCGGGCTCAAGACGGCCTACACTAGCCGGTTCCGAGTCCAGGCAGCAAGGCGACGGGGCCTGGCCGCGGTCGAACGGGACTGATAGACTCTGGTCGCCATGGACACAGCCGCCGCCACCGTCCCGCGGGTGCGCGCGCCGGGACGGATCCGGCGCGTGACCATTGTCCTGCCGGGAGCGATTCTCCTCCTCCTCTTCGCCGCCGTCTTTGCCGGCAGCAGTCTGCGGGAGGGGCCGAACGGTGCACGGATGGGCGCCGACATCGCCATGTTTCTCGGGGCGGCGAAGGTACTCCACGCCGGCGGTAATCCCTACAATCACCGATTGCTCTATACGGTCGAGAGCACCTGGCTGGCGCGGCAGCATCTTCCTATCAGCGGCGATCCCGCCATCGTCCGCGTGGGAAATCCGCCTTTGTTCTTCTGGGCGCTGCAACCGCTCACTCGGCTGCCGTTCCGCGCGGCGGCCTGGCTCTGGATTGGTGGAACGTACCTCCTGGCAGGCGTGGCCTTCCTCGCCTTGCTCTGCGGTCTGGGCTGGTCACGGGTCGTGATCGCGTCTGTTCTGTTCCTCCTGATGCCGCAGGTGGTGCTCGGTGTGTACCCGGGCAACGTCGATGCCGTCGTCTTCGCCGGATTGGTGGGGTCGGTGGTTGCCTCGGCCCGCTTCCCTGTGATGGCCGGTGCCCTCGGCGTGGCCGGGTGGCTGAAACCGCAGGTTGCTCTTCCGGCTCTGGCCCTTATCTTGATTTTCCACGCGGCGCGACCCGGGAGAATGCTCGCGGCGTTCGCCGGCGCGACGGTGTTGCTCACGACTCTCAGCCTGGCCGCCGTCGGGAGCAGCGTCATGCTCGACTGGATGAAAAGCTTCATTACCTACTCGCACGACCTGCACATCCAGCTGGGCATGCCGACGCTTGCCGGACTCTACGCGCCGCTGCCTTCCTGGACGGCGCGTACCGTGCTGTCCGTGACCATTTTCCTGGCTGCCGGTGTCCTCACCGTCTGGTGGTGGCGGCGGGACTCCCCCACGCGAGACCTGGCGGGATCCGCCTGGCTGTGGGTCGTCTGGCTGCTGGCCGCGCCCTACGCGCATTTTCACGACGAGATCCTGCTGGCGATTCCCTTGATCGCGGCGCTGGGCCGCAACGGGCGGCACATCACTGATGGCCCTGCGGCGATCGGCTGGTATCTCCTGCTTCTCTCACCCATCGCCTTGCTCTGGATGCCTGATAACGTCAGCCTCTTGGGGATCCCTCTGGTCGGCGTCACTGTCGCTCTGTTCATCCAGGCGCGCCGGCAGCAGGATGGCAGGGCGGCGGAGTCGCCGGCATGACAAGCATCCGTGAGACCGCCGGCCGCCCGGACGTCGTCTCTGCGCGGCCCGCCGGTTCGGGAGCAGCTCTCGCCGCTCCCGGGGTGATTTTCATTGTCAGCCGCGGATTTCTGGCGGTGGTGGCGCGCTACGCGACCAGCCTCATCCCCGCACTCCATCGCTACCCCTCTTTGCTGCCCCGCGATCACCTGGCACCTGGTGTCTGGGCCTGGCTCAGCCCGTGGTTTCGGTTCGACGCCCGGTGGTACGTGGACGTGGCGGAGCACGGCTACCGGTACGGCGCGATCTCGCAGACCAATACCAACTTCTTTCCCCTGTATCCTCTTTTGATCCGCGGTGCCCAGGTCCTGACTCTCGGCAACCCATGGTTTGCGGCCCTCCTGGTCGCCAACGCGGCGTTCCTTGCCGCCTTGCTCCTGCTCTGGTCATGGGCCGACCTCAAGTGGGACCAGCAGGTGGCGCTGCGCTGCGTCCTGCTCACTGTGGCGTTCCCCTTTGCCTTCTTCTTCGCGGCGCCCTATGCAGAACCGGTGTTCCTGGCGCTCGCCGTCGCCGCCTTCTACCTCGCGGAGCAGAGGCGCTGGGGCTGGGCAGCAGCTGCTGCCGGATTCAGCGCGATCACGCGGCCGGTCGGGGTGGCGGTCGTCGCCGGACTGGTCGTCCTGGCGCTATGGCGAGGCGATCGCCGGGCGGCAGTCAAAGCGGCGCTCGGGATCCTCCCTTTCCTGGGGTTCGTCGCCTATCTGTGGGCCGTCACTGGTCACCCGCTGGCATTTGCCGTGTATCACACGGCCGGCTGGGTTCCGCCGCACGGCAGCGTTCTCCACACGGTCGCCAGCCAGTTTCACACGCGCCTTTCTCCGTTCGACCGGATCGATGCCGCGCTCAGTGCCATCTTCCTCCTGTCGGGGCTCTTCGTCTGGCGGATGATGGGCGCGGGGTATGGTGTCTTGGTCCTGCTTGGCGTGTTCCTACCTCTCACGCGAAGTCTGGCCGGTATGGAGCGCTACTGTGCTGTCCTCTTCCCAGTTTTCGCGCTGTGGGCCCGCCGGCGTAACCCGTTCATCCAGGTGAGCCTGTTTTCCCTGTCTCTGCTGGCCCTGACCATCGCGACCGTCATGTTTGCCGCGGGGTACGCGATCTTCTGACCCGGTTCCACAGCCATTCGCCCCGTGGGGCCGCGCCGTGTGCCAGCCGGCCCTTGTACCGACGAGAGCGAGTTCGGCGTCAGATGAAAAGGAAGGCTATCACGGCGCCGGCGGCCAGATAGGGCGCGTAGGCAAAATAATCCTTGCGGCCGCGGCGAAGGACGACCAGATACACGAGGGCGGCCACGCCGCCGAGTAACACGCCAACGTACAGCGCACCCAGGACGCCGGGAAAACCGCGCATGGCCCCGATGACGGCAGCCAGCTTGGCGTCGCCGAAGCCGAGGCGGCCGCGACCGATCACGGTCAGCGCGGTGAAGAGCGCAAAGCCGGCGGCTGCCCCCTCGATGCTGGACAGCAACCCGACCCAGAGCGGTGATAGCGCGATCGCCGCGACCAAACCCGGCAGCGAGAGAATGTTCAGGACCAGGCGATGCTCTAGATCGATCACCGAAATGAGCGCCAGCAGGCCGGTGAAGAACAGGGCAATCAGCAGGTGCTTGCCGGGCCCAAGACGGTACGCGAGGGCGCCGAAGAAGAAGGCGAGTGTCACCTCGAAAAGGAGTAACCAATAGCGCCGCCCAGGCGGATTCATCAGAAACGGACCGGCCACCGGCACGAGCAACTGCGGACCGGGCGGCGGAGCCTGATTCTCGAGACGATGCGTCATCAGACGCGGGGCGATGTACAGCAGGACCGGTGAAACGATGAGGCCGGCGAGCACCGCCGCGGCGATGGTGAACGGGATCGTCATGAGTAGATCAGGATACCAGGCGAGGCAAAGTGGTTGGGTATACTGAGATCGCGCGTGGAGGGGTACCCAAGCGGCCAAAGGGGGCTGACTGTAAATCAGCTGCGCAAAGCTTCGGGGGTTCGAATCCCTCCCCCTCCACCAGGTGCTTTCCCCTGTCTTCCCTTCCATCCGAGACCACCCGGCCGCAGCGCGGACGCGCCCAGACAGATCGTAATGGCCAGCAGCGCGAGGGGAAGCGGGCTGAAGTCAGTGGCCGGAATCTTCCAGATGCCCACGCCGAGAAGGTACAGGTAGAGCACAGAGGCCGGGGCGAAGTCGAGGGCACGACGCCCGTCGCGCCCACAGGCGATCAGTATAGGAATGGCGAGAAGAATCTCGTCGTCGAAGTGGTTGTAAGGCACCGCCAACATCCACGCGGCCCAGAGCCACGCAAAGGTGATCCCCGCACTCCGACCCTGGTCCGTCCTGATCCAGACGATGATCGTGAGTGCGGCGACGGCGGCAAGGCTGACAGCACCAAGGAGCAGGCGCTCGTCGCTTCCCGCGACGCGGTAGTAGAGGCCAGCCAGAGAGGCAAGGTCGTTCTGCACCCGAATCGACGAGGAGTAGCCGGCGAGGCCAACAACCCAGTCGTCCATGAAGCGTCCGGTGAGTACGAAGGTGAGCGCCGCGAATGCGGCGGTTCCGGCGACAACGCCTCGCAGCGCGAGACGCGGATTCTCGGTATGAAACAGGAGAATGAGGAGGACCGCGGGCAAGCCCACCTGGGGTTTGAGCCATGCGGCGCTGAGCAGTAGACCGGCTAGCACAGGGTGGCGGCGCTGAAGCCACAGTGCGCCGGCAAGAGCGCCAAACACCAGCGGCACGGGGTTGCCGTAGTACGGCCCGAATATCACGAACGGCATACCCAGGAATACCAGTGTCGGCAAGACGCGCCGCCGCCAGCCAAACCACGACAGGAGCGCAACGAACCCGGTCGCGGCCGCGGTGAGCAAGAACAATGACCAGGCCCACGCAAACACCTGGAAGGGCATGCCCACGAAGGGTTGCAGGAGCCAGGCAAAGAGCGGTGGATACCCAAAGCGCACGATCGGATCGGTTCCGCGGCTGGGTAGCCCGGCCCGGGCGAGTAGGTGGTCGTCGGCGAGGACGAGCAGCCTCTGATCGTACAGATTCCCCCCATGCTGCAGGACGGTCGCTCCGGCAATCAGCATGCCGCTGTCGGACCCGAAGTCCGTTCCCGTCGGTCCGATGCGTACCTGTGTCGCCATCGCGAACACCCAGAGCCAGAGCAAGAAGAGCAACACGAAGGGACCGGCGATGGCGTAAAGGCGCAGCCGCACCATGCGCCGGCCCGTCTCCTGCGTGCGCGACGTTTCCGACTCGATGGTCCTAGGATGTTCCAGTACCAGAGTCCTGTCAGTGTCCATTTCTGTGTTCGTCAGCGGCAAGCGTACCATAGGCATTCCGGGCCTGCCATTCTCACAACGGCCCCTCGTTGACCGTTAGAATGACCCCTTGATACACTTTGACGGGCCGCATTCGCGGCCCCTTGTTATGCTCCAGTAGCTCAGTGGTAGAGCGCGTTCTTGGTAAGAACGAGGTCGTGAGTTCGATCCTCACCTGGAGCTCCAAGTACTGTCATGCCGCGACGGCATAGGAGACACGAGAGAGATGGCAAAGCAGAAGTTTGAGCGGAGCAAGCCGCACCTGAACGTGGGGACGATCGGGCACATCGACCACGGCAAGACGACCTTGACGGCGGCGATTACCAAAGTGTTGGCGGAGAAGGGACTGGCCG
>Ga0209810_1002211_pt1 | contig 24310 bp, 19 predicted proteins | sample Coa_R1_7_FD_187159 | JGI IMG/M metagenome (GOLD analysis project Ga0209810, IMG submission 187159) | Surface soil microbial communities from Centralia Pennsylvania, which are recovering from an underground coalmine fire - Coalmine... | ecosystem: Environmental > Terrestrial > Soil > Unclassified... | reverse complement strand
TCAAGCGCGGGAAACGATTGCTTTGTGTCGACGTTTGTAAACACCTGCTTAACTCTCCTGTTTTCCTCAAAAAATGCATAAAACCATAAAAAAAGCCCCATCCCGTAAGGGACGAGGCAAAATAGCTCGTGGTACCACCCTGTTTGACGCCCAATGCCAGCCGACAACGGTACAAACCATTGACGGACCGCACAAAGCGCCCACTCAATGAGATGCCATCACATCTCTGCCCCGCTAACGGTGGGCAAGTCCGGTTCGCTTACTCTGCTGTCCTCGCTTCATCCGGGTCAGAACAGCCTTTCAGCCTCCAGTTTCAGGAGTGATATTCGGCGGAAGACCGGGTGCGGCTTTCACCTTGCCCGCACTCTCTAGACCGGTCTCTCCCCGCCTACTCGTCTCCATCAACACCTTTTGCCGTATTCCCATACTATTCCATTTTCTGGCGAGATAATCCTACCATATCTCTCCCTTTCTGTCAAACAATTTGCGACGAATGGGTATTCCTTAAATCAAGGATTGACATCCGTCTGATAATGCCACAGCAGCTTGCCATTCCCGGCAGAAAGCGCGTAGACCATGCCATTTTCAGCGCCGACGTAGAGGATGTTGCCAGCCAGGATGGGCGCGTTCGTGCTGGTAGCGGCGATGGGGTAGTTCCAGAGCAGGGAGCCGTCGCTTTCGCGCAGGGCATAGAGCGTCGTCTGATCTTGCAGACTGTTGCCGCTGGTGACATAGAGGACGCCGTTGGCGAGTTGCGCGCTGCCTGGGGAGATATCTGTCTCGTCCTGCCAGAGCAACTTGCTGTCGCTGCCTCGCATGGCATAGACATAGCTGTGGTTGGTGAGGTTGGTGTTGATGTTTTCGGTACCGTAGATGACGCCGTTGTCGACGGCGAACCAGTTAGCGAAGCTATCGGTGCCGTTGTTCAGTTCATTGCGCCAGAGCGTCGTGCCATCGTTGACGCGCAGGGCGTAGAGGTCGGTCAATATTTGCTTATGCGGCATGGTTCTGCTGAGTAGCGCCATTGCCTGTAGGAACGAATTGACCGTCAGGGCCTGCATGGGAGCGGCGGCGCTGGATGCTGTCGGGTAGATGGCTTTTTGCGTGGCGACATACAGCACATCATCGGCCTGCTGCATCCAGAGCGAGGGGCCGGAGAGCGTGGTGTGCCAGAGCAGCCTGCCATCGCTGGCGCGCAGCGCAAAGATTGTGCCGTCCCATGTCCCCACATAGGCCACGCCGTTGATCACATTCGGCGCATCGAGTGGCTTACTTGATTTGTACTGCCAGAGCAAGCTGCCATCATCGGCGCGCAGGGCGTAGGCGGTTCCCGGCCCGCTGTCTCCCTGATGCGAACTCAGGTAGAGGACGTCGTTGACGACGGTGGCAATGTAGGTGTTGTCCCCGGCGGTAAAGTGCCATGCCTGCGTGCCGTCATTTGCGTGCAGCGCCACCACGCCGTTGGGCGCGTCGAGGTAGAGCAGGCCGTTTGCCACTACCGGCGCGGGAACGTAGTTGTAGCCCGCGTGATATACCCAGAGCCGGGCGCCATCGCTGGCTCGCAATGCAAATACATTGGCCGATCCCGACTGACCAATATAGGTGGAGAAGTAGACGACGCCACCTGTGACCACCGGAGGTTCGTCGACGGCCCCATCAATTTTCGTGCGCCAGAGCAAGGCTCCATTGTTGGCCTGCAAGGCATAGAAGGCATTATTGGTCGTGCCAACATAGGCAACCCCATTAACGACCACTACCTGCGTGCTATATCCGTTTGTCGCGGCGGCATTGACTGGCTGCACCGCCGACGTGGGCAGCACGCGCGCGTTAATTGCGGATGGGGTTGAAGCTGTGGCGCTGGCAGCTGTGGGCGACGATTTTACCTGGCCGCCGGTTTGCGCCGGGGCGCCGCAGGAGAGCAAGAAGCTGGCGAAAAGGATGGTCAGGACAAAGAACACTATTTTCTTGCCACCGTAAGTCTGATATGCTTGTTTTCTCATATGATGCCTCCACTGGTTACCTGTTCGCAGCGCGAATCGTTTGATGTGTACCTGTTCAGTAGTATAGGAGAGAGAACTGAAATGAAACTGAAATGGAGTTGAAAAAGAGCAGAAAAGCGGAAATCCCTTGAGTCAGGCGGTGTTTCGTGATATAGTTTGCCCTGGTATAGACTGAACGAGAGAAAGACAGTCTGGAATATCGTCATTGAGGTGTGGCCGTTCAGGTCAGGGGGCATCGAGAGGAATGGTTGTGCGGCCACGCGCCCCGGAGTATATATATGGCAGGACTGGAGAGAAAAACCCTCAATCACTATGAGCTGCGCCGACTGGTGGGCAGGGGAGGGATGGCCGATGTCTACGAGGCTATGGACCTTGCCAACCAGCGAATAGTAGCCGTCAAAATTTTTAAGCGTGAGGACGAAGAGATGCTGCAACGCTTCATTCGCGAGGCGCGGCTGATGCGTTCGCTGCACAACCCTCACCTGGTTTCCGTCCTCGATTCGGGCGCGGGCCAGATTGATGGTGTGACTCGCTATTATATCGTTATGCCGTTTTTGCCCGGCGGAACGCTGCGCTCGCGCATTCGTCGCCAGGGTGGCTTGCCCTTAGAAGAGGTCTGTCGCGACCTGCGCGATATCGCTTCCGCCCTTGATTATATCCACAGCCTGGACATCATCCATCGCGATATCAAAGCCTCCAACGTGTTGATCGGGGCCGATGGTCGCTGCTACCTCTCTGATTTCGGCATTGCTCGCCGCACCGCCGACGCTACGCAGTTGACCAGTACCGGCAATGTGCTTGGCACCGTCGATTATGTCGCGCCGGAACTCTTTGAGACCAATCGCAAGGCAGACGCGCTCAGCGATCTCTACTCGCTGGGTGTCCTGCTCTATGAGATGGTTACGGGCCAGCTTCCCTTCACCGCCGAGAACCAGATTGCCCTGGTGACGATGCATATGAACAAGCGCCCGCCCGCACCGCGCACCATCGCGCCCCACGTCCCGGCTCAAGTTGAGCGCGTCATGATGAAGGCGCTGGAAAAGAAGCCAGAACAACGCTACAGCAGCGCCACCGACCTGGCAAACGCTTTCTGCCGTGCCGTCGGCAACAATAAAGATGGCGCGAAGTCTGCTTCTGCCATTGAACAGTCCCCGCTTGTCCTGCCTCCGATGGAACCCCTCAAGGTCGTCCCCGTTCACGGGCAGGATGCCCGGCCTCCTTCATACTTCGATTATCCAACGGTGGCCGCGACAGAGCCGTTCCCTGTTGGTGCAGGAGCTACGCCAGCTTTTCCCGAACCTGCGCCAGCCCCGGCTGGACAGAATTTCCATCCCGCCCCGGCTGCTCCCGCGCGCCGTTCCGCCTCCAGGAAACCACGCCGTCCGCGTCCATCTTACAGGCGTCGCGGCGTGATCGTCGCCGTGCTGGCCCTTATTACTTTGCTGGCGGTGCTGGTTCCCATCACCTACTTTCTTTTGAACGCTCACCCGTCATCCAATCCAGACGGCACGCAGGGGCAGACTACTGCATCACCCTCCGCCGGAACCTCAGCGCCGCCCACCGCCACGCCGAATCTGACGGCCACTGCCCAGGCGCAGGCGGCCATGACGGCAACGGCGCAGACCCAGGCCACACAGACGGCCATCGCCAGAGCAACGGCCACTGCCCAGGCGCAGGCCAGCGCCACCGCCGGCGTCATCCAGACCGCCACCGCCGGCAAAGCTACCTATCACGATCCGCTGAACGATGCTAACAATCCGGCAACGCAGAATGCTGGCTGGAACGGCCTGAATGGGAACGACAGCCACTGCCAGTTCCAGTCAGATGGCTACCATGTCAGCGAAGGCGTGAATTTGCATGGCTGCGGCGAGCAGACAACCTATGACAATGCGACGATCACCGTCAACATGGATATCCTCAGTGGCGACTCTGGCGGCCTCTTCTTTCGCGTCAATGCCAACGTGTTCGGCGCTTACTCAGGCTATCTCTTCCAGGTCAACAGTAAGGGGCAGTATAAAATCTGGCGCTCCAGTAACTTTAACTTCGGCAACGATACTCAGGTCTTTCAAGACTGGACGACCTCCTCCGCTCTCAAAACAGGATATAATGTAAAGAACACCCTTGAGGTGATTATGAACGGCAATACCATGTCATTCTACGCCAACGGGGTGTACCTGACGCAGGTGCAAGACTCGACCTATACGTCGGGCTTTGTCGCGCTCGGCGCCTTTAGCAGTGGCGACAACACCGAGGTGGTCTACAGCAACATCAAAATATATCCGATATCCTGAGATTGAAGGAGCATACAGTGAGGACACTGATTACTAACGGCTACATCGTGACGGCAGATGATGCCTTTACCGGTGATATTCTGATTGAGGGCGAGCAAATCGCGGCAGTGGGCGCGCCGGGAGCATTTGCCAGCGTACAGCCCGATACCGTGCTGGATGCGCGAGGAAAATATGTCTTCCCCGGCGGCATCGATGTGCATACGCATATGGAATTGCCGCTGCCCACCACCGTCGCCAGTGACGATTTTGAGACGGGAACCATTGCCGCCGCCTGTGGCGGCACCACCACTATCCTCGATTTCGCCAACCAGCGGCGCGGCCAGCCCCTGAGCGAGGCGGTAGAGACATGGCATAAGAAAGCCGGGGGTCGGGCCTCCATCGACTACGGCTTCCATGCCTGCATCACCGACCTTGCCGCCGCGCCGGAAGAGGCAATGGACGAGATGATTGCCGCCGGTATCACTACCTTTAAGCTGCTCATGGCCTATCCCAACACCTTCATGGTCGATGACGAGACCATTTACCGCGTCCTGCGCCGTTCCGCTCGCCTCGGCGGCCTGGTGATGGTCCACGCCGAGAACGGCATTGTCATCGATTTCATTGTGCGCGAGGCCGTTGCCGCCGGGCATACCGCGCCTATCTATCATCCCCTGACGCGCCCGGCCATCCTCGAAGGCGAGGCCACACAGCGCGCCATTACGCTGGCCACGCTAACCGATGCTCCGCTCTACGTTGTGCATGTGAGCTGCGCCTACTCGTTGCAGGCCGTCGCCGCCGCGCGCGTCAAGGGCCTGCCGGTCTGGGGCGAGACCTGCCCGCAATATCTCTATCTCAACGATAGTTGCTATACCGCGCCCGGCTTCGAGGCCGCTAAATTTGTCTGCACGCCGCCCATGCGCAGCGATGCCGATAACGAGGCGCTCTGGCTCGGCCTGCAGCGCCGCGAACTCTCCGTCGTTGCCACCGACCACGCCGCCTTCAACTACAAAGGGCAGAAAGAGCTGGGTCGCGACGACTTCACGAAGATCCCCAACGGCATCCCCGGCGTCGAGCATCGCGTCATGCTGCTTTATCAGGGCGTGCGCACGGGCAAACTCTCGCTCTCGCACTTCGTCGATCTCATCTCGACCATGCCCGCCAAACTCTTTGGCCTCTTCCCGCGCAAGGGCGCCATCGCCCCCGGCAGCGACGCCGACCTCGTGATCTTCGACCCTGACCGCACGCTCACCATCAGCGCATCCAACCAGCACCAGCGCGTCGACTACACTCCCTACGAGGGCATGTACGTCCAGGGCGTCCCCGATACCGTCCTCCTGCGCGGTCGCGTTCTCGTCCAGAACGGACAGTTCACCGGCCCGAAAGGGGAAGGCCAGTTCCTGCACCGCAAAACGTTTAGCGAGCCATAGAAAGGAAGGGGATCACGCAATGCGTTTTGCCATCATCTATTCTCAGGGTTCGGCCTGGAACACGGAAAAACCGTTGGAAGAGCAACAGGGGATAACCGAGCATGTGGAATACCTGCAAGGGCTGTTCGATGTAAAGACGCTGCTGATCGGTGGCCCTTTCACAGACATTATTGGCGCTGTGGCAATCATCATTGCTTGCGTTTGTCACCATATCACAAAGAACCGCTGAAGGAAGGATAGGCTGCTATTCCCTCGGCGGTACCAGCTTGTGTTCCACAGCATAGGCGGCGGCCTCGCTGCGGCGGGAGAGGCCGAGCTTATCGAGGATGTGGCTGACGTGGTTGCGGGCCGTCTTTTCGCTGACGAAGAGCTTTTCGGCGATTTGCCTGTTTGTGTAGCCACGCGCTACCAGGGCCAGCACCTCGCGTTCGCGCTCGGTCAGTTCGCTGCCAGGACCGCTTGCCAGCGCATCCATTGCCTGCTGCGTGATGGTGGCATCGAGCAGCGTCTGGCCGGTCGCGACCTGGCGGATGGCGCGCAGGAGTTCGGCGCGGCTCACGTTCTTGAGCAGGTAGCCGCTGGCTCCGGCCAGCACGGAGGCGACTACCGCGTCGGCATCGCTGTACGAGGTAATCATCAGAATAGCGATCTCCGGGTGGCGGCTTTTGATCTCGCGACAGGCTTCGATGCCGCCCATTTTTTCCATGCGTACATCCATCAGAATGACCTGGGGCGCGAGTACGTCCACTTTTGCCAGGGCCTGCGCGCCGTTGCTGGCCTCGCCCACCACGCTCATATCGGCCTCCGGTTCGATGGCCGTGCGCATGCCCAGGCGCACCACCTCGTGGTCGTCAACAATCATCAGCCGTATCTTTGCCATAGTCTGTTCTCCTGATCTATTGCCTGTCATGCTGAGCGCAGCGGAGCATCTCTGGTTGCCAACCGAACAGCGTGGTTCCACGCAGATGCTTCGCTGCGCTCAGCATGACAGGTTCCGGCCACTTTTTTCCGGCATGTTGCTCTCTTCCGGTTTATTTTGCTGTGCGCTACATCGGAATGCATGCCTTCACGCGCAAGCCTCCACTGCTTGATTGCCCCAGTTCAAGCGTGCCGCCCAGTTCTTCGGCTCGTTCGCGCATGCCGCGTATGCCGTGTCCTGAATAGATGCGCGGCTCATCGCCTGCCGCGACGGCGATCAGTTCTCTGGCCTGCTCGTCCTGCCCTTTGCCGTTTTCGCTGCCCGTACCATCGCTTTGCAGGCCGTGTCCGTTGTCGCAAATTTCGACTTCAAGCGCGTGTGGCAGGTGGCGCAGCGTGACCTGGAGTTGCGTCGCGTCGGCGTGTTTATAGGCGTTGGTCAGCGCCTCCTGCGTGATGCGGAAGATGGCGGTTCCGGCCTGCGCCATCATGCGCGCGCGCTGCTGGTCTCCATTCGGCGCGCTCTCGTCTCCCTCGATGATGAGATCGACCGGCAAGCCGCTGATGGCCTCGAATTCGTGTATCTGACCGGTGAGCATCTGCGTGAGCGTGGTCGAGCCGCTCATCAATGGTTTGAGGGTGAACATGTAGTGGCGCGTCTCCCACAGGGCCTGTTTGGAGATTGTTACCAGCCGGTCGAGCCGTTCGGTCAGAGGCGAGAGCAATTCCTGCTCTGCCTCGCTGGTTGCGGCGAGGCGCTCGGCCAGGGCCAGGCACGTTTCGGTGTTCAGGCTCAGCATGTAGATCAACTGCGCGACGCCATCGTGTATCTCGCGGGCGATGCGACCGCGTTCCGCCGCCGCCGCCAGTTCGGCGCTACGCTCCGTCAGGCGAAGATTCTCAAGCGCCACCACCAGCTGCGAGCCGACGATGCGCAGGAACTCTTCCTGTTTGGCCTCAAAGGGCGTTTGCCGGATGCTTTCCGCGCCCAGGATCAGGTACAGTTGCCCTTCGGAAAAACAGGGCAGGTAGAGGCGAGCGATGCCGTAGCCCTGCCTGCCCATCTCTCCTGCCAGCGACTCGAAGGCCACGAGCTTTTCCCCGCACCGCGCCACCTGTGCCAGCAAACGCTCGCCCGTATCCCCGCCAACCGCCTCAACGACGCCCGCTTCAACCGGGTTGCTGAGAGCAACTGCCCCATGCTCAGTTGCGCCGTTCACCAGAGCGATGAGCAGTCGCTCGAAATGGCCGCCCTTGCGAATCTGTTCGGCGCTGTTGCGCAGCAGGTGTTCGCGGTCTCTGGCTCCTGCCACCAGCGTCTCGCCCACGCGGCGCAACGCTTTCTGCCGTCGCCCATCATCCTGCACCAGCCGCTTGCTACGAATATAGCTGTTGAGCAGGGTTGCCAGATAAGCGGCGAGGATGGCAACAATGGGCGCGTCGATCAGCGAGCCTTCCAGATCGGAGAGCAGGGGAGTGAAATGGATGGCGCCGGGCGGTGGGAAGTACGCGCCCAGCAGCATGAACAGATCATAGCCGAGGGCCGCCGACAGACCGCCGCCGTAGCCATAGCCGAAACCGGCCACCAGCGCCGTTGACAGGCCATAGCGATAAAAGGGCGAGGATGCGCCAAAGGGCGGGTATGTCCAGTAGCCGCTGAAATACACAACCAGCCCGCAGATTACCACATCCAGCGTATAGAACGCGATATTCCAGTACGGGTTGCGGGTCACGCTCAGGGGCGCGGTCGTCTCCGTCTCCTCGTCCTCATTCTCTTCTTCATCCCCGGCGAGCGGCTGCGTGCGCCGTTTCCCGCGCATAATGCGCCGCTGCCTGCCTTGAGTGCGTCCGGGCCAGCGCAGCACGTTTCGACCGGGCAGGCGGGGCAGAAGCAGGGCAAACAGGGGCGCGTATAGCGTCGCCGCCAGCGATTGCAGGAAGGTAATCAGCAGCAGAACCGTTTCCAGCGTTGTATCCGCCGGGTGAAGCGCAACGATCCAGATGAGGGCGTAGAGCCAGGTTCCCCAGCGCCAGATGAGGAAAAAGTAGCCGGGCGTATTGCGCAGGCGGCGCAGCGTCATCTGCGGGAAACTCCTTAAGAGATTTCCCGAATTTGTTGGATTTACCAGATTCGTTGGCTTTATTGACTTTATCGGCTGCCTCATCTCCTTCCTCGTTTCTTGCCAGAATGGCTCGCAGCCATCAAGAAACTCCACCGTACATTTGTTGTAAGCAGTATGCATGCTTTTGCCATGCCTGTCAATGCATGCTATCTGTAATATGTGATCTAAGACCACCTTCTCACGTATAAGAGAGTAATATAAGAAATTTTGTAAGCTGTGTAAGAGACCCGAAAATCGCAGCCATTTGCTCTGGCGAACAGCGCGGGTGATGTGGTATCGTATATATAAGCTTTCTGCTTCCCTTTCCGGGCCGGGGCGGGGGGAAAAGAATGAATCTCCGGTGAGGATATTCGTTCTGGCTGAGGAGCCGGAAACGGGCAGCGCGAAGTGAACGAACGTTGTTCTGAGTTAGAAAGGGACGGTTTACTGCCGTGAAAAAAGCCGAGAAGAAACGCACGTCGTTACTGGCTAATCTGGGCGATCTCAACCGGCCTTTGCGTGTTCGACCTGTACGTGTGCTGGGGCGCGAGTGGTGGGCTATCGACCCTGAAGATACCTGGCCTGGCATGGTCATGGACCTGCGCCGTCTGGGGTTTGAGTCGATGGCCTGGGAAGACGAAGTGCTGGTGCGTGAGGCGCCAGCCTTTTACGAACCGCAGATGGAGGGTCCGGCTGCGCCTGAGGGGCTGCGGCCCTTTCCACCCGTCCATCCAACCATCCAGATCCGCAGAGAATACTCGCCCGACTACGATGAAATTCGTTACCTGGACGAGTACGACGATGATGATGAGGATGACGAGTATCTGGAGGAAGAAGACGAGTTTGAGCCTGACGACCTGCAATACGAGTAGCTTCTGAAAGCTTCCGCGAGCGGGACGTTTCCATAAAGCAGCGCAAGAACCTTCCGGGCGCCAGCCCTGGGAGGTTTTGTGCTTTTCACGGCTTGACATTCAGCAGGAAAGCCCGTATATTCCTGCTATGAGAAAACGTCGGGAAAGGATATTGTCCATTGTCTTCTATGCCTGTCGATAGCTTTATTTCCGCCAACGGTCTGCGCCTGCACTACCGTCACTGGTCTCCTGTCGAACCTCGCCCGGAAGCTCCGCCTCTCTTGCTGCTGCACGGCCTTGCTTCCGCAGCGCGCATCTGGGATTTTGTCGCGCCCCTGCTGGCGGCGCAGGGCTACGCAGTGACGGCCCTCGATCAGCGCGGACATGGCGAGAGCGATAAGCCGGAGACAGGCTATGATTTCACTACGATGCTGGCCGATGTCGACGCCGCCATGGAGGCGCTGGGAATCGTGCGGCCCGTGCTGGTCGGGCATTCGTGGGGGGCGATGGTGGCCCTGCAATATGTCGTCACCTATCCTGAGCGCGTCACGGCCCTTGTCGCGGTCGATGGGGCAACGTTCCAGCTTTCGCGCCGTGCAGGCTGGTCGCGGGAACAGGCGAGAAAAGAGCTGGCGCCGCCACGTTTTGCCGGAACACCCCGTGAAACCTTCCTCTCGTATTTTCGCGGCGGCCCACTCGGCAAACAGTGGACGCCGGAGCTTGAGGACATTATTCTGCATATCGTGCAACTGCGTGCAGATGACACCGTTGCCCCGCGTCTCTCCTTCGAGAATCACCTGCAAATCATCGACGCCATGTGGGATCAGCCGACTCTGAACCTCTACGCGCGGGTGCGTTGTCCCGTCACGTTGATTGTGGCTCGCCAGTCGGCGCGGGATGAGCAACAGGAGGCGCGCCTGCGCATGCAGCAGGAAAACCTCGCCTACCTGCAATCCCGCTACCCCAACATTGCCGTCGTGCTGATGCCCGATACCATTCATGACATTCCACTACAACGGCCCGGAGAGCTTGCGCAGGAGATTGTGCAGCATATCCCTGCGCAGGGGTGAGAATATTATCGGCTGACCTCTTCCGGTAGCTCGTACCAGGGGATGCGTTTTCCTGCCATAGCGCGCAGACGCCAGCCCGTCGTTTTGGGCGTCTCTGCCATCATGCGCTGGATGGTCTCGATGCGCTGCTGAGCGAGCGCGGCCTCCTCAGCGTCCAGCAGCTCGGCGGCATGTGCCTTTATCTGTTCGCAATTATCGTTGACCGTTGTGAACCAGCCCCAGTCCTGCGCGCACAGCCGCGTGATGATGCTCATATCCAGCTCTTCGCCCGGTTGCTTTGAAGATGCGACCGGCGGGAAATCGAGCAGGAGCGCGAGCATATCCTGGATATCTTTCGCGTTCAATTGCACGATCTGCAGCTTGGTCAGCAGCAAATCTGCCGGGCTGAGCGTCAGCGGGTGGAGATTGAGGCGCTGGTCGAGCGGCAATTTGTGGCACATCTCGAAACTGCCCACAAAGATATCAATTTGCCGCGACCTCGGTTCATCATAGAAAAGCAGTCGCTTCTCGCCATGCAGGGCATTGAAGCGGCGGTTTGCTGTATAGCCGTTCGCAGTGAGGATAGCGGGAAGGGCGCGGGCCTGCTTGCCGCTTTGCACCGCGAAATCGATGTCCGCGTAGTTGCGATTGAGGGCGCGATGGCTGGCGTGTGGGCAGCGCAGTTGAATGGCAACGCCGCCCAGCACGCGCAGCGTCACGCCTTGCTCCTGCGCCAGCGCGATCAAACGCCGCGCCTCGTCCTGCCCTGCCTCAAGAGTCTGTGCTGTAATGTCCTGTGTGCTACTGGTGCCGGTATCCGGTTCTGGCTTCATAATATATCCTTTATATGATACGCAAACACATGCTCGTGTTGAGAATGTTATATCACATTTTCCCTTCCATGTAACTGCTTTGCCAGAACATCTTCTCGCGTCAAAAATCCAGCGAGGCCGTGACCCGCTCAATGAAGTCAGGGGTGATGGCGCGTCGGTGAATGATGCCGAACCAGCGATCGTCTGCCAGAGTACGCTCGCGCAGTGTCTCCAACGCGGTGACGACATCGGCTCGGCTCAGCCCGTTGGCGCGAGGCGAGTGCGGCAGGCCCACGCGCTGCATGATTGCCTCGATCTCTTCAGGAGCATTCTCCTGTAGCTGGCTCATCAATTGAATACCCAGACCGACGATCCAGCCATGCACAAAGGTGCGCCGTGTCCGGTACTCGACGTTGTAGGCAAAGAAATGCTCTGGCCCCTCTTCGGCGCGATAGTGGCCGAGCGGAATGCAGATATCGTTAATCTCCAGATAACATTCGACGATGGTGCGGATGCCCTCATCGCTGAGGGCGCGAATCTCCTGGGCCGCCTCGTCCAGCTGCCCGATCAGGGCCCGTGCCCGTGCTACTGCCTCCGGCACATAGCCTCGCGGCTCCTCTCCAGCCTCGTAAGCAAGCTGCCAGTCAAATGAAGCGGTGTGGATGGAGAGGATATCGCCGCAACCGGCAATATTGAGTTCGACGGGTGCGGTGCGAATCAGGTCGTAATCAATCACCACCAGTTCGGGCGTGACCTCGCCGATATACTCTACACGCCCGTTGTTGCGCACCCCCACTGCCTGCGTGACATACGCATTGGTAGAGACAATCGTTGGGATATTGATGAGCGGACAGCCCCGTTTCCAGGCGATGTACTTGCCCATATCCATCGATTGCCCGCCGCCGATGGCAACCACCGCATCGCAGGAAGGCGTTGTCTCTTCGATGAGCCTGGCCCGTTCCAGATCCATATCCTCCACATCAATGACCTTGAGCGGCTGCGCCCCGATCTGCTCCCTCACCAGTTCCCAGGGAACCGGCATACTGGTGACGACATAGCGGCCAAACTGCGAGCCGAGACCATTGACGAGGCCGCGCCCGAATTCCAGGCGTTTAACGTTGGCATGTGGCAATCGTTCAAGCAGAGACATAGGTGTTCCCTTTCATAATGACCTGTCAGAGGGCTTTCTTCATAGCATGTGATAAACGGCGTGGAGCGCGTCGATCATTGTCTGGCACAGTTGCTCGCCTGCCTCTGGCGCTACCTGTGTGGCCTCGCATTCGTAGCCGCCCTCGGTGTAGACATTGGGGGTCGGGACATAGCCGATGAAGCCGTTTGCCAGGCCGAGTACCAGCGTGGTAGTGAATGGCGAATGCGCTCGTGCTTGCATGCCATAGGCACAGAAAAGTTCTGCCGGTTCCGAAACGAGACCTGCACTGACGCCCTCGCTTCGTAGCCCGAAAGCCGTCACTTCGGCGGGCATACAGGGCTGCTCCAGATGCTCGCGATTGTGCAGCCGGTAGCGAGCCACTGCCAGGCGCATCTCGATATCCCAGGCTCGCTGCTCGTCACCTTCCGTTACAAAGCGCCGATGTTCCTCTTCCAGCAAGCGAATATATTCCCTCTGCCGCTCAGGGGCTGCCGCTGGATTGAGCGGCAATTCTGTGCGCCTCGTCGCTACCTGAATGCGTACCCCGGCATGTGTCTGCGTACTTAACGCCACCTGAACCGTCTCCGCGCCGAGGATGGTTCCCAACCGCTGAGCATCGGCAAACGTTCCCGGATGCACAATAGAGTTCATATCGCCCTGCGCCCCGTTAGCGAACAGCGCCACGACATTTCCTCCCAGCGCGGACTCAATAAAGTTGACGGCGTAGCCCACATAATCGGCGGAAATTTCAAGGTTTGGGCCAAGCACGACCGGATGACAGGCATAGCTGAGCAGGATGGCCAGTGGCTCGCCCGTTGTCGCATCATCCACCCGCAGCACACCCACCTCGCGATCTGTAATACCCTCTGGATTTCTGCCCAGAAACGGCAGGCCGCGCAGGGTGCCATCTGGCAAGATCTCACGTCGGTTGATGTTGATGAAGCAAGTTCCACTTCCCGCACCCAGCCGCGCAGGCCGCTGCCGACGCTGCGCCATGATAACCGCGCTGGCGATGAGACGTGGCAGCAAACGAAAATAATTTTCATCTGCCTGTCCCGGCACCAGATCGCCGGGTGGGAAGGGGTGGACAATCGGCCCGGAATGCGTATGCGTGCAGGCAACAATGAGATGCTGCGGCGCGATCTCCGTCTCGCGTTCGACGATGGCACGCACAGCTCCCACTTCCTCGTCATCCAGCCCGATCAGGTCGGTTGTCACGATAGCCACGCTGCGTTTGCCATCGTTGAGGACGAGCGCGCGGGCGTACAGGTCGTCATGGATCTCGCGCGCCGTCTCCTTGCGCCCCTCCGCCGCGAAATAGCCTGAAAGCGGCACTCCTACCGGCGGAGTGATGACTACACGCGCCGCGCCAGCCTCCAATGTTGTCATAGCCTCTCTCCTTCCTGTCTATGCTATCCTTCGGTCAAAAGAAAATCTTCGACGCCTTTGCGGCCAATCTGCACCAGTGCGCCGCGCAATACACCTTCACCGTACTCGCTGCCGGGATTGATGCACAGCGTGCGGCCTAGCTTCACGTGGCCCCGCGACTCGTGGACATGCCCGTGTAACGCCAGCATCGGCGAGTAGCGTTTGAGGATATGCGTGACGGCTGTGCTGCCTACCGAGACCATCTGCACGCCGCCTGGCAGCACTAACGGCTTCAAATTACTATCGAGCTTCGGAGCCTTATCGAGGGCGGTATTGTAGGGCGGGACATGGATATTGTAGATGGCTTTCGCCTGATTTCTGACCTGCCCCGCCAGCCCGTCCAGCAGCTTTTCCAGCTGCTCTTCCATCAGCTCACGCGGACTATGCCAGGGCGTGATATTCGTTGTGCCACAGGAAATCATCTCACATTCGCCTTTCAACACCACGACCCGCTCCTCCGGGTTCACGACCGCTCCTCCCCGGTTGAGGATGGCGTCGATAGCTGGCGGATCATCGTTGCCCGGCGAGATATAGCATTCCACCCCTGTGCCGCGCAGCCGCTCCTCGGCGAGATCCATCCAGTGGCTGATAGACTCGCATGCCAGACGCACAAAAAGTTCCTCAACTTGCTCTTTGTCCGTGCTGAGTGCAGCCACCTCCTCCGGTGTGAGCAGCGCCGGGTAGTAGCCCGCGTCACGCAGTTGCTTCTGCGCGTTTGCCAGTTCGCGGCCGCTCACCCGATGCTCCTCACCATGCCAGCGAAAGCTATAGTTGCCGGAGCTATCCTCGACAATGGGCATAATCAATTTGCCCGTAATATCGCCGCCCAGCACCAGTACATCAGCTTTATAAAATTTCGCTGCGTTCATGAACTTGCGAAAGCAAACATCCGACCCATGAATATCCGTCACAAAGTACAGGCGAAAACCGCTCATGAAAGCTCCTTCCTAATCCATTCTCCACCGCTGCACAGATGCCATCCGGCAATGGCGCCATTACGGGCGCGCACCCATCCGTAACAGCACAATTGCCGGATAGCGAATCCTATTCGGGCGGGATATCCTTGTACGCCTGCGCTATATCCAGATGGCGCGTACTCTTGTTGATGAAACGCGACACGAAGTAGAGCAGGGCGGGGATGATGATGCCCAGGGCGGTGAAGAAGACGCCTTTCAAGAAGGTGGGATCAAGCACGTTCGGGCTGCCGCCGAAGGCCGGTGAGGTGAAGGCAATGTAGCAGAGAACACCGTTGACAATCATCGAGAGCGCGCCCCATATCGAAATGGCGGGGATACCCAGCAGACGGGCGCGCACGAAGGCCGGAGCTTTCTCGAAGATGTCGGGACGCCGGAAGGGGAAAATGACCGCCGCGAAGGAGATAATGACCCCCACCAGCGCGCTGAACGCTGCCAGGCCGAGCAACTGTCCGAAGTAGTTGGTCTTAATCGTAATCAGCGTGAACAGTTCGATGATGATAGCCACAATCACGGTTGCGATGACCGGCGAGTGCAGCCGGTCGTTCACGTCAGCCAGTTTGCCCGGCAGGAGCCGGTCGAATGACCAGGCGAAGAGGTTGCGCGTGCCGATCAGCACCGCCGGAGGCTGAATCCAGAAGATGGCTGCCAGGAAGGTCAGGGCGATAATCATATGCACAATCGGGTTGGTTGTCACGAAGAGGCCGAGAGCGGGCATGACCGCCGGGAAGGGGAGCGCGCTGGCATTGGGGAAGGCCAGGCCATTGGTGGCGAGCGAGCCGATAAAATCTTGCCCGTAGTAGTGGTAGATGGCGAGCATGCCCAGGCTAAAGCCGATGGCCCCAAAGATCAACGCGCAGAGCATCGCTCGCATCACCGACGCGGGCGCCTGCTTGATTTCGCCGCTGAAGTAGCCCGAGTTCTGGAAGCCGTTGTAGCTCTGGAAGGCGTAGATGACGGCCTGGAAGGTGTTGAAGAAGACGGCACCCGGCAGGATTTTGTAGCCATTCTTCGCCGCCGTTGCCAGCACTGCGGCGTAGGCCCCGTTGCCCTGGTTGGCGTTGAAGAGCGTGACAAAGTCGTTGTGTGAGAGGGCGAAGAGCAGGATGAGCCAGAAAATCGTGCCGAGCATGATGAAGGTGAACAGCCCGAACATAATCTGGCGCACGCGCCGCAGCCCCAGCAGGAAGACCCCCAGCAAGATCAGCGTTACAACGGTGCCGACCGTCACCGCGCCGTAGCCGGTGGTATCAGCACAGAACGCGGCTACGTTGTCTAGCCCGATGATGTGGAAGACTGGCGGCAAGAACCACGTTGCCATCAGCAAGCTGTTCAGGCCCGCGCTGGAAAGCAGGATGAAGGTGACAAAGAAGTTGACGCCAAAGCCGATGGCCGGATGCAGCACGCGGCTGGCCCAGACGTAATCGCCGCCGGAGCGCGGCATGGCGGCGGTGAACAGGGCATAGACCATACCGATGGTGAGCATGGCGGGGGCGGAGAAGATGAAGGCCAGGGGCATATTTGCCGCGGGGAAGGTCGAGGTTCCCGTCGCGAAAGCCGCGACCTCTGAGAGGCCGAGCGGAATATTGAGAATCGCGAACACCATAATGAAGGTATCAACCCACGAGAGTTCGCGCACCAGGCCCGTTGCCTGGCGCACAAAGACCGATGCCATCGGCCTGCCGCTTTCTATCGTATTTGCCATAAGACCTCCGAAGCTGTGGTTGAAGAAACAAAACATCGCCAGAGATACGGGGACGATCAACGCTGTCTAACCGCCTGCATGGCGGTTCCAGAAACCATACCTCAATGCAACCAGCCTCATTTGCTCATCCTACCGGTATTTCAACCGGATGAGCGTATGAATTTTCCTCCTCCTTTCAGCCTGTACTCGCCGACTGCGCCACCAGTCGGGGCGCCGCAGGGAACCTTGCCTACTCACATTCTGAAGCAAGCTGCCTGGCAAATTCAGGTGTAATCGGTCGCAGGGTAATGACGCTGGCGGGAAGAGCCTCGCTCTCCGCGTACGCTCGCAGCGTCAGCAACGCCTGTATGAATGCTTCGCGACTGATGCCCAGTTCGTGAAGCCGCCACGGGCACTGTGTCCGCTCGATCAACTGGCGCACCCATGTCGCCTGGTTCTCCTGCAAACGGGCCATGACGTAGGTGCAGAGACAGATCAGCTGGCCGTGGACATACCCCTGCCCGGTGATGTACTCGATGTTGTAGGCGAGAAAATGCTCCGAACCTTCCTCCGGTCGGCTGTTGCCAGTCTGCAAGCAAAGCGCATTCTCGCGCACAAAGCTCTCCATGATGGAGCGTAGCGCATCTTCATCACAGCGCGCAATGGCCTCCGCTCGCCCATCCAGCTCATTGAGGATGGCGCGCGTCTGCTGCCCAATCTGGGCGTCGTAATCACTGCCTGCGTGCTGCCAGTCCCAGAGTGCTGTGTGAATAGAAAGGAGATCACCGATGCCCGCCCGGTTGAGGTTCGCCGGAGCCTTGCTGATGACCGCGAAGTCAACGACAACGGCATCGGCCACCACGAAGCCGCTATAGCGCACGCGGTTCCCTTCACGTAGCGCGATGGTATTCGTGACCGCCGCGTCTACAGAGATAATAGTTGGTGCCAGCAGCAGAGGAATGCCGCGTTTCCAGGCCACATACTTTGCCGCGTCCATTGCCTGCCCGCCGCCAAGTCCCATCACGAACCCCATTGCGGGCAGCGCGCGCTCCATCTGCGCCATTTCATTCTGCTCCATGGAGTGCAGATAGATTACGCGCATGGCGTCGAGGGCGGCGAACTGCTCGCGGGCGATGGCCCAGGGTTCGGGCTGCGTCAGAATGGTACAGGTGCTGTTCTCATACCTCTGCTGGAGAGTGCGCGCCGTGTCCGCCAGAAGATTATGCCCGTAAACCAGCGGCGGCTGCATGGCGCGTTGCAGCAACTCAACGGGAATGTGTTCAAACACTGCTCACCTCCTGACCTTGCGAAACCAGCAGCGCCGCTCCCCATAGCGCGCTCTCGCCGCCCAGGGCGGCTGGCACGATGGAAACCAGGGCGTCAAGCGGTGGGATGGCCCGTGCCGCGAAGGTCTCACGGGCGCGTGCCAGCAGGCCGTTTCCTGAAGCCGCGCCGCCGCCTACGACGATGACCTCCGGGTCAAATGCACATGCCACCGCCGCCAGCCCGATGCCGATATATTCCCCTGCCGTCTCGATGATCTGCTTTGCCAGGGCGTCGCCTGCCGCCGCCGCCTGCATCACCTCGTTGGCCGTCAATTGCGTCGGCTCATAGCGCGCCAGCAGGGTCTCATTTCCACGCATAATTGCCTCTCTGGCCCGTGCCGCGATTGCTGAGCCAGAGGCCAGAGCCTCGAAGCAGCCGCGATTGCCGCAGGCGCACATGGGTCCCTTACTGTCGAGCGTCATATGCCCCACCTCACCGGCACAACCATGCGCTCCCTGATACAGCCTGCCCCCGATCACTACACCTGAGCCGATGCCTGTGCTGATTGTCACGTAGACTGCACATTGCGCCCCGCGTGCCGCTCCCATCCGCGCCTCGCCTAGCGCCGCACAACGTGCATCGTCTTCTATGATGATAGGAACATCGAACTGGCGGCGCAGTAGCTCGACGAAGGGGACATTGCGCCAGCCAAGATTGGGTGAGAAGATGACCACTCCCCTCTCGCTATCCAGCGGCCCCGGCACGCTGCATCCAATGGCCTGCAGCGCCGCCCTGTCTGCCCCGACCTCGCAGAGTAATTCGTTCAACGTTGCGCCCGCTCGTGCGACCACCTCTTCCGCGCCGCCGGTTGCCCCTGTCTCGACTCGCCGCCGGGCCAGCAGCCTTCCCTGCTGGTCGATCAGCCCCGCCAGAATTTTCGTGCCGCCGATATCAAGCGCGCCGATGAGCCGGAACGTCTTCATAGCTCGACTCCCCCACCGGGCCAGACCGCCTGCAACACGGCCTCGGCCTGCTCAATTGAACGAATTAAGGGATGCGCGACGAGCGCCTGTAAGGCAAGGTCGCGTTTCTGCTTCACAATCGCCGGAACTGCCAGCAACTCATATGTTGTCTGTGCGTACAGCAGGGCGCGCAGCACATCGGGCAGTTGATCGGCTAAGATCGGGAGCGGATCGGCCTTTCTCCGATCGACGTAGGATGGCACTTCAATCACCGCCTCAGGCGGCAGCCAGTGAATCCGAAATCCGTTGATGACGTTGACCACCTGAACGCTTCTGCGCTCATAGATCATGGCGTCCAGTACGGGGACAACGATGGCGCTGTACCAGATTGCGCCGCGCTTGCCGGTGACAATGGATGGATTGTTCTCCGCCAGCGCCTGCTCGAATGCCGCCAGCAATTCCTGTTCCATCGCCTGTAGCTGCAAGGCGCGTGGCGGCTTGCCCTGCTGCTGCGCCAGCATGCGCTCCGGGTGCAGGTAATAGCGCACGTAGGGGATGGGAATGGCGCGCGTGGCGCGGATAAACGCGCTGTCAACTCCCAGGTGAGGCAGCCGCTCAATCTGGTCAAGAACGCGATCGATCACCTGTTTCTCCACCCCATACATATCGGTAATCCAGCCCAGGTGATTCACGCCCAGATAGTTGTGTTCGATAGTATCATGCCGCCCCCTGAGCAGCTGCATCACATCCTTTGCCAGGGTCGTGGGCGAATCACAGAGGCTGATCAGGCGTGTCTTTGTATAGCGAGCGGCAGCCTGTTGTACCATGCCAGCCGGGTTCGTCAGGTTGAGTACCACTGCCTGTGGGGCTACCTCTTCAACCAGTCGCAGCATCTCAAGCACACGGGGAAGCGTGCGCAGAGCGTTGGCGAAGCCGCCCGGTCCGATGGTCTCTTCGCCCGCGATACCCAGCGTCTGTGGAAATGTCTCATCATGGGCGCGTGCCGCCAGCCCGCCGATGCGCATCTGATTCAGCACATAATCAGCCTCGGCCAGCCCGGCGCGCCAGTCTGTCGTGGCCTCGACCTCAATGGGCGGCCTGGCTTCTCTCACCAGCATCTGGCAGACACGACACACCAGCTCCAGCTTGCGCTCTGAACGTCCCAGCAGCACGACGCGCAGTTCCGGCCTCGCGTTGTCCGGCCAGTGAAGCAATGCCTGAAAGAGTTCGGGGGTGGCAACGCTACTTCCACCCGGCACGGCCAGCGTGATTCGGGCCATCTTCACCTCCAGTATTTATTTCAATGGAAATAGAAAATATTAGCTCGACGCGCTGTAAAACTCATGGATGGCCGTACAAACCCGTTCGATCTCGTCGTCGTGCAGTTCAGGGAACATCGGCAGGCAGAGAATTTGCTCGACCAGGCTGCGCGCTACCGGGATCGGCTCGCAGCGGAAGGGCTGATCGCGATAGGCGGGCTGGTCAGGCACCAGCACCGGGTAGATAATCTGCGTGCCGATCTCACGGGTCGCCAGATAGTCGCGCAGTTCGTCGCGTCGGGGCGCGAGTACGGTATACAGGTAATAGGCATGGGTGCGTTGTGGCGCGACGTAGGGCAGGACGAATTGTGCTTCTCCCACATCTGCCAGCAACTCCCGGTAGCGGGCGGCGATGGCCTGTCGGCGCGCAATCCAGCCATTGAGGTAGCGCAGCTTGACGCGCAGCATGGCCGCCTGTATCTCATCCATGCGCTTCTGATAGCCAGGTATTTCGTGGTGATGCTTGACCTTCTGGCCCATATAGCGCAATTGCCGGATGCGCTCATCCAGCGCGCCATCGTTGGTCACGATGGCTCCGGCGTCTCCCAGGGCGCCGAAGGTCTTGGTTGGATAAAAAGAGAAACAGCCAAGATCACCCAGAGAACCGGTCGCCGCCTCATGGTAATAGGAACCGTGCGCGTGGGCCGCGTCCTCAATCACGCGCAGCCCGTGCCGCCGCGCAATCGCCAGAATTGGTTCCATCTCGCATGGCTGCCCGTAGAGATGTACAGGGATGATGGCGCGGGTGCGCTCCGTGATAGCTGCTTCCAGCAGGTGCGGGTTCATATTGAATGTGTCCGCTTCCACATCGACGAAGACGGGCGTAGCTCCGACGTAGGTAATGGCAAAGGCGGTAGCAATATAGGTATTGGGGACGGTGATAACCTCATCACCGGGGCCGATCCCGCAGGCCAGCAGCGCCAGGTGCAGCGCATCCGTGCCGTTGCTGACGCCGATAGCGTAGCGCGTGCCGCAAAATGCCGCGTACTCCTGCTCGAAAGCCGCCAGTTCTGGACCCATCACATAGCGGCCACTCGGCAGGACGCGCTCAATTGCTTCGTGCAACTCCCGCTCAATCAATTGATGCTGGCGTGCCACATCTTCGGCAGGAACAGGACTGACTGCCCTCTCGACTGAGGTGGGCGTATTGACAATTTTCGGCCCGGTGTTTTCTTGCAACATGCCTCTCTCCGCATGAATAAGAAACCGGCGAACGAGACAGGCTCGCTATTCGCAAGGGCGAGCTAGTAGCGCCGTCGGTTGACATAAAACTGGAAATTCTCTCCCCGGTGATAGTCCTGCGAGGTCAGTACCGGCTTGCCCTCTCTGGTGAAATTGAGCTGTTCCATGCACAGCCATGCTGTGTGGCTGGAAACGCCAATTTCCGCGCACAATTCCGGCGGCAGCGTCACCGCCCGGATGGTGGTGCGGCTGCTAACAATTTGCGCGGCCTGCTCATCGAACAGTTGCAGCAGCGACCCTGTCCAGTCTAACGTTTGCCACGCGCCAGGAATAAGCGCGCGAGGGAAGATATCGACGGAATAGATAAGGGGTTCGTTGCGAGAACTGCGCACACGCTCAAGTTGCAAAACTGATTGCGTTTCATCCAGTTGCAATTGTCGCCGTACCTGTGGCGAAGGCATCTCTTCACTGATGCGCAAGACGCGATTTTCGACGATATAGCCCATTTCCGTCATGAGTTCCGTGACGCTCTGTAACTGCGTGATGGGTTTGTGAATGACCGCTTCGCGTGAAAGCACAAAATAGCCCTTACCGTGACGGCAACCGAGCAAGCCTTCCTGCACCAGCCCCTTGAGGGCCTCGCGCACCGTCGCCCGGCTGGCCCCGAAACGCTCGCCCAGTTCCTGTTCCGAGGGGATATAGCTCCCTGCTGTATACTGCTCGTCCCGCAGCAGATCAACCAGCGCCTGGCGCACCTGCTCCACCATCGATTGTCGCGCAATCGCTGCATATGCCATGCCGATCTACCCTTCCTCAAGACAACATATCACCGATAACAGATATCAGATGTCTGACATCTTATCTATTAAGTATACTGGCGAGCCTCGAATTGTCAAGGGTAGAGCAGGGGAAATGCTATACCAGCAACTCCTCATAGAACGGATTGAAATAATCTTCATTGCGCTCGATCACGCCTTCCAGACCGCGGCCGCCTTCGGGGGAGCGTTTGATATCGGCGAAAAGACCGGCGGCCAGCCCATTGAAGAGACCCAGCCCATCTATCTGGCGAAGTAATGCGACGGCGGCGCGCAGAATCTCGTCTGCCCGCCGTGTCACAAAGCTGTCCTCGCGCCAGTCAAATTGCTCGCCCAGATGACGCGCTGCATTAAAGACGTAGAGGGCGTTGCGAATGGCGAGGAAACGATCCTGCAACAGGGGGGTGTGAATGGCCTCCGTGGGCATGCCGAGCAACTGGATGTCCTGCCCCGTCAGCACGCCCACGAGGTTGAAGAAGGCATCGAGCATATGCCCGCGAAAGATATCACCGGTCATATGCTTCGTCGGCGGCATATATTTGATCGGGTAGCCCGGAAAGAGGTCGCGAATCAACTGGGCCGAAGCGATTTCGTGCAGCAGGTGATCGGGCGTGGCGGGGTCAATTTCGAAGGCATGGCCCAGCCCCATCTGCTCCGGTGGCAGACCGGCGATCAACGCGAATTGCTCGTTGATGAACTGTGAAGCCACAACCGTATGTCCGGCTTCCAGCGCATTGGCCGTCGTCAGGTAGTTATCCTCACCTGTGTTGATAATGATGCCGGCGGCGGCGTTGATGCGGCGCGAAAAAAGCTGGTCGATCAGCGTGCGTTTCATGTTGATGTCGCGGAAAATGATGCCATAGAGCGCGTCGTTGAGCATCATATCCAGTCGCTCCAGCGCGCCCATTGCCGCGATTTCGGGCATGCAGAGGCCGGAGCAATAGTTGGTCAGGCGGATATAGCGTCCCACCTCGCGGCTGGTCTCATCGAGGGCCGCGCGCATGAGTCGAAAATTGGCCTGCGTGGCATAGGTACCGCCAAAACCCTCGGTCGTGGGGCCATATGGCACGTAATCCAGCAGGCTCTGCGCCGTCGAGCGGATCACGGCGATGACATCGGCTCCCTGTCGCGCCGCCGCCTGCGCCTGCACAATGTCCTCATAGATATTGCCCGTCGCCACAATCAGATAGAGCCAGGGTGTCGGGGGATTGCCCAGTTCCGCCAGCATTGCCTCGCGTTCCGCCCGCCGCGCGCGCACGCAGCTCACGCCCTCGTGCACCAGCCGCAGCGCCTCCGCCTCAACGGCCTCGCGCTCTGCCTCCGGCACCTCCTGCAATGCCAGCGTTCTCTGCCCGACTGCCTCCGCCGCCTCCTGCGCATCAAGCCCGTGCGCCAGCATGGCCGCGACAAACGGGCGTAAGATGCCGCCCGCCAGCAAAGGAAATGCCCGCTCCACCACGCGATTCGGCAGCGGCACCCCCTCCTCGTCGACTCCATCAATGCCTAGCAGGCGCAGCGTCGCGCGCTCGACCGCTACAGTCGTATGCGCACTGATATACGTAAGCACCGGCTCGACAATATGCCAGGCCAGCGCCCGGGCCTCGTCTACCAGTGCTTCATCGAGTTTCAGGTGGGGCATAGTGATGCATCTCCTCTGTATGTTCTTAAGTATCCTGATATCACATCTGACGTAGAAAGTCAAAGCAAGAGATGGCCGGGTGGCCAGATGGCCGGATGGCTGCCGCGCCCCCATAGGCCGACCGCAAGGGTCGGCCCTACTATATACGAACTGGCTCTGTAAGCCAATTCAGAGATCGCGTATAGTAGGGCCCCCGGCAGAAGCGTTCACTGAAGGCCGCCGCAGGCCCCCGGCAGCAGCGTTCACTGAAGCTCGTGCGCGCGCCCGGCAGGCCACCCCCATAGGCGTGAACTGAAGCCAGTGCGCGTGCCCGGCAGGCCACCCGCAAGGGGTGGCCCTCTTAGGCGTCAACTTAAGCACTTGAACAACCGAATCGAACGACGAGATCAGGCTGGGGAGTCAACAGGGCCTGAAATTGGTAGCGACGCTGCTCTTCACGCAAAGGACGCTGGCGCTTGTGCC
>Ga0209810_1002210_pt1 | contig 24322 bp, 27 predicted proteins | sample Coa_R1_7_FD_187159 | JGI IMG/M metagenome (GOLD analysis project Ga0209810, IMG submission 187159) | Surface soil microbial communities from Centralia Pennsylvania, which are recovering from an underground coalmine fire - Coalmine... | ecosystem: Environmental > Terrestrial > Soil > Unclassified... | reverse complement strand
CCGCGCGCCTCGCAGGCCGACGCAGCGGGTGTGGACGACGAGCAGGTCGTCGAAGCGCGCGGGCAGCCGGTAGCGGCAGAGCGACTCGAGCACGATCGCCTCCAGACCCTGGTCGCGGAGGGCCTGGTAGCCGCCGGCGAAGGCGCGCAGGTACTCGACCCGGGCGACCTCGAACCAGACGAGGTAGGCCGCGTTGTGGGCGATCCCCTGCGCGTCCGTGTCCGCGAAGCGCACGCGCACCGGCACCGAGAAGGTGAAGCCGTCCATCGAGGTGCAGTATCCCGACCCGGCGGCCGTCCGTCTCATCGGACTCGCGGCGCCGGCGGCGGAGCCCGGGCCCGGCCATGGCCGTGGCGGACCATGTCAAGGGGTCAGACCCCTGGCCGATGGCCGGCCGATGGCCGCTGCGGACATGTCAGGGGGTCAGACCCCTGGCCGATGGCTGGAGGGGACGGGAGTCGGCCGGGAGGCTGATGGCAGGGGGAGGCGAAGGCCCGTAGCTCCGCGCCGACGGGGAACCGAAGTGCGCGAGGGACGCGCTCGAACTCCCGAGGGGGCGATCATCTCCGCATGGGAGTCGACCGCCTGGCGGCGCTCGTTCGCAAGCGACAGCCCTGCGTCGTCCTCACGGGCGCTGGCATCAGCACCGAGTCGGGCCTTCCCGACTTCCGCTCCCGCACGGGCCTCTGGGCGCGCTACGACCCCTTCGAGGTGGCGCACGTCGACACCTTCCGCCGCGACCCAGCCCGGGTCTGGGAGTTCTACGCGCTCCGGCTCGACCTGCTCGCCCGGGCGCAGCCGAACGAGGGCCACCATGCCCTCGCCGAGCTCGAGCGCCTCGGCTGGGTGCGAGCCGTCGTAACGCAGAACGTCGACGGGTTGCACGCGCGCGCAGGCTCGCGCGAGGTCGTCGAGGTGCATGGCTCGCTGCGGGAGGCGACGTGTCCCGCCTGTGGCGCGCGCGTCCCCATCGCGGAGGTCCGCCCGCACCTGCCGCTACCTCCCTGCCCGGACTGCGGCGAGCTACTGAGGCCCGGTGTGGTGCTGTTCGGTGAGGCGCTCCCCGCCGCGGCGCTCGCGCGGGCGCAGCAGCTCGCCCGCGCCGCGGGCCTGCTGCTCGTGGTCGGCTCCTCGCTCGAGGTGCAGCCCGTCGCGTCCCTGCCCGGCGAGACGCTGGCCGCGGGCGGCGCGCTCGCCGTCGTCAACCGGGGCGCCACCCCGTGGGACTCCCACGCCGCCCTCGTCGTCGACGCCGGCGCCGGCGAGACGCTCCGCGCCCTCGCCTCCGCGCTCGCTATCGTCGGCCCGGAGCGAGCGAGGAGGAGCGATGCCTGACCGCAACAAGGATCTGCTCGGACGGTTGGCCGACCTGAGCGAGGAGGCGATCCAGCGGCTCGCCGACGCGCCCGGCGCCGACCGGGCGCTGCAGGCGCTGCGCCGGCTCGGCGACCGGGTCGACGAGCTGCAGCGCCGTACCCGCGGCTTCGAGGAGCTCGAGCGGCGGTTGAGCACGCTCGAGCGGCGTGTCGACGCACTGACCGGAACCCGGAGCGGGGCCGCGTCACGTAGCCGCGCCCGGACGCGCACGGTCAAGCGCGAGGCGCCGCCGAAGAAGACCGGCTGAGGCGGCCGCTCCGGCCGCCGCCGCCGCGGCCAGGAGCAGCCCGCCCGCGACGTCCGTCGGCGTGTGGAAGCCGGCGAGCTCGAGCAGTACGCAGGCCGCCGCCAGCCAGACGGCGAGCAGGGGACGCAACCGCGGCCAGGCGGCTCCGAGCGCGGCCGCCACGAGCGCGCAGCGCAGCGCGTGTCCGCTCGGCCAGGAGGCGTCGAAGGCGACGACGTGGACACCGTCCCGCTGAAGCGGCGGACGCGTCAGCAGGTGCCGGCAGGCGAGCTCGACCGCGACGGCGAGAAGCCAGGCGGCCGTCCAGCTCACGGCCTCCTCGGCTCGGCCGCGCCTGCGGAGGACGGCCGCCGCCGCGAGGACGAGCAGGAAGGAGAGCACGACCTGGCCGGGCAGGGTGACGAGCAGCGCGACGGCGGCGCCCGCCGGCTGGAAGGACGCGTGCAGGAGCGGGACGAGCGACTCGAGCAGCGTCGGCGGGCCGGCCGGCCGGCCGGCGAAGGGCATCAGGTGCCCGTTCGCCCACTGGTCGAGCCCGCTGGCCGCCCCGGCGGCGACCAGGCCGCCCAGCGCCGCGAAGGCTGCGGCGGCGGCGACTGCGAGCCCGAGCAGCCGCCTAGCCGGCACGGGGAACTCGCACCTGCAGCGCTCCGGGCACCACCTCGAAGCGGGCCGGCGTCGTCCCCAGCGGCTCCCCGTCCACCTCGACCGGCAGCGGCTCGCCCGAGTCGACCGCGACCGTGGCGCTGCGAAGGAGCTCCACCTTTGGGTGCGAGAGGTAGCGGCCGCTGTACAGCTTGGGCGCGGTCGTGGCGAAGTCGAGCTTCGTCACGTCGCCGATCAGCACCACGTCGAACAGGCCGTCGTCCTGCCGGGCCTCGGGCGCCAGCCGCATCCCGCCGCCGTGCCACGAGCCGTTGGCCACGATCACGTCGTGCATCGGCGCGCGCCGCTCCGTGCCGGCGAGGCGCACGGTGACCTCGCTGTTGCGCCAGCCGAGGAACTCCCGGCTGAGCGCGTAGAAGAAGGTCAGGCGGCCGCCGAGCAGCTTCGGCATCGCGTTCGCCCGCCGGGCGACGGCGCCGCTCATGCCGACCGAGCCGACGTTGGCGAAGTAGCGCGTCCCGGCGCTGGTCTCCGCCCGGCCGACGTCGACCGTGCGCGTCGCGCCGCCGAGCGCGACCCGCACGGCCTCCTCGAAGCGGCTCGGGATGCCGTGACTGCGGCCGAAGTCCCGACCGGTGCCCGAGGCGAGCACGGCGATCTCGGCTCGTCTCCCGGCCAGGCCGTTCACCACCTCGTTCACGGTGCCGTCGCCGCCGACGACGACGAGCAGCGCGTCCGGCGACTCGGCCGCGGCCCGCGCGAGACTGCCCGGCGCCTCGGAGAGCACCTCGTCGCCGCGCAGGCCGAGCTCGGCCGCCAGGCGCCTGAGCCGGGGCCAGCGCTTGCCGGTCGAGCCGTCGCCGGCGGCCGGATTGACGAGGAACAGGGTGCGGCGGGGAGCGCTAATCGGCGGTCACGGCCATCAGCGCGACCTGGGTCATCCGGTCGACGGCCGCTCGCAGCTCGTCGTCGCTGATCCGCGTGAAGACCCCCTCGACCACGATGTCGGAAACCGTGAGGAGGCAGCCCGCCTGGACGTCCGGGACGCCGCCGATGCCGCCCAGGGCGGCGACCGTGAACAGCGCCGCCGCCTCCATCTCGACCGCCAGCACGCCCCGCTTCGACCAGCGCTCGTACTGGCCCTGGTCGGGGTTGTAGAAGACGTCGCTCGTGGCGACGGTGCCGACGTGCAGCGGCTGCCCGAGCTCCTTGGCCGCGTGCACCGCCGCGTGGACCAGCTCCCAGGAGGCGGTCGGGCAGTGGGGCTCGCCGCCGACGAGGTGCAGCGCGGTGGCGTCGGCCGGGACGGCGGCCAGGGCGACGACCAGGTCGCCGAGCCCGTGCCGCGGCTGCAGGCCGCCGCAGGTTCCGACCCGCAGCAGCCGCTTGCAGCCGAGCTGGATCAGCTCCTCGAAGACGATCGTCGCCCCGGGGGAGCCCATGCCCGTCCCCTGCACCGAGACGCGCCGGCCCTGCCAGGTGCCGGTGTAGCCGAGCAGGCCGCGCTCCTCGTTCACCTGCCGGGCGTCCTCGAGGTACGTCTCGGCGATGTAGCGGGCGCGGAGCGGGTCGCCGGGCAGCAGAACGGCCTCGGCGTAGTCGCCCGGCTCGGCTCGCAGGTGGATGGGCACGGCGCGAGACTCTATCCACCGCGGCCGGATGGGATGATCCAGGTGTGGCCACGATCTCGCCGAGCCTCGCGGACGTGCTCGAGTTCTGCGCCCGCGACCCCGTGGAGCGCGTCTTCCTGGAGGACGTCGCCAGGCGGGGGCTCGGCCGCTTCGCCGCCGTGCCCAGCCCGAGCGGCGGGCTCGAGGCCCTCTGCCATCTCGGCGCGAACGTCGTCCCCTCCGGCGTCGGCTGCGCCGCCTTCGGCGAGGCGGCCGCGCGCAGCGGAGCGCGGATGGTGATCGGCGAGGAGCGAGCCGTGGCGGAGCTGTGGGAGGTTGCCCGCCGCCGGATGCCGGCGCCCCGCGACGATCGCCCCGGCCAGCCGGTCTACGCCCTGCGCGAGCCCCCGCAGCCTGGCGAGAGCGGGCTGCGGGCGGCGCGGCTCGACGACCTCGACCTGCTCGTGCCCGCCTGCGCCGCGGCCCACCTCGAGGAGATCGGCGTCGACCCGCTGCGGCGCGACCCGGAGGGCTTCCGCTGGCGAACGCGGCAGCAGATCGAGGAAGGCCGCTCCTGGCTCTGGGTGGAGGACGGGGTGATCCGCTTCAAGGCCGAGGCGTCGGCCTGGACGCCGTCGGCGGTCCAGCTCCAGCAAGTCTGGGTCGACCCGCAGGCGCGCCGGCGGGGCTACGCCAGGCGGGCGCTCTCCGACCTCTGCCGGCTGCTCCTCGAGCAGGTCCCGGTCGTCTGCCTGTTCGTGCGGCCGGAGAACACGCCCGCGCTGCGCCTCTACGAATCGGTGGGGATGACGCGCGAGCTGACGTACCGCAGCCTGGTGTTCTGAGCGGCGGGCCGGCGGGTCGCCGACCGCCTGCCTGCCGGCTGGGGCACACTTGGCGGGTGGAGGAGCTGCTGCAGCGGGTCGAGCGCTTCGTCCGCGAGCACGACCTGATCGCTCCGGGCGGCGAGGTGACCTGCCTCGTCTCGGGCGGCGCCGACTCGACCTGCCTGTGGCACGTCCTCGGCAGGCTCGGATACCGGGTCTCGGCGCTGCACGTCAACCACCGGCTGCGGGGCGCCGACTCGGACGCCGACGCCCGCTTCTGCGCCGAGGCGCTCGGCGCCCAGGTGGTCGAGCTCGACGGCCGCGGGCTCTCGGAGGCCGCCCTGCGCGAGCAGCGCCGCTCGGTCGCGCGCGACCGCCTGCGGGCGACCGGGCACACCGCCTCCGACCAGGTGGAGACGATCCTCTACCGCCTCGTCTCGCGCGGCGCGCCGACCGGGATGGCGCCCCGCAGCGGCGACGGCGTCGTCCATCCGCTCCTGACCGTCTGGCGGGAGGAGAGCGAGGCCTACTGCCGGGCCGCCGGCCTCGCCTTCCGGGTCGACGCCTCGAACGCCGACACGAAGCGCGGCCTGATCCGCGACGAGATCCTGCCGCTCCTACGGCGGCTGCACCCGGCGGCCGACCGGAACCTCCTGCGCGCCCTCGACCAGCGGCCGACCCTGCCGCCCGCGCTCGCCGAGCTGCTCGCCTCGCCGGCGGGCTCGAAGCGGGTCGACCTCGGCGGGGGGCTGCAAGCGGTGCGCGAGCACGAGCGGCTCTGGCTCGAGCGCGGGCCGGTCGAGCTCGCCGGCGAGGTGCGCTGGGGCGCCTGGACGATCCGCTCGCGCCTGCCCGGGCTTAGAGTGCGAGGATGGAGGCCCGGAGACCGGCTCGCGGGGAGGAGGCGCAAGATCCAGGACGTGTTCGTCGACGCGAAGGTGCCGCGCTCGGAGCGCGAGGCGTGGCCGCTCGTGGTGCGCGGCGACGAGGTCGTGGCGGTGCCCGGGATCGTCGACCATCCGGCCGTCGAGGCGGTGCGGGAATGAGCGCCACCGAGCTCGAGCGCGCCGTGGCGGAGGTCCTGATCGACGAGGACGCGCTGCAGCGGCGGGTGGCCGAGCTCGGGGCCGAGATCTCCGCCGACTACGCCGGCCGCCAGGCGCTGCTCGTCGGCGTGCTCAAGGGCGCCGTCTTCTTCCTCGCCGACCTGATGCGCCACCTCACGGTCCCCTGCGAGATCGACTTCATGGCGATCTCCAGCTACGGCGCCTCGACCGACTCCTCTGGCGTCGTCCGGATCCTCAAGGACCTGGACATCAACATCGAGGGCCGGCACGTGCTCGTCGTCGAGGACATCATCGACTCCGGGCTGACGCTCTCCTACCTCGTTCGCACCCTCGAGGCCCGGGAGCCCGCGTCGCTCGAGGTGTGCGCCCTCCTGACCAAGCCGGAGCGGCGCGAGATCGAGGTCCCGGTGCGCTACACGGGCTTCGAGATCCCCAACCGGTTCGTGATCGGCTACGGCCTCGACTTCGCCGAGCGCTACCGGAACCTCCCCTACGTGGGCGTGCTCGACGAGTCGCTCGTGCTGGAAGGCGCGTAGCCGGCGGCCCGGGCGGGGTCGTTACACGGGCATGGCGCTGGTACCCTCACCGGGACACCCTCGTGAACCGCTTCTTCCGTAGCGCGCTCTTCCCGCTCGTCATCATCGCGGCGCTCGTCTGGCTGGCGCTGCAGACGCTGGGGCCCCACACCACGAAGTCGGCGGCCTGGACGACCTCGAAGTTCATCGAGACCGTCCGCACCAACCCCACCGCGATTCAGGGCCCGGTCTCGATCGACCCCAACCACCAGTCGATCACCTTCGAGAGCAACGGCTCCCAGGTCACGGTCCACTACGCCTCCCCCCAGTCCGAGGCGGCGCTCGAGCGGCTGATGGAAGCCCGGCAGGTCAGCTTCAACTCGAAGGGCATCGGGTCCTCGCCCTGGTGGTCGATCCTGACCAGCCTGCTGCCCTTCGTCCTGCTGTTCGGCTTCTGGATCTTCCTGATGAACCAGGTGCAGGGCGGCGGCTCGAAGGTGATGAGCTTCGGCAAGTCGCGCGCCAAGCGGATGACGCCCGACTCGCCGAAGATCGGCTTCAAGGACGTCGCCGGCGTGGACGAGGCGGTCGAGGAGCTGCAGGAGATCAAGGAGTTCCTCGAGAACCCCAAGAAGTTCCAGGCGCTCGGCGCGCGGATCCCGAAGGGCGTCTTGCTCTACGGGCCGCCCGGCACCGGCAAGACGCTGCTCGCGCGGGCGGTCGCCGGCGAGGCCGGCGTGCCGTTCTTCTCCATCTCCGGCTCCGACTTCGTCGAGATGTTCGTCGGCGTCGGCGCCTCGCGGGTGCGCGACCTGTTCGAGCAGGCCAAGCAGGCGGCGCCCTGCATCGTGTTCATGGACGAGATCGACGCGGTCGGCCGCCACCGCGGCGCGGGCCTCGGCGGCGGCCACGACGAGCGCGAGCAGACGCTGAACCAGCTGCTCGTCGAGATGGACGGCTTCGAGATGAAGGACAACATCATCCTGATCGCCGCCACGAACCGTCCCGACATCCTCGACCCGGCGCTGCTGCGGCCCGGTCGCTTCGACCGCCAGATCGTCGTCGACCGGCCCGACCGGATCGGCCGCCGCAAGATCCTCGAGGTGCACACGAAGGGCAAGCCGCTGGCGCCGGAGATCGACCTCGACACGCTCGCCTCCGGCACCCCCGGCTTCACCGGCGCCGACCTCGCCAACCTCGTCAACGAGGCCGCCCTGCTCGCCGCCCGCCGCGGCAAGAAGATCATCGAGCAGGAGGAGCTCGAGGAGGGGATCATGCGCGTCGTGGCCGGGCCGGAGAAGAAGGCGCGTCTGCTCTCGGAGCACGAGCGCAAGATCACCGCCTACCACGAGATGGGGCATGCGCTCGTCGGCCATTACCTCGAGCACGTCGACCCGATCCACAAGATCACGATCGTCTCGCGCGGCCAGGCGCTCGGCCTGACGATCGCGCTGCCGACCGAGGACAAGTACCTGACGACCCGCACCGCGCTCATGCACCAGATGGCCATGACGCTCGGCGGTCGCGCGGCCGAGGAGATCGTCTTCCACGAGGTGACGACCGGGGCGGCCAACGACCTCGAGAAGGTCACGCAGACCGCGAAGCAGATGATCATGCGGTTCGGGATGAGCGAGAAGCTGGGGCCGCGCGTGCTCGGGCGCAACTTCGACCAGCCGTTCCTCGGCCGCGACTACGGCGCGGAGGCCGACTACTCCGAGGAGATCGCGCGGGAGATCGACGACGAGATCCGGCGGGTGATCGAGGAGGCGCACGAGCTCGCTCTCACCGTCCTGCGCGAGCACATGGACGAGCTGCACCGGATCTCGCAGGTGCTGATCGAGCGCGAGACGATCGACCGCGAGCAGTTCGAGCGCCTGCTGGCGGGCGAGGACGAGGCGAGCGTCTTCCCGGACGAGTCGCCCGCCCCGCCCGAGCGGCCCGAGCCGCAGCCCGAGCCCAAGCGCGAGCGGCCGCGGCCTCGCCCCTTCCCGCTGCCGGGCTCGGCCATGCAAGGCCCCGACCCGGCGGCGAACCCCTAGCGCGGCCGGCGGCGCCGCTCGACGCGCCGCGCCTGCCGCGCAGGTCAGCGGTCGTCGTCGCCGATCGCCGGCAGCCGCGCCGGCCGGCGTTGCATCCGGAGCATCGCCTCGACGTACAGCTCGCGCACCAGGTCCATCCTCGGCCGCGGGTCGTCGCGCCAGGAGGGCGGCAGCGAGCCCCGCAGCCGGGCCCGCGCGGCGCGCTCTCGCTGCCAGTGGGCGAGCAGCCGGTCGTCGATCATCGCAGCGCCTATCTCGGCAGCCCGGCGGCGCTGCTTTAGTTCCGGCCGTGATCGCGATCGAGGAGCGGTTTCCCCGGCCGTCGGTGATGGGCGTGGTCAACGTCACGCCCGACTCGTTCTCCGACGGCGGCGTCCACCTCGACCCGGACGTCGCGGCCGCCGCCGCGCGGCGCATGGTCGCGGACGGCGCCGCGATCGTCGACCTGGGCGGCGAGTCGACTCGCCCTGGCTCGAAGGGGATCTCGGTGGACGAGGAGCTGCGCCGGGTCGTCCCCGTCCTCGAGCGGCTGGGCGGCGAGGTGCCGCTCTCGATCGACACCTCCAAGTCCGCGGTCGCGCAGGCGGCGCTCGAACGGGGAGCGATCCTCGTCAACGACGTCACGGCGCTCCGCGGCGACCCGGAGCTCGCGGGCGTCGTGGCCGGCGCGGGCGCCTACCTCTGCCTGATGCACATGCAGGGCGAGCCGCGCACGATGCAGGCGGCGCCGCGCTACCGCGACGTCGCGGCGGAGGTCGCCTCGTTCCTGGAGGAGCGGCTCGCCTTCGCCGTGCGGGAAGGCATCCCCGAGGAGCGGATCTGCCTCGACCCGGGGATCGGCTTCGGCAAGACCGTGGTGCACAACCTCGAGCTCCTGCGGCGGCTCGACGTCCTGCTCGCGCTCGGCCGCCCCGTGCTCGTCGGCTTCTCGCGCAAGAGCTCGCTGCGCGCGCTGACCGGCTCGGACGACCTGCTCGGCGCCAGCGTGGCGGCCGCCGTCGCCGCCTTCGAGCGCGGCGCCACGATCCTCCGCGTCCACGACGTCAAGCCCCACGTCGACGCGCTCGTCGTGGCGGCTGCGGTCGCATGATCGCGGTCGAGGTTCGCGACCTGCGCCTCGTCGGCCGGCACGGCGTGTCCGAGGCCGAGCGCGAGCGCGGCCAGGAGTTCCTGTTCGACGTCCGGCTCGAGGTGGGAGAGCGCGGCACGAGCGACCGGCTGGAGGACGCCGTCGACTACGTCGAGGTGGCGCGCGTCGTCCGGGCCGTCTCGGACGGGCGGCAGTTCAGGCTGCTGGAAGCCCTGGCCACCGCCGTCGCCGACGAGCTCGAGCGCCGCTTCGCGCCCGAGCGGGTGGACGTGCGCGTCCGCAAGCCGGGCGTGCGACCGGCCGGGCTCGACGGCACGGTCGCCGCCAGCGTCACCCGCGGCGGCGGGGCTGCGGCGTGACACGCGCCTACGTCGGGCTCGGCTCGAACCTCGGCGACCGCGAGCGAACGCTGCGGGAGGCGGTCTCGGCGCTCGGCGCGGAGAAGGGGATCGTCGTCGCCGCGGTCTCGCGGCTGCGCGAGACGGAGCCCGTGGGGGTCGGAAGCCAGCCACGGTTCCTGAACGGCGTGGTGGCGCTCGACACGACGCTCTCCGCCCGGGCGCTCCTCGGAAGGCTGCTCGCCCTGGAGCGGCGCTTCGGGCGGGTGCGGGTGGCCGGCCGGCGGGCGCCGCGCACGCTCGACCTCGACCTGCTCCTCTACGGCGACGAGACGATCGACGAGCCGGACCTCGTCGTCCCCCACCCGCGCCTGCACGAGCGACGCTTCGTCCTCGAGCCGCTCGCGGAGCTCGCGCCGCGGCTCGCGGTGCCCCGGCACGGCCGCGTGGAAGCCCTCCTGGCGGCGGTACACTGAGCTGCGGATGTCCCATCTGGACGATCTCGACGAGTACGAGGCCGAGCTCGAGCTCGCGCTCAAGAAGGAGTACCAGGCCGTCTTCGCGCTCTTCCGCTACTGCGTGCTGACGCAGGACGCCACCTACCTCTGCAACAAGCTCGACGTGCAGCAGGCGACGCCGGCGGCGGCCGGCGGGCTGCCCTTCTTCCAGCTCGAGCTCGAGGACGTCTGGGTCTGGGACAAGAACCGGCCGACGCGGATCATCCCGCGGGCCAAGGTCTTCACCTCCGGCGACGTGACCATCGAGGAGCTGCGCGGCGAGGGCGACGAGCCGACGCTGACCGCCGAGGCGCTCGCCGAGCGGATCGGCGAGCCGCTGCGCGGCGACGACGACCTCTAGCCGGCGGCATCGCGGCGCGGTGGCGGCCGCCTGCGGCTAGGCTCGCCCGGCGATGCTGCTCGCGGTTGACGTCGGCAACACGCAAACCGTGTTCGGCCTCTATCGGGGCTCGGAGCTCGGGGAGCGCTGGCGGATCGCGACCGAGGAGCAGCGGACGGGAGACGAGCTCGGCGCCCTCCTCGGCGACTTCCTCGACCTGCGCTCGATCGACGGGATCTGCCTTTCCTCCACCGTGCCGAGGCTCGTGCCGGAGTACGAGCAGCTTGCCGAACGGTGGGCGCGGGCGGAGCTGCTCGTCGTCGGGCCCGGCGTGCGTACCGGCATCGCCATCGAGCACGACGCGCCCCGGGACATCGGCCCCGACCGGATCGTCAACGCGGTCGCCGCCAAGGAGCGCTTCGGGGCGCCGGTGATCGTCGCCGACTTCGGCACGTCGACGAACTTCGACGTCGTCTCGCCGGCCGGGGCGTACGTCGGTGGCGTCCTGGCGCCGGGGATCGAGATCTCGATGGAGGCGCTGTTCGCCAGGGCGGCCCGGCTCGTCAAGGTCGACTACGCGGAGCCGCCGCGGGTGATCGGCAAGACGACCGCCGGCGCGCTGCAGTCGGGGCTGGTGTACGGCTTCGCCGGCCAGGTAGACGGGATCGTCGACGCCATCCGGCGCGAGCTCGGCGTCGAGGCGCCAGTCGTCGGCACCGGGGGGCTCGTCGATCTGATCGCGCCGCATTCGCGGACGATCGGCCGCGTCGAGCCCTTCCTGACCCTCGAGGGCCTGCGGATCGTCTGGGAGCGAAACCGTCCCTGACCGCCCTCCGCCGGCGAGCGCCGCCACCGCCAGACATGTCCGCTGCAGCCATCAGCCGGGACATCGGCCAGGGGTCTGACCCCCTGACATGTCCGCTGCGGCCATCGCGGCGTCAACCCTGACATGTCCGCTGCGGTCATCAGCCGGGACATCGGCCAGGGGTCTGACCCTGGACAGGGCGGGTTCGAACAGCGTCCCGGCTGGCGCGGCCCGGCCGGAGAGGACGCGGGGCGCGGACGGGCGGGCGGCGGTGGGTTGTCAGCCGCCGCCGTAGAGCGAGATCGGGAGGCGGTCGAGTACGACCTCGTCCTCCGCCGGCGGCAGCTCGGCCTCCAGCCGCCCGACGAGCGCTGCGGCGCCGGGTGCGGCTGCGAGCAGCCGCAGCACGACCTCCTCCGTCGTCGCGAGCTGGACGAGCTGCTGCTTGAACGGCTTCGGGAAGCGGCCATGCCCCAGGTACCAGCCGTAGAACTTCTTGAGGAACCCGACCGCCCGCCGCTCGCCCAGCTCGCGCACCGCCTCGCGGACGAAGACGATCAGCTCCGCGGCGACCTCCTCGCGCGTCGGCCGGAACGCCTCGCCCTCCGCGATCTCGCGCAGCGCCCAGGGATTCCCCTGCGCGCCGCGCGCGACCATCACCGCGGCAGCGCCCGTCTGCTCCAGCACCTCGATCGCCCTGGCGCGCGAGGTCACGTCGCCCGAGGCGATCACCGGGACGCCGACCCGTTGGACGAGCTCTGCGGTGAGCGCGTGGTCGGCCTCGCCCGTGTACATCTGCGTCGCCGAGCGAGGGTGCAGCGTCAGCGCCGCCGCGCCCGCCTCCACCAGTCGCGGCCCGAGCTCGAGGCAGGCGCGCGAGCCGTGCTCGACCCCGCGCCGCATCTTGACCGTCACCGGCAGCGAGACGGCCGCGGCGACGGCCTCGACGATCCGGCAGGCGAGCTCCTGGTCGGCCAGGAGATGCGCTCCGGCGCCCGTCTTGGTCACCTTGCGCACGGGGCAGCCGAAGTTCAGGTCGACGATGTCGGCGCCCGCCGCCTCGACCAGCCGTGCGGCATCCGCCATCGCCCGCGGCTCGGCGCCGAAGATCTGGATCGCGAGCGGGTGCTCGTCGGAGGCGACGCGCAGGTAGCCGAACGTCCGCTCGTTGCGGTGCTCGATCCCGGCGGCGGAGACCATCTCGGAGCAGACGAGCCCTGCCCCGAAGCGGCGTCCCTGCCGGCGGAACGCCTGGATCGAGACGCCGGCCATCGGCGCGAGCACGATCCGCGTGGGCACCTCGACGGGGCCGATCGACCACGACTCGCGGAGGTCCACGGGCACCGCGGGATCGTAGCCACGGGGCTGTTGACGGGCGCCTGGCGCAGGGGTACCATCGGCCCCCGCCGCCGGGCGCATCCGCCAGCGGCCGTTTCTTATTTCGGGGTCCAGGAGGACGTGGTGAAGGAAGTCATCCTCACGCCGGAGGGCTACAAGAAGCTCCAGGAGGAGATCGAGCACCTGTCGACGGTGCGCCGCCGCGAGGTGGCCGAGCGGATCCGCGCCGCGCGCGAGTTCGGCGACATCGCCGAGAACGCCGAGTACGACTCGGCGAAGAACGATCAGGCCCACCTCGAGGCGCGGATCGCGACGCTCGAGGAACGGCTGAAGAACGCGCGCGTCGTGACGAAGAAGGAGATCCGCTCCGGCGAGGTCTCGGTGGGAACCAAGGTGCGCCTCAAGGACATGTCCTCGAACAAGACGGTCGAGTACCACATCGTCGGCTCGGCCGAGGCCAACCCGGCCGAGATGAAGCTCTCGAACGAGTCGCCGGTCGGCAAGGCGATCATGGGGCACAAGAAGGGCGACGTCGTCGAGGCGCCGACGCCGCGGGGGGCGCGGAAGTTCAAGATCATGGAGGTCAAGGCGGCCTAGCCGCTCGGCCGCCCGTCGCCGCCCGCGGGCGCAAACGGGCGCGGGCCGGTCGTCAGGCCTCGGGCCACTAGACTCGGCCGCCATGGCCGCCCCGAAGCGCTTCCCCAACCGGGTCGAGGCAGCGGCCGTGCGCGCCGAGGCCGAGGCGCTCGAGCCCGGCTCGACCGACGCCGGGACGAAGCGGCGTCTCGCCGGCCGGGTGATGGCCCGCCGCGACATGGGGAAGCTCGTCTTCTGCGACCTCGTCGACCGCTCGGGCCAAATCCAGCTGATCTGCCCCTCCGAGCGCACGCGCGCGCTCGACCTCCACCTGGGAGACGTCGTCGGCGTCAGCGGCTCGCCTGCTCGCTCGCGCCGGGGCGAGCCGTCGCTGCAGGTGGACGAGCTCGAGGTCCTCGCCCGTATCCGCGCCCCGCTCCCCGACACCTTCCACGGCATCGAGGACGTCGAGCTTCGCTACCGCAAGCGCTACCTCGACCTGCTGATGCACGAGGGCTCGCGCGCCGACGCGATCAGGCGGGCAAGGATGGTCTCCGCCATCCGGGCCTACCTCGACGGGGAGGGGTTCGTCGAGGTCGAGACGCCGATCCTGCAGCCGCGCTACGGCGGCGGCTTCGCCGAGCCGTTCGTCACCCGCTCGGAGCTGCTCGACGCCGACCTCTACCTGCGGATCGCCGACGAGCTGTACCTGAAGCGGCTGATCGTCGGCGGGCTCGAGAAGGTCTACGAGCTGGGCAAGGACTTCCGCAACGAGAGCTACTCGTACAAGCACTCGCCCGAGTTCACGCAGGTCGAGTGGTACGAGGCGTACGCCGACTACCGGGACACGGCCGCGCGCACGAAGGAGCTCGTCGCCCGCGCTGCCGAGGCGACGAACGGCGGGACGCGGACGACCTTCCGCGGCCACTCGGTCGACCTCTCGCAGTGGCAGGAGATCCGCTTCGTCGAGGCGCTCGAGGCGCACGGGGTCTGGACCCGGGACGAGGCGGAGCTGCCGGCGAAGCTGAGCGAGGCCGGCGTTGACGTCTCGCGCGACCGCACCTGGGCCCAGCTCGCCGACCACGCCTACTCGCACTTCGTCGAGCCGGAGCTGATCCAGCCCACGATCGTCTACGACTGGCCGATCGAGCTCTCGCCGTTCGCGCGCACGACCGACGACGACCCGACGCTCGTCGACCGCTTCGAAGCGGTCGTCGGCGGGATGGAGTTCGCCAACGCGTTCAGCGAGCTGAACGACCCGGAGGAGCAGGCGCGCCGCTTCGCCCTGCAGGCCTCGGAGCGGGAAGCCGGAAGCGCCGAGGCCGAGCCCGGCGACCCCGACTACGTCGAGGCGATGTCGTACGGGATGCCGCCGAACGGCGGCTGCGGCGTCGGGGTCGACCGCCTGGCGATGATCCTGCTGGGCAAGGACGCGATCCGCGACGTGATCCTCTTCCCCGCCCTGCGAGAGCGACGCTAGCCGGCCGTTCGGGTTCTGTTCGGGCTGGGCGCCCCGCTCGGCGCCGGCGGGGTAGTCGGCTACGATGAACGCACCTTCGACCGGCTCGCAACGGTTCTAGGGGAAAGGAGAGTCGAGGGACTTGTTCGAACGCTTCACCGAACGGGCTCGCCAGGTCGTCGTCCTCGCCCAGGACGAGGCGCGGGCGCTCAAGCACAACTACATCGGCACCGAGCACATCCTGCTCGGCCTGCTGCGCGAGGAGGAGGGGCTTGCCGCCCGGGTGCTCGAGTCGCTCGACATCACCGTCGAGGAGGTGCGCGCCCAGGTCGCGCGCATCGTCGGCCAGGGCGACGAGGTGACCACCGGCCAGATCCCGTTCACGCCGCGCGCCAAGAAGGTGCTGGAGCTGGCGCTGCGCGAGGCGCTCTCCCTCGGCCACAACTACATCGGCACCGAGCACATCCTGCTCGGCCTCGTGCGCGAGAACGAGGGCGTGGCGGCACGGATCCTGCTCGACTTCGACGCCGACGCCGAGAAGATCCGCAACGAGATCATCCGCATGCTCTCCGGTCCCGGCCGCCGTCAGCCCGGCGCCGGCGGCCCGGTGGGGGAGAAGTCGAAGTCCTCGAAGCTGCTCGACCAGTTCGGCCGCAACCTGACGAAGCAGTCGCAGGAGGGGCGGCTCGACCCGGTCGTCGGCCGCCAGACCGAGATCGAGCGGCTGATGCAGATCCTCTCGCGCCGGACGAAGAACAACCCCGTCCTGATCGGCGAGCCCGGCGTCGGCAAGACCGCCGTCGTCGAGGGGCTCGCCGCCCGCATCGCCTCGAACCAGGTGCCCGAGCTGCTGAAGGGCAAGCAGATCTACACGCTCGACCTCGCGGCGCTCGTCGCCGGCTCCAAGTACCGGGGCGAGTTCGAGGAGCGCCTGAAGAAGGTCATGAAGGAGATCATGCAGCGGGGCGACATCATCCTCTTCATCGACGAGCTGCACAACCTCGTCGGCGCGGGCGCCGCCGAGGGTGCGATCGACGCAGCCTCGATCCTCAAGCCGGCCCTCGCCCGTGGCGAGCTGCAGACGATCGGCGCGACGACGCTCGACGAGTACCGCAAGTACCTCGAGCGCGACGCGGCGCTCGAGCGGCGCTTCCAGCAGGTGCGGGTCGAGGAGCCCTCCGTCGACGAGACGGTGCAGATCCTGCGCGGGCTGCGCGACCGCTACGAGGCCCACCACCGGGTGACGATCACCGACGCGGCGCTGCAGGCGGCGGCCGAGCTCTCCGACCGCTACATCCAGGACCGGCATCTGCCCGACAAGGCGATCGACCTGATCGACGAGGCCGCCTCGCGCCTGCGGATCAAGTCGATGTCCGCGCCGCCCCGCTACCGCGAGCTCGAGGACGAGATCGAGCGGGTGCGCAAGGAGAAGGAGGCGGCGATCGAGAACCAGGAGTTCGAGAAGGCCGCCTCACTCCGCGACAAGGAGCGGAAGCTGACCCAGAAGAAGCGGGAGCTCGAGGAGCAGTGGCGGAGCTCCGAGTCGACCGAGGCGCAACCCGAGGTGGGCGAGGAGGAGATCGCCGACATCGTCTCGATGTGGACGGGGATCCCGGTCTTCAAGCTGACCGAGGCCGAGTCGCAGAAGCTGATCCGGATGGAGGAGGAGCTGCACAAGCGCGTCGTCGGGCAGGAGGAGGCGATCACGGCCGTCTCGCGCTCGATCCGCCGCGCCCGCGCCGGGATCAAGGATCCGAAGCGGCCGACCGGCTCGTTCATCTTCCTCGGCCCCTCGGGCGTGGGCAAGACCGAGCTGGCCCGCACGCTCGCCGAGTTCCTCTTCGGCGACGAGGACGCCCTGATCCAGGTCGACATGTCGGAGTACATGGAGAAGCACTCCGTCTCGCGGCTGGTCGGTTCGCCTCCGGGCTACATCGGCTACGACGAGGGCGGCCAGCTGACCGAGGCGGTGCGGCGCAAGCCGTACTCGGTGCTCCTGCTCGACGAGATCGAGAAGGCCCACCCGGACGTGTTCAACATCCTCCTCCAGATCCTCGAGGAGGGGAAGCTGACCGACGCGCAGGGCCGCCGGGTCGACTTCCGGAACACGATCGTGATCATGACCTCGAACCTCGGTGCCTCCCAGATCTCGAAGAACACCGGCTTCGGCTTCACGATCGGCGACGAGTCGGGCCTCTCCTACGACGAGATGAAGAGCCGGGTGATGGGCGAGCTGAAGAAGGTCTTCCGGCCCGAGCTGCTGAACCGGATCGACGAGATCATCGTCTTCCACAAGCTGACGAAGGACGAGATCATGTCCATCGTTGACCTGCTGCTGCGGCGGCTGCGCGAGCAGATGGCCACCCACGAGGTCTCGATCGAGCTCACCGACGAGGCGAAGGAGCTGCTCGTCGACAAGGGCTACGACCCCGCCATGGGCGCTCGGCCGCTGCGCCGCGCGATCCAGCGCTACATCGAGGACCCGCTCGCCGACTTCGTGCTCGGGCGGGAGCTCGAGCCGGGCTCCACGATCCTCGTCGGCCGCAGCCGCACCGAGGAGGGCGAGCCGGGCGACGAGGTGGACATCACCTTCATCCCGGGCGAGGTGACGCCCGAGAAGGTGACGGTGCCCCCCGACGAGCCGGCAGACTCCGCCGGCGACGCCGACAGCCCGGTCGACGAGGACTAGCCGCCCGCCGCCCACGCGGCCGGACGGCCCGCGCGGCGCCCCAGTCCCGCCCTGGTGCCGGTCCGCCGCCGCGGGGGCCGGTGAAGCGCCGCGATGAACCACCCGAAAGGGGAAGAGTGAAGCGGGGCCGCGGGCGGATGATGCCTGCATCACACGGGTGGGCCCCGATGCGGCGGGGGCCTCCCGCACATCCCCCTCGGAGCACGACGGCGGCCCCCGCGCAGGGGCCGCCGTCGTCTCGGCACGAAGTCGCGCGAGTTTCGTCGCGATTCGCGTCCGCCGCCGGCCGTAGGCTGGAGGCGATGGCGAAGACGGCGGCCGTCCAGTTCTGCTGCAGCGAGTGCGGCTACAGCGCGGGGCGCTGGCTCGGCAAGTGCCCCGCCTGCTCGGCCTTCGGCACGCTCGTCGAGGAGGCGCCGGCTGCGCCCGCCCCGGGGTCGCGCACCGCTGCGGGCGTTCCGCTACGCCTCGTCGACGTCGAGGCCGAGGCCGCGGCCAGGATCCCGACCGGCGTGCCGGAGCTCGACCGCGTGCTCGGCGGCGGGCTCGTGCCGGCCTCGCTCGTCCTGCTCGGCGGGGAGCCGGGGGTCGGCAAGTCGACGCTGCTTTTGACCGCCCTGCGGGCGATCAGCGTCCAGCGGCCCTGTCTGCTCGTGACCGGCGAGGAGTCGGCTGCTCAGGTCAAGTTGCGGGCCGAGCGGCTCGGCGGCGCCGGCGAGGTGCAGATCCTCGCGGAAACCGAGCTGGGGGTGGTCTGCGAGACGCTGCGCACGCTGCGCCCGGCGGTCTGCGTCGTCGACTCGGTGCAGACGCTGCACGCGTCGGAGCTCGGCTCGGCGCCCGGCTCGGTCGGGCAGGTACGCGAGGCAGCGGCGCGGCTTCTGCGGGTGGCGAAGGAGTGCGGCGTCGCCACGATCCTCGTCGGGCACGTGACGAAGGACGGCTCGGTCGCCGGGCCGCGGGTGCTCGAGCACCTCGTCGACTGCGTCCTGCAGTTCGAGGGCGACCGCTACCACGCCCACCGCGTCCTGCGAGCCCAGAAGAACCGCTTCGGCTCGACGAACGAGCTCGGCGTGTTCGAGATGACGGGCGCCGGGCTCGAGGGCGTCCCCGACCCCTCCGAGGTCTTCGGCCGCACGGTGCCGGGCGAGCCGGGCGCCGCGGTCGCCTGCGCTCTCGAGGGGACGCGCCCGCTGCTGCTCGAGGTGCAGGCGCTCGTCGCGCGCAGCGAGCTCGCGCTGCCCCGGCGGGTCGCGACGGGCGTCGACCCCAAGCGGCTGGCGCTGATCGTGGCCGTCCTCGCGCGTCACGCCCGCCTGCCGCTCGGGCAGGCCGACGTGTTCGTCAACGTGGCCGGCGGCGTCCGGATCGACGAGCCGGGAGCCGACCTGGCGGTCGCGCTGGCGGTCGCCTCGGCGGCGCGCCGGACGCCGGTCCGGGTCGGGCTGGCCGCCTTCGGCGAGATCGGGCTGACCGGTCGCCTGCGAGCCGCCCTCCAGGCCGAGCGCAGGCTGGAGGAGTGCGCCAAGCTCGGGCTGACCGTCGTGCTCGCTCCAGCGGGTACGACGGGCCGTGGCAAGATTCGGGTCGAGGGCGCGGAGACGCTCCGGGGCGCGATCGAGGCAGGACTGGAGGCCGATGGAAACCGAGCCGAGCAAGGCGGCGAAGCCCGAGCGGGCGCTCGGTGACCTCGGCTTCACGCGCGTCCCGGCCGAGGAGGACCCGCGCCGTGACCCCAGCCTGCTGGCCGCGATCGCCAAGATCGCGCCCGGCACCGAGCTGCGACAGGCGGTCGACGACATCATCCGCTCGCACGAGGGCGCCCTGATCGTGATCGGCGACCCCAACGAGCTCGCCTTCCTCTACTCCGGCGGGATCCGCATCGACGCCCCGTTCCGGCCGCAGCTGCTGTACGAGCTCGCCAAGATGGACGGCGCGATCATCCTCGACGAGGCGATCAAGCGCCTGGCGTGGGCGAACGTGCAGCTGATGCCGGACCCGACGATCCCCTCGCACGAGACCGGCACCCGCCACCGCACCGCCGAGCGCGTCGCCAAGCAGACCGGTGCGCTCGTCGTCTCGGTCTCCCAGCAGCGGGAGACGGTGACCCTGTTCGTCGGTCAGGCGCGCTACCAGCTCGACCCGGTGGCGGACGTGCTCGCCAAGACGAACCAGGCGCTCGGCACCCTGGACACGTACCGGCAGCGGCTCGAGCAGGCCCTGACCCGGCTCACGGCGCTCGAGTTCCAGAACGCCGTCGTCCTCGACGACGTGCTCGTCGTGCTGCAGCGGGCCGAGATGACCTCCCGCATGGCGCAGCGGATCACCCGCGACTGCGTCGAGCTCGGCGGCGAAGGCCGTCTGATCCGGCTGCAGCTCGAGGAGCTCGTCGGCGACGTGCCGCGCGAGCGCGACGCGATCGTCCGCGACTACCACGTCCTCGGCGCCGGCGACGAGGCTACGGCCGCGCTCGCCGAGCTGTCGAGCCTCTCGTACCAGGAGCTGCTGGAGTTCCCGCGGCTGGCGGAGGTGCTCGGCTACGACCGCAACGCCAACCCGCTCGACCAGTCGGTCGTTCCCCGCGGCTACCGGATCCTGTCGCACATCCCGCGGCTGCCGGAGCCGCTCGTGCAGCGGGTGGTCTCGGGCCTGGGCAGCCTGGACGCGGTCGTCCGCGCGTCGCAGCGGGAGCTGGAGTCGGTCGAGGGGGTCGGCGCGGTGCGGGCGCGCGAGATTCGGGAGGGCCTGCGCCGGTTGCAGGAGCACAACCTCGTCGACCGCTACCTGCAGCTCTAGCCGTTTGCCGGGCGGCAAACGGCCAGATTTGGCTTGGTCAGGCCGTTTCTGCTACAGTTGTCGCTGTTGGCCGGCGCTCGAGATCGTGCCGGCTTTCTTGACGGAGGAGCAGTTACAGCCAGGGGAGGTCGGGCTTGTACGAGGTCGGCGACAAGGTGGTCTATCCCCACCACGGGGCGGGAACGGTCGTCAAGAAGGAGAAGCGCGAGGTGCTCGGGGAGCTGCGGGAGTACCTCACGATCAAGATCCTCCACAACGACATGACGGTGCAGGTCCCGTCCGAGAACGCCGAGAAGGTCGGGTTGCGGCGCGTGATCGGCGAGAAGGAGGTCGGCGTCGTCGTCAAGGCGCTGACCGGCGTCTCGACGGAGATGCCGAAGAACTGGAACCGCCGCTTCAAGCACAACCGCGACAAGATGAAGACCGGCGACATCCTCGAGCTGGCCGAGGTCGTGCGCAACCTGGCGCTGCGCGACCGGGAGAAGGGCCTGTCGACCGGCGAGAAGCAGATGTTCGTGAAGGCCAAGAAGATCCTCGCCTCCGAGCTGATGTACGCGAAGGACATGGACGAGGAGACGTGTGCGGAGTGGCTCGAGGAGATCCTCGCCTCCGACAGCCCGCCGGCGAAGACGAAGCCCGCGGCGAAGAAGAAGGCCGCCGCTACCGCCACGGCCTAGGGCCGGCCCGTGTCGGTCTGGGCGATCCTCGTCGCCGCCGGGCGCGGCGAGCGGCTCGGCCTGGATCGGCCCAAGGCCTTCGCCAAGCTCGGTGCGTCCCCGCTGCTGGCCGAGCCCCTGCGCCGCATCGAGGCCTCCGGCTGGGTCGACGGGATCGTCGTCGTGGCGCCGCCCGGCTGGGAGGAGCCGGCGATCCTCGTCGCCGAGGAGGAGGGGTGCGGCAAGGTGCGCGCCTGCGTCGCCGGCGGCGAGACGCGGAGCGCGTCGGTCCGGCTCGGCCTGGCGGAGGTGCCCGACGACGCCCTCGTCGTCCTCGTCCACGACGCGGCCCGCCCGCTCGTGCCGGACGAGGTGGTCGAGCGCGTGCTCGCCCCGCTCTCGCAGGGCTGGGATGGTGCGGTGCCCGGGCTGCCCGTGGGCGACACGCTGAAGCGCGCCGACCCGGACGGGCGGGTGCGCGAGACGGTGCCCCGCGAGGGGCTCTGGGCGGTGCAGACGCCGCAGGCGTTCACGGCCGAGGCGCTGCGGCGCGGCTACGCGGCCGGCGGCGAGGCGACCGACTGCGCCGGCCTGGTGGAGGCGGCGGGCGGCCGGGTCAAGGTCGTCCCCGGCGATCCGTGCCTGCTCAAGGTGACCTCCCGCGCCGACCTCGAGCTGGCGGAGGCGCTGCTGGCGGGCGGCGGCCGACGGGCGAGCGGGCGGTGAGCGAGTACCGCGTCGGCTCGGGCTTCGACGCGCATGCGTTCGAGGATGGCGTGCCGCTCGTGCTCGGCGGCGTCCGCCTCGACTACCCGCGCGGGCTTGCCGGCCACTCGGACGGCGACGTCCTCGCGCACGCCCTGACCGACGCCCTGCTCGGCGCCGCCGGGCTGGAGGACATCGGCGCGCTCTTCCCCGCCGACGACCCGGCGCTCAGGGGCGCGGACTCCCTCGACCTGCTGCGTCGTGCCTGGCAGCGGGTACGGGCCGACGGCTGGCGCCTGGCGAACGCCGACGTCGTCCTCGTCGGCGAGGAGCCGCGGCTCGCCCCGCACCGGGCGGAGATGCGGGCCAGGCTCGCCGGGGCGCTCGGGGTGGCGCCCGAGCTGGTCTCGGTGCGCGCCACGACCACCGACCGGCTGGGCTTCACCGGCCGCGGCGAGGGGCTCGCGGCTCAGGCGGTCGCCCTGCTCGTCCGGTGAAGCTCGCGCTCGTCACCCACGCCGAGCATCCCAGGCTGCGGGGCACGCTGCCCAGCCCCTGGCCGGAGTTCATGTCCCACGACCCGGTGGTCGAGGCCTTCTGGCCGCAGCTCTACGACCTCTACCCCGACTTCCAGCTCTGGGTCGTCGATCGGGAGGTCGGGCCGCGGCACGCCGTGGCCAGCGCCTGCAGCGTGCCGGTCGCCTGGGACGGGAGCCCGTCGCCGCGCGGCCTCGACTGGGCGCTGACCGACGGCGTCGAGGGGCCGCCGACGGCGCTGTGCGCGATCGTCGCCAGCGTGGTCGCCGAGTACCGGGGCCTGGGGATCGCCGAGACGATCCTGCGCCGCCTGGCAGCGATCGCCGCAGGCCACGGCCTCCGGGCGCTCGTCGCACCCCTGCGGCCGACGTGGAAGGATCGCTACCCGCTCGTGCCGCTCGAGCGGTACGTGACCTGGCGGCGCGCCGACGGTTTGCCGTATGACCCGTGGCTGCGGACGCACGAGCGGCTCGGCGGACGGCTTCTGGGTACCGCGCCGCGCTCGCTGACCGTCGCCGGCGGCCGGGCCGAGTGGGAAGCCTGGACCGGGATGGTCTTCCCCGAAGACGGCGACTACGTCGTGCCCGGGGCGCTCGTCCCCGTCCACTTCACCCGCGGTCGCGGCGTGTACGTCGAGCCGAACGTCTGGGTGGAGCACCAGCTCTGAGCGAGCGGCCCGTCGGAGCGGGCGCCGCCTACTTGCGGCGGGCGCCCTTCTGGACGCGCTCCAGCCGCCGCCGCATCTGGCGGTTCGTCGCCTCGGGCGCGACCCCTTGCTGCTCCTGCATCTCGAGCAGGGCCCGGCGCTCCTGGGCGGTGAGCTGGGAGAGCGCGGCCTGCGCACGCTGGGGGTCGCGCAGCGCGCCGGAGCGCTCCATCTTGCGCATCGCGCTCGCGAGCTCGGGGTTCGTGCGCTCGATCGCGGCCTGGGAGGCCTTCTGGAGCAGGCGCCGCAGCAGCGGCACCTTGGCCATCAGCGCGAACAGCGGCCGCAGGTAGCGGCCACCGCGCACGCGGCCGAGCAGGCCGAGCACGCCGAGGAGCGCGAGCAGCCCGAGGAGGATCCAGAGCGGAATCAGCAGGACGACCAGCGAGGTGGCGAGCATCGGCCCGATGGTACTCGTCCGTTCAGGCTGGCAGGCAGACGACCTCGCCCTCGACCCGCACGAGCCCGTCCCGGGCGAGCGAGCGAACGGCGTCCGCGTCGAGGTCGGCGAGCCGCCGCCGGCCGGCCGCGACGAGGCGCAGGGTCTGGGCCCGCCGCTGGCGGAACGAGCCCTCGTAGGGGGTCTGGCGGCGGCGAGGCTCGAAGCGGCGGCCCCGTGAGGGGCAGACGGCGGCCAGCGGGCAGATCCCGCAGCGGGGGACGCGCGCCAGGCAGACCGTCTTGCCGAGATCCATCAGCGCCTGCGCCGCGGCGGGGGAGAACGCCTGCCCGGTGCGCTCGGCCACGCGGCGCACGTTGACGTCGACCGGCAACACGGGGCGCCCGAAGGCGAAGCAGGCGATCGCGTCGGCCGTGTAGCGGCCGACGCCGGGCAGCTCGGTCAGATCGTCGGGCCAGCCGGCGGCCGCGACCTGCTGCGCCGCGCGGTGCAGCGCGAGCGCCCGCCGGTTGTAGCCGAGTCCCTGCCACTCGCGGATGACGTCGCCGGCCGCTGCTGCGGCGAGCGTCTCGACGGTCGGCCAGCGCGCGAGCCAGCGCCGCCAGCGTGGCGCCACCCGTTCCGCCTGCGTCTGCTGGCACATGACCTCGCTGACGAGGATCGCGTACGGGTCGCGCGTTCGCCGCCAGGGGAGATCGCGGCCGTTGTGGCTGAACCAAGCCAGCAGGCGCTCCTCCACGCGGCCGAGCCTAGACGAGCCGCAGGAGCGCCAGCCGGGTGGGCTCGCACGCTGTTCCCTGCTCGAGCACCCGGGCGACCTTCGCAGGGCGGTCTGGACCGCGCGTAGCCGGCTTTGCCAGGTCGGGCGTCGCCTTCGCAGCGCTCTGCGACTCAGAGGTCGGGGAAGATGTCCTCGCCTGCAAGCAGCCTGCGCGCCTGCTCGAGCTCGAGGTCCTCGGGCGGGACGACGAGGTCGGAGGCGCCGAGGTGGCGTGGTCGAGCTTCTCGCCCGAGCCGCGGACGGTCTCGTGCAGCGCGCGCAGCGCGGCGTGCAGCGCCTGCTCGTCGCCTGCCTCGACGGCGCGCTCGGTCTCGGCGTCGA
>Ga0209810_1002209_pt1 | contig 24324 bp, 23 predicted proteins | sample Coa_R1_7_FD_187159 | JGI IMG/M metagenome (GOLD analysis project Ga0209810, IMG submission 187159) | Surface soil microbial communities from Centralia Pennsylvania, which are recovering from an underground coalmine fire - Coalmine... | ecosystem: Environmental > Terrestrial > Soil > Unclassified... | reverse complement strand
CGCCTCGACGTCGATGAGGATGTCCTTTTTGATTGGTCGCTGCGTGACCGCCGCGGGGGAATCCGCCATGCGCTCGCAAAAGCGTCATCGGGCGGCCTGAAGCGCGGATTTCCGCAATGACGACGTCAGCTCCTTCAATTCGGTTTCGTTCAATGTTTCCTTTTCAAGCAGCTCGCGCGCTCCCCGCTCCAGCAAGAGACGCTGTTCCTTCAACAAGGCGACGGTGCGGGCGAAGATCCGCTCGACCATTGCCCGCACTTCCTGATCAACAAGGGCTGCGGTCGCCTCCGCGTAGTCCCGCTCGCGCGCGGGTGAGGGCCCATCCTGGGCTGCGAGAAAGCTCCGTGGATCACGGTCGTAGGCAATATGGCCCAATTTTTCGGACATGCCGTAGCGCGTGACCATGCTGCGTGCGATGTCGGTGACGCGTCGCAGATCGTCCGCCGCGCCCGTCGACAAATGCCCGAAAACGATGAGCTCGGCGGCGCGGCCCCCGAGCAGGACGGCCATCTTATTCTCGAGCTCGTCCTGCGTCATGAGGAAGCGATCCTCGGTCGGACGCTGGATCGTGTAGCCGAGCGCGCCTATTCCGCGCGGAATGATGGACACCTTGCGCACCGGGTCCGCACCGGGCAGAGCCAGCGCCATCAGCGCATGACCCATCTCGTGATAGGCGACGATCTCGCGTTCCTTCGGATTGAGCAGCCGATTGCGCTTTTCCAGGCCGGCGACGATGCGTTCCACCGCATCGTTGAAATCGGACATCGAAACCGCCGATGCGCCACGCCTGGTCGCGAGCAGGGCCGCCTCGTTCACCAGGTTGGCCAGATCCGCACCGGTAAATCCCGGTGTCAGCTCGGCGACCTTTTCGGGTTCGACGTCGGGGGCGATTTTCACCTTCGCCATATGGACTCGAAGGATCTGAATACGCCCCTTCTTGTCCGGCCGGTCGACGAGTACCTGCCGATCGAAACGTCCGGCGCGCAGCAAAGCGGGATCGAGAATCTCCGGGCGGTTGGTCGCGGCCAGGATCACCAGGCCGGAACGGGAATCAAAACCGTCGAGCTCGACCAGAAGCTGATTGAGCGTCTGCTCTTTTTCGTCGTGGCCTCCGGCATAGGGGACTATGCCCCGGGCGCGGCCAAGCGCATCGAGCTCGTCGATGAAAATGATGGCCGGCGCCTTCTGGCGCGCCTGCTGGAACAGGTCGCGCACGCGTGCCGCGCCGATGCCGACGAACATTTCCACGAATTCCGAGCCGGAAATGGAGAAAAAGGGCACCTTGGCCTCGCCGGCGACAGCCTTGGCAAGAAGCGTCTTGCCGGTTCCCGGCGGTCCGACGAGCAGTACGCCCTTGGGCATACGACCGCCCAGGCGGCCATAGTCGGCAGGGTTCTTCAAAAAATCGACAACCTCGCGCAATTCGTCCTTTGCTTCGTCGATGCCGGCAACGTCGGCGAAGGTCACGCCGGTATCGGACTCGACATAGATTTTCGCCTTGCTTTTGCCAATCGACATCAAGCTCCCGGTGAGACCTTGCGCTTCGGCGAAACGTTTGCCGAGGTACCACCACAGCCCGCCGAACAGCAGGACCGGCATGATCCAGGAAAGCAGATCACGCACGAGGGTGCTCTCGACGCGCCCCGTGTAGCGGACGCCGTATTTATCCAGCTCGCGCGCAAATTCCGGATCCACCCGCGTGGTGACGAACTGCGTTCGACCATCCGACAAGGGTTCTTTGAGCGTACCCTGTACGAAGTTGTCCGAAACGCCGACCGAGGCAACCTTGCCTTCGCGGAGAAGCTTCTGAAACTCGCTGTACGGTATCGTGGCGATTTGCGTCGCCATCGAGAAAAAATACTGGATGAGCAGGATGCCGAAGATCGCGGCGATCGCGTATCCAATATTGAAACGCGTTTTCTTGGTCATTTCACAACTCGCCCGTGATAGGCCGCCGGTTGCGGCGGACCTCTTCGACCAGTATCTGCAAATTGCGGCGTAATCCGTGGATCTGGTCGAGGAGATGAAGAACAAGGGAAATACCCTCATCGTTGACGCCGAAATCCTCCTTCAATTCCCTGATCAATTGGGCTCGGGCGAGATCGACCTCCGAGAAGGCCGGATCGGGCGTGCGCTGCGGCAAAAGCCACCCGGCGGCGATCCAATGTGCGAGGGTCTGGTCATCGATCCGTGCTCGGACCACGAACTCCGCGGTGGTGATCATGCTGCGCCCTCCAGATGCCGGCGCAGGTTGCGATCCTCTCCCCCGGACCAGCGCCGGACGAATTCCTCGAGTTCGGCATCGCTTTTCTCCGGCAGAACGATCTTCACGATCGCGTATTGATCGCCCCGGGTTCCGTCGGGCCGCAGGATGCCCTTTCCTTTCAAGCGAAGACGCATGCCCGTGTTGACCCCGCGGGGGACCTGCATCCGTACCCGGCCCGTCAGGGTCGGAATGTCGATTGTCGTGCCAAGGACCGCCTCGCGCAGCGTGACGGGGATTTCCACTTCGATGTCGTCACCCTTGCGGACGAAGAAGGGATGCGGTCGTACGGCAACCGTGATGAGCGCGTCGCCCGGCGCGCCGCCGCCGATTCCCGCTCCGCCTTTGCCGCGCAGGCGCAGCACCTGCCCGTCACGCGTGCCGGCCGGTATGGCGACATCGAGGATGGTCCCGTCGGGAAGGCTTATGCGCTTGGCCGTGCCGTTCGCCGCTTCCAGGAAGTCCAGTGTCAACCGGTAATGAACGTCACCGCCCCGCACGCCGAAATTGGCGCGTCGATCCCGACCGCCGAAAAGTTCGGCCAGGACATCTTCAAAATCGGCAAACCCGGCCGTCGAACTGTATTGATGTTGCTGCGAATCGGCCGACTGGAAGTCGCGATAATAGCGGGCGCGCGGCCGCTCGGCACCCATGGCGTCGATCTCGCCCCGGTCGAAGCGGGCGCGTTTTTCCGGATCACTGAGCAGATCATAGGCGGAAGAGACGGCCTTGAACTTCTCGCCCGCCTCTCGGTCGCCCGGATTCAGATCCGGGTGCAGTTCCTTGGCGAGCTTGCGATAGGCGGCGCGGATCTCTTCCTGCGTCGCGTCGCGCCGGACGCCGAGCACATGGTAAGGATCGGAAGACACGCGCTATCCCCGTCATTTCAAGATCATTCACGCTCGGCTGTCCCGGCTTCGTGATTGCCAGACGACGCGTCGGAGACGATGATTTGTCTGCGAAACGCGGGCCGGAGGCCGGGAATCGTACCCGGCCTCCGCGCGCACCGCGTGCGCGTCGTCAGGCCGTGACCCGCGGCGTGTGGCGATGGAGGAACCAAAGCCGCGCTGCCGCAAGGACGGCAACGATCACACCGACGACGAGATGGAGCCACATCGCCGCGGTGTCAGTCCAGAACCCGACCAACCACGGCGAGAGGGCCACCCAGGCACCCGCGATCACGTTGAGCCATTCCTCCAGCTCCGCAAACGCCGCGAGCGCCGCGGCGGCCAGCACGACGATCACAATGCCGCTCAGCCACGCGTTCCAGCTCGCCGCCGGTTCGGATGAGAATCCGAAAATCCACGGAGACAGAAACAGGAATGCGCCAAGCAGCATGGTGACGACGTCGCTGATCGTTTCCTTCTTCCACTTCTTGACGATCATGGGACTTCCTCCTTGCTGAAAGCCGGTCTCCGTCATTCTGTTGGCGGATCGGATGAGGTCGTGACCGCATCGCGGTCGACCGAACCACCCGAACTCGGGTCGCCCCGAAGACGCTCGTTGCGATACCCGTCGGCGACGCGCAGGCAGGGCGCCGAAGCCCCGCCCGCTCATCGGCCGTTTATGGCGATACGTTTCACCTTGGACTGCGCCTGCGGCACCTTCGGCATCGTCACGGTGAGCACCCCGTTCTTGAACGAGGCCGAGACCTTGTCCTCATCCACGTCCTCGACCGGGATGCGCCGTTCGAAGCGACCGTAATAGCGCTCGCTGAACAGGCGGTCCTTGTCCTCCGTTTCGGTGCGCTTCTCGCCTTTAATGGTCAGCGTGCCGTTGGCGAGCTCGACCTGAACGTCCTTTTCGTCGAGGCCGGGCAATTCCGCAGTCACCTTGATATCCTTGTCGGTTTCACTCACCTCGATGTTCGGCCATCCGATGGCACGATCGAAGAACCGGTCGGTGCCGAACGGTGCAAGATCGAAACCGCGGAAGAAGTCGTCGAACAGACGATTCATCTCCCGATGCAAGGCGAGGAATGGATTGAGGTCGTCGCCACGGCGCACGGCGACGTCGCGCCCGCGACTCCAGGGAATGAGATCTCGGATAGCCATAGCGGTCCTCCTTTCTTGTTCGTCACGCGAACGGCCGCGGTCGCGGCGCGGACCGCGCCGCGGCACGGATTGCGGCAGCCTCCGAGCGAGGCACGCTCAGGCCGCCTTCTTGTGCTCGATCTGCTGGGCTTCGTTGCCGGCGTTGATCGCTATCTTGCGCGGCTTCATTGCCTCCGGCACCTCGCGCACGAGTTCGATCTTGAGCAATCCGCCCTCGAACGAGGCGCTCTTGACCTGCACGTAGTCGGCCAGGTTGAACACCCGCCGGAACGGACGTTGCGAGATGCCTTGATAGAGGTAGTTGTGCTCGCCCTTCTCGGCCTTGCGGCCTTCGACGGTCAGTACATTCTGCTCCGCCGTGATGGTGATTTCGTCGGGCGAGAAGCCGGCGAGCGCCAGCGAGATTTGATAATGGTCCTCACCGGTCCGCTCGATGTTGTAGGGCGGATAGTTGTCCTCCCCTGTCAATCGCAGCGAATCGTCGATGAGGTCGAGAAGGCGATCGAACCCGACCGTCGACCGCCAAAGCAGATCCAGGGTCCTCATAGCCACATCCTCCTTTCGAGCAACATGGATACGAGAGCGTCGGACACCGTGTCCGGCGCCCGTCCCGCCGGGCCCTTGCAAGGCACCCGGCACCGCGCAATCCCGCACGGCAAAAAATCAGATAGAACGCGAGCGGCGGATTTCAAGGGCTCGCCAAGTTCAGGTTTCCCTCCTGTTATCAATTGCTTAGCAGCAAGCTCCGGAAGTGCTTAGCACTCACCTCTTGACAGTGCTAACGGGCGAACCAAATCGACATCCGAATACGGCAGGGAGGCGCTCCGGTCGCGCCGGCTCCGTTCTCGCTCGCGCGGACGGGCGATTAGGAATGGGGGTGCAACCATGATCACCGCTTTTGCTGATCCGTTGGAAACGCTTTTCAACCTGCAACGGGAACTCGAGGCACGCATCGCGAGCGGCTGGCTTCGCGACCTGACCGCGAGCGAGGGGCCTTTCCCGCCCATCAACGTTTTTCAGCAGGGCGACGATGTCCTCGTCGTGATCGAGCTGCCAGGCATCGACAAGAGCGAACTGCAACTTCAGGCCAAGGAAAACACCATTCGCATTTTCGGCCGGAAGACGGTGGCCTATCCGGAGCGAGTAAGCATGCATCGGCGCGAGCGTGTGTTCGGCGAATTCGACCGCACGCTGTCACTCCCGATCGCGATCGATCCCGACGGCATAAAGGCGGAATATCGCGACGGCATTCTCGCGATCTTCCTGCCGCGCGCCGAGCACGACAAGCCGCGGACCATTCGCATCAACTGAAACGTCGGACGGGAGCCTCGACCAGGGAGAATCGCCATGGCTGCGAAACAATTGCAGGTGCAAAAGAAACGCGAGCTCCAGAAGAAGGAGGAAGCCACAATACCGGCGCGCGTCTTTCTGCCCAATGCGGATATTTATGAGACAGCCGACGCCTTGACCGTGATTCTCGAAATGCCGGGAGTTGAGAAAAACAATGTCGACGTGCGCGTCGAGGACGACGTGCTCACCGTGCAAGGCCGCCTTGACCTTTCGAAATACCAGGGGCTGGAGCCCCTCTACACGGAATACAATGTCGGCCATTATTCGCGAAGCTTCCAGCTATCGAGCAGGATCGATCAAAACAAGATCTCTGCGACGATGAACGACGGCGTCCTGTCGCTCACTCTTCCGAAGGTCGAAGAGGCCAAGGCCCGCACGATCGAAATCAGGTGAGGGCGGCCCTGCATGCATGGCCTGCCGCAAAACGGGACGGCAATGGACCCATGGCGACGCCCTTCGGCGCCATCTGACGGACGCGCGGGGGGTAGATGGGGGCGACCGGTATTCGCCAATCGGCGTCAACGTGCCACCGCTATCGGTCGAGCGAGGCGTCCTCCACCATCCATCGCACGAGGTCGTCGAATGAGATGCCGGCATGGGCCGCCATTTCAGGCACGAGGGAGGTCGCGGTCATGCCGGGCTGCGTGTTGACCTCGAGACAATAGAGCCCGCTTACACCCGGCCGGCGGTCGTCATAACGGAAATCCGCGCGCGTAACGCCGCGACACCCCAGCGCACGATGCGCGGCAAGCGCGAGACGCCGGCATTCCTCATAGGCCTCCTGCGGGATGGGCGCCGGCAGGAGATGTTTCGAGCCGCCCGGCGCATATTTGGCCTCGTAGTCGTAGAATGCCGTCGCGGGGACGATCTCGATCACGCCCAATGCCTTGTCGCCCATCACCGCGCAGGTGAGCTCCTTGCCGGGAATGAACGGCTCGACCAGCACCTGCTCGCCATAGGGCCAGTCGGTGCGCGTGAGTTCCTGAGGGGGATGAATCATGTCCTCGCGCACGATGAAGACGCCGACGCTCGAACCTTCCGCCAGCGGCTTGATCACATAGGGCGGAGGCAGAAGATGACGCGCGGCCGCATCGCGCCGGTGCGCCACCATGCCCTCCGGCACCGGCACGCCGGATGCGCCAAGCAGCGCCTTGGCGACGTCCTTCTGCATGGCTGCGGCGGAGGCCAGTACGCCCGAATGGCTGTAAGGAATGCCGAGAATCTCGAGCAGGCCCTGCAATGTGCCGTCCTCTCCCGGCCGGCCATGCAGCACGTTGAGCGCAACGTCGGGCTTGAGCGCTGAGAGCCTCGTCGCAATGTCGCGGCCGACGTCGATGCGAGTGACGCGGAACCCCTGTCGTTCAAGAGAATCGGCACAGGCCTTGCCCGAGCGCAAGCTGACCTCGCGCTCCGCCGACCATCCGCCCATCAGCACCGCGACATGTTTCATGCGGCGCCCCTCCTCCTCTTGTGCCCCGGCAATGCCGGCATTTGCGCGTTCGTACTGGCCTGCTCAGGACGGATGTTGACGCCGCGCTCCGCGACGCCTGGCGACCTCACGAGGGGCATAGCCCGATTCGCTTAATTTCCCATTCAAGCTCGACCCCGCAGGCTTCCTTCACCCGCCGGCGCACGGTCTCGCCCAGCATCTCGATGTCAGTGGCCGTGGCGTTCCCGAGGTTGACGATGAAATTGCAATGCATGGGCGACACCTGCGCACCGCCCACCATCAGACCGCGGCAGCCGGCCGCGTCGATGAGCTGCCAAGCCTTCCTCCCCGGTGGATTCTTGAATGTGGAACCACCGGTGCGGTTGCGCGGCTGGGTCGCCTCGCGCTGCTTCTTGATGTCCTCCATGTCTGCCGCGATCTGCCCGATGTCGCCGGCGCGGCCCTGAAAGACGGCGGCAGTGAAGATCACATCCGCCGGCACGCCGCAGTCGCGATAGACGAAGCCCATCGCCCCGTTGCTGAACGCGCGAACACGCCCCGCTCGGTCCAGACCACGGGCCTCGACGAGCACGTCTTTGATCTCGCCGCCATAGGCACCGCCGTTCATACGCAGCGCGCCGCCGACCGAACCCGGTATGCCCGAGAGAAAGGCAAGCCCCGCGATGCCGGCGTCGCGCGCCGCGCGTGCCACGTGTACATCGAGCGCGGCCGCGCCGGCACGCACGCGATGATCCGACAAGGTCGCTACCTTGTTAAAACCTCGGCCGAGACGGACCACCACGCCTGGCACGCCGCCGTCACGCACGATGAGATTGGAGCCGGCGCCGATAACCGTGACCGCTATCTCGGCCGGCAGACGGGTGAGGAAATAGGCAAGATCGTCCTCGTCCTCCGGTACGAAGAAAGCCTGCGCCACCCCGCCGACGCGAAACCAAGTGAAGGCGCCGAGTGGCTGGTTGGCGGCGAGCCTTCCGCGCAAACCGGGCATGCGCGCCTTGAGATCGGTGGTGATGTCCGGGAAAACGCTCATGGGAAGCGGTCACGCCGGCGCTGCGAAGCGCGGCCCGAGAGGGACGACCCAATCCCGACGATGCGGTCGATCATCGAATGCGGGAGAGCATAGGGTAACGGCGCGATCATGGCCCGACAATTTGCTCCGCGAATGCGCCGATAGTCGAGCCGGCGGGGCAAATGGGAATCAATCCGCGCTGTAGCACCACGAAAAAACCTCTCCCGCAACCAGGCGTCGCGCCGATCGCGCCATTCCGCGGCTTGAATGAGTTTGGACGCCGTCCATAGATCGATGGCCGGCCGCCAGGTCACGTAACGCGGACCCCGCTTCGGTACAATGCCGGCTACGCGGCGATCTTTCCGGTCGGACCGTTGCCGACCGCATCGAGCCGCGCCGCGGCCAGCGCGCTGTGCTTCCGGCAAGCTGGAGGCGGCGCGTCCTGTGTGACGCTTCTCGCAAACACGCGAGCCTCTCGATCCGTCCTTCGGACTGCAGGCTCATGACCTCGCCCGGCCATGCCCCCGGCCGCGGCCGTTCCGCGTCTTGCCGGGCAACATAACCGCTGCCTCTTGCGAACACAATGCACAGCGGGCTCGCGGAGCCGAGTAATGAAACCGCGTATTCAGCACGCTTTCAGCTCGTCCGCCAGCGCGTGGGCCCATTGCGTGATCGAACCCGCTCCAAGGCAGACCACGTAATCGCCGGGCGAGACGAGAGTTCTGACGATTCCGGCAAGCTCCTGCGGACCGGCAAGCGCAATCGCCTGCTTGTGCCCGTGCGCCAGCAGGCCGGCGACCAGCGAATCACGGTCGACACCGGCGATCGGTGCCTCACCGGCAGGATAGACCGGTGCCACGATCACCGCATCGGCGTCGTTGAAACACGTACAGAACTGCTCAAACAGATCACGCAGCCGCGTATAGCGGTGCGGCTGCATCACCGCGATCACCCTGCCTTGCGCAACCTCGCGCGCCGCGCGCAGCACGGCGGCGATCTCGACCGGATGGTGGGCATAGTCGTCGATGATGGCCACGCCGTTCCACGTGCCGACGCGCGTGAACCGTCGCTTGACCCCACCGAATGCGGCAAGCGCCTGGCGGATCATCTCATCGTCGACGCCGAGCGCATGCGCGACCGCAACCGCGGCCGTCGCATTGAGCGCGTTGTGGCGCCCGGGCATCGGCAGGGTGAGCCTGTCGATGACGTGCGTGGTGGTGCCGGCCCGGTCGCGGAACAGCACGGTAAAACGCGAGCAGCCGTTGGCGTGCACGAGTCCGGCAAGGCGGACGTCCGCCTGCACGTTCTCGCCATAGGTGACGACGCGTCGATCGGTCAGCCTGCCGACCAGCGTCTGCACCACGGGATGGTCGGTACACATCACCGCGAAGCCATAGAAAGGAACGTTCTCAACAAAGGCGCGGAACGCCTCCTGCACCGCATCGAAGGTGTGGAAATGGTCGAGATGCTCCGGGTCAATATTGGTAACGACGGCGATATCGGCCGGCAGCTTGAGGAAAGTGCCGTCGGACTCGTCGGCCTCGACGACCATCCAATCGCCCGAACCAATCCGCGCATTGGTGCCGTACGCATTGATGATACCGCCATTGATCACGGTCGGATCGAGACCACCGGCATCGAGCAGCGCCGCGATGAGCGAGGTGGTCGTGGTCTTGCCGTGCGTGCCCGCCACCGCGACACAGCTTTTCAGCCGCATCAGCTCCGCCAGCATCTCGGCGCGGCGGACGACCGGCAGGCGCTTCAGGCGGGCCGCGACAAGTTCGGGATTGTCGGGTCTGATGGCGGAGGAGATGACGACAACGTCCGCGCCGTCGATGTTCTCGGCTCTGTGACCGACGGTGATCTTGACCCCTTTGTCACGCAGCCTCTTGACATTGGCGTTATCCGCAATGTCCGAGCCGGTCACGACATAGCCGAGATTGGCCAGCACCTCGGCGATGCCGCTCATGCCGATGCCGCCGATGCCGATGAAGTGCACCGGCCCGATGTCCCTCGGCAGTTTCATGGTATCCCGCCCCTTGCTCGTGTTGCGTATGCCGCGCTGCGCCTGCACGCCGCTCTGCATGCGGTACGCGAGTCAGTTCGTTCCGTCACGCCCGGCGATTTCCATCACCACATCCGCCAACCGTTCCGCCGCGTCAAGCATGCCGACCGATCGGGCCGCCGCGGCCATGCGCGCGAGCGTCTCCGCGGCTCCGCCGAGGCGCACGATCTCCGCCGCCAGACGCTCCGGGGTGAAGTCCTTTTGCAGGATGCGGATCGCGCCGCCCGCTTCCTCCAACACCGCGGCATTGGCGGCCTGGTCCTGATCGAGCGCGTGCGGCAGCGGCACCAGGATCGCGGGGCGACCCACGGCGGCAAGTTCCGCCACGGTCGAGGCTCCCGAGCGCGCGACGACGAGATGGCTCGCGGCGATCCGGGCTGGCAGGTCGGCGAAGAACGGTGCGCACTCGGCGTCGACGCCGAGGCGGGCATAAGCGGCCCGCACCATCTCGAGGTCTTCAGGCCGTGCCTGTTGCGTGACGGTCATGCGCCTGCGCAGGTCGGCTTCGATTCCTGCGATCGCTGCCGGCACGACCTCCGCCATTACGCGCGCGCCCTGGCTGCCGCCGAACACGAGCAGATGGAATTTTCCAGCGGGCGGCGCGTACGGCACCGACGCGGCAACGATCACCTGTGGGCGCAGCGGGTTACCCGTAAACACGAGCTTGGCTTGGAGTGACTCGCCGACATTCTGGAGGGACGGGAATCCGGTCGCGATCCTGCCCACGCGCGGCGCCAGCATCCGGTTCGCCCGGCCCATCACGCTGTTCTGCTCATGGATCAAGGTCGGGATCCCGCGCAGGGTCGCGGCGATGAGCGGCGGCACCGTGGGATAGCCGCCGAAACCGATCACCGCCGCGGGGGACAGGCGGCCCAGCAAGACCCATGCCTTGAAAAGGCCGAGCGCAAGCAACGCGGCGGTGCGGGCCAGCGCGACCGGGTCGCGACCGGTGAGCGTGGCACTCGGAACGAGATGCACGGCGCGGGCAGGAAAGTCGAAATGCATGGTGCGTCGGTCGGTGGCGAGTTCGATCGCGACGCCGCGCTTGGTGAGCGCGATCGCCAGGGCCTCGGCAGGAAACAGATGGCCGCCCGTGCCGCCGGCACAGAGCAGGATCATGTTTTCGCGACCCGCGGGCATGCGTTCTCTGCCGTCTGGCCGGGCTCGTGTCATGCATCCACGTCTGTGGTCGGCTCCCGTCCGGCAAGGCGACGTGGCTTGCGAGAGGCCGGCGATGACACCGTGGTTACGCCGCGCTCTCACTCGGCGTCAATTCGGTCACGGCAATGGCCGCGCGCGGCTCGTCGCGGGTAAGCGCCAGCAGCATGCCCATGGCAAACGCGAGGGAGATCATCGACGAGCCGCCATAGGAAATGAACGGCAGCGTCATGCCTTTGGCGGGCATCAATCGAAGATTGACCGCGATGTTGATCGCCGACTGGGCGCCAAACAGGATGGCGAGCCCGGCGGCGGCAAAACGTGCGAACAGATCCTCGCTGCGCATCGCGCGCAGCAGGGAGCGGATGACAATGAAGGCATAGAGACCCACCAGGACAAGGCAGAGTGCAGCGCCGAACTCCTCGCCCGCTACCGCGAACACGAAGTCGGTATGGCTTTCGGGCAGGATTCGCTTGACCGTGCCCTCCCCCGGTCCACGGCCGAACCACCCGCCCCGCATGAAGCTTTCCGTGGCGATATCGATATTGAAGGTATCGCCCTGTCCGGGATTGAGGAAGTGGCGAATGCGCAGTGCGACGTGCGGCACGGTGTAATAGGCGACGGCAAGTCCCGCGGCGGACAGTCCGGCGATGCCGGCCACCCAGATCAGGCGCATGCCGGCCATGAAGAACAGCGCGCTCCAGATGAGCGCAATCAGCATGGTCTGCCCGAAATCGGGTTCCCATACAAGGAGCGACACGACGGCGGCAAGCAGCGCCAGCGCGCACGCATTGGCCGGCATATCCGGCCGTCGCGCGCTTTCCGCAAACAGCCAGGCGGTGACGACCACGAAGGCAGGCTTGAGGAATTCTGACGGCTGGATGTTCATGCCTGCGACAATCAACCAACGCCGTGCGCCCTTGATTTCGGGCCCGAGCAGCGGCGTCAGCGCACAGAGAAGGAAACTCGCCGCGAAGACGATGATCGCCAGACGGCGAACCTGCCGCGGAGTGAGGAACGAAACGGCCAGCATCACGCCGATCGAGATGAGGAGATAGACGATATGGCGATTGACGAAGAAGAAGGGATCGAGCCCGAGCCGGCCGGCGACCGGCGGGCTTGCGGCAAGCGAGAGCACCACGCCCGCGAGCATCAACGCGCCGACCGCCGCCAGCGTGAGCTTGTCGACCGTCCACCACCATTCGCCGAAAGGCGTGCGTTGCGCGCGCGAGACCATGATACCCCTCCCGCATCCAGGCTGACCTCGGAGGGTTTACGAAACATTAATTGCAAGGCGTGCGGCGTTTATTTCTAACGGCTTCATCCCAAAACGCCGAGGCGAGCGACGCCGGGTATCGCCATGACCGCATCCACGAATGCCTGGCCGCGCGCCTCGAAATTCGGATATTGGTCGAATGAGGCACAGGCGGGCGAGAGCAGCACCACCGGTTCCGCGGAAGTCGACGCCTCGGCGTCGCGCGCGGCGGCGGCTACGGCCTGCCCAAGCGTACCCGCAATTTCGCAGGCCGCCTTGCCGTCCAGCGTACGCGCGAATTCCGGCGCCGCCTCGCCGATCAGATATGCCTTGCGGACGCGTGGGAAATATCCCGCGAGACTCGCAATGCCCCCGGTCTTGGGCCGACCGCCGGCAATCCAGAAAATATCCTGGAAGCTCGACAATGCGCGCGCGGCGCTGTCCGCATTGGTCGCCTTGGAGTCGTTGACGAACAGCACGCGACCCTTGCGCGCGATTGGCTGCATGCGGTGGGCAAGTCCGGGGAAGGTGGCAAGCCCCTTGCGGATCTCGTCGATATGGAGATCAAGCGCGAGACACGCGGCGATCGCGCAGCCTGCATTCTGCGCATTGTGCAATCCGCGCAGGCTCGCGATTCCGGCAAGGTCGGCGAGCAATTCCGATTTGCCCTCGCGCGCACGCATGATCCGCGAGCCGTCGGCGTAAAGGCCCTCGTCCAGCGGTCCGCGCACCGACACGCATTCCACGTGCCGACCGACATCCGCGATGCGCCGGGCGGCCGCACGCGTCCACTCGTCGTCGATCCCGATCACCGCGGTCCCGTCGGGCTCGATGCCGGCCGGAAGCCTCTCCTTGATTGCGGCATAATTTTCGATGGTGCCGTGACGGTCGAGGTGATCCTCCGTGACATTGAGGAGAACGCCGACACTCGGACGCAGCGAGGGCGAAAGATCGATCTGATAGGATGAAACCTCGAGCACATAGGTGCGTCGGGGGGCAAAAGGCGCAAGCGCAAGCACCGGCACGCCGATATTGCCGCCGAGCTGCGCATCCCGGCCGGCGCTGTTCAAGAGATGTGCGATCAGCGCGGTGGTGGTGGACTTGCCATTCGTACCGGTCACGGCGACAAGCGGGCATTGCCCCGCGGCCCTGGCGCGCTCCCGGCAGAACAGCTCGATATCGCCGATGATCTCGACACCGAATTGGCGCGCAAGCGCAACGCTCCAGTGCGGCTGGGGGTGTGTGAGCGGCACGCCAGGGGCAAGCACCAGGGCTGCAAGCCCCGACCAATCGCCCGCCCGCAGGTCCTGCGCCGCAAACCCCGCCGCCCTCGCCCGGGACATACTTTGTTCGTCGTCGTCGCACACGACGACCTCCGCCCCGCCTTCGGTCAGCGCCTGTGCCGCGAGCAGGCCCGACTTGCCGAGGCCGAATACGGCCACCTTTTTGGCGGCGAAGGTCGTGACGGGAATCATCCAACCCTGCCCGTCGCATGCCGGGAAGGCCGATGCGGGCGGGAAGCAATGCCGCCGCGCTGCGATGAACGAGTTTCCGGTCCGGCGATGCCCCGCAAACGATCAAGAAGACTCATCGCAATTTCAGCGTCGCAAGCCCCGCCAGCGCCAATACCACGGCCACGATCCAGAAGCGGATCACGATCTGCGGCTCGGTCCATCCGAGCTGTTCGTAATGGTGGTGGATCGGCGCCATCTTGAACACGCGCTTCCCCGTGAGCTTGAAGGAGGCCACTTGAACGATCACCGACACCGCTTCGAGCACGAACAGCCCCCCGACAATCGCCAATACGATCTCGTGCTTGATGGCGACAGCAACGGTACCAAGCAGGCCGCCGAGCGAGAGCGACCCCGTGTCGCCCATGAAGATCGAGGCGGGAGGCGCATTGAACCAGAGAAAACCCAATCCCGCGCCCACCACCGCGCCGCACAGCACCGCGAGTTCGCCCGTGCCGGCGACATAATGAATCTGCAGATAGTCGGCAAATACCATATTTCCGGCGAGATACGCGATCAGTCCGAAGGTCGCCGCCGCGATCATCACCGGCACGATGGCAAGCCCGTCGAGCCCGTCGGTGAGATTGACGGCATTGCCGGCGCCGACGATGACAAATGCGCCGAACAGGAGAAATCCCCAACCAAGGTTCACCGTCAGCTCCTTGAAGAAGGGGAAAACCAGCGACGTCGCGATGGGGGGCTTGCCGAGCTGCGCCAGCAAAGCGCAAGCGACGATCGCGATCAATATTTCGGCAAGCAGGCGCGTGCGCCCGGCGGAACCGGCGTGGCTCTGCTTGGTGACCTTCAAATAGTCGTCGTAGAAACCGATGATGCCGAATGACAATGTGACGCCGAGCACGACCCACACATAGGGGTTGGCCGGATTCGCCCACAGCATCGTCGACACGAACAGCCCCGACAGAATCATCAACCCGCCCATCGTCGGCGTGCCCTTCTTGGTGATCAGGTGCGATGGCGGTCCGTCGGTACGGATCGGTTGGCCTTTGCCCTGCTTCAACCGCAGAAGATCGATGATCGGGCCGCCAAAAAGGAACACGAAGACGAGCGCGGTGACCACCGCTCCGCCGGTGCGAAACGTGATGTAACGAAAGACGTTCAGGAAAGAGACCTTGTCGGAAAGTTCGGCCAGCCAATAAAACATCGAACGACTCTGGATCTTGCCCCGTTGGTCGGAGCGACGGTCTTGCAATAGGGGTGCCTGACCTGTGCGATCACGGCTCCTGCGTGCTGGTCCGCTCGCGTTCCGTCATTGGGAATTGCCGTCCCAGCGCCTTGACGATCACGCCCATTCTAGAACCGAGGGACCCCTTCACCATAATCGCATCGCCGCCGCGAACGGCACCGAGCACGGCGGCTTCGAGCTCCGCCGCGCTGCCGGCATAGCCGCCCCGCAAGCCGGAGGGAAGGGCCTCCCACAGGACCCGCATGAGCGGCCCTGCGCAGAATACGAGGTCGACCCCTGCGGCGGCGAGCGGGGAAGCGAGCGCCCGGTGGAGATTTTCGCCTTCGGGGCCGAGTTCCAGCATGTCGCCGAGCACGGCGATGCGGCGGCCGCGCGGCCCGATCGGCGCCTGGCCGAGCAAGGCGATGGCGGCGGCCATGGACGCCGGATTGGCATTGTAGCTTTCGTCGATCAGCAGCGCAGTGCCGCCGGGAACCTTGAGCAGGGTACGGGAGCCACGGCCGGCTGCTGGCTTGAGCCCTGCGAGCGCGAGCGCCGAGAGGGCGAGATCCGCGCCGGCGAGCGAACTGGCGGCCAGCACGGCTAGCGAATTGAGCACGAGATGCTTGCCCGGCGCGCCAAGCTTGTAGGTGACGCGTTCGCCCAGAATGTCGGCTTCCACCGTGGAGCTGTCGGCTTGCAGCGCGCAACGCATGAGCCGGGCATCCGCGCGACCGTGTTCGCCGAACGACACGATACGCGCGACGCCCGCCGCTTTGGCCGCTGCTGCGAGGCGCTCATACTGGACATTGTCGCGATTGATGACGGCGGCGCCTGCGGGCTCCACGCCGAGGAAAATCTCGGCCTTGGCGTCGGCAATCTTCTCGAGCGATCCGAAATATTCGAGATGGACCGGTGCGATCGCGGTGATCACGGCGATATGCGGCCGCACCAGCCGGGTGAGCGGCGTGATTTCACCGGCATGATTCATACCGATCTCAAAAACCGCATATTTCACCTCCGCCGGGCAGCGGGCCAGCGACAAGGGCACGCCCCAGTGATTGTTGTAGGAGGCGGTCGAAGCGTGCGTTGCACCGTTCGCCGAAAGGGCAAGGCGCAATGCATCCTTCGTGCCGGTCTTCCCGACCGAGCCCGTGACAGCGATCACTTTCGCCTGGGTGCGAACCCGGGCAGCGCCCGCGAGCGCGCGCAGCGCATCCAGCACGTCGTCGACGATGAGAAGCGGCGCGTCCGCAAAACGCCCCGCCTTCCGCCGCGCGACCACGGCGAGTCCGGCCCCGGCCTTCAGCGCGTCGGGCACAAAATCATGACCGTCGCGGTTCTCGCCCGTGATGGCAAAGAACGCGTTGCCTCTTTCGAGCGTGCGGCTGTCGATGGAAATACCCGTGACCTCGCTCGGCAGCTGACCGGCCTGTTCAGCGCGCATGGCAGCGGCCATGGCGGAGAGGGTCCACAGCGGCATCATCCGAAGCGCCGTCCATGTTGACCAGTGCGTGGGATGTCAAGGACGCAGGCATGGAAGCCACAATCCGGGCGGGTTGTCCCGCCCCGGAATTCCATGCGCCCCGCTCTCGAGCGTCGCGAAGGGACAAAACACGTTGCCGTCATGCCGCCGCCCCTTTGAGCGCCGCGGCGACCGCCTCGTGGTCGGAGAACGGGAGTACCTGGTCCCCGACGATCTGCCCCGTTTCGTGCCCCTTGCCGGCAATCAAAAGAACATCACCCGGCGCGAGCATGCCGATCGCGGCACGGATCGCTTCGCCGCGATCGGCAATTTCGATGGCGCCCGGGGCTTCCGCCAGGATGGCGGCACGGATCGCCGCGGCGTTCTCGCTGCGCGGGTTGTCGTCGGTGATGATGACGCGGTCGGCGTTTTCGCGCGCAATACGGCCCATGATCGGCCGCTTGCCGGGGTCGCGGTCGCCGCCGGCGCCGAATAGCACGATGAGTCGGCCCTTCGCGAAGGGGCGCAATGCCGCAAGCGCCTTTTTCAGCGCGTCGGGCTTGTGCGCATAGTCGATGAAAATCGGTGCGCCGTTGCATTCGCCGACCCGCTCAAGCCTCCCCTTGGCTCCCCGCAACGCCTCAAGCGCGCCGAAAACGCGCGCTGGCGAACCGCCGGTTGCGATGACCAGCCCGGCGGCGAGCAGCGCATTCTGCGCCTGAAATGCGCCGACCAGCGGCAGCCTCACCCGATAGTCTTTTCCGTCGTGTACCAGCACGACCCGCTGCCCGAAACCGTCGACGGCTACATCCTTGAGCCTGATGTCCTGACCCCCGACCCCGACGGTCATCACGCGAAGCCCGCGACGCTGCGCCGTCTCGACCACCCGAGCAGCATGCGCGTCGTCAATGCCTACGACGGCGCTACCCTCGGCTACGATCAGCGTCTCGAACAAACGGAGTTTGGCTGCAAGATAGGCATCGAGGCTGGGATGATAATCGAGATGATCGCGCGAGAGATTGGTGAATCCGCCCGCCGCGACGCGCACGCCGTCGAGCCTTTTCTGGTCGAGACCGTGCGAGGAGGCTTCCAGCGCGAGATGCGTGACGCCCTCGCCGGCGAGACGATCGAGAATCTGATGCAAGACGATCGGATCGGGCGTGGTCAGACTGCCATAGGTCTCTCCGCCCGGATGGACCAGACCGATCGTTCCGAGACTGGCCGCCCGGTGTCCGAGGCTCATCCAGATCTGGCGTACGAAAGCGACGACCGACGTCTTGCCGCTCGTGCCGGTCACGGCCACGACGATCTTCGGCTGGCGGGGAAAGAAAGCGGCGGCGCAGAGCGCAAGGGTCCGTCGCGCGTCCTTGACCTCGATGAGAGGGATGCTCGCGGGCAATCCCTCCGGCCTTCGCTCGGCCGCGATCGCCGCCGCGCCGGCCGCGACCGCGGCGCCGATGAACCGCGTTCCGTCGGTCTTTGTCCCGGGTATGGCCACGAACAGATCGCCGGGCCTGACGTTGCGGCTGTCGGCAGCGAGACCGGCAAGCTCGAGGGATGCGAAACGCGGCTCGAAACGAGCGTCGGTCAGCGCAAGATCCGCGAGTTTCATCGCAATCCCTTCCACCTAACCGCAACGCCCGGTTTGCAACGCCGAGAAAGCTCATGGCGCCGCCTCGACCTTCCACCCTGTCGCCGTCGGAACGGCCGGGAATGGCGCGGGCGCGCGCGGGATGCACTAGCGAGTTTCGGTCGCCTTGGCCAGGATCAAATGTTCCGCATCCGGCAACCGGAAACGGGGCATGATCCCAAGCAGCGGCGCCACCCGCGCGATGACCTTGGCCGCTGTCGGACCGGCGTTCCAGGCGGCGGTCGCAAAGCCGTGGGTTTCCGGCGTGGGCTGTGGCTCGTCGAGCATGATGAGCAGCAAGTATTCCGGCTTGTCCGCAGGCAATATCGCCATGAAGTCGGTCATGAGCCGGTTCTTCGCATACCGTCCGTTGATCACCTTTTCCGCGGTGCCGGTCTTGCCGCCGACATAATAGCCGGGGATGTCGACGTGCCGCGCCGTCCCCTTCTCCGCATTGAGCCGCATCAGATAGCGGATCTTCTGACTCGTCTCGGGTTTGAGCACGCGCGTGGCAGCTTCCATCGCCTGCTCGCGGGTGCGCTTGAGAAAGGTCGGCGTGATGAGGAGCCCGCCATTGACCGTGGCCGCCACGCCCATGGCGGCCTGCAGGGGCGTAACCGAAAGGCCGTGACCGAAAGCGATGGTTATGGTGTTGAGCTCGCCCCAATGCTTCTTGGGATAAAGCGGTTCGCCCATCCCGGGAAGTTCAGTATGCAGCTTGTCGAGCTGCCCCATCTTCTTGAGGAACGCCTTGTGGTACTCGACCCCGAGCGAGAGCGCCATGCGGGCCGTGCCAATATTGGATGAATAGGTGAAAATCTCGGGAACGCTGAGAATGCGGCGTTGCGCGTGGTAGTCGTGAATCGTGAACTTGCCATAACGCAGCGGCATGCGCGCATCGAAGGTGGAATTCAGGGTGACGCGGCCGCTGTCCAGCGCCATGGCGAGTGTGAGCGCCTTGAATGTGGAGCCCATCTCATACACGCCAGTGGTAATCCGGTTGATGCGATCAGGATCGGCTGCCTCGCGCGGATTGTTGGGATCGTAGTCGGGCTCCGATACCAGCGCGATCACCTCGCCGGTGTTGACATCGAGAATGACGCCCGCGGCGGCCTTTGCGTGATATTTCTCACGCGCCTTGGCAAGCTCGTCGCGCAGCGCAAACTGCACGCGCAGATCGAGCGAAAGGTTGACCGGTCGCTGCAGCCGGTCGGTGGCGAGCCCCGCCATGTGCAGCGCTGCGAGACCCTGATTGTCGAGCCATTGTTCGATCCCGGCGATCCCCTTGTTGTCGATGTCGACGAGCCCGATCACCTGCGAGACGGTGGCTCCATTGGGATAGACGCGTTTGTTCTCGTTAAGAAACCCGACGCCGGGAAGGCCGAGGCGGCGAATTTCCTCTTCCTGGCGGGGCGTGATCTCGCGCTTGAGCCACACGAAGCCGCGCCTCGACGCGAGACGATCGCGCAGCTCTCTGGGATCGAGATCGGGCAGGGTCGCGGTGAGCAGCTCCTCGGCTTCGTCGACGTCGATGATTCGCCGCGGCTCCGCATAGAGCGAGGGCGCCTTGACGTCGGTGGCAATGATCGCGCCGTTGCGATCGAGAATATCGGGGCGCGCGGTCGCCACCGCATCCTGCGAGACCGAGTGCCGACCGCCGCGATCATACTCGGCGGAGGTGAACTGCACCAGACGCACCGCAATCACGCAATAGATGCCGGTGAAGGCGAGCAGCACGAGCCCGAGTCGTGCCTTGGCCTTCGCGTTACGATCGACGCCGCGGCCGTACAACACGGCGTGCACCACCCGCTGCCAGCGAGTTTGACGAGCGACCGCGCGGACCGACATCACCATCACCGCTCCTGCCGCGTCGATGAGGGGGGAATGCCGCCGGTCACCTCGGGGTCGGCCAGCATGGCGCCGATCGGATCGTTTGCCGTCGGCGGGGTGATCGGTGACGGTCGCTCGGGCAAATCGGAGAAGTCGCCGAATTGCGTCGGCTTGACGGGTTCCAAATGCAGATGCCGTTCCGCGAGGCTTTGGATGCGCGAGGGGGTGGCGAGGCGCGCCCACTCCGCGCGCAATGAGGCGATCGCGTCGCGTTGCTCGCGGATGGCGTCGCGCAGCTTGGCGACCTGCTCGGCCTGCAGCGTCGAGTCGAACTTGATCTTGTAGACCGCCGCGGCGGCAGCAATCAGCGCGCCTATGACCAGAAAATTGAGGACACGCATCGGTCAGCGCTCCCTCGCAATGTCTTCGAGCGCGGGCAAGCGCGGCATGACCGGCGGTTCGTCGCGAGCCGGTGCTCCCAGGCGCTCGGCCGCGCGCAGCTTGGCGGAACGCGCGCGCGGATTGCGCGTGATCTCCTCAGCGTCTGGCCGCAGCGGGCGGCGCGTGAGGAGACGGAAGCTCGGCTCTAGCCCGCGCAGCTCCGGCGCGTGACGCGAGACGCCTGCCGGCGCGCTGCGGCCGACAAGAAACGTCTTGACCAGGCGGTCTTCCAGCGAATGGAACGACACCACGACGAGGCGCCCGCCGGGCCTCAGCACGCGTTCGGCGGCGAGCAGCGCACCGGAGAGCTCGCGCAGCTCGTCGTTGACCATCATGCGCAACGCCTGGAACGTGCGGGTGGCCGGATGTATGGCACCCGCTCGGGAGGGCACCGCCGACGCGACGACCTCGGCAAGTGCGCGCGTGGTGGCGATCGGCGCCTTTTGCCGCGCCTTGACGATGGCGCGGGCAACGGCACGGGCATGTTTCTCTTCGCCGAGCGTCGCGATGATGGTGGCAAGTGCGCGCTCGTCGGCACGCGCGACGATATCCGCGGCGCTGACTCCGTCCTCGGACATGCGCATGTCCAGCGGACCCTCGTGCCGGAAAGAAAAACCGCGCGCGGGCGTGTCGAGCTGCATGGAAGACACGCCGAGGTCCAGCACCACGCCGTCCACCGCGGAGAACCCCGATGCGCGGGCCACGGCGTCAAGGCGGGAAAAGCGATCCTGGATCAGCACAAGGCGGCCGCGTGCCTGCGCGACCAAGTCCCTGCCCAGCATCAGGGCAGTGCGATCGCGATCGATGCCGATCACGCGGCAGTTCGCCGCGGCAAGCATCTCCCGTGCATAGCCGCCGGCGCCGAAGGTGGCGTCGACATAGACGCCACCGTCGCGAATAGCGAGAAGCTCGACCGCGGCACGGCTGAGCACGGGAATGTGGCGGGCCGGTCCGCCTGCGACAGCGCGAGAGCTGTCGCGACCCACCGTCATTCCCGTGCTCGGGGCGCGTCCTGCGCCGCCGCCGAGCCGAGTCCGGCTTTGAGCGCGCGCACCATATGCGTGGCCTCCGCAAGCTCGCGCTTGAAGCGACTCGGCTCCCAGATCTGGAATTTGTGGCCGAGGCCGACAAAGGCGACTTCGCCGGCAATGCCCGCGTGTCGCTTCAGGTTCTCGCTCAACACGACCCTCCCCTCGCCGTCGAGCCTGAGCGTCTCGCTCGTGCCGTAGAGCGCAAGCGCCAGCCGTTCGCGTTCCTGCGAGAAGGGCGGGAATCGATCGATCAGCGTTTCGATTTCCGCCATGAGCGCATTGCCTCCCGCGTCGATCGCCGGCAGGGCCAAGGCCGGATAACAATAAAGTCCGTCGAAACCATCGCGCGCCAGCACCGAACGATACGAGGCGGGGATCGAGACACGTCCCTTCGAGTCGAGCCGCAGCGTGAAGTTGGCCACGAAGCGGTCCATCACCCGCGTACCGCGCTAGTCCCACGATCTCCCAACGAACCGGCGGGGACGGATCACCGTGCGAGCGACAAGGGCCGTCTTCCCCCGGACCCCCCGCCCGCTGCCGCATCCTGATATGGGATAACATGGGATATTATGGGCGTCAACGAAACATGGGCGCCCTTTGTCGGGCCGGGCGCCGATACGCGCTTTCCCGCTATTAACGGCGCTTAAACTTAAGGATTTGTTGCCGAGGTACGTCGCGCCCGCGGCAATGCCTGCAACGCAGGGCCAATCAGCGCGTCTGCTGAGGAACCGGCGATGTCGAGTCCGAGTTGGCGCGACATGAGGCGCCGGCGCCCGCCGGCGGTTCCGCGCCAGTTGTGCGTGGCGGGTTCCCGTCGCCCCGAAAGGGAGGCGAATCGATGAAAAAACGCAGGTCACCGATGACAATGATGTCAATCTTCTACGGCATCGCGCTATCGACACTTCTCGTCTTCGGCGCGAATGCGCAAACGACCTCGACCCCGGCGACGAGCACCGCCGCACCGACGGCGGAGCAGGGCAAAAGCGCCGGCAAACCGGAATTCGTCACCGCGCAGCGCCCCGACCAATGGCTGGCGTCCAAATTCAAGGGCACCGAAATCGTCGGTGCTGACGGCAAGAAGATCGGCGCCGTCAGCGACATCCTGTTCGACAGGACGGGCAAGATTGAAGCCTTCGTGGTGAGCGTCGGCGGTTTCCTGGGCATGGGCGCCAAGGACGTCGCGTTGACTCCCGCCTCCTTCGAGGTCATGCCGGGCACGAACGGAGCGGCGGACAAGCTCAAGCTTTCGGTCAGCGAGGACGAGCTCAAACAGGCGCAGAATTTCACGCCCTATACGCCGCCTCGTCCGGCCACTACCGGCGCAGCGCCGGGCGGCATGCGTCCTCTGGGCGGAGCTCCCACGGGCCGCTGAACCGCGGTTCCCTGCGGCCGGAGAAGCTGCGGTGGCGTTTCGCATCATGGGGATGTCGCCGCAGCTTGAATTTTGCGCTCCTGCATTGCACGGTGTGGGTGCGCACGGCTGCGCCCCCCGCTCAAACCTCCCGTTGAAAATGCCGCAGTTCCAACCGGATTCCTTCATCGTCTCCGAGGTCGCGCCTTCGCCCAATCACGACGCGCGTATCGGCGGACCGCCCGACATGATCGTTCTCCACTATACGGGCATGCAAAGCGGAGAGGCGGCGCTCAAACAGCTGTGTTCGCCGGCAAGCAAGGTTTCGGCGCATTACGTCGTGTTCGAGGATGGCCGCGTCGTACAATGCGTGCCGGAGGATCGGCGTGCCTGGCACGCGGGCGTCTCTTTCTGGGCAGGTGAGACGGACGTCAACTCGCGCTCCATCGGAATTGAAATCGTCAATCCGGGCCACGAATTCGGCTATGCGGAGTTTCCGCTGCGCCAGATCGCCGCCGTAATTTCGCTCTGCAAATCGATCCTGACGCGACGGGGGCCGATTGCCGCCGACCGCGTGCTTGCCCATTCCGACGTCGCTCCCATGCGCAAGCAGGATCCGGGAGAGAAGTTTCCGTGGCAGCTGCTCAGCGACTCGGGCGTCGGTCATTGGGTCAGGCCGGCCCCGGTCGAGATCGACGGTGGCGTGCTCAAGTTCGGCGACCGCGGCGAAAACGTCATGCGTCTGCAGCGTGCGTTGCGCGACTATGGCTACGGGCTCGCCGACACCGGGGTCTACGATGAGTCCACGCGAGCCGTGGTGGCCGCTTTTCAGCGCCACTTCCGGCCGGCGCGCGTCGATGGCATTGCCGATGCCTCGACCGTGCTGACCCTGCGCGCCCTCATGGAGACACGGCCCAAGCCACTCGGTTAGAGCGCGATGCGTTTCGATCGAGTCGCCGTGCTTCGCCGACATTGTGCCGGCGCACGATCTTTTCCGAAGACCGGTTCCGTCGTTTCGGGATCATCCGCTAAGGCTCCGCCGGTCGCCGCCAGGGCGCGCGGCCGAAACGCTCGTAAAGAAAATCGATGAATACCGCCACCCGCGGCAGACGCTGGCGCCCCGGCGGGAAGATGACCGAAAGCGGATGCGGTTCGACGTGATGGCTGTCGACGAGCAGCGGCACCAACAGGCCCTTGCGCAGCGGCTCGCCGACGATCACGTCCGACATGCGGATGATGCCGGCGCCCCCGACGGCCAGCCGCAAGGCGGCTTCCGCG
>Ga0209810_1002208_pt1 | contig 24345 bp, 16 predicted proteins | sample Coa_R1_7_FD_187159 | JGI IMG/M metagenome (GOLD analysis project Ga0209810, IMG submission 187159) | Surface soil microbial communities from Centralia Pennsylvania, which are recovering from an underground coalmine fire - Coalmine... | ecosystem: Environmental > Terrestrial > Soil > Unclassified... | reverse complement strand
TGGAGCATTCAGCAAAAGGCGCTGAGCCAGAGCAGCGATTCCACGCTGGCAGCAGTGCGCATTGTTGCCAGCGATGCGACCTCCGCCCGCGCGCAGCTCCTCGTCTTTGGCGATAGCTGCGTGATTATCGGCAACCGGCAGACGCGGAACATACGCTCTTTTGCCTTACATGATCCCGATCAGTTCGCACAACCGCCTGTTTGCCTGCCCTCCCTGTTGCGAGTGTTCAATCGCGATTTTCATACCGGCCACACACAGGAAGAAACGCTGGGGCCAGACGATATTGTCGTTATCGCCAGCGACGCCGTTTCTAAGTGGATTATTGACGGGGGCGGCGGTCGCTTCACGGATAACGAGGAAGCGAGCAAACAGTGGCAGTCCTTCCAGACCGTCTGCGCATGCACAGATGAGACCTGGCCGGCATTCATCGAAGCATGCCGCGCCGACAAAGAAATGATCAATGATGACTGTACCGCGCTTATTCTCGATTTACACGAGGATACGACAGGCGATGGCGTTGTCCTGGGGGCAACACCGGCGCAGTTCGAGCCGATTGTTCGCCAGCGGCTGGCGGACTTCGAGCAGGCCCGGCGCGAAGACAACAAAGAGCTGGTCGCTATCTATTACGGTGACGGGAAAGACCTGAAAGATCGCCTGCCTGCCGATGTGACCGGGGCGGAGATTGAGAAAGCGCGGGAAGTCGCGCACGCGCTGAAAGAGGTCATGCGCGCATTCCGCCAGTACCAGCAAATGCCCGATGTGGGGAGAAAGATGCAGCCCGTCTGGGATCGCTACCGCTCTGACCTGCTTGACGAGAAATGCGCGGAGGGGATCCGGGAGACACTGAAGCGCAACGGCGTCTATCTCACACCGCCCCCACCGCCGCCGACGCCACAAATACCGCTCCCTCCCCGACCGGCGAACGACACCACTCCCACTGACTACGGCCAGTGGGCGGACTCTGCTGCTTCTACCGTCTATGCACGGCCAGCTTCAGGCGGCCAGCCTCTCCCTGCACAGAAACCGCAGGACACTACGGCAGCCTTGCGCACCGAGAACGAGCAACTAAAGAAAGAAGCTGCATTTCTCAAAGAATACAGCGCCAGTTATACCTCGAATAACGATGATACTTTGCTGGCAACTGAGGCAGACCTGAAACAGCTCTGGCCCACTTACCAGTTCTCTCCTGACCAGCAAGCTAAAGTAGCCGAGGTAAAAGGCCGACGTCAGGCGCTGGAAGGGTTGCGAATAGCTCTGAGAAGCGGCAATATCCAGAAGATTGCAGCCGCCGCCTCCAATCTGCCTGAAGCGATGCGTGTACGACTGACTCCTGTTGAGTTGCGGTGCATTGATCTCGCCTGCCGGTTGAAAGCGGCCTTTGACGGGGATGATGATACGGCCATACTAACACTAAACGAAGAACTCTTGCATCCTGAAAATCGATCTCTCTTCCGCTTTACCGACCCGGAATTCCGGCGGATTGAGCTGGCACAGCGACGGCAGGGAGCTTTGCGTAATCTGCGGGCGGCTCTGCAGGCCGGAAGGCTGCGACAAATCGTCAGGAATTATGATGGAATTCTGGATGGCAGCTCCCAGCTTACGCAGGAGGAACACAATCTTTTGCAACTCGCGCGGGAGTTTATCCTGGCGTTTGACGCCGACGACGATTTTGCGCTTGCCGAAGCTTACGAAAAAATCAAGCAGTCATCTTACTATACCCACGATCAGCTTGCTTTTACGCCGGGAGAACAGAAACGCAGCGAGGAAGCTGAACAGAAAGTCGATGCCTGGCATGTCCTGATGAAAGAAATTGTGGCGCAGGTGAAAGGGCAAACTATCACGCTGGGGCAGGTCAGAAAAGTTGGCATCATTCGCAGAGCCGTCAATGAATACTGGATCGAGCGGTATCAACAGGATCTGCTCAGTATAACAGATGCAGCAAGCTGGCACGAGAAAAAGGAAGAGATTTTACAGTTACAGGAATATATCGCTTTCCCTGCCCTGGCTGCCAATGCCCTGGACGATCTGGCCAACGATCTCTTAATTCAGAAAGAACTCGTGGAGAGCGGCTGGCAAACCGCCTTTCAGGATACATACCATGTGAGAGACGAGGCGCAGGCTCAATCAGCCTCGTTTCGCACGGATATGGTGGCGGATTACGCTGCCTTTCTCAGGGATAATCGACTGGTGGATGACGATGTGCTGTATTTCTGTGAATTGTATGTCCGCGCTCAGTCTTTCAAGCCGTTCTACGAGCGGCAACAGCAAAGTAAAGGGCAAATCATCAAAAGGATACCGGGATTGGGGAAACCAAAGCAGTTTGATGACTGGCTGAAAAGCCAGCGCGAAGAAGTTAAGTACAGCCGTGACAGTTTCAAGCAGACAGCTTCGTGGGTGGCAGAGCAACTGGGTTGGAAATAGGAGCAGAGAAAGAGGATGAACTGAGAAAGGGAATGCGATGCCTGACCGTAGTGCCTACGATGAAGCGATGCGCCTCTCCCAGGCGCGTCTGAAGGTGCCGGACTCCGACCTCAAACAGGGCAAGGTCGACGTCATGACAACGCAAACGGCGATGGGCAAGATGGAGCGGCCCTGGGGAGCGCAGGGCGGTTTCGCCGTTGTTTACAGATTCTCCTGTCAGAGCGGGAAGAAACGCGCCCTGCGTTGTTTTCTGGTTCCCATGACGCCCGATATTGCCGACCGGTACCAGCACATCAGCGCGTACTTCGCCGCTCACGCTGCCTCTATTACCGTCGAGTTCAACTACCACGATGCCGGTATCCTGATCAAAGAGAACGTCTACGGCCAGTCGCAGAACAAAGTCTACCCGCTCATTGAGATGGAATGGGTCGAAGGCATGACGCTGTGCGATTATGTCGACGAGCTGTGTAAGAAACATGACACGGCAACGCTGGCAGACGTGGTCAATCAGTGGGTGGGTATCATGCAGACCATGCAGAAAGCCAGTATCTCTCACGGAGACCTGGCTGGGGGCAATATCATGGTCAGGCCGGGCGGCCAACTCGTGCTGGTCGATTACGATGGCGTCTATATTCCCGGCTTCGCCGGGCGAGACCCGGTTGTGCTGGGGCAGGTCGACTACCAGCATCCCGAGATGCAGCTGCGCCCTTTCAATGAGCGCACCGACGATTTTTCTGCCTGGGTGATCTATGTCGCTCTGCTGGCCATGCAGTTGCGCCCCGAACTCTGGAACAAATACATGCAGCACAATGCCCAGGGCAAACTGCTGGAAAACAACCTGCTCTTCAAGGGCAAAGATTTCGTCGACCCCGATCAATCCCCTCTCTTTGCCGACCTGAGCCAGCTCAACGACCCGCGCCTGCGCAAAGCCCTGCAAATTTTAAGACAGGCCTGCGCCGGGCTGGTGAATCGCGTCCCGCCTTTCAACCCCGCCATCCATGATCCCGATGCCGATAAGAAGCAGGTGCTGGCAAAGTTAGAGCAGGCAATACAGAACAACGACGACGAGGCGATTGTCCTGGCATGGACAAATAAGCTGGAGAACTACCCGTCGGCGCAGCAGTACGCCGCGCGCGTGGCGCAGGCAAAGCAGGTTCTCCAGACCCTCAAACGCTTGCAGGATGCCCTGAAAACCGGCTCGGTGCAGCAGATCGCCGCCGCCTACGATCCGGTCATTAACAACTGCAAGCAGTTTACCGCCGACCAGGCGCTGCCCACGCTGCTGGCCCTGGAATTCGTCGTGGCCTGCAGCAATAACGACGATCAGGCTATCGTCAGCGCCTGGGAAGCTATTCAGGACTCGCCTTATAAAAGCGCGCTGCGCCTCGACGGGCAGGAGCAGCAGCGGCTTGCCCTTGCTCAGCGGCGCAAAGAAGCTCTTGTCCGCTTCCGGCTCGCGCTGATGAACAAACGCATCCAGCCCATCGTTAGCAGCTATGATCCCGGCTTGCTGGACGCATCTACCGCCGTTACCGCCCGCGAGCGTGAAATTTTGCGCCTCGCGCAGGACTTTGCGCAGGCCTGCCAGAATAATGATGACCAGGCCATTGTTGCCAGCAGCGAGGAGATTGAAAATTACTCCTATCGCGCTGATTTTGTGTTTACGCCACAGGAGAGGCAGCGCATCGAGGCCGCCCGCCAGCGCAAACTCGCCCTCGTCAAGTTTCGCATGAGCCTGATGAGCAAGAATATCGCCCAGATTATCGGCAGCTACGACTGGATTCTGGATGATTGCGCCAGTATCACGCAGCAGGAGCGCACCATCCTCAGGCTGGCAAAGGCCTTTATGCAGGCCATCTACAAAAACGACGATCATGCCATCGCCGCCGCCTGGGAGCAGATCCAGAAATCTCCATACCAGCAATTCTTCATGCTGACGCCGCAGGAGCAGCAGCGGCTCGATACGGCCAGAGCCGGTCAATCTGCCCTGCCGAAGTTCCGCCAGGCGCTGGCAGGCAAGAACGTGCAGCAGATCGTCGCCAGCTACGATACGGCTCTGGATGGCGACGGGAGCATTACTCAACAGGAGCGGAACCTGTTAGAGGTCGCCCGCGATTTTGTGCAGGCCTATCAAAGCAACAACGATCAGGCGCTGGCGGCAGCCTGGGAGCGCCTGCAGGAGCCTCCATACCAGCAGGCGTTTGTTTTCAGCGCGCAGGAGCGCCAGCGCGCCGAACTGGCCGCACGGCGAAAAGCCGCTCTGCTCAAATTCCGGCTCGCCATTATGAACAAGAGGGTCCAGCCCATCGTGGCAGCCTACGACCCTGTGCTCGACGGCTCCGCCAGTGTTACCGCTTCTGAGCGCAACCTCCTGGCCCTGGCGCGTCAGCTGGCGCAGGCATTCCAGCGCGACAGCGATCAGGCCATCGTCGCCGCCTGGACGGCCATTCAGCACTCTTCCTACCAGAAATCGTTTCTGCTGACCGATGCGGAAACGCAGCGTCTCAACCGGGCCATGCCAGGAAAGTGATTCAGGAGGAAACGAAAAAAGATGCCCACTCGCCTCGCCTGCGATGAAGCGATGAACCTGTCAAAAGCACGTTTGAGGGTGCAGGACCCTGAACTCAAAGAGGGTCAGGTCGAGAAAACAAAAGCCGGGTCAATCTACCTGCCCTGGGGGACTGCCGGTGGCTTCGCCGTCGTGTACAAATTCCGCACAAAAAGCGGCAAGCACCGGGCCTTACGCTGCTATCTGACACCAATGGACCCGGATATCCAGTTCCGCTACGAACGCATCGGCGCCTATTTCGCCTGCCGTATTCCTGATATCACCGCCAGCTTCAAATTTCACAGCGACGGCATTCTTATCAATGACCTGGTGAACGGCGTGGACACCAAAAAACCATTTCCTCTCATTGAGATGGAGTGGATTGAGGGAACCACCCTGGTCGACCACGTGGAAAGCCTCTGCAAGCGTGGAGACTCGGCGGGACTGGGCAAGGTACTTCAGCAATGGGTAGAAATTCTGAAGGCGCTGCGCGCCGCGAAGATCGCCCACTGCGACCTGGCAGGCGGCAATATCATGGTCAGAAAATCGGATAAACGCCTGGTCCTGATCGATTATGACGGCGTCTACATTCCCGATTTTAATGGCCGACCGGGCCTCGTGCAGGGCCAGCCAGATTACCAGCATCCACTGGTCCACCAGAGGCGTTTCAATGAAGAGGCGGACGCTTTCTCGGCAATGGTGATTTACACGGCCCTGCTCGCCCTGCACCTGCGTCCGGGCCTGTGGAATACGTATGCATCTTCGGTGCAGACTATGACGCAGAGTGGCGGCGCGCAGGACAACAGTCTCCTCTTCAGAGAGAGCGATTTCATCAACCCTGATAGCTCGCCCCTCTTCGCCGAACTGGAACAGATCAACGACGCCCGCCTCAACGCCGTTGTGCGCGACCTGAAACGGGCCTGTAACCTGCCCATCGATCAGGTGCGGCTTCCCCTCTATATCATCGATCCCGATATTGAGAAAAAAGAGGCCCTGGCCAAACTTGAGCAGGCTATCCAGCGGGATGACGACGAGGAGATTACGAAAACCTGGATCGCGCCTCTCCTCGATAGTTACGCCCCGGCCCAGAAGCACCGCAGCCGCCTGCAACAGGCACAGTTGGTGGTGCAAAAGCTCACCCACTTCCGCAACGCCCTGCAAAATGGCACGCTGCAACAGATCATCGATGCCTACGACCCCGAACTGGACAACGCGAAAAACGTCACGCGGGAGGAGCGAGAGGTACTGCAACTGGCGCGCCAGTTGCAAAAGGCGTTCGACGGCGACAACGATGAGAATATTGCCGCTACCTGGGACGAGATTTGCCGTCGAAATTACCTTTCCTACTTCCGCCTCACCGGGCCGCAGGAGCAGCGTCGCACCCTGGCTCAGCGCCGCATAACCGCTCTGACCGCCTTCAAACAGGCCCTGGCAAACAGAGGCATACAGGATATTGTCCGCACCTATGACCCGATTCTGGAAACCAGCGCGCACATCACCCCTGAGGAGCGGGCGGCGCTGCAACTGGCGCGCGAGTTTGCCCGTGCCTGGCAGGATGACGACGACGTGGCCATCATCGCCGCCTTTGAAGCCATCCAGCGTTCCAATCACTCCTCGCGTCTGCTGCTGAACGCGCAGGAGCAGCAGCGCCTCGCCCTTGCCCGCCAGCGTATCGCGGCGCTTGAAGCGTTGCGGGCTGTATTGACGCAAAGAAATATACAGCGCATCGTCGCTGCCTACGATCCCGCGCTGGATAACGCGAAAGGTCTCACGGCTCACGAACGGGCCGTGCTGCAGGCGGCAAAAGCGTTCGTAGAGGCATGCCAGGACGACGATGACCAGGCTATCCTCAGCAGCAGCCAGCGTATCAGCGCCAGCTATGCGCAGGCGCTGACCTTTACCCCGCAGGAAGAGCAGCGCATCGCCCTGGCGCAGCAGCGAGTGGACGCGCTGGCATTGCTGCGCTCCGCCCTGACGAGCAAGTCGGCTTCACAGGTCGCCGCCGCCTACAACCCCATCCTGGCTTCCTGTAAGAATGTGACGGCAGAGGAGCGCGAGCAGGTTGCCTTAGCCTTCGACCTTGTGCAGGCATACAAAGACGACGACGACGCCATTATCATCGATAGCTGGCAGAGCATTGAGCAGTCCTGGCACCGCGCCGCCTTTGTGCTGACAACGGCGGAAGAGCAGAGGCTCGCCTTTGCCCGCAGGCGCGTGGCGGCATTACAGCATTTCCGTGATACTATCAAGGCGCACGGCAGAGATGCGGCGCGCATTCTCGCGGTCTATGATTCCGTGCTGGACAACTACCCCGCCGTCAGCCAGGACGAGTGGCAGCTTTTGCAGATGGCCCGCCAGTTCCGGCAGATGCAGCAGGCCGTGCTGGACGGCATCCAGAATGACAGCGACGACCAGATCCTCGCTGCCTACGACGAGGCCATCGTCAACCAGTTTGCCGGTTTTACCCCGGCGCAGCAGGAGCGCATCAACAGGGCCTTGAAGCGCGTCCGGCTGGAACAACTGCTGCGAAACAACGATCACAGGAGCGCGATCCTGCTGGCTCAGGAGATCGAGCGGGAATCGCGCAAACAGCTCACGGATTTTCGTTTGATGCAGGCGAAAAGCCGTTTTATCAGGAAGTTTGAAGCCAGAGACGTCGCGGCGTGGCGGCGCAATGACGAGGTGCTGGTGCAATGGAGCTGGCCCGCCGACGACCTGGTGCATTACGCAGTCATCGTATGGCGAACCGATCGCTGGCCGCAAAGCCCGAAGAGACAGGAGCCGGGGACAGGCCGCGAGCTGGTTATGCGCGGCAGCGGCGAAACGCGCTGCATGGCTTGCTTCGTCGCCCCCCGCTACATGGCGGTCTACCTGCAAGTCTACTTTGCCATCCCGGACTACACGCAGCAGCCGCCAGCCTGGTTCTACTCGGACGGCTTCGAGCCAGGCTCAAAAACCGCCGCCTATTATTCCGGCCCGGATGCAAAGTTTCAATCCCGAACGGGAAGTCGGTAAAGCGGTTACTTCCAGCCGCTTCTCCGAAGAAAAGTATAATCATCAAATCCGAAAAAGTCAACGTGCAAAGGCACTGGTAACGAGCAGGGGAGAGCAACCTATGGTGTTTGACGGTTTCCGCAAAATCATTTGCCCATTCTGCGCGAAAGAATATCGCCTGGGCGACCTGGAAATGTATTCTCAGGTGACAAGAACGGTTATCAAAGAGGCTCCAAAAAATCGCCTGGAAAGTTTGTGGGCAGGCTTTCGGCCTGGAACGCTGGAAGGCAAGGAAAATGTGGTGGCGAGGAAACTGCGCCGCTGTCCGAATTGCCACACGACCCTCCCTCCCAATATCGAATACGTCGATCAAAATATCATCATCGCGGTGATTGGCGATGGCTACTCGGGCAAAAGCCACTTTATCGCGGCCGCTATTCAGCAACTCAAAGAGGGGAATATCCCGCCCGAAATCGGGCTGCTCGGTTTCAGTGCGGCTTCTTCCGAGACCGAGGACACCTACAGAAATAAATACTACGACCCGTTGTTCCAGCGCAATGAGCAGATTCCGGGAACTCCAATTGCCACAAAGCCACTTGATGAGCCGCTCATTTATGAGATGCGCTTTGTGGATAAGCGCGTTAATCTGCTTATCTATGATGCAGCGGGGGCAGATATCCGTCAGATTGACGTAACGGTTCCCAACAAGCCGCATATCTTAAACGCCCATGCCTTGATTTTTCTGGCCGATCCCTGGTCCATGCCCGGCTTTGTCAACCAGCTCGCTCATCATCTGCGCCCGGATCCAAAGTTATTGAGCGGTCGCACGCCGGCAGAGGTACTGAACAATGTGATAGAAGTTTTCAAGCGGGCGCTGGGCCAGTCAAGAGATGCTCTGTTCTCTCTCCCCGTCGCCATCGTTGTCCCCAAATCCGACCTTATCCCATACGTGATTACCAGATCGGGCGATTCGCGCTACTCCGCCCTGCCTGACACTCGCTATCGCAGCCAGCTCAACAGAAGCGAAAGCGAGGGCATTCACCTCGTTGTCAGGCAACTGCTGCTGGAGATCGGGCAATCCCAGCTGGTAGCAATGGAAAGGAGCATCGAACGGCTCAATTTTTCGGCGATCACCGCCACCGGCACTGCATCTGATAGCAACGGCAAATATCTTCAGCCAATCACGCCGCACCGCTGCCTGGATCCCATTTTCTGGATCCTGCGAGAGCTGGAGGTCGCGCCATAACCGGCGTATGCCCCGTCGATTACATAGACGCTCCCAGATTCTTTTGAACGCAATGGATACCTGTTGAGAGGAGAGAGCCATGAGCGAGCAACTCTGGTATACCTGGTCTACTTCCGGCTTCGGGATAGCAAACGATTATCGCGTGCGCGCCGCCTCGCCGAAGCTGACGGATGTCACCGGCCCGCGCGTGCAGTCTTTGCTCACGCTGGTGAGCTATACGCTCCCGCAGTATACCGACCCGTTTCTGCCGCCGGAGAAGGCCCCGCTCTGCCTGGCCTTCCTCAAAGCCGGGCCGGAATCGGTGCTGATCCAGAAGACCTACACCGGCCTCGATGGCCTGAAACGCCCCGGCGTCTACTTCTCGCACCTGCTGGCCGAACTGCCACCGCTTCCCTCGCCCTGCATGGACGGCTATGTTCCCTTTTCTGCTCGCGAAGCCATCTCCCTCTGGAAAGCAACGACGCAGTTCGGAGAGCTATTCTGGCGCAACACCGAGCAGGGCTGGCCTGAAGGCAGCCGCGACCTGAGTGCGGTTGCCGATTCTGACCTGCTTGTCGACCTCTATCTCGACCAGTCTAGCAGCAGATATATCGGTCCGCTCAATACGCAGGCGCCGACAACCATCGCCCATCAGCCAGAACTGTTCAAGCTGGTCATGCAAGCGTTTCTTACCCTGGCGCAGGCAGAGCAGCGCAAACGACTCTATCTCATTGGCGACCCCGATACCATCGCAACCCTGATCTGGGGCCTCACTCACGCTCTGCCGCGCACGCTCGATATCATGCGCGACCTGACCTTCAGCACCTTTGAGTCCAACCTGGAAGCCGACACCACACCCCTGATTGTCGGCACCTGCTGGCTGCCGCAACAAAACCGCCAGAAAGGCCACGAAAACGCCCAACTGGATGTTCCCGCCATGTACTACCAGCCCGACAATCCCTACGGCATTGCCATCCGTTGCGAACCACCTTATACGTACACGCCCTTCCAGCCTGATGAGCTTGTCCAGAAATATAGCAGCTTTGTCCTTGAATCGTATCAGACGGGAAAGCCAGGCGTGCAGAATCTGAAGGCCATGCTCGATGAAGCCGAAAAGAACAATTTCTCCCGGCTTTCCGATGTCCTCACCGGCTCTATCGCCTACCAGCCCAATCTGTCGCCAGCAGATATCATGCGCATCCTCATCGCCCTCAACGAGCGGATGGTAAGGCTCATCAACCACGCAACAATGGCTCTGAGCCAGGAGAAATTGTCCGTCGCCGTCGCCGAGGCACAGTCACTTCTACGCCTGAAACTGGCCGCGCAGGATGTGCAGCGATCCGGCTTTCTCGGTTCTCTCATGCGTTTGATGAGCCAGGACCCCGACTGGTGGCAGAGGAAAGGCAAAGAGATCATTTGCTACCTCTATAAGCTCAGTAGCTGGTATGGTCGCGAGCAACTGCAAGAGGCTGCCATCGCCTTCTCTGAGAAGATCACCGATAACCGAGAGTGGAGAAAGAAACAGGGAGCCGATCTCATCAGTGCCGTACTGCCGCTGGTGCCAGCGCAGGGAACGCCGACAGAGATGCTGGTAGCGTTCACGCAACTGATCGGGCAGCGCGTGCTGGAGGCACAGAAGGAACTGCGCGAGAGCCTCTTTCCCCTGGCCCGCCAGTTCTCCGAGCGGCTGGTGCAGAGCCTGCGCGGCACCAGCACGCAGGATGCTAATTTCTGGAGCCACGTCTTCGCCGACCTCGTGGAAAGTCAACGTTCTCCCCGCGAGATCTGGGCCTATCTGCTTGAACAGCTGGCGACCCTGGGCTATACCTCCTTCTATCAATACTGGTGGCAGCAATATGGCCAGCAGAACCTGCCAGTCTTGCGGGCGCAACTGGCCACTTCCCCGAACAACAGGCTCAGCAGCGCCTACTCCACCCTGGCAAGCGCCACCGTCCCTCGCCTGAGCGCGGCCTTGCAGGCCGACAACTGGCCAGAGGTCATGTTCTGGACTGATATCTTGCAGACGGTCGCCCCGGTGGCCCAGGAGCCTGCGGTCTGGGCCTCGCTTTTTGTCAGCCTGCGCGATGCGCTCTCCACCCCCTCCTTCCAACAATGGTGGCGCACACAGGGCCAGCGGGTAGCCGCCCAACTGAGCAAGCAGGCGGCTACCAACGGCACGCTCACTGCCCGGCTCACAGAGGTTCGCCAGCGCGTGGTCGAGGCGCTGGCGGCCACCCTGCAGGCCGAAGTGCAGCGCAACCAGCTGGAAGATGAGACGGTGGCTTTGCTCTTCGAGGTTCTCGGCGCCGTCACCCCGACCCGCGACAGCCAGAGCGCGCTCCTGCTGCTGCAAACCCTTTCCAGCGCCGGGCTGGCCCAGCGACTCAACTGGCAGAGGCGCGCCAGACTCCTGCGCTACTGGGGGCAGGCCGCCTCGCTGCGTGGGGAGGTTTCCCCGCTGCTGCGCCCCTGGCTGGAGGTCTCCTGGTACGATCTGCCGTCCTTGCTGGCCCTCGGCCTGCCCGAGGCCTGGAGCAGCCACGCCCTCACCCACGCTCTCAGCTACTACCAGCAGGCCTCGGCCAGCCAGGTGATAGAGGTGGTCAACCAGGTTCCCTCGCTGCTAGAAAACGTGCTGGCCGACTGGTTCACCCAGCCGCAGACGCAGCCCTTCGTCATCCAGTTCTACGGCCTGCTGGCTAACGGCCAGTATAGCGGGCTGCTGTCCCTGCTGGCCCGGCTGGCCGCCGCCTGCCACTACCGTGCGGATTTGACCGAGCAATTGTTACAGATGACCCGGCTCAGTACCGATCGCGAGATCGCCATCCTGCTCGAACAACACTGCCAGCAGTGGATCGCCAGCTACGATCTGCCGCCCAGCCTGCTGCGGCTGATCGACCACTACCTCAATCATTTTGATATCGCATCGTTGGATACCGCTCCCACCCATAGCCTCTTGCAAGGGTTATGGCAGCGCGAACGCTCTCAGGAGTCGGCTTCCCCCCTGCCATCATATCTACAGGAGATGGTACAGGGCTGGTTCAAAATCGCTGAATTCCTGGCTGAGCCAAAGACCAGTTACAACGCTTTACGGGAGTTGAGCCATAGTCTGCGCAACATGAGCAAGCTGGTTCCCGATGTACAGAAGAAGCTGAGAGCCAAACTTGTGCCTCACCTGGTCAAAATGGTCGAGACTGATGCTGACCTGGTCCGCGTCATTGACCTGCTGGGGCGAGCAGCCAGTCTGGATATGTTGCAAGATATGGCAAAACTGGCCGGTGAGAAGTACGGGCAGGAACGTTCCCCTGTTCAGCTGGCTCCGTATGTGCGCACCATCCTGGCCGAGGCACGTTCCCTCGACCCTGCTCAGAAAGACCAGTCTCTGGCTCTCTGTTTCCAGCGGCTCTTTGCCCACGTTGATAAGAAAACGCGCGACAAATTCAAGACGGAGGCCTTCCTGTCCCAGGCCCAGTTGAAAGAGTGGGAGCAAGTGCAGAAATATCTCCGCGCCTCTTCGGCAGATCTCACGGAGAGCCTCAATCGTTTCCGCGAAGCCGAGCAAAATCTCTCCCTCCCGCGCATTGTTTCCAGCTACGACCCGGCCTTCGCTTCCCAGTTGAATAGCGACGAGCAGTGGCTGCTCGAGCAGGCCACTGCCTTCATAGCCGCCTATGAGGCAGGCAACGATGAGGACATGCTGCACATCCATGACGCCATCAGACAACGTTATCAGCAGGCCATCCGTTGCACCCAGGAGCAAATTGATCGCCTGCAACGCGCTCGCCAGCAGTTGGCCCTGCGACAGGCCTCTTCGGCCCCCGCGCCCCGGCTGCAACAGTATTCCTCCCTTCCGCCAGCAGCGGCAAGCATGTTCCCTGTTAGCAATCAGACGGTGGCAACTCAGCAGGGCGCGGGAAACTATCAGGTGCCAGCAACTCAGCAGGGCGCAGGAAATTATCCAATGGCAGGAAACCAGCCGTCTTCTACCTGGCAACAGGGGAGCAGCATGCCGCCATTGCCCTCTAGGCCGCCATCTCCTTTCTTAGTCCAACAACCTCCTGCACAGGCAGCGCAGCCACCGGTTCAACGGTCTGTCGCCACCGTCAACGACCAGCAGATCACGGCTCACACGCTGGACTGGACTGCTATGCTCATTGCTCCCTATCTCAAATGGAGAAAAACTCAGCTTAACGCACAGATACAGACCGGGGATAAAAGAGGACAGGACCTGGTGAAACAAGAGGTCAAAGAGATCGAGCGATGGCTCGCAGGAGATCAGCAACAACTGCGTCGATGTGCGCTGGACTATTTGATTGATGATGCTCTCATCGAACAGGGGATCAAACAGATGGGGCCAGGACAATGGGAAGGCTTTGCGCGGGACGTCGAAAGCAGGCTGGGGACATTCTACCGGGAAATCATGATCGGCTATGTGGATGCCTCTTCCCCGTTACGTTCCCCGGAGGTTGAGGCAAGCCAGTCAGTACAAGACATCTTAGCCATCTTTCTCTGGCGTCAACGCTTTGAGTCGTATCTGGTAACGCAGGAACAGTCCCTCGCAGACTGGATCAAGAAGGAGAGACAGCGAGAGAAAGGCAATATTCACATTCATGACGAGCAGGCGGGCATTAAGCCTGATCGCAAGGGTTTGTTTGGACGTTAGCATGCATATCAGGAGAGGACGGTCTTGATGAGAGCAACAAATGGTTGGGATAGCAGGCGATGTATTTACAGGTGTTCGATTGGTAGATTGAGCATATAGACATACGTGATATAGTATCATTGTACGTTCGTCTGGCATAGCGAGGAGGGTGAGAGATGGTTGATCCCAGATCGGTTAATGGTGAGCTAGGACGGCTGGTAGCGATCCTGGATAAGGAAGGCGATGCTGTTTCCGCAAAACGCATGCGCCAGTTGATGATTGCCGTTGGCGGCGACCCCTCGGCTGAGGATTGGGCCGCCGTCGATATTCAGAGCGTGATTGACCCGGCGGCGATTGCGCAGGACATGAAGAGCCGCCGCATGCCACCACGCTGGATTGGCTTTCTGGAATGGCTGCGCAACGGGCTGGTCCTTGTCCCGCTGATCCTCACCTGGGCGGGCATTTCTTTTGCCTCACTGCGTTACCAGGAACTGGTGAACAGAGATCGGAACCAGGAACTTCATTCTTTCCTGTACCTGTGGCAGAATGGCTTTAACAATACGCTGCCTGCCCCCTTCATTCTCAACAACCTGGCCCTCGCGGACTGCATCCTGCTGGCTACCATTTTTGCCCTGACTCTCATTGCGACCTTCCAGTATAATCTCTTCCATACAAATAATGAGAGGCGCGCAGAAGAGTTCCGCACAAGGCTCTCTCATGCCCTGGGTGACGCGGCCCTCTGCCTGGCGATGGCCCGTCGATACCGCGCGGCCAACCAACCGAGCAACCTGAATGATATCAGTAAATACCTCTTCCAGTTTAGCGAGCAATTTAAAAAGTCGATGGATCAGTTTCTGGCCGAGATGGCCGAAGAGCGCAAACGTCGCGGCGATATGACGGCTTTCATGGCCGCTCTGGACAGGGTGTCGAAAGATATGCTCGCAGCCGCCAGCTCGATCCAGAAAACGAACGCTGATCTCGGCGACATGCTGAAGGATATTCTGGTGCCGGTCAAATCGATACCGCAACTCGTCGCTTCCGCGGGGCAGGCGGTAGGTGAATTGAACAGGATGACCGCTTCGCTCGCGCAGATGGTCGCCGATCTGCCAAAATGGCGCCAGGAGTTGCAAACGGCTCTCAGCAACGGGCTGAATCAACTGATCTCCGGGCAACAGCAGGCCGAGCAGGAACTGCGCAACACGCTGGGCAACGGCCTGAGTCAGATCAATGCGTCGTTGGGCCAGCAGATTGCCGAACAGGGCAGGATGGGCCAGGAGTTGCACGCGCTGATCGGCGCCTCTTTCAACCAGTTGCTGGGCGAGCAAAAATCCGTGAGCCAGGCGCTGATCGACGCCGCGAGAGACCTGGAAACGGCCACGCAGGCGCTGGGCAATACAATAGGGATCCTGTCGCAGGCAGCCAGCGACCAGGCTCAGGTGCTTTCCTCTGTGCAGGGGTTGCAGGGCGAGCAGAGAAGGCTGACGGCAGAGATGGCCGCCGTCACCGTAGACATGAGAAAATTACTCAAGACGCTGGAAGACATGGCGCCCGAGTTGCGCAGCATGGCCGTAGACATGAGCAGGTTCAATCAAGAATTGAGAAATATCCCGCAGGTGCTGAACGCGGACCTGCTCGCCCCCTTGCAGCACTACTCCAGCGCCGCCGCCAGGATTAACGCCGGGGCCGACCTGCTTGGCCGCGCATCGCAATACTTCGAGAGCGTCGTCACCAAACTGGATGGACGCCTGGGGCCGTAAAAGCGGAGCGGAGAGACAAGCACCGGAAAAATATGACAAAGGGGACATTGTATGGCTCAACAGGGAGATCAATACGGCAACTACCGCCTGGAGCGTCTGTTAGGGAAGGGCGGCTTCGCCGAAGTCTGGCTGGGCAGGCACCTGAGAGATCAGAGCGAGGTAGCCATTAAAATCCTGAATGTCTACCTGCCAACAAGCGACGAACAGGATCAGTTTTTCACCGAGGTGCGCATACTAAGAGGCTTAACGCATCCTCACATTGTGAAAATGCAGGATTTCGGCATCCAGGGGGATAAGCCCTACCTGATTCTGGAATACGCTTCCGGGGGCACCCTGCGCCGCCGCCATCCCAGAGGCACTCCGCTCCCGCTTCCCCTGATCGTCCAGTACGTCAAACAGGTCGCGGCAGGTTTGCAGTACGCGCATAGCAAGCCTCGCATCGTCCACCGGGATATCAAGCCGGAAAATATGCTGGTCAACAGCAAAGGAGATGTCCTGATCAGCGATTTCGGCATCGCGCTGCCCGGGCAGACCCTCCCCATTTCGCAGACGCAGAACGTCATGGGTACACGCCCCTATATTGCGCCGGAGCAACTGAGGGGACACCCGGCATTTGCCAGCGATCAATACTCTCTGGCAGTTGTCGTCTACGAATGGTTATGCGGCAGCCTCCCCTTTAAAGGCAGCGACAGAGAGATGAGCTATCAGCAGGAGCATGTTGGCCCGCCCTCCCTGGTCAGGCGGATGCCTGTCCTCATCCCAAAAGTGGAACAGGTGGTCTTCAAAGCCCTCAGCTGGGAAACCACCGATCGTTTCCGGCATGTGCAGGATTTTGCCGATGCGCTGGAAGATGCCTTGAACAATCCCCACCGGCCATTCGATCCGCTGGCCTATAGCAGCCCGGCTGGCGGCTTCACTCCCGCTCCAGATTCGTCTCCCGTACCGCCTGCGGCAGCCCCGAACCCGGCTACCAGCAACTCCGTCATCGGAGACAGCCAGCCATTTGTGATCCACCAGGCGACGCCGGTTACGCCGAACATGAACATCAACACACCTCCCAACGGCCCTCTCCCCGGCATATATGCTCCACCCGTTATGCCAATGCATAACCAGCCACCGCAGGGACAGCTGGTTTTACCGGGAGATCCACAATCTCCTCCCGGAGGTGGATTTCCACCCCCCGATCCAATGAATCCGGGACCCATTGATATACAGCGGACAGTACCGGCCCCGCCCGCCTTTAACCCGGCAAACCCTTTCGATTTCGGAGCAGGGAATTCTTCGTCCGGCTCGTCCTGGCAGGCGCCTCCCACACCTACGAATAGAGGAGGAGGCTGGTTTGAGCGCAACACGCTGAAGCAGAGCAAGAACTGGAGCTTTCTCTACATCGGAGGCGCTATCGATTTCTTTTTCGCCGCCATGCTGGCTGTCTGGCTACACTATGGCGATATGTCCTGGAATCTCTGGTTCTGGGGCTTCCTCATCGCCTGGACCGTGCGCTACCTCTGCGCCGCCATAAAGAAGCGATGGATCGCATTTCCTTTAGCCGCAGCGCTCTCCTTTTACTGGTTCCTGGGTAGCTGGGCTTTCGCGACCGCCCTGCGCGACGTACTCAACCAGTTCGAGCCAGTACCACCCTATATTATCGGGCTACTGGTTGCCTGTGCCGCCGTGCTTTTCCACTTCCAGTATGTGCGGAACAGGAAAGCGGCCAGGCGATGACATGCCATAAGAAACCCTCGTGGACGTGTCATGCTGAGGGCAGCGAAGTATCTCTGCCGGACCATGCCCCATAGACGTTAACGGAAGCCCGTGGGAGCGCGAAGCAGGCCAGCCTGGCGTTGGCGCGACCTGAAGTTAACGCTTATGGGACCATGCCCTCTGCTTGCTCACCAGAGATGCTGAGCGCGCCGCCAACTGAAGCCGTACCCCATCAATACGGATGCTGCTCTTGCTGTAAGGCGCGCGCTCAGCATGACACGTCCATGATGGGTTCTCATGGTTTGAGGCCAGACATTGGCGCAATAGCGAGTGAATGCGATATAATGCCAGTGGTGCTGCACGTATCCCTGCAGGCGGCACTGATTTCTATTTTCAGGAGGGAGTTGTATGGCAGTAATCCGAACCTCGAAAGTTGCTTTACCGGTGAATGGCAATGGCGCGTATGCCTATGTGGCGCAGCCGGATGATGAGCGGACGCATCCGGGGCTGGTGATGATCCAGGAGTGGTGGGGCATTGAGCCGCACGTGGTTGACCTGGCGCACAAGCTGGCGGAAGAGGGCTTTATCGTCGCTGTGCCGGACCTCTATCACGGCAAGGTGGCTACGGAGCCGAACGATGCCGAACGCATGATGATGATGGTCACTTCCAATGTCGAGCGGGCGATTCAAGAGATTATCGGCGCGCTCAACACGCTGCGGGAGATGCCGATGGTCGAGCCGAAGAAGCTGGGCGTCATTGGCTTCTGCATGGGCGGCTTTCTGGCGATGAAGGTCGCTTCGCGCTATCCAGAGCTGGGTGCGGTCGTCGCCTTCTATGCCGCCGGGTTTGAACCCACGCCGGAAGAGGTGCAGGCGCTTAACGTGCCAGTGCTGGCAATCTACGGCAACCAGGATGCCTGGGCGCCGATGGAGATGATCGAGAAGGTCGAGCGCGCCTACAAAGAGGCGGGCAAGGATGTGACGGTGCAGGTCTACAACGCCGGACATGCCTTCATCAACCCCAATCACGGCGACTACCGCGAGGAGGCGGCGGCGCAGGCGTGGCCGCAGGCGATCCAGTTCCTGAAAGAGCATCTATGAGCGACGTCGAAGAGGTGCTGGCCTGCCAGTGTAAGCTGGGTGAGGGGCCGGTCTGGAGCGTGGCCGAGCAGGCCCTCTACTGGGTGGATATCGAGGGCCAGCGTTTCTGGCGGCTCTACCCGGCAAGCGGGCAGTACGAGGTCTTCGAGGTGGGCGTGCCGGTGGGCGTGCTGGCGCTGCGTGCAAGTGGTGGACTGGTGATGGCGACAAAAGATGGCTTCGCCTTCTGGCGCTGGCACGAGCAGCCGCACCTGTACTTCATCCCTGACGCCAACCCGGAGACCGGCAAGCCGCACAATCGCTTCAACGATGGCGCGGTCGACTGTCGGGGCCGCTTCTGGGCCGGGACGATGTGCGAGGGCTACGCGGACTGCGAAGGTGCGGGCAGCCTCTACCGTCTCGATCCCGATGGCTCTGTCTCCATCATGGAGACGGGCCTGACTATCTCCAACGGCATCGGCTGGAGTCCCGACGCCACACGCATGTACCTGACCGATTCACCTCGCCGCATCATCTACGTCTACGATTTCGAGGTCGCAAGCGGCACCATCGCCAATCGCCGCGTGTTTGTCCACACGCCCGACGAGGCCAGTGTTCCCGATGGTCTCGCCGTCGATAGCGAGGGCTTCGTGTGGAGCGCGCGCTGGGGCGGCTGGCGCATTATGCGCTACGACCCGGACGGCAAGGTTGAGCGCGTCATCCAGTTGCCCGTCCAGTATCCCACCAGCTGCGCCTTCGGCGGCCCCAACCTGGACGAACTGTACATCACCTCGGCCTGGACGGCCCTGAACGAGCAAAAGCGTGCGCAGCAGCCCCGGGCCGGCAACCTCTTCCGCATCCATGTCGGCATCAGGGGACAGGAACAACATATATTTGTCGGCTAGGCTTCGCCGTCGCCCCCGACAGGCCACCCGCGGGCAGGCCACCCGCGGGCAGGCCACCCGCAAGGGATGGCCCTACTATATACGACGGATTCGCAAGCCGCGCGAACGCCCGTAGTATAGTAGGGCCACCCCTGGCGGGTGGCCTGCGCGAGGCTCTGGCGGGTGGCCTGGAGGGACGATGCGGGATAGGCTATTCCTGCGGAGCATCAATGGCGGTGACGCGCGCGCGGTCGCGGGGGTCGAGACGGTCGCGCAGAGCGTCGCCCAGGATGTTGAGGCTCAGAACGACGAGGACGATGGCGAGGGCGGGGCCGAGCATCATCCAGGGGTCGCTGCTGAGGTAGGTCTGGGCGTCGCTGATCATCGATCCCCACTCAGGCGTTGGCGGCTGCACGCCGAGGCCCAGGAAGCTGAGGACCGATTCATCGAGGATGGCGAAGGAGATGGAAATGGTGGCCTGTACCAGCAGCGGGCTGAAGATATTGGGCAGGATGTGGCGCAGTAGCATTCTGTGCGTGCGCGTTCCCGCGACCACCGCTGCCGTCATATACTCCTGCGCGGAGACTTGCAGCGCCTGACCCCGCGCCAGGCGGGCATAGATGGGAATGCGCAAATGGCCAGGGCGATGGCGATATTGATGACACTCGCGCCGAGGGCAGCGGCGATAGCCAGGGCCAGCACCAGCGACGGGAAGGAGAGCAGAGCATCCACTACCATCGTAATCAGCTGGTCAACCCAGCCCTGAAAGTAGGCGGCGATCATGCCGAGCAGCGTGCCAACGAGACCGCCCATCAAGATGGCAACCAGACCGACCGAGAGGGAGATGCGTGTCCCGTAGATAATGCGGCTGAGCTGGTCACGACCGAGCGCGTCGGTGCCGAGCAAATGCGCCAGGCTCGGCCCCTGCTCCGCGACGGCGGGATGATAGGCCAGCGGCGGGTACGGGCTGATCAACGGCGCGAAGATGGCGGCAAGAATAAACGCAAGCAGGACGACGCCAAACCAGAGGCGCGGGCCCTGCCGGAATGCCTGCGCGACTCGCACATACCAGGGCGCTGACGCCGCCAGTTGTCTCTGTTTCAGATATGATTCTTCACTATAATCTGCCGGTATTGCCATGATTGCTCTCCAGTTCGGCGCTCATCCCACCTGCAGGTGCATGATACGTATTTCCTGAGTATGTTATATCACCTATTTTTTATTGAAGCGTATGCGTGGGTCAAGGAAGGCATAGGAGACATCGACCAGCAGGTTGGCGCCCATGTAGGCGAAGGCGGAGAGGAGTACGATGCCCTGCACGGCGGGATAATCCTTTGAGAGCATGCTCGTCACCGCCAACTGGCCGATGCCGGGCCAGAGAAAGATGGACTCGACGACGAAGGCCCCGCCGATGATGGCCCCGATCTGCAAGCCCACAATGGTCAGCACCGGGATGAGAGCGTGTTCAAGATACGATTGATGTTGAAGACGACGGCATCGGCATTGAAGGGTGTGCCATCCTGAAAGGTGACACCGGTGCGCAGAGTAAAATCGAGGACGGTCGGCGATTTGTAGTCCCACGAGGTCGCCAGGTCCGGCACAATCTGGTTCTGCGCGTTGATCGCCACCAGCGTATCGTAGATATTCAGCATCACCTGGCGATCAACAAAGGCCGACGACTTGAGGGGTCAAGCGTCACCACGTCTGAATCCAGACCAACGCTGATATTACCCGTATACTTCGAGGAGGTATTGCTGGTCGAAGGGCTGCTGCCGCCACCGCAGGCGACCAGAAAAACGGCCAGGCTGAGGGTCAATGCTACAAAGACAACATACAAAGGACGCGAACGAGGGCCACCTGAAACAGGCATCTTACGGCCACACATCATGGTCAAATCCTCCATTGGCTCACGCTAATGCTAACGGTTAAAGGATATGTTCATCGCTGGCACCATTAAACAGCGATTTTCGCTGACACATGATCTGGTCACAAGGGACAGAACCGGCTTTGTTTAAAATACAGAACATTTCGTTCGATACCACCATATAACATACGAAAAGAAACTGTCAAGTTTTCACAGATTTTTGCCGTCAATACTACCAGATAATAAAGCTCTGCCATAGATATATGCAGATTCGAGGAAAGAGGGGCCAGTTCCACCACCGACAGAATCCTCTAATGCATCTCGCGGTGCCTCTCATGCTGCATTTCGTGGTCAAAGTGTTCCATTTCATCGGCGCGCTGGTTCATCATGCGCAGCATGGGCAGGCCGCCACTGCGGATGAAGCGAATAATCAACACAGCCGCCAGGATGAGGAAGAGGATATTAAGAATGGTCGTGTAGTTCCACTGTATGCCCTCGGTGATGGCGACGATGTTGCGGTTCTGCGGCACAAGGCCGAGGGTCTGGAAGAGTATTTCGACGATATAGCCCGCCAGCGCCATTGTGACGTAAAACGTCACCAGGATATACGCCATGACCTTCCAGCCATAGTATTTGCGGTAGATGTCGAGAATGGGCAGGATGATCAGGTCGGCAAAGATAAAGCTGACAACGCCGCCAAAGCTGATGCCGCCGCGCCAGAGAACGGCTGCCAGCGGCACATTGCCAACGGAGCAGACAAAGCTGATAACAGCCACCAGCGGGCCAACCAGCGGCCCTTCGATGCCTGCCGCTACAGGGTTGCCGCTCAGGAAAAAGGCGCGCCAGAAGGATTCCGGCACCCAGGCCGCCAGCGCACCGGCGATCAGCAGGCCCAGTACGATATCGAGCCAGACGGAAGCCCAGTCCATCACAAAGAAGTTGCTGACGGCGGTAAAACCTGCGGGGCTGAACAGCTTTGACCAGAAGGAACCGCCCTGCACGCTCATGTCCATTGTGGCGTGTCCCTCCATGCGCCCCACCAGATTTTTCTCCGCCTGCGCTCTTGCCGCCTGCACCAGCCTCGGTCTCAAGGTCAGGCGAAAGAGGATGCCGACAAAGACCACCATTAGAATGCCGCCGAGAAATTCCGCCAGCGCGAACTGCCAGCCCATCAGCACAATCAGAATGATGCCCAGTTCAATCACCAGATTGGTTGAGGCCAGCTCAAAGGCCATCGAGGCTGTGAAGCTGGCTCCCTTCTGAAAGATCGAACGAGCCAGCGCAACGGCGGCATAAGAACACGAACTGGAAGCGATGCCAAACAGTGTGGCAAAGGTGAGGCATTTTGGCCCATTGCATCCCAGCGTCCGCGCCATCGCCTGATGCGAAACCACCGCCTGTACAATACCCGACAGCGTAAAACCCAGGATTAGCGGCCAGAGAATCTCCCAGAACATACTGAACGCCATATATAACGCCTGCCCGATAGCCTGCAACACCAGCATAATAACCTCCTCTTTTTCCTGCTCTCTATCTGAGCGGCAATCAGCCGTTCGCCCTGAGTGCCGCGAAGGGGAAGCATCTGCGCTCGCCCACTGCCAGGATGGTCACCGCAGATGCTGAGCGAGTGCGAAGCATGACCCGATTTTCACCGGTTCACGCATAACTTGCCGGGATCATGAGCCGGATAGCCGTTTGACAAGACGCGCTATCCGCGATGGTAGAGATGCATCGTGCGCAAGCTGCGGGCGCTTTTCGCCGTAACGCTCCTGCATGTATGCATGCGTCAATTGTTGCAGCAACATGGCATCGGAGAGTGCGCTATCGCCGTCTTCTTGCGCGCTGGCAGTCTTCTTTAGCAGGGCGAGCAGGCGCGCCTCGTACTCGGCTGGCGTCTCGGCGGGCTGGTGCGCCAGAGATGTTCCCTGCTCGGCCAGCGCCTGCAACAATTCCCGGTAGCGGGCGCGCACAGAATCGGGAGCGAGCGGTTCCAGCGCATCTTCTTCATTTTTCTGCCGCGATTTGCGGCGCTGCCCAGGCCGCTCGCGCAAAATGGACTGCATAGATAAGTTTTCCCGCTCCTCCTCGCTCTCCTCGTCGACATGCAAACGCAGGCGGCGTAGGATTGAGCGAATCACCAGCACGAAGACGACCAGCAGGGCCAGGACAGGGGCAGCAATTTGCGGTTCTCGATGCTGACGGAGAGCGTGACCTCCTCGCCATAAAAGACGTGATGACGGTCTACCGACTGGCGCACAACGAGATGGCGCAGCGCCTGCCGGTACCAGAGGTTCGGCACGAGGCCGAGCAGCAGCGTGAAGAGGCTGGCAAGGAAGAGCAGGGGCTGCCGCAAAAGCGCGCTCAGCAAAAAGAGTATCAGCGCCAGGATATACCAGGCACGGCGCTGTTTAAGCGTCTCATCAGGCTCAATCGCCAGCAGATCGGTCTTCATAGCCTCCTCACCGGTTGCGCGGTGGCGCAATCTTTTCAATCGGCACGGGCGTTGTTGCCAGGATGTTTTTGATAATCTCCACGCTTTGCATGCCGCGCATGCGCGTGCGCGAGGAGGTGAGCAGGCGATGGGCCAGCACAGCCGGCGCCAGCCGCTTTACATCGTCCGGCAGCACGTAGTCGCGCCCCTGCATAGCGGCATACGCCTCACATGCCCGGTACAGGGCCAGCGTACCGCGCGGGCTGGCGCCAAGCTGCACGGCAGGATTGCCCCGCGTCGCCCGCACAACCGCCAGCAGGTAGCGTTCCACCTCCGGCTGCCAGTAGACGGTGCGCACCGCCTGCTGCAACTCGATCAGCGTATCGGCGCTGGCAACAGGTTGCAGCGTCTCAAGCACCTCCTCCTGCTTGAAGCGATGCAAGATGGCCTGCTCCTCCTCCTCCGAGGGATAGCCGATCTGCACGCGCAGCAGGAAGCGGTCAAGCTGCGCCTCCGGCAGGGGGAAGGTTCCCTCCAGCTCGACCGGGTTTTGCGTCGCGATGAGCAGGAAGGGCTTCGGCAACGGTATGCTCGCCCGTTCAACGGTTACCTGCCGTTCGGCCATTGCCTCCAGCAGGGCAGACTGCGTGCGCGGCGTTGCCCGGTTCACCTCGTCAACCAGCAAAATCTGCGTGAAAATCGGCCCCTGGCGAAAGACGAATTCGTTGCGCTTCTGATCAAAGTAGCTGACACCGGTAATATCAGTCGGCAGCAGGTCGGGCGTTCCCTGCACGCGCT
>Ga0209810_1002207_pt1 | contig 24349 bp, 21 predicted proteins | sample Coa_R1_7_FD_187159 | JGI IMG/M metagenome (GOLD analysis project Ga0209810, IMG submission 187159) | Surface soil microbial communities from Centralia Pennsylvania, which are recovering from an underground coalmine fire - Coalmine... | ecosystem: Environmental > Terrestrial > Soil > Unclassified... | reverse complement strand
CAAGCTCCCGGCAAGCCGTACGGCGCGACGGTGACCGGCGACGAAGTGCGCGTGCTGCTTTCCGAAGGTGACGAGGATCACCGGATCATCCGGCGCTACGTCCCCGGACACGGCTTCAAAAACGAACGCACGATCGCGTGCCCGGACGACACCGGTTCGCAGCTCGCGTTCGACGGCGACCGTCTTTACGTCAGCCAGTGGTACAACAAGAAGATTCTTTCGCTCGACGCGAGCGGCGACGTCGGCTCGGTCATCGATGCGCCGCACGGGATCTGCGGGCAAGTCGTGATCGGCGGCGTCTTCTACGTGCTCGGTACGGACGACGAGCAAACCGATCGCTATTTTCTGACGCGCATCGATGCACGCGACGGCTCACCGAAAGTCGAAGACGTCGCGCTCGTGCCTTTCCAAGGACGCGCGCTCGCCTATGACGGCACGCGGTTCTGGAGCAACCATCGCGAACAACACGAAATCGTCGCGTTTACCGTAGAAGGTATCAACCCCGGAAATCTATAGCGACCGGCGCGACTCGAAAACCGCGGGTCTTGAACGCGAGGTACAGCAGGCCGAAGACCAGCCAAAAGCCGCCGACGGCCTTGGCGATCGGATTCAAATTCCACCAAATGGCGGCGCAGAACGCGAAGCCCGCCAGCGGCAGGATCGTGTCCGCGAGCGCGTTGCGCGCATGGCCGTCGGGAGGCGCGAACGTGAACTGCCAAAAGGCCGCGACGTTGACGCCCATGAACGCAAGGAACGCGCCGAAATTGAGCATGTCGCCCGAGAGCTCGTAGGCGTTTCCGAAGCGGTTGAGCAGAATCGCGCCCGCGAACGTAAGCGCGCCGATGATGAGTAAATTGTACGTCGGCGTGGTGCTCTGCGCGGCGATGTGGCCGAAGACCCGGCGTGGCAGCACGCCGTCGCGTCCCATCCCGAACAGCAGTTTTGCCGCTCCCAGGCCGCCGGTCAAGCCGCTGCCGAAGGCCGCGACGATTAGGATTACGCCCATCGCGTTGAACAGCACCGGGCCGCCGACGCGATTTGCGATATCCATGAACGCCGTCGTAAGGTCGTGAAACGCGTGCCAGTTCGGCCAAACGAGGGAGCCCAAATACACCTCGAAGCCGCCGAAGGTGCCGGTGAACGCGCAGACGATGACGGTTGCAAGCAGAATGTTTCGTTTGGGGTTTTTCGCGTCTTCCGCCAGCGTCGTGATGCCGTCGAAACCGATGTACGTCAGCGCGGCAAACGAGGTTGCCGTCCAGACTCGGTGCCATTGAAACGTGGCCGGATCGTAAAAGGGTTTGGTGGACAGAACCCCGCCGTGCCCGTTGAGCAGATAGCGAAGCGCTAGCACGATGAACGCAATCACGACGACTATCATCACGACGAGCACGGTTTGGTTCGCGCGCGCGGACGATCGTATGCCGCGCAGGTTCAGCAGCGTCAGAACGAGGGTGACTATCGCGGCCCACACGGCGTAAGGGACCTGCGGCACGTAACGCGCGCTCAGCGCGAGCGAGATCCAAACCGTGTTGATGAGCGGCTGAAGCAAATAATCCATGAACATCGCCCAGCCCACCAAAAATCCCAAATGCAGGTTGAGCGTTTTGCCGACGTAGGTGTACGCGGAGCCGGCCGCAGGATGCACCGCGGCCATCCGGCCGTAACTCACCGCCGTGATCAACATCGCGAACATCGCGATGAGAATGATCGCGGCGAAATGCCCGTTGGAGAGTTTCTGCGCGACGCCGTACAGCGGCACCGGGGCGATCGGCTGAATCAGCACGATGCCGTAGAAGATCAGATCCCACAACGTCAGCTGCCGCCGCATGTGGCGTGCGGTTACGAGTGGCGCCGAACCTTGTGATGCGCGGCTGCGTGTCCGAGCGCGCGTTGCTGCAATTTGAGCAGCTCCAGTTGCTGCTCGAGCATGATGTTTTGGAGCGTAAACCTTTGCGTGAGCATTTGCGTCTGCAAAGCCAGACGCTGCTGCGCCTGCTGCGCTTCGAGCTGCGCCTGCTGCGCGTTCAACTGATTCTGCAGCTGCTGCTGCAGCGCTTGATTCACGATGACCCTGTTCACGAGCGTGCTCGGGTCGGCGCCGGCATGCAAGGGAAGCACCGAAAACGCGCAAATCACGGCCGCGGCGGCGTACTTCTTCATATGACGGACAACACTACGGCGCGTGCTCCGGTTTCCCCGCAGCAGACGAGCGTTCGGTTACGTCGAAATGTTGCAGTTCCGGAAACAGCAGCGTCCACAAGGCAATCACCACCAGCGTCGCAACGCCTCCCAAAACGACGGACGCGCGGGCACCGACGAGCGCCGCCACGCCGCCCGATTCGAACGCGCCCAGTTCGTTGGAGGCGCCGATGAAGACGTTCTCCACGGCGCCGACGCGTCCGCGCATTTCGTTGGGCGTGCGCAGTTGCACCAGCGCCGTGCGAATGACGACGCTTACCATGTCGAAGGCGCCCGTGAGCGCGAGCGCGCAAAGCGAGATGAGGAAGCTGCGCGAGAGACCGAAGACGATCGTCGCCGCTCCGAATCCGGCCACGCACAGCAAAAGCAGCCGCCCCGCGCCGCGTCCGAGCGAGCGGCGCGCAACGTAAGCTGCGACCGCCGCGGCGCCGAGCGCGGGCGCCGCGCGCAGCATGCCGAAGCCGGTGGGGCCGACGTGAAGGATGGACGTCGCAAAGATGGGCAAGAGCGCGGTCGCGCCGCCGAAGAGCACCGCGAACAGATCGAGCGAGATCGCGCCTAAAATGACGCGCTGTGCGAAAATGAAGCGCACGCCGTCGAGCGCGGCTCGCAGCGCCGGCGCGTCCTTGTACTCCACCAGATGGCGGCGCAAAAACGTGCTTGCGGCGGTCGCGAGCACGTACGCGCACGCAGCGGCTCCGAATGCGAACGGCGTGCCCAACGCGATCAGCGCGCCTCCGAGCGCCGGACCGGCGATCAGCACGAGTTGACCGATCGACGACGTGAGCGCCTGCGCGCGGACGAAGCGATCGCCGGGCACGATGTTCACGAGCAGCGCGCGTTGCGCGGGGATGCCCATCGAATGCGCTATCCCGATGAACGCGACGGCCGCGAGATAGACGCCGACGGAATGCACGCGGAGCTGAATCAATCCGATGAACACGCCAAGGCCCGCGGCCGCCGCGAGCAACGTTGCAATGACGATCGCGCGCCGGTCCGCGCGATCCGCCAGCACACCCGCCGGGAGTGCCAGCAGCAACTGCGGCAGAAATAACACAAGCCCGACCAACCCGAGATCGAGGGCGCTGTGCCGCAGTTGAAAAATCTGCCACCCGACGGCTACGTCTTCGATACTGAAGGCCAGCAGGCTGGTTTGACGAGCGATGAAGTAGGCGGCGAACTCGCGATTCAAACCACGCTTCCTCTCTGTACCTTTACCGAATCCAAACATCCGCCGCAGTACGGCGGAAGCACGCTGCCGGCGTCGAAGACTACATTTTTCGTCCGCTTTGGCACGGCGCGCGTGCCGCTTTGTGAGGCCTCCATGTTTTCAGATGAAACGGCTACATCCACTTCGGAGGCGACGGGGCAGCCGGTTGCATCCGGCTTTGAAACGCGCCCAGAGCAAACGATTCCGCCCGAACCGGCGGAACTTTCCCTGATTCGAGCGGAGCATCCGTACCTGAACGTGGATACTTCGGCGGCGCAGGCACTCGTCGACACGGTGTTCGGCGGCACGCAGCACCGCATTCCTCGCTTGCGTTACGCGACCGCCTATAAACTGGCCGAAGGACATACGGGCGGCGATATCATCGACGTCTTCCATTACGACAACGACCACGTTTCCGTCGGCGTCGCCGACATTGCCGGCAAAGGCACGCAAGCTGCAGTGCACGCCGCAATGATCAAGTACGGTCTTCGCGCCTTCGTCTCGAACGGTTTAATGCCGGAAAAAGCCATTCGCGCGCTGGATCGATTGTATTTGGAAAACAACGCTTGCGAAGGAACGGAATCTTTTGCGACGGTCTTTCTCGGAATCGTCGACTCGACGCGGCGGCTGCTGACTTATGCGAACGCCGCGCTCGAATGCGTGCTCGTGGTTCATCCCGACGGCGAGCTCGTGCGTCTTGCTCCCAGCGCTCCGCTTGTCGGGGTCTTCGAAGATCAGCACCACCTGTTCAAACAGGGGTTCGTCAACGTAGGAGAAGGCTCGCTGCTGGTCGTCGCCACCGACGGGGTTACGGAAGCGCGGAACCGCATAGGGAAAACCCTCGGGTTGGAAACGATTGAATCCACGGTCCTGGAGCATCGCAACGAAGACGAGACCACCATAGCGCAAGCGCTGCTGCAGACGGTAGAGCGTTTCGCGGACGATCACCGGCGCGACGACGTGGCGATCATCGTTACGCGATTCTTATAAGGGCCGCCATAACCGTTGAAATGCTTCGCGGTTTTGGCGAAGCAGTTTTTCCATGTCGGATTTCCAGAGCGATCCCTCGAGGTGCAGCGAGGAAAGGATTTCCACCACCCACGGACCGGCGTATCCGGTTTCGCGGACGGCACGAACGATGATCTCGAGCGGAATCTCGCCCTCCCCAAGCGAGTAGCGGTCCGCGGTGGAGCGCGGCGTCTTCCAGTCGCTCATCTGAACGAGCAGGATGCGGCGACCGCAACGCTTTATGACCTCCTCGAGGTTCGGCGTTTGCCACACGTTCCACGTATCGATGCAGATCCCGACCGCGGGATGATCGACTTTTTCGACGAGATCGATGCCCTGATCCAATCCCCAAACCGCCGTATCGGTGTTGATGTTGACCGGACTGAGCGGCTCGAACGCGATCTTCATGCCGTGCGAACCGGCGAAGTCGCCAAGATCCTTTAGCGCTTCCGACGTCGTGTCGACGGCCTTGCGGATGTTGCCTTCCGGCGCGATTCCGGTGATGACGACGAACGGTGTGTGCTTGGGAAGGTAAGGTGCGCTGAGCGCAATAGCGTCCTTGATCGCCTGCACCCGATCGCGCGAATCCTTCGGCACGGGCGCCATGGAATCGACGAACACCGAATGCACCTTCGCTTGCACCGACGCGACGTCGAGGCCCTGCGCCGCGACGTACCGCAACTCCTCGGCGTAATCGTTGTGCGAAAGTTTGAACTCGCATACCTCGATGCAATCCGCGCCCGCATGATTATACTGCTCGACGTCTTTCTTGAACGGCCAAGGCCACGTGGTGAATTCGCTGAAGCCGAAGCGGTACGGCGCGGACATAGGATCTACTCCTCCTCAAACAATTCGAGCAAGCAAAAGCCGTGGCGATCCACTTGCAGCGGATAGCCGCTCCTGAGCCGATCGGGCTGGTAATCGTTAACCTCTATCCACTCCGAACGCAAACTGTTGTACACGCGCAACTTTCGCATGCGCTCCAAGCGCCGGTCTTTCAACGAAAGCGCCGTGGTGATGGTGCGGTCGCGCGTGTTGCCGATAAGGATCGCCATACCGCCGCTGCGCGCAAGGCCGATGACCAGTGGTTCTTCTCCCGTCACGTGCACTGCGGGGGAGATGTCTTCATCGTACCGGCACCGCTCGAGGACGTCGTCGAACGGGTACGTCGAGTATACGGTGGGGCCGTCCGTGTAAGCGGTAAACCACGATACGTGTTTGCCGCGAAGCGGCACGTTGCGAACGGCCATCCATTTCCAATCCCGCGCGGGACGCGGCGCGAGCTTGGGCTGCCGGGAGGACACGTCCAGTCCGGCCGCGCCCTCGATGGCGGCCCACAAGTACTTCGCGGGAAACCAAGGCGAGAGCATCATGCCTTGATTCACGAGGGTCTCGCCGTGCAGCCATTCCGAAAACTGCCCCGGAACGGTGTTGTTGCGGCGCGGGTCCGTCGAGTAATGACGGAAACTGGTCGAGAGCGCGTACGCCATGAATTCCGGGTTGAACGGCGCGGCCGCGAATGCGAACCAGAACGTGACGGCCACCCAAATGCCGCCGAGCAATCCGAACCCATGCGTAGGGCCGTACATAATCGAGGTGCGCGGCACGGTGTGGATCCCGGCTTCGCTCCAAAACTCCGCAACCGAAAGACGCGAAACGATCCGCGCCGCCGTTTCGCGATCCGCGACGCCGAACATGACCGGAAACACCAAATCCGAGGTGACGTCGGTGCGTTTGGTTCCGTCGACGTCGATGTTCAGGTAGTACAGACCGCGGCTTTTGTCGAGCAGGTGCTCGTTGATCGCCGCGCGCAGCGCTGCTGCCGCATCGTCGTAGCGCTTGGCATCGTCCGGCAGCTCGAGTTCGTGCGCCATCATGCAGAGCGCGCGCAGCGCGGCGTAGCATTCCGAGTTGACCTCCGTGGTCGCACCCGAAAGTCGGTAGTCCGCGATCACGTTGCGCCAGCCGATGATGCCGCGCATATAGGTTCCCTCGGAAGTGCACCAGACCAGGCCTTGCTCGTTGCGCTGGCTTAGAATGTAGTCCGCCATGCGCACGGCCTTGGGATACACGCACCGTAAAAACTCGCGATCGCCGCTCGTGTTGTAGTGGTGCCAGAGTCCCAGCAGGATAAGCGGCGTATCGTCGTTGATGTTCAGGCCGTCGTCTTCGCTTTGGCCGGTGCGGATGTCGAAGTATTCGACGACCTTGCCTTCCGGTTCGAGGTGATCCGCATACCAGAGCAGCGAGTCGCGCGAAAAGTGCGGTGTAATGTAATCCGCGCCGAACGCAAACCATGCGGTATCGCGCCCGACGCTGTTGTTCGAGCGCGCGGGATCGTTCGTGAACGCCCATCCTTGGGGCGAGAGCAGCTCCACGCGAAGCATGTTGGCCTTGGCCCAAAGCACGCCGCGGTTGACTTCGGGATCGGGCGTCATGACGACCGCGCGTCCCAAGATTTCGTCAAAATGCGCGCGCGTGCGATCGGCCGCCTCGGCGGGCCGCGGCAGAGCCCCGAGTGCCTTCGCGGCGTCGGCTCCTTCGAGCGAAAACGTCAACACGAAAGCGAAACTGCGCTTCTCGCCGGGTCGCAGCCGGCTGCTCAGGTGGAAAATGCCGGTAACGTCCGCGGCGCTGGTCGTCATGCAGCGTCGCGAAAGCGTTCCGGGAAACTGCTGCGCGTTCGCTTTGGCCGTGTCCAACGTGACTTCGAAGCTCGTGGGGTTCACCGAGCAAGCGGCGTAGCGCACGAGCTTCGGAGACTGCGGACATCGAACGGCGAAAGCGTTGTGCGGCGCGTCGAAATCGATCGCCAGTTCGCCGCCGAGGCTGCCCCGCAGCTGAATGGACGCGAAGGTTGCTATTTCGGCGGTCTCTTCACCGTCGTTGGCGAGCTCGACGTCGTAATACGCGGCCGGCGGATCGACGATTTGCGAGCGCCCGCCGCGTGGCGCCGTATTGAGCACGAAGAGGTTTTCGTGCACTGTGACGCCGTTGGCAAACTGAAACACGTGTTCCTGACGGTCCGGGTGAATAACGAACTCGCCCGGCATCGGCGTAAGCGGAATCCCGCTGCGCTCGTCCCAATGGTGCAGCACCAGCGTTCCGAACATGGTCTCGCCGGTTTCGATCGACCAAAACCTCTCGATGGCGCCGGTCGGTTTGATCCACAGGGTAGCCTTCGGGCCGCCCAGCGTGCTGCCCGCGGACATCTGCCGGTCGCCGATCTCGTACGTCGAGATTTCGTGCCCGGGCCCGGAAATTTTCGCGATCAAAGCGTGCGCGTAGTCAGCGGCGGATCAAAGCGAGCCGCTTTTTTTGCTCATGCCGCCGTCGATGTAGAGCGATGCGCCGGTTACATACGCGGCATCCTCGCTCGCCAAATACACGCAGAGCTGCGCGACCTCTTCGGGCCGGCCCATGCGGCGCATCGGAATCTCCGAGAGCAGCTCATCCATTTTGTGCGGATCGCGCTTGATGGGCGCATCGATCGGCGTGTCGATCGCCCCCGGGCAGACGTCGTTCACGGTGATTCCGTACTGCGCCAGTTCGACGGCGATCGTGCGCGTGAGCATGCGAATAGCGCCCTTGCTCGCGCAGTACGCGGCGTTGGTCGGCATCGTAACGTCCTCGTGGATCGAGGAGATGTTGATGATGCGCCCGCCGCCGCCCTGCCGGATCATCTGCTTTGCCGCGAGCTGGCACCCTAACCAAGTTCCCGTGAGATTCACCGCGATCGTCTTTTCGTATACGTCGAGCGGCATGTCCACGAAGGGCACCTGCTGCTCGATGCCCGCGTTGTTCACCATCACGTCGAGTTTACCGTAACGCCCGACCGCGGCTTGGACGAGCTGCCGAACATCGTCCGCTTTTGAAACGTCCGCGGCGACGTCGCACGCACTGCCCCCGAACAGTTCGATTTCACGCACCAGGGCCGCCGCCGGCGCGCGATCGCCGTGATAGTCGACGACGATTTTCGCGCCTTCGCGTGCCATGGCAAGCGCTATGGCTTTTCCGATACCGGTATCTCCGCCGGTCACGATCGCCACCTTGTCGCGCAGCCGCAGACCGGTTTCGCGCGTCACTTCCGCGTTTTCCGTGCGCACGCCGAAAGCGGCGAGCAAATTCTTCATCCCTTCTTCCTCCCGATGAGCAGCGCGGCCGCGGTCCCTGCAATCAAGACGAACGTTCCGATGACCAAGTAGCCGCGTTCGATCACTTCGCGCCGCCTGCGTTCGGGATCCGGCGCGAACCGCCGCTCCGGATATGCGTCGGCGCGCGAGTAGCCGCGGTCGTCGATCGCCATCTTCATGACCTCGGCAGGGTGCAGCGCCTGCCGTTTCGTCGTCTGCACGATTTGCTCGCGGCAACTGAAGCCGTCGGCCACGACGATCGTTTGCGGTTTCGCCTCTCGAACTTTGGGCAGCAGCACCCGCTCTCCGCATTTGATCGACATGTCGTAATGGCTTTCCTCGAATCCGAAAGCGCCCGCCATGCCGCAGCATCCGCTCTGCAGCTCCTCGTAATCGAGGTGCATCTGCGAGAAGACGTGCGTCTCCGCGTTGGGATTGAGGACGGATTTCTTGTGGCAGTGCTCGTGCACGATGGCGTGCCGCTCCAATTTGGGCGGCTTGTACTCGTGATCGCTTTGCGCCCGCTTTTCCAAAAACGTCTCGAGCGCAAACACTTGCGTGCCGAGCCGGTGCGCATCCATATCGCCCGCAAGCAGGTTCTGCATCTCGTCTTTGAACACGGAGATGCAGGACGGCTCCAACCCGATGACCGGCACTCCCTCCCGGATGAGCGGCCGCAGATCGCTCAGGATCGTCTGCAGCTGCTTGCGCGCGCTGTTCAGCAAGCCGAAGTCGTACAGCGGGCGCCCGCAGCACACTTGACGCGGCGGAATGAGCACGTGATAGCCCGCGTCTTCCAGCACCTCTACCGCGGCCTGCGCGGTGTGCGGATGGAAGTGATTGTTCCAGGTGTCGACCCAGAGGATGACGCGCTCTTTTCCGGCATTGCGCGGGCTGCGCTTTTCAAACCACGAGCGGAACGTGCTATCGGCGAACATGGGCAGGTGCCGCTGCGGTGCGACGCCCGCAATCTTCTTGAGCAGCGTGCTGAAGGGCGGCGCCTGGGCGAAGAAATTCGCCACCGCCGGCATGAGCGAAGCGAGCTGCGCCCAGTGAAACATGTATCCGAACAGATACATCTTCAGCGGGCGAACCTTGCCCTGAAAATAATGGTGCAAAAACTCCGATTTGTAGGTCGCCATGTCGACGTTGACCGGACATTCGTGCTTGCACCCTTTGCACGCCAGGCAGTAGTCCAGCGACTCTTTGACCGCCTCGCTCTTCCAGCCGTCGCGAATCGGATTGCCCTGAAGCATTTCGAAAAGCAGCCGCGCGCGGCCGCGCGTGGAGTACCTTTCCTCCAGCGAAACCATGTAGCTGGGGCACATCGTGCCCTTGTCGTGCTTGCGGCAAACGCCCGCGCCGACGCAGCGGTTCGCAGCGTAAGCGAAGCTGTGCCGATCTTCCTTCAGAGAGAAGACGGTCTTCGGCTCCCACGGCTGGTAATTGACGCCCCAGCGCAGATTTTCGTCGATGCGGTACGGCTTGACGACTTTGCCCGGATTCATTTTGTTGCCGGGATCGAAGGCAATCTTGAATTCCCAGAACGCGCGCACCAACTCGTCGCCGTACATGATCGGCAGCAGCTCGCCGCGGATTTGGCCGTCGCCGTGCTCGCCGGAGATCGAGCCCTTGTACTTGACGCAGACGCGCGCCATCTCGTGCACGAATTTGCGGTACTTCTCGATGCCGTCCTTGGTGAAGAGATCGAAGTTGATGCTGCAGTGCACGCAGCCGTGGCCGAAGTGTCCGTAGATGGACGCTTCGTATTCGTACTGCTTCATCTTCTCCTGAAACTCGCGCAGATACCGGCCCAAATATTCGGGCGCGACCGCGGAGTCTTCCCAGCCCGGATAAAAATCGGGTTGATTGGGAATCTTGGAAGTCACGCCGAGGCCGGCTTCGCGCACGTCCACGATCTCTTTAATCGTGTGCTGGTCGGACGTCACGCGCGCGCCCTTCACTTGCGAGCTGTGCTTGCGGATGTCGTCGATGAGCGCGCGTCCCTTGCGTTCCGCTTCTTCCGGCGTCTCTCCGCCGAAAGTGCAAATCAGCCAGGCATGGCCGTTGGGAAAGAGCTCCTCCTGCCCGTGCGGGTTCTTTCCCTTGTCGTGCATGTTCTGGAACAGCGTTTCGTCCATGCCTTCCAGCGCGTGCGGCATGTGCGTGTTGCAGAACGCGACGTGATCGCCGGCGGTCGCGATGTCCTCGAACCCGATCAGCGCCATCGCATCGTACTTCGGCTTGGGAACCAGGCGCAGCGTGATCTCCAGCAGGTGCACGATGGTGCCTTCGCTGCCGATCAGCGCGCGCGCGACGTTGAATCCGTTTTCCGGACTGAGCTGATGCAGGTTGTATCCCGATACGCGGCGAGGAATGTCCGGAAAGCGCTCGTCGACCAGATGTCCGTAGTTTTCGTGAATCGCTTTGAGACGAGCGTAAATCTCGCCTTTGCGGCCGCCCTTGCGAATGATGTCGTCGATTTCCGCGGGCCGCGTGGCGCCGACGCGCATGCGCGTGCCGTCGTACAGCAGGACTTCGGCGTCGAAAACGTTCTCTTCCAAACGCCCGGAAAACTGCGCCGGCATGCCGCAGGAATTGTTGCCGAACATGCCGCCGATTACGCAGCGGTTGTGCGTGGACGGCGCGGGTCCAACCGTGAGCTGGTATTTTTCGACGGCGTTGCGAATGTCGTCGAGGACGACGCCCGGCTGCACGACCGCCCGCCGGTTTTGCGCGTCGATCTCGATGATCCGGTTCATGTACTTGCTGTAGTCGAACACGACCGCCGCATTGCAGCTCGCGCCCGTCAAGCTCGTTCCGCCGCCGCGCGGCGTCACCGGCGCGCCGTAGCGCGCGCACGCGATCATCGCGCGCTGCGCGTCGTCGGCATCCTTGGGCAGGACGACCGCGATCGGTACCTGCCGGTAATTTGCCGCGTCCGTCGAGTACATGGCACGGTAGCCGTCTTCGAAATGCACCTCCCCGCGTACGCGCGCTCGAAGCTCTTCCTCGAGCCCGCGCACGTCGACGTCGAGGTTTTGCGCGTTCGTCGCGTCCGGCCGCTGCGTGGGAACGCGCGAAGCGGCGCCGTCACCGCGGCCTTTGCCGTTGCCGGAAATGCGGGTTTTATACTGCATAGCGCTCCGCGTCCGCCTTTTTGAATTCGAGACCGATCCCGGGGCGGTCTAGATCCGGGACGAGGCTCCCGTCCTGCGGATCCGCGCATCCGTCGAAAAGGCTGCGCTCGATCCGGACGTGATCGTGGAAGTATTCGACGTGCCGGAGCATTTTTGCCGCCGCAGCCGCGGGGAGCGTCACGTACGGCGCGCAATGGCTGGAGAGGGGAATATTGTGCGCTTCGCACAGCGCATCCACCGCCAGAAATCCGCTGTACCCGCCGCATCGCGTCACGTCGGCTTGGATCACGTCGGCTGCGCCCGTCTGGATGATTTGCGCGAAGTCATGCGGCGCGTACCCGTACTCGCCGTTGCTGATCTCCATGACCGCAGGCGCCCGATCCCGCACGAAGCGATTCCCTTCGAGATCGCCGTGGTAGACCGGTTCTTCAAACCACGTCACGTTTTGTTCTGCGAACGGGCGCGCGAGCTCCAATGCTTGTTTGCGCGTGTACGCGCCGTTGGCGTCGACGAACAGCTCCGCACCGGCTCCCACGGCTTTGCGCGCCGCGCCGACGCGATGGGGATCGGCGCCGGGATCCCGCCCGACCTTCATTTTGACGCGCGGGATGCCCATTTGGTGCACCCATCCGGAGAGCTGCTGCGCGAGGCGCTGCTCGGTATACGAGGTGAACCCGCCGCTGCCGTAGATGGGAACGCGCGAACGAGCCGCGCCGAGCAGCGCGCTGACCGGCGCGTGCAGCACCTGGCCTTTGAGATCCCAGAGCGCGATGTCCACCGCGGACACCGCCATTGCCGTCATGCCCCCGCGGCCGTTGTTGCGGATCTTGGCAATCATCTCGGAATATCGCGCGGCCGTCTGCAGTGCATCCAGGTTCACGAGCGCATCTTTGAGCAGGTCGCGAATGATGGTCGCAATACCCGCGTCGCCGTACGTGTAGCCGATGCCGGTATGCGCGCCGGCATGCACGTGCACGACAACCATCGTCGTCGACGTCCATTCCAGCGTCCCGTCGGATTCCTGCGGATCTTCCGTCGGAATCTTGTATGCATTCACGTCGAGGGCCTCGATCGGGTACTCGACGCGAAGGCTCCCTGCGGTCGGCATCAGCGTCTCAGCGTTTCTTGGACGGCTCGTCGGAACGATGCGGAATCACGCCGGCAATGATTTGCTTGAACGATTCCTTGATGACGCCCAGTTCGTCCGGATCGCCTTTGCGCATCGACTTCAGGAAGTGCAACGCCTGTTCGCGCGTGATGTGCGGCGGCAGCGTCGGCACGTTGCCGTCGACGACCGCTTCGAGCAGCACGGGGCGATCCGCGCTCAAGGCTTGGTCCCACGCGCTTTCGACTTCACCGGGCGAGCTGACGCGAATGCCTTTGAATCCGAGCGTTTCGGCGAACCGCGCGTACGGGAAGTCGGGCAGCGGCTGCGTTTCCATGTTGCGCGGAGACGCGGCCAGAATGCGCTCCTCCCACGTGACCTGATTGAGGTCTTGGTTGTTGAGCACGAAGAAAATAAGTCGCGGATCGCTCCACTGCTTCCAGTAGCGGTGCACCGTGATGAGTTCGTTGATGCCGTTCATCTGCATGGCGCCGTCGCCGGGCAGCGAGATGACGCAGCGATCGGGAAACGCGAACTTCGCAGCGATCGCATAAGGTACCGCGGACCCCATCGTCGCCAAGTTTCCGGAGAGCGACATCTTCATACCGCGGCGCACCATAATGTGACGCGCCATCCAATTCGTCGGCGTTCCGGCGTCGCCCGTGAGGATCGCGTTCGAGGGCAGTTTCTTATTGAGTTCAACGAAGAGCATCTGCGGATTGAGCGGGTCGGCATCCTGTCGCGCGCGGTCGTCTTCGACGCGATACCATTCCTCTTTGTTCTGCCGCACGCTCTCGCGCCACGATTCGTCTTCTTTTTGGTGAAGATGCGGAAGCAACGCCTGCAGCGTGTCCGCTGCGTCGCCGATGAGGTTCACGTTCGTCGGGTAGCGCAGTCCGATGTACCGAGGATCGATGTCAATTTGGACCGCCGGGACCGAACCGTCTTTCGGCAAGAATTCGGCGTACGGGAAGTTCGTGCCGACCAGCAGCAACGCATCGCATTGGTTCATGATGTCGGAACTAGGCCGCGTGCCGAGCAACCCGATCGTGCCCGTCACCCAAGGCAGATCGTCCGGCAGGACGTCTTTGCCGAGCAACGCTTTGGCGCAGCATGCCTGAAGTCGATCCGCGACCGCGATGAGCTCGTCGGGGGCGTTTTTCGCGCCGGCCCCGACGAGCATCGCAACTTTGCTCGCCCCGTTGAGCACGTCGGCGGCGCGCTGCAAATCGCGCAGCCGCGGAATGACCATCGGCGCGGAGTAACCCACGCCGCTATGTACCGTATTGTGCGCGCGCTGCGGTTCCGAATAGCTCTCTTCCTGCAAATCCTTCGGGAAAATAATGGTTGAAACGCCGCGCATGCCCATGGCGACGCGCATCGCGCGATCGACCACGTGACGCGTTGCCGTCGTGCTGGCGATCGTGTAGCTGTACTCGCTTACGTCCCTGAAGAGCGTCTGCAGATCGACTTCTTGCTGATACGATCCGCCCAGCGCCATCGTCGCTGCCTGACCGACGATCGCGACCACGGGCACGTGATCCATCTTCGCATCGTACAGGCCGTTGAGCAGATGAATGGCGCCGGGCCCGGACGTTGCGAGGCAAACGCCGACTTCGCCGGTGAACTTGGCGTGCGCGCAGGCCATGAACGCCGCCATCTCTTCGTGGCGGACTTGAACGAACTCCAGCTGCTCGGAAAACTTTTCGAGCGCGGCGAGCAGGCCGTTGATTCCATCGCCGGGGAAGCCGTAGATTCTTTTGACGCCCCAATCCACCAAGCGCTGCAGCAGGAAGCTGCTTGCCGTCATGCCCATTTGTGCCTCTCGAGGTTCGGAAGTAGTGACACGGATGATCTACCCGGCGCAGGTGCCGGCAAACGAGTGACCGCCGTCAATCAGTAGTCCCAATCCTACGGATCAGCAGCACGAGAAGTCCCATGCCGAAGACCCATGCCATAAAGCCTTCAGAAACCGGGCCCCAGTTTGCTAATTGAAGGCCGCCCGGGTTGTACTTGGCGTGCTGCAAGAACGAAATGTAGGAAGCCAAGTCGTCGAGGTCGCGCTGATCGATCACGTTCGGACCGAACTTCGGCATGACGTCGGGCCCGTCGCGCACGGCATCCGCGATTTCCTGCGGCGTTTCGTCCATGAGCGAGGGCGCCACGTCGCTGTAGTCGACCGAATTCCCGGCGCCCGTTGCGGCATGGCACTGTTCGCAGTTCTCTTCCCACACCTGCCGCCCGCGGCGCAGTGATTCGGTGTCGCTGCGTATCGTCACGGTAGGCAACACGGTGTTGCCGGCGGAGCGCGACATTACGTAGGTTTCGATGTCCTGAATTTGCCGCGGCGAGAAGAACGGCGCTTTGCGCATCTCCTGCTCCCAAGGCGCCGCGGCCGGCATGCGGCCGGTTCGCAATTGAAAGTCCACCGCTTGGATGCCGATTCCGATCAGCGGCGGACCGTGCGCGGTTCCCTGCAAGTTCATCCCGTGGCACGTCGTGCAGTGGATGTTGAAAAGACGCCGGCCTACATGCACGTCGCCTTGCGGCGCACCGGCAAGCATCGCCGCCGCGAGCAGCGCGATCATCCCGCGCGCTCCGCAGCGGCCCAAGCGCCCGCGGTGCACATGAACGCGATGAACAGCAGCAAGCCGCCCGCGATCCACATCACGGCGCCGCCGTTTTGCTGGTCGGCAAGGGCAAGAGCGGGCACGCGCGCGAGCTGGTAATGCGGATACAGCACACCGCGAGCCGCGTATAACGCAAGCCCCAGAAACGCACCCTGCGGAATCGCTAAAAACAAATACAGCATGCGCGCAGCATACGGCACCGCACGCGGCACGTAGCCGATCTGCACTACCGCCGCCCAAAAGAGCAGCGCCGCACCGACGTAGAGGGCATGTTCGAGCACGTGAATCCACGGATGTTCGAGCGCCAGTTCGTAGAGCGGCGTAAAGTGCGAAGTCCACAGCACCGCGACGAAACCGAGCCATCCCGTGAGCGGAGCGAACAGCACGCGCCCCGGCGCGCTGTCCGCAAGCGCCGTAATGCGACGCGCCACGTCCGTGCGCGGTACCGCTACGGCAAGCAAAAGCGGCGCGCCGAGCAGCAGCAGCGGCGGACCGACGAGCATCAGCACGACGTGCTGGGTCATGTGCCACGCAAACGACTTCTCCGCGAGCGGCTCGACCGGCGGCAGCAAGACCAGCGTCATCGCCGCAACGCCGGTAACGAACGAAGCCACGCGCCACCGCGGATACGCGCGCTGCGCAAAGCGCCCGTTGTAGCGCGCCACGGCATAGCAGTAGATCGCAATCGCCGTGCACGAAAGCAGCGCGGCCAGGATGCTCATCCCACCGGCTCCTCCTCGTAGCCGCCTTCCGGCTTGCGGCGCAGCCGAACGCGCTCCGCGCGGTGCGTGCCGCCTTTCTTTTGCAGATCGGACGCTATCATGTACGTGATCCAGAACGCCGCCGCAGGCCCGAGCACGCAGAAAAACCGGTACGCCCACACCAAATCGTCGAGCGGCAAGTGCGTGTATCGCGCCTGCACGTCGTCGCTTCCGGCCAAAAAAAGGCTCAGCATGAACACGAAAAACGCAACGCCGGCGGCAGTGCGCACGGGAACGTCGCGCGGGCGATTCAGCAGATGATGCGGCGCGGGATCTCGCGTAAAGAGCCGCTCCAGCCACGGATACCCGAGCAATCCAACCATGATGATTCCCGGCAGCACGATGCCGGGCCAAAACGGCGAGGGAATCATGTGCCCCGGAAAATGCACCGCCCAGCGCGGGCCGATGCGCAGCGCGCCTTCGAGCCAGCCGATGTACCAGTCCGGCTGCGCGGGCGAAATCGCGCGCCAGGGCTGATACGGTCCCCAAATCCATACCGGATTGATTTGCACGAAGGCGCCGAACAGACAGCAAACCGCGATCACACCGAACTGCAGCGCGAGCGACTTGAACGTATAGAGCGGAAACAGCGGCGAGCCGACGACGTTCTCTTCGGTGCGGCGGGGTCCGGGAAACTGCGTGTGCTTCTGGCGCCAGAGAATCATCAAGTGCACGGTTATCCCGAGCGTAATGAGCGCGGGCATGACGAACACGTGGGCGACGAAGAGGCGCTGAATGAGAATTTCGGTCGGCCATACGCCGCCCGTGAGGAAGAACGTCGCCCAGGTGCCGATGAAGGGAATCGATTGCAGAATCGACACGGCGATACGCAAGCCCATGCCGCTGAGCAGGTCGTCGGGCATCGAATAGCCGGTAAAACCCTCGCACATCGCCGCGAAAAGCAGCAAGACGCCGATAACCCAGTTCAGTTCGCGCGGATTGCGGAACGCGCCGGTAAAGAAGATGCGCCCCATGTGCAGCACGATGCCGGCAACGAAAATGTCGGCCGCCCAGTGATGAATCTGCCGGATCAGCAGTCCGGCGTTCACCATGAAACAAATGTGCAGCACGGAATCGTACGCTTCGCTCATGCGCTGTCCGCGCAAAAGCTGGTACGGACCTTCATACACGACTTGCGTGTGCCCGGGCACGAACCAGAGCGCTATGAACGTTCCCGTCGCCAGCAAGATCAGAAACGCATACATGTTGATCTCGCCGAGCATGAAGGACCAATGGTCCGGAAACGCTTTTTTGAGCGCGTGATGCAGAAAACTCGCGGTGCCGAAGCGGTTGTCCGCCCACAGCATGAAGCGCGCGATCACGACTCTTCCCAGAATCCCGGGCCGACGGGCGCCGGGAAATCGCCGGTGGCGCGCAGATAGCCGTCGGGGCCGATTTCGATCGGCAAGCGCGGCAACGGATGATCCGCGGGCCCCGAAACGACGGCTGCGTCGTTCGTCACGTCGAAAACGGATTGGTGACAGGGGCACACCAGACGGCGGTCTGCGGCGCGATACAACGCGACGGGACATCCCGCGTGCGTGCACATCTTCGAGTAAGCGACGTAACCTTGCGGCGCATCCTTGACGACGCCGTCTGGCAACTTCAGCAGCACCGCCATCGATTGCGAATCGCCGATGCTGTTTTCGGGAAACACGGTTACCACCGCATCGTCGTTCAGGTCCGGCGAGCGCACGAGCGAACCGTCGACGCGCTGCAGACGGATGCCCCGCTTCCAGCGCGTGTGGAAAAGTTTACCGTCGGGTTCGGGTCCGAGCGAGCCCACCGGGAAGATCGCGGCGATTCCAAATACGCCGAGTGCCGTGTAGAGCATGCGCGTGAGCCAGCGGCGGCGCGTGACACGCGCTATGCCGTGCTCCCACCGTTCCACCATGCCCGCGCGTTCTTCCACCGGCTGCGGGTAGGTGTCGCGCAGATCCACAACTTGTTCCTGCGGCAGGATCCATCGCGCCCACCCGAGCGCCGCGATCATGAATCCGCCGAATGCGCAAGCCAGCGCGAACCCTTCCCACTGCGTGCTCATTTGCTTGGCATACGCGACCATGAATCCCACGCTTCCGAGCATGGAAAGCAGTAGGCCCGCCGCGATGGCGCGCTCGCGCACGTTGGGCTGCATCAGCGGATCCAATACACCGTGGTGTAGATGCCGAACCACATGACCGTGACGAAGTGCCAGTAATAGGTGATGGCCTCCGCCGCGCCGTGCTTGTCCACGCGCATCGCCGGCGATCGTAATCCGTAATACAAGCCGAGCAGCAGCAACACGCCGACAACGACGTGCAGCAGATGGAATCCCGTCATCGTCATGTAGATGGAACCGTACGCATGCGAGGCCATCGTGAACTTCTGATGGGCGTAACCGTGCATGGCGGCGCCGATGTAGCCCAGGCCGCCGATGATTCCGCCATACAGCCAACCGTATGCCGCCTTGAAGTTGCCCTTCCGCAGGGCGCGCATCATCGGGAACATCATCGCGCTGCTGGCCACCAAGAAAAACGTGCCGAACGCGGCGCCCGGCTCGTCCAGGTGCACGTACGTTCCCGGCCACGAAGCGCTCGTGCTTTTCAAATCGTAATACGTGGCGAAAAGCGCGGAGAAAAACATCGTCTCGGACGCGATGAAAATGATCGTTCCGAGTACGACCGGATGTGCCCGCACGGGCATCGGCGGTTGATGTCTCGTCACGGCGATTTTGTACCCGGTGCCTTGGTTTTCTATCGGACAGTGCGTGGGTAAGTCCTCTGCGTGCCAATCATGCATCCTGCATCGCTGCAAGCGCGCGACCTCAGCGGCGTTTGGTACATCTTCGGCGGCGCGGCACTATTCGTCGCGGTCTTCGTCTACGCGCTGATTTTCTATTGTCTCGCGCGCTGGCGCGCGCGCGGAGCGGACGGCGGGATGCCGCCGCAGTTCGACCGCAATCCGCAGTTGGAAATCACCGGCGTGGTAATCCCGCTGATTATCGTCACCGGGCTGTTCTACATTACGTACGTGCGTGAAGGCGTGGTCGACTTTCTGCGGCCGGGTCCGTATGCAACGGTCAACGTCACGGCATATCGCTGGTCGTGGCAATTCCGTTACGCCGGCCATCCCATCGTCGTCAATGGCACGACGCAGAATCCGCCGTCACTCGTGCTGCCGGTTGGGAAGATGACGCAGATCAACCTGTATTCCGACGACGTCGTGCACGCGTTCTGGATCCCGGCGTTCTTGTTCAAACGCGACGCAAACCCCGGTCTGCCGAGTTCCTTCGACGTCACGCCCACGCGCGTGGGCGTTTTTCAGGGCGTTTGCGCCGAGTACTGCGGTTTCGATCACGCGCTGATGACGTTCGGTGTTCGCGTGGTCCCAGTCGACGTGTACGATCGCTGGATCGCATCCGGAGGGCGCACCGCCATATGACGCACTGGCTGACGTCGACCAATCACAAGACGATCGGCATTCTGTACATGTTGACGACCTTCGTCTTCTTCCTCATCGCGGGCGTGCTGTCGTTGGTCATTCGCCTGCAGCTGGCCGCGCCGGGGCAAAACGTCGTCGGAGCCCACGCCTACAACCAGATTTTCACGCTGCACGGCACGGCCATGATCTTTTTGGTGATCGCGCCGTTTGCGTTCGGTCTGGGCAACTACCTCGTGCCGCTGCAGATCGGCGCGCCGGACATGGCGTATCCCCGCCTAAACCTGCTCGGCGTCTATCTGTTCATGCTCAGCGGCCTGACGATCTTCGCGGGAATTTTTGCGCAAGGCGGCGCGGCAGACGCGGGCTGGACCGCATACGCTCCGCTTTCAACGGTTCAGGAAGGCAGCGGCGGCGGACAGGATCTCTGGGTCATCGGTATTTTGCTGAACAGCATCGCCACCATAACGGTCGGCATTAATTTCACCGCAACCATTCTGCTCTATCGCGCTCCCGGAATGACGATGTGGCGCATGCCGATCTTCACGTGGGAGATTCTCGCCACGGCGCTGCTCATCCTGATGGCGTTTCCGTCGCTTGCCGCCGCGATGTTCGAACTGCTCCTGAGCCGCCACTACGGCGCTCACTTTTTCGATCCGAGGTTCGGTGGAAACGTGGTGCTGTACCAGCACCTGTTTTGGTTCTTCGGCCATCCGGAAGTGTACGTGATGATTTTGCCGTATTTCGGCGTCATTTCCGAAGTGGTCGCGGTGTTCTCCGGCAAGCCGTTGTACGGCTACGTCGGGATGGTGTTGTCCGCGTTTGCGATCGCCGGGCTGTCGATGGGGGTTTGGGCGCACCACATGTTCACCACGGGAGCCGTCGCGAACGCCTTCTTCTCCGGCATGTCCTTTCTCATCGCGGTTCCCACGGGCGTGAAGTACTGGAACTGGATCGGGACGATGTGGAGAGGGCGGCTTCGTTTGACGACCGCGATGCTTTTCGCCATCGGCTTTCTGTGCAATTTCTTGATTGGCGGCATCACGGGCGTGATGGTGGCTTCACCGCCGATCGACTATCAAGTGGAAGACAGCTACTTTCTGATTTCGCACTTCCATTACACCCTGGGCGGCGGCGCGCTCTTTGCCGTGTTCGCGGCAATCTACTACTGGTGTCCGAAGATGTTCGGCGTGAAGCTGAACGAATTGCTCGGCAAGATCAACTTTTGGCTGATGTTCGTCGGCTTTAACGTGACGTTCATACCGTGGTTCTTCATGGGCATCGAGGGTATGCCGCGGCGGGTCTACACCTATGCGGCCACGGGCGATCTGCCTTGGCTCAACGCGGTCTCCTCCGTGGGCGCGGGAATCATGGCGCTGGGCGTTATCGCGTTCGTGCTCAACGTGGTGATGTCGAAAATCGAATCGAAGGTTGCGCAGCCCCTGCCGGACGATCCCTGGGGCGATTCATTTACGCTGGAGTGGGCGACGAGTTGCCCGCCGCCGGAATTCAACTTCCATGCGCTGCCGCCGATACGCTCGGAGCGGCCGGTGTGGGATTTGCACCACCCGGAACTGGCGGCGCGGCGGACGTAACGATGAGAACCTTCGCCGGCTTGTTTTTGTCTTCGGCGACGTTCGCTGCCGCGATTTGCATCATCTACTGGTTCGCCTCGCAAGAATTCGCCGGCACTTTCCTGCTCGGATTCATGTGCTTCGCGCTGTCCTTTGCGGCGGGCTATGCGCTGCTCGCCGAACGCGATGCAAACCTAGCCGGAGATGATGCGCAGCTGCAGCAAAAGGAAGCCGCCGGCGAAGACATCGGTATCGTTACCAAGGCCAGCGCGTGGCCCGCGGCGCTGGCCTTCAGCATCTTGTGGTTCTTCATCGGCGTCGTGTGGTCCGATTTCATGATTTTCACCGGCTTGGCGGCAATATTGCTGTGCGTGTGGCGTTTAGCCGCAGAGAGCTCCCGCGTCGGTCACGAACGCATGTGGACCGAGGACGGACCTCAAGACGTCACTTAACCGAATTCGCCGGTTCGTCGTAGCGTTCGTAGAGTCGCCTTAACGCGTTCAGGTGTTCGCGTGTTCCCGTGTTATCGCGATCCGCGTTAAGTCGATCGCGCGCAAGCACTAATCCGGATTTGGCAAATCTGCCAAAACGGCACGCGCCTGACTAACAATCGAGCCCCAGTTCGGATGCCTAATGACTTCGGCAGAGTCGTACGGGTGGTCAACTGAATTCTCGAATGCCTCCAACGTACGGGCAAACTGCATCACGCGCGCCCATTGCTGTTCGTTAAGGCCGATTTCAGCAAGATGATCGCCAATCAGTTTATTCCGCTGCTCCTGATCAAGGATCTCCGCACTGGCATCAAGATAGGACGATTTCTCGTCTGGAGGGTCGCCCAACCATACACGCGCCTGATATTCGGGATCGGAAATCTGCTCAATGCCCCATCGCAATAGGCTGAAGCAGTTCTTTGCTACTTCTGACTCAGGCAGTTCGCGTTCAGGCGCCATAACTCAACGCTCCTTTTTAGTAAATATCCTCTTGAAGCTAAATTCTCCTATGGGAATGTGTGAGCGGCCTCATTCCGTTTGTTAACAATGTTTCCGTTTGCGTCGACTGCTTTTCCAGTGATTACTACAGCGGCTTCGCTTTCCAGCGCCGGACCGGGGCAGTGGTATGTTGGCGACGACTTTGACCTGCAAACCAACGCAGGAACGCCGGGCGTGCCAACGCAACAACGCGCCGATGGACTGTCCGCGGAGCGGAATATGCCGGCGCTCCCGCTAAGTCGATACGAGAGTCTGGCTGGTAAGCCGACTTTTGCTCAATAAAGTCGCGCCGTTCGTCTGTCGAGGTTACCAAAGGAGGAGATGGTGCACGCTGCAGGCGTCGACACATATATGGACCGGCACAGTATCGTACTGCTCAATGAGCTGGGTGAGGTCGTTGAGCAGTTCACGATCGAAACCAAAGCCTGTGGATGTTCCGAAGCAATCGAGAAAACGAGCCGTTATCCGGATTTGATGTGGGGGCTCGAAGGGACGGGAACTTACGGGCGCGCTTTTCGCCGATGCTTTAATTGCCAGTGGGGCAACGGTTTACGAGGTTTCCGGAATCGTAACCAAACGTCATCGTCGAAAGCTGCGCCGCCCCGGCAAATTCGATGCTCAAGACGCAAGCCATTGCCGAGGCAGTCTTGCGTGAACGTGACGCGCTTCCACGCTGCGAACGCTGATGAACAGGAGACCACCCGTCTGCTGTTTGAACGGCGCGATCGGCTGGTCCGTTCACGCACGGAATGCGTAAATCGCTTGCGGGCATTGGCTTTACGGCTCGATATGGAGCTCACCAGCGATCTCACATCACTCAAGGCGATGGGCTCGGTCGAGCGTCGCATTGCTTCGTTCAGACCACAGGGGTATGCGCAGTCCGAACTCCTGGACGAAATGCGCGATACCGTTATAGAGGTACGCCGGATCCTGGTCAAGGTGAGAGAGCTGGAGAAACGTCTGGTCCCTTTCGTTGAACGCTTGGCACCGGAGTTCGTGCGCGGGTTCTTTGAATTTGCGGCGCGCCACTCGCGGCTTCGCGTCGGCACTACCGCCGCCGCCCCGGACGCGTAGCGTGCCGACGGCACCGCTGTGGCCCCAGCTGCGTTACGATGAGTGGAAAGACACGCTCTCGACGCTGCACCGATGGACGCAGGTCGTCGGCAAGATTCGGCTCGTGCGGGCGCCAATGCAGAACCACTGGTGGCACGTGACCTTGTACGTGACGCCGCGCGGGCTGACGACCTCGACGATGTTCGCGGGCGACGGGCGCGCCTTCGAGATCGCGTTCGACTTCGTCGAGGACGTGCTGACGATCGCGGTCAGCGACGGCCAGCGCGCGAGCGTTGCGCTCGCGGCAATGAGCGTCGCGGAGTTCTTCGAGCGGCTCATGCGCGAGCTTCGTGCGCTACACATCGAAGCGCGGATCGACCCGCACCCCAACGAGTTGCCGGACACGACGCGTCTGGACCGCGACACGGAGCATGCGACGTACGATCCTCGTGCCGCCGAGCGCTTCTGGCGCATCCTGCTGCAGGCGAATCGGCTGTGCGCCGCCTTTCGCGCCGAATTCATCGGCAAGAGCAGCCCGGTGCACTTCTTCTGGGGCAGCTTCGACCTGGCGGTCTCGCTGTTCTCCGGTCGCAGAGCGCCGCCGCATCCGGGCGGTTTTCCGAACCTGCCGGACCGCGCCGTGCAGGAGGCGTACTCGCACGAGGAGTTCACCGCCGGGTTTTGGCCGGGGCAGCCCGGGCTCGACGCGTCGTTCTACACCTACATCTATCCGGAGCCGCCGGGGTTTGCGCAGGCCCGTGTGCGCCCGGAAGCGGCGGCGTGGAGCGCGCTGCTGCGCGAGTTCGTGCTGCCGTACGAGGCGGTGCGCACCTCGCCCGACCCCGAGCGAGCAGTGCTGGATTTCTTTTCATCGACGTACGCGGCGGCCGCGAATCTCGCCCGGTGGGATCGCGCGGCGCTGGAGCGCCGCACGGCGACTGTCGCCGACTGATCGCGTCGGCTCGCCGGCGACTGGCATGCGCGACGCCGTGGTTCCTCGCGCACACGACGGGTCGGCGCGGGTACGCGCTCGCCGCGAGCCGAGGATCGTACTCGAGGTCGCCTTCGACATCATCCCAAAAGACCAAGCTCCACGCTCCACATCCACATAGTCACCCGTAAGA
>Ga0209810_1002204_pt1 | contig 24362 bp, 27 predicted proteins | sample Coa_R1_7_FD_187159 | JGI IMG/M metagenome (GOLD analysis project Ga0209810, IMG submission 187159) | Surface soil microbial communities from Centralia Pennsylvania, which are recovering from an underground coalmine fire - Coalmine... | ecosystem: Environmental > Terrestrial > Soil > Unclassified... | reverse complement strand
GCCTGCTTCTGCGTCTGGAAGGCCGGGGGCTGCCCGGTTGTGCCATTGGGATAAGCTCCCCAGGCCGGTTTAGCGCGTAACAGGTGGTTGATATCGCCGCGATATTGCTCGTTGAGCCAGGAAAGGAAATAGTCCATCATGGCAATGTTCTGGTCAGAATTGATGGTGTATTGCCTGTTCTGACTGTCGTAGATCTGCGAGCCGTTGAGCGCAGACCACATCACAATCGTATGCTGGTCATCGCTAACAGTCGTGCCGAGGACGGGGAAACCGATAGTTTGCAGTTCGTCGCCCTTCCAGGAGACGAATTCTTTGGAGAGTGCGCGCAACTGATCCCAGGTCTTAGGGAAATCCTCGCGTTTAGATGAAATACCCAGCTTATCGAACCATTCCGCGTTGTACCACATGGCGTAGGTTCCCGCTGTAAGGGGCAGCCCGTAGATCTTGCCGTTGAACTGGCAGCTTGCCAGCGCCCCTGCCGGCCACTTATCGACCTGGCTGTTCCTGGAGTTTTGCATCATCGCGGTCAGATCCAGCGCCGCCCCGCGCACACCCAGTGTGACAGGGCTGTCCCAGAAGATCGTCGCGTCGGGTGGATCACCGGCGGCGATGTGGGAGAGCAGCACCTCCGTGAAGTCCTGATTGCCAGTGCCGCAGAGCACCGGCGGCATCTGGATGTTCGGGTGCAGCTTCTCAAAATTCTTCTGGATGGTGTTATTGGCCGTACAATAGGGAGCCGAGCCACCCGGCAGCCAGTAGGTCAGCTTGATGGGGCCGCTTGAAGAACCACCGCCACCGCAGGCTGCAAGCAGAAACATGCCGCCTCCAACGGCGGACACCTGGAGAAAGCGACGCCGGCTGATCGGACTCTGAGAAATAGTGTGCTGTGTACTCATCTTTTGCTCTCTTTTCCGTGAGGTCAACTATGATCCCCACTGCTGACTATTCTGTACCAGTCGTCCGTACAAATATAATGGTCGTCCGTATGAGTTGAAGATATGTCCATGCCAGATAGTATACGGATAAGCGGGCTTGAAAGTCAAGAGGTCTCCTGTTATAATAGGACTGCCCGTATTTTATTCGTCAGGTCATACGTACCATTTTAAACGGGTGAGGGAACGAATTATGGAATCAGACAGGCAGTTTAATGGGCAGGGCATCGATCCCAGGAGCGGCATCCCTCTCTATGTGCAGCTCAAGGAGATTCTGCGCGAGCAGATCCGCACCGGGGTATGGGAGCCGGGGGATCGCATTCCCTCCGAGGAGGAGATACGCCAGCATTTCGCCGTGAGCCGGGCTACCGTGCGCCAGGCCATCACCGAGCTTGAGCAGGAGGGGCTGCTTGTACGCCAGCAGGGACGCGGCACCTTCGTCCGTAAACCCAAGATCGAGTGGTCGCTGCGCAACTTCTACAGCTTTACGCGCGATCTGACCGAGCGCGGGCTGCATCCAGAGACGCGTCTGCTGATGTTCGAGGTCGTGCTGCGCAAGGCTATCGCGCGTGAGGTGTTCGGACTGGACGAGAAGGAGCCACTCGTCAAGCTGGTGCGCCTGCGGCTGGCCGCCGGAGAGCCGCTGATGCTGGAGACGACCCATCTGCCCGAATGTTTCGTGCCGGGGTTGACGGAAGAGGAGGTCAGAGAGCACGCGCTCTATACTCTGCTGGAAGAGAAATACGGCATGCGATTAGAACGCGCGATGGAGAGCTTCGAGCCGATCCTGGTCGATGAGTTCGCTTCCAAGATGTTAGAGGTGCCAAAGGGTTCACCGGCACTCTATCTGGAACGCATCGGAGCGCTGGCCGATGGAAGGCGCGTCGAACTCTCGCAAACGATAGTGCGTGGAGACCGCAGCCGCTATCTCGTCGAATTGCTGTAGCCAGTTCATGAAAGCTAGCAATCAACAGGCCGCACGAGGCGCGATGATGCGCTTTACCTTTTGCCTGCGAGCATGAGTGCGCTCGCAGTGCTCGGTTTACAAAGTTAAACTGCATCATCGCGCCGCTGCGCACCAGAAAGATGGCCGATCTTGATGGTTATCATTCATCTATTCTGAGCGGCACCATGTAAGGAGGTATGTTCGCGTGAAACTGGGGGTATTCACACAGTGGATCAGGGCGGAGTCAATTGAGGAGCTTGCCATGCGCGTGCGCGCGCTGGATTTACACTGCGTGGTACTGGATTCTTATCCCGGGCTGGACATCGATGTCGCCAATCCCGCTCCCGAGATCTGCCGCCGCATCCAGGCGGCTTTTGCCGCCGAAGGCGTGGAAATCGCGGCTGTTGGCGGCTACTACAATCTTGCTCATCCCGATCTCAAAGAGCGCCGGTCCATTCATACGCGCTTTCGCGGCCTGATGCGCCTCTGCGCGGATATCGGAGCGCCGATGCTCTGCTCCGAGGCCGGTACCTATCATCCCCGCGACGAGTGGGAGTGGGACCCGGCCAATGGCACCGAGCAGGCGTTCGCGATATTCGTCGAGACCATGCGCCCGCTCATCGCTGATGCCGCCGATTATGGCATCACTATCGGGCTGGAGCCATACGTGATGACTATTATCAACACCGCTGAGCGGGCGGCGCGTCTGGTAGAAGCACTGGATTCTCCTTATCTCAAGCTTGTCTGCGATCCGGCCGGGCTGCTGACCAGGGCGACGCTTAACGAGCAGCGCACCGTTCTGCCTGCGGCCTTTGGTCTGATGGCGCCTTATATTGGCCTGGTACATGTCGAGGACTGTCGTCCCGATCCACACGGACACTTTCTCTGGCTGCCAGCAGGCCAGGGATTGATCGATTATCCCCTCTTCATGCAGCAACTTGTGCAGACAGGATACGATGGTCCCTTGATCCTGGAGCATCTCTCGGAAGCCGCGCTGCCCGCCGCACGCGAGTACGTGCTGGCTCACTGGAAGCGTGCCCACCAGCAGGAAGGAAGAACAGGTTCATGATTCGTCACCTGATTGTCTTTAACACTTCAGAAGGAGTGACGCGCGAACAATGCCTGGCGATGGCCGAACTGGGGCGCCAGGAACTTTCGCGGATCCCTGGCGTTATCAGCATCTCCTTCGGAGAAGCCATCGCCGAAAACGCGCGGTACCGCTACACCTTCACCATTGACCTGCGCGATGAGGAGGCGCTGCGTGCCTATCAGGGCCACCCGCTCCACGTCGCTTTTGCTAACAATCACTTCCGGCCCGTGGCCCCCGATAGAATCACTACCGACTACGAGGTATTGTACTGATAAGGACCGTTGATGAAACTCATCGTTGCCCGAGACTATGAAGAGATGAGCGCGATAGGTGCGGATATCGTTGCCAGTGTTGTTGCTGCCAATCCTGGGGCCGTGCTTGGTCTGACCACCGGCAATACTCCTGTCAAGCTCTATGGCAATCTGGTGGCGCGCGCCAGCGCCGGATCGCTCAACCTGAAGCAAGTGCGCATCTTTTGTACCGAAGAATATCTGGGCATCGGCCCCGATGATCCCTGTAGCCTCTTTGGCTGGCTGTGGCGCATCTTGATCGCGCCCTGTGCTCTCCCGCCAGAGCATGTGTTCCGGCTGCGCGGCGAGGATTCTGAGCCGCAGCTTGCCTGCCAGGAGTTCGAGCAGCAGATTGTACGCGCCGGTGGCCTCGATCTGCTCGTTGAGAGCATCGGTGTCAACGGGCATATCGGCTTTAACGAGCCTGGATCGCCTCCTGATGCGCCCTCGCGCGTCCTGGCGCTGACCGACGATACGCTGGAGTACAATATCAATTACTGGGATCAAGAAGTGCCGCGCTACGGCCTGACAATTGGCCTCGGTACGATCCTGGCCGCCAGGCAAATCCTCTTGCTGGTGTCGGGCCGGGCGAAGGCCGGGCCACTTGCCAGGGCGCTGACCGGGCAGATTACACCCGATGTTCCGGCCTCGATCCTGCAAAGGGCGTCCCACTTGATCGTCGTGGCCGACAGGGAGGCCGCTTCCCTGCTCTCAGGGGCGGAGGTGTAGCATGCAGGCGCGGCAGTCTCCGATCCTCGTAGGGCTTGACATCGGCACATCCGGTGCCAGAGCGCTGGCCTTTACGCCGGAGGGGGGCTGTATCGCGCAAGGCCGGGCCGCCTTTGCCACCGATTATGCCGGCGCGGACCGCGCCGAGCAGAATCCTGAGGACTGGTGGCGAGCGGCAATGGCCGCGCTGTGTGCTATGTCCGCGCGCCTGGATGCTGGCGCCCGGCTGGTGGCCGGCATCGGGCTGACCGGCCAGTGTCCGACCTTCGCGTGCTTCCTGCCATCGGGAGCGGCGATGGGACCGGGGTTGCTCTATCAGGACAATCGGGCGAGCGCCGAGACCGGCTTGCTTATCGATAGATTTGGGGCTGCTGCTATCCACCGGCGCAGCGGACAGGCCCCCAGTCCGTTTTATGTGTTGCCGAAACTGCTCTGGCTCAAACGGCATCAGGCGGGCTGGCCGGGAGCGGGAGCGGTGGTCGCGCAGCCGCGCGACCTGGTAGGCTGGCGCTTGACCGGGCGGCTCGCCACTGATCCAACGCATGCTGCCTGCACGCTGGCCTACGATCTGACCGCCGGCGCCTGGGCCAGCGATTGGCTACGCGAACTTGGCCTGGAGGCACTCATCTGGCCGGAGATCCTGCCCTCATGCAGCGTCCTGGGATATCTCACCGCTGATGCCGCCGCATTGACCGGGCTGTGCGAGGGCACGCCGGTCATCGTGGGCGCGGCTGATAGCATCTGCGCCGCCTATGGTGCGCAGGCGACCGGCCTGGGCGTGCTGTGTGAAGTGGCCGGCACCTCCACATGCCTGCACCTGAGCGTAGAGCAGCCGGTGGCAGCCTATGCCGTCAATACCTACCCGCATATCGAGGCCGGGCAGTGGTGTAGCGAGGTCGGGCTGAATACCACAGGCGCAGCGCTGGCCTGGCTCTCAACATTGTTGAAGGCATCGCCAGAAGAGGTGCTTGAGCAAGCGGCGCGTGCGGCGCCGGGATCAGCCGGACTGCTCTTCCTGCCGCACCTGTCGGGTGGGGAACGCGACGAGCCGGGGCGCTGCGGCGCCTTTGCCGGACTGCATCTCGGCCATTCCGAATCGCATATAGCCAGGGCCATCCTCGAAGGCGTTGGCTATGCCTTGCGACAGCGTGTGGAACTGCTGGAAGCGTCTGGCTGCCCGGTGACGCGCGTCGTCTCCTGCGGAGGAGCGGCGCGTAGCGCGCTCTGGGCACGGATCAAGGCCGACATTCTGGGCATTCCGGTGAGCCAGGTTGCGCCTCCCGACACCACGGCCTGGGGCGCGGCGCTCATCGTTGCTCGCGCGTTGAAGATTGCAGCAGAATCAGTCGAGCTTTCTTATAGTTATTTTTTCCCGGAGAGGAACAGAGCTGAGATCTATGCCGCCGGTTACAGGCGTTTCTGCCGTCTCGAAGAACTGTTGATTCATGATGTTTAGAGAAGGAGCCGATCTATGAGCAAGGTACGTGTCGCTGTCGTTGGATGTGGCAGCGTGTCGCAGAAATACGTCCCGGACTTAAAGCAGAGTTCCGCGGTAGAGCTTGTGGCGGTCTGCGATAACCGCGTCGAGTTCGCTCGCCGGCACGCCGAGACCTACGCCATCGAGCGCTATTTTTCCGATATTGACCGCATGCTGGCCGAGGTAGATTTCGAACTGCTCGTCAATCTTACGCCCATGCAGTTTCATGCGCCCTTCAATCGCAAGGGGCTGGAGGCCGGTAGAAACGTCTGGTGTGAGAAACCAATCGCCACCAACCTCGCCGACGCGCACGCGCTCATTGAACTGGCCCGGAGTCGTGGTGTGAAACTGTGGGGCGCGCCGAACTCCCCCACCTCGCCCGCTTTTGAAACGATGGCAAAGATCCTGGCTTGCGGTGAGATCGGGCGCGCCTGCGTCGCGCACGGTATCTACGGGTGGAGCGGCCCCGACTGGCCGGGCGCTGCCTGGTTTTATCAGAAGGGCGGCGGCTCACTTTTCGACCTGGGCGTCTACAACGTCACGACCCTGACCGGGCTGCTGGGACCGGCGCGCTCGGTGATAGCGATGGCCGGGGCGGCGGTCCCCGAGCGCGTTATCGCCGGCGAAACCGTCAAAGTCGAGGCCGACGACAATACAGCGCTCATCCTCGATCACGGCGGCGCTGTCTATTCGGTGATCCAGACCGGCTTTGTCTATGGAGCGCAGCGCGAAGACTGGACGATCCAGGTCATCGGCACCAATGGAGCGATGACGATGGGTGGCTATGACTGGGCGCCGGCGGATGTCGCTGTCTACGCGGGCCATCAGATGCGTTCGGAGGATAGAAAGTGGGAGGTCAGATGGCAGGATGATGGCAGCTATAAGTGGGAGCACGGGGCCGCCTACATTGCCGAGTGTCTGGCGAATGGCGAGCAACCGATCCTGAGCGGTGAACATGCCCTGCATGTGCTGGAGGTGATGCTCGCCGCGTTGGAATCGGCAAAATCGGGGCGGCGCGAGCCAGTGGAGTCGGACTTTCCCTGGCCGCTGATTCATTAGCGTAGAAAGGATCAAACCATGCCCGAGACTGATAACAGAGAGCCGAAGCACTACTTTGAGCATATTCCGGCGCCCGATTATGGCTTTTTTCTCAAGGGTGCGTCCTCTTTCGATTGGGGAATGAAGAACCGTCTGTCGCAAATCTTCAATCCTCGCACCGGGCACACGGTCATGCTGGCAATCGATCATGGCTACTTTCAAGGTCCGACAACCGGCCTGGAACGCGTTGATCTGGGTATCGTTCCCTTGCTGCCCTACGCGGACGCGCTCATGTGTACGCGTGGCATCCTGCGCTCGACTATCCCACCCACCGCGCCGCGTTCAGTGGTCATGCGGGCGAGCGGCGGCCCCAGCATCCTGAAGGAACTCTCCGATGAAGAGATCGCCCTGGATATCGAGGATGCTCTCCGCATGAATGTCGCGGCCCTGGCGATCCAGGTCTTCATCGGAGGGGAGTTCGAGACGCGCTCGGTACACAACATGACCCGGCTCGTGGATATGGGGCTGCGCTATGGCATCCCGGTCATGGCGGTGACTGCTGTCGGCAAGAATATGGCGCGCGATGCCAGATACTTCCGGCTCGCCTGCCGCATCTGTGCAGAACTGGGCGCGCAATTCGTCAAGACCTACTACGTGCCGGAAGATTTCGCGACGGTTACGGCGTCCTGCCCGGTGCCAATTGTAATGGCGGGCGGTAAGAAGCTGCCGGAGCTAGAAGCTTTGACAATGGCCTGCAATGCGGTGAAGGAAGGCGCCGCCGGCGTGGATATGGGCCGAAATATCTTCCAGAGCGATGCCCCGGCGGCGATGATCCAGGCAGTTGCCAGGGTTGTGCATGAGCAGTTGGAGCCAGTCGAGGCATACGAACTGTATCAGGAACTGCGGCATCAAGCGTAAGTCCTTCTTGTTGTCGATGGGTCGATGTTTGACGGTTTTTGCTTGATGGGCACCTGGTTGCGAATGGGCTTGAACAGACCCGGTTGCTGCAACTTCACTCCTATGGCGGCCAGGAAGCCGCCGGGCTAAAATGATTTGTCGTCTCTGTGAGAGACTCGTTCATGGTGATGCATCTTCTCCTGCAAGCCAATCTTGCTTCTTTCATGAGAGCAGAAGCATCGCTTTTCTTCTGCCTGTGGCAGGCTCGTCTGATTTCAGAACCCCCTGTCGTTATTTTGGGCGAAACTCAGGTAACGTCAAATTTTGTGAAAAGAAAATAACCACTACTGTGGTTATTTTCTGATGCTCTCGTCTGCCCTTGTGATGCGAGCGTGATCCTGGGCAGATATGCTTAAAAGCTGCAACGCTGCTGTCTCGGGGCAGAAGCTCTCTCTGAGAAGGGCTGTCAGGAAAAGCGAAAAGAGGCGGATATAGACATGAAGCAGTCTACGGGCTAGCTGCTGTAAGGAAAGCCAGAGGCGATATCCATACTCTTACGACAAGATGATCTGGCTTGCTTGATAGGAGTGAGCTGGAGTATCATCTGCTCTTCAATGAATGCCTCGATGCCGTGCTGCCGCGTCTGATAGAGGCACTGGGGCACGCTGCGAACAAACAGGCCCGGGCAACAGGAACGACAGGCGTGAGGAACCATTGACTTTCACAAACCCCTCAATGTATGATATATCCATACTCAACACAATAAGTTCCAGATCCCTTCTTGTAGCGCAGCAATTATTTACTTCCTTTCAATTATATATATAGGGCCGTTCTACTGTTTAATGTCCAGAGGAGGAGTGCCTATGGAGATTCGCGGACTGGCTCATGCGGTCTTGCAGGTCAAAGGAGTTGAACGACCACCGGGTTTTTATGATCGGGTTTCTGGCGATGAAGTTCTACAGATGTAGATCTGCGATCCGGGAAACTCCAATATAGAGTTATTTGTTTGGGAGAGGTAGCGCCCCCGGTGGGTGCCAGGTCAAATACGCCGACGAGAAAGGAGGAAGTGCACCTGCTGCCGCCTCGAACCTGTCGTTCTTCCAACGAATGTATTTCAGATTCATAAAACGGCAGTCCTGGATGCAGCTTGTGCGCCAGGGTTATGAAACCGCCCAGATTTCGTTATTTTGCCCCACAGAGTGTCGAAGAGGCACTGATACTCCTGGCCGAACATACCGAAGAGGCGCGGGTACTGGCAGGGGGCCAGAGCCTCGTACCGCTGATGAATATGCGCCTTGCTCATCCCGGTGTGCTCATCGATATTAACAACATCAGCGAACTGGCCTACGTGCACTCCTGGAATGGCGGCCTGGCGCTTGGCGCCATGACTCGCGACGCGGCCTTAGAGCGCGATACCACCGTAGCTGCACGCCTGCCCCTTCTCGTAGAAGCCGCCCGCTGCGTTGGACATCCTGCCATTCGCAATCGCAGTACCGTTGGTGGTAGCATTGCCCATGCTGATCCAGCCGCCGAACTGCCAGCCGTGATGCTTACCCTGAATGCGGAATTCGAGGTTCGTAGCCGCTCCGGCAGCCGTACCATTTCTGCCCGGGATTTCTTCAAAGGCTATCTCGCAACCGATCTCAAAGCAGATGAATTGTTGACCGAACTGCGAGTTCCCGGTCTACCTGTGAGCGCGGGGAGCGCGTTTGTGGAGTTTTCTCGCCGTGAGGGTGACTATGCCCTGGCAGGTGTCGCCTCCGTTATCGTACTGGACGAGGATGGCACCATCGCCGACGCCCGCCTGGGACTGTGCAGCGCAGGTCCCGCGCCAGTTCGTCCTCAGTCCGCGGAAGCGCTGCTGCGTGGGCAGCGTCCGGGCGACGAAACCTGGGCTGCCGCCGCTACCGCCGTCATCACTGAACTGAATAATCCGCCCTCCGATATTCATGGCTCTGCCGACTATCGCCGCCACCTGGCCGGTATTCTGACCAGGCGGGCACTGGCTATCGCCACAGAGCGAGCAGGAAGGAAGAGATAATGCAAGACGAAGATTTTGTCACGATCCGCTTGCTGGTCAATGGTGAGACCCACCGCCTGGTAGTCGAGTCACGGCGCTTGCTTGCTGATGTATTGCGCGAAGATCTGGGATTGACGGGCACCAATCTGGGCTGTGAACATGGCGTCTGCGGCTCCTGTACCGTGCTGCTGGACGGTCAGAGTGTGCGCTCGTGCCTGATGTTCGCTGTACAGGCCAACGGCCACGAAGTGATGACCGTGGAGGGCCTGGCCCGTGGCGGCGAGTTGCATCCTCTCCAGCAGGCTTTCTGGGAGAAGCAGGGATTGCAATGTGGTTTTTGCACTCCTGGTTTCCTGATGACCGCCTACGAGTTGTTACAGCACAATCCAGCACCGAGCAAAGAAGAGATTCGGCACGCACTCTCAGGCAACATCTGTCGCTGTACTGGCTACCAGCATATTATCGAAGCAGTGCAAAGTGCTTGCCAGGCTATAGCTGAGGCAAGGGGCACTGTACCATCGGGTACTGGAGCCTGACCCCCGACAGGAGACATTCCTTGCGGGCAGATGGGCACGCAGCGCCAGAGGCGAAGCGTCGCTGCTGTCCGCAGTTCAGAGGAGAGAAAGATTGTGACAACCGCAACTAACAGCTATACATGGATTGGCAAAGATATCAAGCGCCCGGAAGATCCGGATCTGCTCACGGGGAGAGCGGAGTACACCAGCGATGTGAAGCTGCCCGGCATGCTCCATGCCGCCGTTCTACGCAGTCCCTATGCTCATGCTCGTATCGTCAGTATCGATACCAGCGCCAGCAAAAAGTTGCCGGGCGTTCATGCTGTATTGACCGGCCGGGAGGCGACTGCGGTGCTTGATCCGCTGCCAGCCTTCTGTGCCGAGCCAGTCGTTGAGCATGCCATCGCTGTCGACAAGGTGCGCTACGCTGGGGAAGCAGTGGTAGCGGTAGCTGCCGAAAGTCGCTATATCGCCGAGGATGCCCTGGAACTGGTGCAGATCGAGTGGGATCCGTTGCCACCTGTGATCGATGTACTGGAAGCGATGAAGCCGGATGCGCCAAAGGTGCATGAGAATCTCCCCTCAAACCTCGTCTATGAGCACGTCTTCACCTTTGGCGACGTGGATGGTGACTTTGCCCGTGCAGAGCATATCGTTAAACGCCGCCTGCGCTGGCCGCGCGCCACTGCTGCCCCCATGGAGCCGGCCGGAGCGGTTTGCAAGTACGACCCCCCTGGTGGTCGCATGGAGGTCTGGTCGACCTGCAATATGCTCAACTATGTCGGGTGGCTGATTGCGGGTAGCCTGAAGCTGGCCCCCCATATGGTCAACTTCTATCCCATGTATACAGGTGGCAGCTTTGGCAGCAAGCATGTGACGAGCAAAGTAATCGCCATCGCAGGCGCACTGTCGAAAGTCACCGGGCGTCCGGTGAAATTCATGGAAGATCGGATCGACAACCTCGCAGCAAATGATGCCCAGGCCGCTGATCGCATCTACGATGCCGAGCTTGCTCTCACCAGAGAGGGCAAGTTCCTGAGCTTGCGCCTGCATACGATTGATGATTATGGAGCCTATTTCGTGTTCGCTATTACAGGCAACACCAATATGATGTCGCAGATCACTGGCCCATACACTATTGGCAGTCTTGAGAGCGGCATCAAAGCGGTGTTGACCAACAAGAATCAGCAAGGAGTATTCCGGGGGGCTGGTTCAGATGTTGGCAACTGGGTGCTGGAGCGACTGGTAGATGCGGCTTCCGATGAACTGGGTATCGACGGGATAGAACTGCGCCGCCGGAATTTCATCCAGCCCGACCAGTTCCCCTACAAGATACCGACGGGCAACGTTTATGATAGTGGAAACTATCCCGGTGTACTGGATATGGCCCTGCAACACGCTGACCTGGATTACTGGCGTCAGGAACAGGCGCGGGCACGTCAGCAAGGACGCTACATCGGCATCGGCCTGGCAACATGTCAACAACGCAGTACCTACAGCGCAACCGAGTTCTGGTTCCATAACCCCGGCCCCGCCACGGGCCTGACAACCACTGCCGAAAGCGTGCGTATTGGTATTGGGCCAACCGGCGGCATCACGGTGACGATGTTCTCTCCTTTCTGGGGCAATAGTCCTGAAACCGTTGCGTCTCAGGTCGTCGCTGAGGAGTTTGGCGTGGATCCTGCCACGGTCAGTGTCACCTACGAGAGCACATATCAGGGGTTGCCCAGTGCTGGCCCGGGAGGCAGTCGTATGACGGTGATGCTCTCAGGTGCGATCCGAGGCGCGGCGGCGAGGGTCAAAGAGAAGATGTGCAGGATCGCTGCCCATCTTTTGGAGGCCAGCCTCGCTGATATGGAGGTTCGAGAAGGGCGTGTCCGGGTCAGGGGCACGGATCGTTCGCTGAGCATCGCCGATATCGGCATGAAGGCATACTGGCACAAGTTTGACCTGCCAGCGGATATGGAGAGCGGTCTGGAGGGGAACTTCACCTACGACCATCCCTACACAACGCCACCCAGGGAAGATCGCAAAGATATGGGGGTGTTCTACCCCATTATGGGCCATGCCGCCCATATTCCAATCGTAGAGGTCGATATCAATACAGGCCAGGTCAAATTCCTCAGGTTCCTGGCTGTACATGATGTTGGTACGGTAGTAAACCCGCGCTCATTGCAGGGCCAGATTCGGGGAGGAATCGCGCAGGGCATCGGTGTGGCTCTGTACGAGGAGGTGCGCTACAGCCCTGAGGGCCAGAACCTGACGGCAACCATGAACGACTACCTGGTACCTACCGCTGCCGAAGTACCGGATATCGAAATCTACCACCATGTGACCCCCTCGCCTTTCACCGCGTATGGCGTGAAGGGGGGCGGCGAAGGGGGACGGATGGTGGCGCCGCCCGCGGTGACACGAGCGGTAGAGGATGCGCTCAAGCCCTTCGGCGTCAGGATCGATGAATTGCCGATGACCCCGGAGAAGATTGTCGGGTGGGTAAGGCGCGCACAGGCGAAAACGCCAGGCGCGTAAAAAGCTAATCGGAGCGAAGAGCAGGTAATTTCTCATGGAACTCGATGACAAAATCGCGGTTGTTACCGGAGGTGGGCGCGGTATCGGGCGGGCGATAGCCCTTGCGTATGCCAGAGCAGGAGCCAGCCTTGTGCTTGCCTCGCGTTCGAGAGAGGCGCTCGAAGAGACGCGGGCGATGGTCGAGGCGCTTGGACGAAAGGCGCTTGTGGTGCCAGTGGACATTCGCCAGGAGGAAGACGTGCGAAATCTGGCAGCGCAGGCACTGGGCCACTTCGGACGCGTCGATATCCTTGTCAACAACAGTGGCGTCGGTGGCCCCAGCGCCCCCCTGTGGACAATAACACCTGCCGAGTGGCAAGAAACCTTTGCTGTCAATGTGACCGGCGTATATCTGTGTTGCCGGGCGTTCCTTCCCTCCATGATTGAGCGGCGCTCAGGCTGCATCGTCATCATCGGCTCTATGACTGGCAAACGCCCTCTGCTTGGACGCACGCCCTATGCTGCCAGCAAAATGGCACTTGTCGGCCTCACCAGAACTCTCGCCTGGGAGACCGGCCCCTATGGCATACGGGTCAATGTCATCTCGCCAGGGGGAGTTGAGGGAGAGCGCATCGAGTGGGTGATTCGCAAACAGGCGCAGGCGCAGGGAATCAGCGTAGAAGAGGCGCGGAGGCAGCTTACCAGCAGTTCCCCGTCCGGTCGCCTGGTTCCAGCAGATGATGTAGCGGCGGCTGCGGTCTTCCTGGCATCAGATAGGGCTGCCTCGATAACGGGGGAAGATCTGAACGTTTCCGCAGGCGCAGTGATGTACTGAAAAAAGAGTGAACGCCCTCCAGGGACGTTCAATGGAGGCCACCTATGCCCAAATTGATCGACCTTTCACAGGAAATCTATCAGGGAATGTTTGTTTATCCAGGACATCTTAAAACGGTGATCTGGGAGCACCATTCCCATGAAGAGACGGCGAAGAACTTCGAGGGAGGCTTCTCCTATCAGTCCAGAGGTCTGTTGATGAGCGATCATGGTCCGACCCATGTTGATGCCCTGAGCCATCTGGACCCACGCCCTGAGGCGCCTTCAATTGATAAAATGCCCCTCGACCTTTTCTATGGTGATGCCACCTGCATCGATGTCTCCCACAAGGAACCACGCACCTATATCAATGCCGCCGATATTGAAGAGGCTTGCGCTACGTCCGGCGTTGAGGTCCGTAAAGGCGATATCTTGCTCTTCTATACCGGCACCTTCAACCGCTATCATGACACGAAGGAGTATCTGAGCCAGTATCCAGGTCTGGACGAATCCGGCAGTATGTGGCTGGTTGAAAAGGGCATCAAGACATTCGGTGTGGATTCCCCCAGCCCGGATAATCCTGCCAGTCGCACGTACCCTTGCCACATGATGTGCCGCGCATACGGGATCACGCATTACGAGAACCTGGCGAACCTGGACCAGGTGGTGGGGAAGCGGTTTACCTTTATCGGCTTCCCCTTACGCATCCGCGCAGGCACAGGTTCGCCGGTGAGAGTGGTGGCTCTCCTTTGAATACGGGGAGCATATGCGATGCTCCCCTATGCCGCTCTGACCTTTATGCTGGCGGTGATCAGTCGCTCGACGATTCTAGCGGTGGGAGGAGGATTGCTCTTTGCAACGGCTATAGAAATTCCGCTCAGCCTTGTATTGCCAACCTTTGGGAAGAGCTTTGCTTATTTTGTGCAATTCCTTCCGGTAGAGCTTTCCCAGACTCTCAATAGTCAAAACTATGCTCTTGCCAGAATAGCTGTCAGATATTCTTCCATCCATCTTAATCCCCTGTTCGCCGCTATATGTATCATGATCTATTCGCTGGTTTTTTTATGGCATCGCGCTGTAAACCTTCCAGCATCATGATCTGGCGAAGCAGGTGGATATTAATCAGACAATTCTATCCTATTTATTGTATTGCTCGTGGCCTGATTTTATCCTGACCCTGCACGAGACAGATGTTTTTCACGGAGTGGACGCGAGAACACCGAATCTGCTTGCAGGTTTGCATCCTGCTCTCGTATCAATCAATGCCAATGTCCACTCCATCTCCATCATCAATGATCACTGATTGGTTCGCTTCGCTTTTCTTCTTCTCGAATCTGTTCAAGGGCCTGTTGCTCGACATCTGTCGAGATGGTGAGATCGTAGTGATCGCGTCTGACGGCATCTGCATACCTCTTGACGCTGCTTTCGGAATAGCCCAGACATGCCAGTGTCTCTCGCATCATCTCCAGTCCTCCCTCCAGTTCAGGATAGATGACATGCTCGGCTCCTAAGGAGAAGAGCTGGCCTACGCTATTGCGTGTAGCAGCACGCACGATGATTGGAATCTGCGGAGCCTCTGCACGAGCTGTTGCCACCACAATAGCTGCCGACGCTTCATCCGGCAAGGTCACGACCACCGCACGCGCCCGTTCGAGGCGGACATGTGAAAGGATGTCCGAATTGGCCGCGTCTCCATAGAGGGTGGGAACTCCCTGGCGTTCCAGTTCCGTGACGCGTCCGATATCGTGTTCAACCACCAGGCGAGCAATCCCGAGATGGCCCAATACATTCACAAGATATTGTCCTACTCGCCCGCAACCGATGACGATCACATGATCTCGTAATGACTCCACTACAGGGGCCTGCACAGGACCATGTCGGTCCAGCACCTCCCAGAAGGTGTGCATCTTGCGCAAGTGCGTTTCGATCCAGGGAAGCGCCCGAAACAGGAACGGGTTGAGCGCGATGGAGAGCAGGGCACCTGCCAGCAGCAGCGCATATTGCTCCTCCTTGAGTAATCCCAGAGCGACAGCGACTGAACCCAGAATAAAGGAGAATTCCCCGATCTGACTGCGCCCGGCGGCGAGAATGAGTGCTGTGCGCGCCGGGCGAGGAAAGAGCAGCCCTTGCAGAACAGTAAGCACAAATTTGCCCAGAACGATAACCATGACGAGCAAGAGCACTTCCGCGGCGTGGGAGAGCACATATAGAGGATTGACCAGCATTCCCACCGACACGAAGAACAGGACGGCAAACGTTTCGCGGAAAGGTGTCAGTTCCGCTCCCACCTGATAGCTGAGTGCTGACTCGCTGACCACGACCCCTGCCAGGAAGGCGCCCAGCGCCAGGGAAACACCAAAGAGAGCCGAGGCGCCAAGCGCTGTCCCGACCGTAATGACGACAATCGCGACAATGAAGAGTTCCCGCGAACCCATGTGTGCCAGTTGCCGCAGGAACCATGGAATGAGACGCGTCCCAGCCACCAGCATCAGCGCGGCAAACGCCCCGGTTTTCAGCAGGGCAAGCCCGGCCGTTTGCCAGAGCGGCTCTTGTGTCTGCGAGGCGAGCGCAGGGAGGAGCACGAGAATGAGGACCGTGACCAGATCCTCCAGCACCAACCAGCCGACAGCAACCTGCCCATGAGAGCTGTTGAGTAGCCCCTGATCCGTCAAATTGCGGACCATGACGACGGTACTGGCAATAGTGATAGCCACTCCGAATAATAGGCCAGCAGCGAGCGTCCAGCCCCACAGGTGAGCGAGCACCAGGCCAAGTCCTGTGATCAGGATAAGCTGGATAAGCGCCCCAGAAAGAACGGTATCGCGCACAGCCCATAAATCACGCAGCGAGAAATGCAGGCCAACGTCAAACAGGAGAAAAATCACGCCGAGCTCGGCGAGCTGCTGGATGGTAGACAGATCGCCGCTGAAGCCAGGTGTAAAAGGACCGATGGCGACTCCGGCCAGCATATATCCAACCATTGCTGGCAGCTTCAAGCGACGAGCGAGTAGCCCGCCGATGAAAGCCGCCAGCAGCGCCGCGGTAATATTGAGTAGAAGCGGGAGTTCATGCTGCATCTGTCTCCTCCTTTCTGGGCAAAAACGTGTTCACCAGATTGTATACCATATCACAGCGGTTCTGGCCCTGCGCCGCTCCTCGTGGCGTTCTTACCGTCACCTTCACCCGCCAGGAAGAGGTGTCCGCCCAGCATGAGATGAGCCAGTCATTTTGTCCTCCAGGGCAGATTGTAGCATCTGTATCTATCTCCACTCTACTCTTGCATACTTCTGCCGGGGGTGCTCGCTTCATGTTCTGGACTGCTCCCGGTAGCTGGAGATAAGTGAGAGAAGGGGATGGGCGTTGCAGATGGCTCTCTTCATCCATCACAAGAGAAGCCTACCATACCCGCGTGAAATCACTCTGTGGATTATCTGAGATGGGCCTGAGAATGCAATTTTGCTCATTAGGGGATGGCCGTGACGCTGGTGTGTGAGAAGCTCAAAGGTGATGTAGCTTGTGTGGTGCAGGATATGAAGCTCAGGCCAGCGGTCTGTGTTATCGTTGCAATAAGAGGCGGCGGGAAGCCAGCAGCCAGAACGGACGCTTCCAGACATGAATGTCAGCCTGGCGACTTCGTTTTCTCTGCGCGTTTGTGGCTTTCTCGATGCCTGTCCTATCAGACCAACCTGCGATGGGAGTGAAGACCGGCGGGGCCATTATGAAGTTTAAGAAAATAATCTGGTAATCATCCCTATGCATAGGCGCGCGATGATGAACGTTAACAATCAAAACAGAAGAGCGCTTTTAAATGGCTGGACAGGCAAGGGTTCAGGTTGACAGCACCTGTATAGCAGGGTATAGTATTGGCAGGTTGATCGTTTTTTTTGTGTTTTTTCTCCACACAGAGGAGGTGAGACGGCATGAGCGCCGATCCTGGACAACGCTTCACAGGCGCTACAAGGTTGTTCTCTGTCCTGGTAAGCACATCATGCAAATCCCGCGCCAGGCGCAGGCGCTCTTCCTCCACTTTCATGCGCGCGAGTGCGCGGCGCGCCGTATGCAGTTCGCGAATGGCGCTGCCCATGTGAGACACGCCGATCATATCCAGCCCCAGCCCTCGCACCACCAGCATCAGCGCGATGAGCCACCACCAATCGAGCCCCGCCACACCGCGATGGGTGAAGAGGGTGATGAAGAGTGGAAGCGCCGTCAAGAACACGACGACCACCCCCGCCCGGCGCATGGGCAGCGCCACTCCCGCGATAGCGCTGACCCCGGGAAAGAGCCAGAGCCAGGCAGGATCATCAAGGAGGCTGAACACAGTGACCTGGAGGCCAGGCGTCACCAGGAGGAGCAACGACAGGCGGGATCTGCCACGCGTTCGCGCTCCCCAGCTCGCGGGATGCGGCCACATGATCCAGGTATAACTGCTCGCAAAAAAGAGCAGGGCTGCGCAGCCCACAGCGAGACGAAGCCAGGCATGCGGTTTGCTCAGCAGAGAGGCCAGGGGAAAGAACAGACCAATAAGCAGCCAGAAGTGCTGGTAGAGCTGCCAGACGAGGAAGGTGACGCCACTCTCCCTGATCACTTCATCGTTTGTCTCGATTCTCCCCTGACCTGCGCCTCCCTGTGCTTGTAATCGGTGATCGTCTCGTGCTTGCATAGCAGAGCCTCTTCTTTCCGGTGCCGTGAATGATTCCGCCGGGCATTCGCCCCCATTTTACCACCACCATGTCCAGACTGATCTTCCCGCCCCTCCATCGACTCGATACGCGCAGCATATGGACTCAATGTTGCCGAAGCCATGCTTCCCAACTGACGGTGCCGGTAGCCTGCTGAGGACAGGTATTGCCACCCTGGCGCAGGGCGCGGATCATTTTGCCGGGCAGCCAGAGAGGGATGATAGACCGATGCCTTCCCGCTGCTTGAGCCAGGTTCGCACCAGATCTCCTGATGTGTAGATCTGCGGGCCGCCCATGTCCGGCAGGCGACCGGAGGGGCCAGCCTGCACGATCTCACAGAGGTGCCCGGCCACTTCCTCCTCGTCCACCGGTTGCAGCAGCAGGTCAGTCGGCAGAGGCATTACCAGCGGGAGCCGGGCCAGCGTGTGCAGTACGAGGTCGATGAGATAATGAAACCGGGTTGCTCTCAGGATGGACCAGGGAATACCGCTGTGCTCGATGAGGTCTTCGCAGGTGAGCCTGGCTTTGCCATAGGCATACGGGACCTTATCAATGCCGACAATCGAAATGTAGACTACATGCGAGACATCAGCCCTGCGGGCAGCGTCCAGCAGGCGGCGCGTGCCTTCAACCTCGACCTGCCGGGTCCCATTGCCGGCGGTATGGCCCCCACATCCATGCCCTGGACGGCCTCTTCCAGACCCGCGCCCGTCGCCAGGTCAGCCTGTTTCCATTCCGCGCCCGGCCAATCCACGCCCGGACTGGACCGGCGGCTCATCCTGCGCACGCGATAGCCGATCTCGCTCAAGTACCTGACCAGCGGGCGGCCCAGTCTTCCCGCGCCGCCTGTCACAAGAATGTTTTGCATATAGTTCCTTTCGTGCTTCTCTCTGCTTTGTATGCTACATATATGTATATTGGGCCGCATGTTGATGGCTGACGACCTCTGGCGAAAGTGGAAACTCTAACGCAGCGCTTGAGATGAAGCTGCCTGTTTCGCCACGCCGCGCTTGAGCGTCAGGTAGCGGGCGCCCAGCCCGCCAGCCATCACGATAGCGCCGATGCCGATCAGCAGGTGCAGCATCTGGATCTGCCAGTGCAGAGGACCGACGAGCATGGTGATTTGCGACATCCTGAGGGGAGGAGAAGTGAAATTCCTCCAGATTTGACCATGACAAAACTCACCCTCACCGCCGGTTCGATCCCTCTTGTTTTTTGATACGCTGTACTGCTAAGTCACCCTCAAGCAGGGAGAGTGAGGGGAAAATACCCTACCCCTTGACAAAACCTTGTTTAAACGCTATGCTATTTACGAACAATGTACGAAAAAGGAACGATGTACCGAAATGTCGGGGAGTCAGACACCACGCGCGCGGCGCAGAGCCAGGACGAGCGAAGCTATCCTGGATGCTGCGCTCGCTATCATAGCCGAGCACGGCCTTGAGGCACTTTCGATGCGCGAACTGGCGCAGCGCATCGAATATAGTCCATCGGGCCTCTATGAGTATTACGCCAGCAAGGACGAGATCCTCGACGCGCTTGTCGCGCGGGGCCTCGCTCAGTTGAGCGAACAGGTCGCGCGTGCTCCGCATGGCGAGACGGCGGCTCAGTGGCTCTTTGCCATTGGAGATGCCTACCTGGCGTTTGCCCGCGAGCACGACCACCTCTACCGGCTGATCTTCGGCCATGTATTCTCACCGTCCGGGCTGGTGCGGAGCCTGGATCAGCTTGAGCGCAACTCGGCCTATGGCTGGCTGCGCCTCTGCATCCAGACGGGGATCGAGCGCGGCGAGTTCGTCTTCCTGCCTGGAGAAAGCGTCGAGCAGCAGGTCTACAGCTTCTGGGCCTTGCTGCATGGGCTGGCGATGTTGCGCCTGACGCGGCTTAGCGCGGTAGGAGAGATCGATGCCATCAATCAGCAGGCGCTTCGAGCAGCCATCACACGCCTGAGCCGGGCATAATATTTTTTTGCCCGGTACCGTACACTGTTCGATAATAGTACAGTATCCTGAAAGAGGAGGTTTCTGTATGTCAACAGAAGAGAATAAGGCCATCGTGCGTCGCTTTATTGATGCCGGTAATCGGCAGGATATGGAGGCAATCTGGAGCTACATCGATCCAGAGTGCCACCTGCCCGATATGGCGAGATTTGGCTTCGAGCCGAATTTTGAAGGCTACAAGAAGTTCCTCGCCGCCTTCTACATGGCTCTTCCAGATGCATACCTGCATGTTGAAGGCATGGTAGCGGAAGGGGATCAGGTCTGGGTGTGCTATACCATCCGGGGAACGCATCGGGGACCGCTGCGCGGCATCCCGGCGACCAATAAACCGGTCAGGTACCGCTTTATGGCGATGTATCGTCTGGCGAACGGCAAAATTGTCTGGGCCGATGCCCTGGCCGATGATCTGGGCCTGCTCAAGCAACTGGGCGCCCTGCCGCGCGATCTCGTTCGCCGGGCGGTCTGAGGGGCCGTGGGAAGAGGCTCGTCCTGAGAACTCCCACCCCGAGGTGTTGGGAGACCCGGGTGTACGTAGTGCATGGACCGAGAGCGGGCGGAGGAGCGAGGGCTGCGCGGACCAGCAGCCCTCGCTCCTCCGCCCTTGTACTGAACGACCTTAAAGTCTTACCCCCCATGGCTAATGAAGCGCTTCCCTGTCTCTATGTTTTGAAGAACAGGTGGCGGATCTGGTTGATTACTTTGGGATCTCCACTTGTCTCATACGAATCCGCGTTCTATGATAAACTAAAGAAGAGGTGAAGGCACAGCAAGAACGAGGAGAGAGAATGGCCCGAGTGACCCGCGCAGCAGCGCACCTGCCCGTGGAAGAAGTCGGGCAGCGGATGAAGGCGGAGCCGCGAGCGCTGGCCCGCCAGCGCTGGCTGATCATCTACAATGCCCTGGTGGAACCCAGGAAAGCCGAGGAGATCGCCAGGCATGGTGGCGTTTCGAAAGCTGTAGTGCATCAAGTCATTTGCACTTACAATCGCCTGGGGCCAGGTGCCATCGAAACGGCGGGCAAGGGAGGTCGCCGCCATCAGTATCTGACGCTGCAAGAAGAACGCAACTTTCTGGCTCCCTTCTTCGCGCAGGCCCAGCGCGGGGAGATTGCCCCGGCAGCCGAGATCTGGCACGCCTTTGAAGCGCGCACCGGCCACCCGGTCGATGAGAGTACGGTTTATCGCCTGCTCAATCGGCATGGCTGGCGCAAGCTGATGCCGCGCCCCAAGCCCCTTCAAGCGCGCGGCGAAGAGCAAGAGCGCTTTAAAAACACTGTGCGGCGCAGGTGGAGGCCGCCGTCGCGACCCGCCCAGCCGACGATCAGCGGCCCGTCTTGATCATGGCTCAAGACGTAGCATTTCATCTCCAGACCTGCTATAATGCTGGTACCATTTGATGGTGCGATGAGGCTCGCGATAGCGCCGCAAGGCTGATGGCTTCTGCTATTGATCTCCGATGAAGGGATCAGTGGAAGAAGCCTTTTTTTGCAAGGAGCGATGATCTGAACGGCGCAGCATGCTCTACGACCCGGGTTGGCTGTAAGACAAGGAGGGGGCGCTCTTGAGTTTACTTCGTCAGGGGAAGGCACAGATCCTGACCATCTATCTTGGCGAGTCTGACCAGTGGCAGGGCAGGCCGCTCTATGTCGCCATCATGCAGTTCCTGCGCGAACAAGGATGCGCCGGAGCCACCGCGACGCGGGCTGTTGCCGGCTATGGAGCCGGTGCGCGCTTACATGAAAGTGGAGGATTACGCTGGTCGTCTGACGCCTCGATAGTTATTCAGGTCGTCGATCAGCCCGCCCGGCTGCGCCGGCTCTTGCCACAGTTGCAGGAGATGCTGAGCGGGGGACTCATGACACTGCACGATGTCGATGTCCTCAAATATACCCATGCGCGGCGGCGCGGTCTGCCGGCAAAACTGCCAGTTCGACAGGTTATGGAAACCCTGGTCACAACTGTCGAGCCGGATACGCCCGTAGCAACCGTCGTTGAGGTGTTGCTCAACGCTCCTTTTCGCGCGCTGCCCGTTGTTGATCACGAGCGCCGGCTTCAAGGGATCATCAGTACCGGCGATCTGATCACGTCGGGGGTACTTCCTGTGCGTCGTGGATTGGCGCGAACTGCTCTGGAGCTAGACCAGCTCACGGCGCAGGCCATAGAGACGCCCTTAGCGCAGGCACAGCACAGTGCCCATACCGCGCAGGATATCATGAACCGGCAGGTCCGCACTCTCAGACCGGAACAGTCCATCCGCGAGGCCGCCGCGATCATGATTGAGACCGGATTACGCCGCCTCCCCGTCGTTGAGGCCGATGGAACGCTTGCAGGCATGCTGACGCGTGCGGACCTGCTGGGCGTGGTCATGACCAGCCCGTTGATGAGTCCGCATGCCAGCAGCACAACACAGCCGCTGCACCATACCGGGTCGTTGGCGCGTGAGACTTCCGTACCCATCCAGCAGCGGCCCGTGGCTGAGTATCTCCAACCGGATGTGGCGACGGCCGGCGAAGAAACAGCGCTTGTGGACGTGATCGATGCCCTCATTGTTTCGCCGTTCAAACGCGTCATTGTGGTAGACGACGAGCGAAGGGTCAAAGGTATCATCAGTGATGTCGATGTTCTGGAGCGGATGCAGGAGGACATGCGTCCACGCCTCCTGAGCCTGCTGACGAGCCTGGGGCAGAATAAACCCCAGCGATTTGCCAGCGGTCCTTTACACGCACATGCAGGCAATGCCCAGATCGCGGCGAATATCATGAATCGTGACGTGGTAATGATTGCCGAGACGGCGACGATCCAGGAAACCATCGAGCGGATGATTGCAACGCGCCGCAAAGTCTTGCCGGTCGTTGATGTCCAGGGACATTTGTTGGGAATCGTGGGCCGTTCGGATCTGCTTCGAGTACTCTTAGAGGGATAGAACATTACGTATGGTTGACACATATACGCCACATGGATCAGGGAAACGCATGCGCATCTTTATTGGGGAAGCGGAGGAGTGGCAGGGACAGCCTTTATATCATGCAATCCTCGAACTGGTGCAAAGCGCTGGCGGGGCAGGCGCTACCGTCATGCGCGGCATCGAAGGTTTTGGCCCCGCGCATCATCTTTCCACGGAACGCCTGCCCGATATTTCCGATAATCTGCCTCTGATCATCGAGATTGTCGACAGCGCAGAACGTGTCGAGCGGCTCCTCCCTTTATTGGATCGACTGGTTCGGCGCGGAATAATCACCGTGAATCCGGTCGAAATCGTCTATCAGGGGAGGACGCGATGACGCCGGCCTCGCTTCTCTCGCTAGGGATGATTGGCGTCGCGGGAGCCTGCGGGGCGTTGTCTCGCTATCTCCTGGGACGTTTTATGGCGGAGCGTGTCACCGCACGGTTTCCTCTGGGAACGCTGCTGATCAACGTGACGGGCGCTTTTGTCATCGGGCTGCTCTTCGCGCTTGCCGAGCGCAAGCTTCTCAGTCCAACCATGCAGGCAGTTCTCGCGACCGGGTTTCTGGGGGGATACACGACCTTCAGCACGATGAACTGGGAAGGCGTTCAACTCGCGCGTGGAGGGAGTACGCAGTTGAGCCTCCTGTATCTTGGCGGCAGTTTCCTGCTGGGCCTTGTCGCGGCTCTCTTTGGGATGCTGCTGGGAGGGTGGCTCTAGTGCCTGGTTCCCCTTCAACGAGGCGGCGCATTACCGCTGTGCTCGCTGGCGGCTTTTGCGGCACGATCACGCGCTACTTGCTCAGCAGCCTTATTCAGAGCAACGCAGGCAAGGGCTGGCCGTTCGATATTCTGTTCATTAATCTCACAGGTGCCCTGCTCTTCGCGTTCATTACAGTCCTGGCGGATGCAACCTTCCTGATCGGGCCGACGCGTCGTCTCTTCATCACCATAGGATTTCTTGGCGCCTATACCACCTTTAGCAGTTTCGCACTCGGCGATGTGCTGCTCTTCGCCTCTGCCCCGTGGTGGTCTGCGTTGCTCTATCTGATCGCCAGTTTCGTCGGTGGGCTGCTTGTGATTCTGCTTGGCGACTGGCTGGGCCAGTGGTGTATTAGCCGTCTAAGACGAGAGCATAGGCAGGCCGGGCAAACCAGGAATTTGAGTGAAGTACCTTTACCTTCACGAAACTTGATGAAAACCGGTCATCTCGACGTGCGAAGCGGGCGGAACGATCCCCCATCGCGTTGATCCGGGAAAAGCTTTGTCTACGCTACTTCTAAATAACCCAAATAGAGCCATCATCCTCAAGCCTGAAAAAAGGCTTGAGGATGATGGCTCTATTTGCACACTCCTGGTCGTCACAACATGTTGCGATGTTCGGTGAGCAAGCTAATCCACTCCCGAGGAGTGGTAATCCAGAGCGTCCTCCACACTGCTTTCGCCCCGAGCCATCCGGCCGGCCCCCGAAAGCTACACTTTA
>Ga0209810_1002203_pt1 | contig 24366 bp, 20 predicted proteins | sample Coa_R1_7_FD_187159 | JGI IMG/M metagenome (GOLD analysis project Ga0209810, IMG submission 187159) | Surface soil microbial communities from Centralia Pennsylvania, which are recovering from an underground coalmine fire - Coalmine... | ecosystem: Environmental > Terrestrial > Soil > Unclassified... | reverse complement strand
CCTGCCACTCCTCCCTCTGCGGCAAAAACACATCCAGATAATGATCTGAAAAAAGCTGCTGGTTGCTATATGGTTGTGATTTCAATTTCTTCCCTCGGCGATTTGCAGATACTCTTTTGAGATGTCTATGCCTATTGACTTTCTGGATAGTTTGCGCGCGACCAGCGTAGTAGTGCCGGTGCCGCAGAAGGGGTCGAGGACGATGCCATCTGGCGGGCCGCGCAAACCTCTGTCAGGTCTGCGATATATGCCCGGTAATCCGCTTCCAGCCCGATACCGCCATTCTGATACTGCCGCTTATTCCAGTATGGCGGGCTGGTCATGCAGCAATCAATTGACTCGTCTGGCAACTGTTGCAAGAGGGACAGGGCATCACCCTGTAAGAACAGCGGCGATAGTTCCCGCTCTCTCACATACTTCCTGAAAATATCGGAGATATCAGGAGCCGTTTTCATCAGCTCATCCTCGCAAATCATCTCACTATCCTCTTTGAGTGTTGTACGCCTTACTATAACAAGCAATGCTTGATCTCGTCAATGGGTTTGCGCGGGCGGGTCTGTCAGTCGGATAGTACTTTTTGAACAGGTGGCAGCCATGTCAGGATAAGATAAACGTTGCAACAATAGACAGCGTTTTATAGCCTGAAGAGAGATAAATGTGGGAAATTCGCAGAGACGGAAACAGAAACAGGTAATAACATCTTTAGAAAAAGATCAATCACAGCAGGCGACTGCTGTTGCAGTTGGGGTTGAGGAGCGCCCGCAGGATGGGGTGAGCGAGCCGGAAGACGGTCGGCAATCAGTGGCCGGAGCGGTCGAGGAAATTGAAGGAACGGGGGGAGTCAATGCAGGTGATGGAGCTGCCGGTGTGACCAGCACGGCTGTTATGACTGAAGCGAATGGCGCGGGTGATGCAGGTAATGTGGGTAATGCGGGCGCAATCCCTGACATATCGCTTTACCGTAAGTATCGATGGCTGCGCATATTTCGGTTTAACCTGCACAATTTCCGGCCTGGCAATGACGTTGCCCTGCGGCATTTCAGCATTGTGGAAGCGATGGCCCTGCTCATCACCGCCTATCTTGCCTCGCGTGGGCTGGGGCTGGTGCGCCAGACGCTGTTCAACGCCCTCTTCGGCACCGGGCCGGAAGCCGCCGCCTATCTTGCCGCCGCGCGCGTCCCGGAGACGCTCTTTGATCTCGTCACCAGCGGCGCGTTGAGCAATGCCCTGATTCCTGTCTTTGTCTCTCACGAACGCAGTCAGGGGGAGCGAGAGGTGTGGCGGCTTGCCAGCCTGGTGCTGAACCTGTTGCTGGTCATCCTGACCATTGTCGTTCTGGTCGGCGAATTTATCGCTCCGACCTTTGTCAGCCGTCTACTCGTCCCCGGCTATTCTGCTGCTGAGCAGGCAAAGGTGGTTGCCCTCACGCGCATCATGCTGCTGCAACCGCTTATCCTGGGTGCAGGCACGGTAGCGGGCGCCGTTTTGAGCAGCAGGCGACAATTTCTCCTGCCCGCTCTCGCTATTGCCGTCTACAATCTGGGCATCATCGGCGGTTTGCTGGTCAGTCTGGCCGTGCCGGGCGTGGGCATTTATGGCCCGACCTGTGGCGTGCTGGCCGCCGCCGCCTTGCAGGCGCTGGTGCAGGGCTTCGGGCTGTTCAAAGAGGGCTTCCGCTATAGTTTTGTCTGGGATGTGCGCGCGCCCGGCCTGTGGGAAGCCCTGCGCATGCTCGGCCCCAACGCCCTCTCCGTCACCGTTGCCTCTTTCGCCGTTGTGCTGGATACCGCCTTTATCTCCTATTACCCGGACCGCAACAGCCTTGCCGCCCAGCATAACGCGCATCTGCTTTTCACCCTGCCGGTCACGCTGGTTGGTATTGTCATTGCGCAGGCCGCCCTGCCGCAGATGTCGCTGCACGCGGCAAAGGGTCGCTACCTGCGCCTGCGCCAGACTATCCTGGCGGTGGTTGGCGGCTCCGTCCTCGTCAGTATTCCCTGCGCCCTGTTCCTTTATCTCTTCGGGCGACCAATCATCCGTATTCTCTTCCAGCACGGCGCCTTTACCCACCACGCCACTATGCTGACCAGCCTCGCCCTCATCGGCTACGCAGTCGGTCTGCCGGGCCAGGTCGCAGGCCAGCTCCTCACCAGAAGCCTCTACTCGCTGAAGGACACCTTCACTCCGCTCTGCACCAACATCCTGATGCTGGCGGCGCGTATCGGCCTGACCATCGTCTTTATCAGAATACTGACCGGCAAATACCTGATTCTCGCCATCCCTCTGGCCCTCTCAATTGCCGCAACGGCTGAAGCCCTGCTGCTTGCCCTGCTGCTCTTCAACCGTTTGCGCAAGAAGATCAGGCTGGATAAGGGCCTGCTGCGCCTGCAGGCGCGGCGAGCAGGGGCGAAAGCGGTTTAGAACTGCCGCCCATACGCTCGCAGCATTACCGGCGCCGATTGAGAAAACGTTCTGCACGCGCCGCAGCTAAGAGCGTGTGCTGTCCACCTTCTGCAGAAGCAGCATGCCGCCATCCGGGCTGATGGAGATAGTTGAGATGCTGGCGGCCTGCCAGTTTACCGCGCCGGTTGCGGCATTCAAAGCATACAGGTCTTCCTGCATACAGGCTTGCGTGCTGGTTTCGGACGTGCAGGCGGTAGCAAGCAGGATATTTTGCTCTTCGCTAATGTCTCCGGTGAAGATGGCCTGCCCTGCTGGCTGAAAACGCCAGAGTATGATGCCCGTTTTGCTGTCGAGGGCCATCAGCATCTCTCCGGCCCCGCTGCTGCCGGTCGCCGCGTAGATTTGTCTGCCGCTGGCGGCGACCTTCAGCGCATGTACGGGGGCCGGGAGCGTTTTTGTCCAGATGGGATTGCGGCTGGCGAGGTTGATGGCCTGAACCTGCGCGTTGCCGTAGAGCAGCAGGATATTGCCGTTAATGCTCAGCCCGCTCGCCGACTGTGACCGGCTGGAGCCTGGAATCGCCGCTGTCCACAGGACGTTGCCGGAGGCGGGATCAATCGCGTAGACGCTCTGGCTGCGGGCAATGAGTAGCAGGCTGTTCGTCTCTACCATTTGTGTTTCTTCCCGCAAGAGCGTGGGCGCGTTGTCGCTGCCGAAAGCCCTGCGCCATGCAATCTGCCCCATCTGCGAATCGATGGCGTAGACGGCTCCCTCAACCTGCCATATGATCTGGCGTCCCTGCAATAACAGCGTGCCGTTATCGCGCGACGTACTGGATGGCTCTGGCGGGCCGGTGACGCGCCAGCTTATCTGCCCGCTCATCTGGTCAACGGCCAGGAGTTGAATGGCTGCGCCGTCGGTTTGCTGGCTGGCGATGTAGATAAAATGACTGTCCGCTCCCAGCACCGCCGCGCTTTGCTGATCGTCGGGGGTGACGACGGCGTTCTGCCAGAGCGGCTGGCCCGTGTTGCGATTGAGCAGGGAGAGGATGAACAGCGAATCCAGCGGCGGTGGATAGGCCGGGTCTGCCGGGGCGAAGGCGGTGGGCAGGGGGATATGACCGCTCAGCGCGAGCAGCAGCGTCCCCGGCTGCGTTGGCACTGCCGGTATGGAGAAGGTGCCTGCGCTGGCGAACGTCTGCCAGCGTGTGGCGCCGTTCGTATCGATGGCCTGCACGCGGCGCATATTCGCTGTCCCGGCCACCGAGAGAAAGCTTAGCTGCCCGCCGGTTGCCAGGGCCTGCGTTGAGGTCGATGCCGCCTGCTGCCAGCGCGTTGCCCCCGTCTGCACATCCACCAGCAAAACGCTGCCCCGCGCCTGATTCAGTTGCGTATAGCTCGTCACGCCGACAAGCGCCACCGCCAGCAGGACCATGACTGCCAGTTTCCACGAGGGACGCTTTGCGCGCGCGGCTTTCCATACATGGAGCAACTGTTTCCGCGCTGTCTGAGGCCGGTATGGTCTGGCGCGTAAGGTGAGGAATGCGAGTACGAGGAGGCCGAACAGGCTCACGAGCGCGGTTGCCAGCCAGAGCAGGCGTAGCGGCGTCATAGTGGCCAGCGCGCTCCCGCTATCTGTCTGGATACTGATAAAGAGCAGCGTGTTGTTGGAGAGCGCGAGCGGCGAGGCGGCGCCGGTGTGCGGAAATGGCGTCTGCCAGCGCGGCTGGCCGCTGTCGGCATCGTAGGCGGCAAGCAAGAGCGCGCCGCTTTCCTGTTGTTGCTCAAGGATAACGAGATGTTGCGCGCTGTATGCCAGGGGCGTGAAGACGCGGCCTGCGTCTGCGCTGAGCAGGTTGGCGGCAAGCTGGCGCGACCAGTGCAGCTTGCCGGTGGCGGCATCGAGCGCGTAGAGCCAGAGTTCCGGCTGTATTTCTGGCGCTTTCCAGGCAATGCCGGTGGCGTAGATCGTCGCCGCCGTCGCGCTGGCCTGATAGAACTGTGTCGGGGTCAGTGACGGGACGCCGCTTGCGGTCATCTTGCCCGCCTGCCCGTAAAATGTCCAGAGCGGCGAGCCATCGCCGGGGTTGAGGGCCAGCAGCCCGTCGGCGCTGGCCGCGATGAGCAGGGGATGCGCGCCGCTACCGGAGAGCAGGAGCGTGCGCGCCGCGTAGGGGGCCGTCCACAGCAGGGCGCCGGTGCTGCTGTTCAGCGCGAAGATGGCATGGTCGCCCGCTACATAGAGCATTGTGCCGTCTGGCAGCAATGGCGGCGCATAATTGAGCGTATCATTCAGGTTCGTCGTCCAGCGCGGCACGCCATGTTGCAGGTCATAGGCGGCGATCTGCCCTGCTGCCGCCGATTTGACGGTGTAGAGCGTTGTGCTATCATATGCCGGGCGGAAAGTATGTTCCCCACGCGCCGGTAGATCGCCTGTCATGCGCCAGAGCAGCTGGCCGCCGGATGTTGTCACTTCCAACCCATGCTCGCTTTCGATAACCAGATTTCCCTGCTCCGTGACGCTCAACGACCCGTGTGCCAGGGGCGCGCTAAACTGCCCTGTTTGTTGCCAGCCATTCTGCTCCAGCTCTACCACCTGTTGAGCAGACGGCTGACTGCCTGCGAGACCGAAAAAGACGCTCGATTGTCCCTCAGCAGGGGCAATGACAGCCTCTCCATTGTACCCGCTGCCATGATCTGCGCGCGTCACGACTGCTCCGCTGGCAGGATTAAGGGTGGAGATATAGAGATGGGGCGCGTTGACATCCTGCCAGAAGAGCAGCGAGCCGGTCAGAAACACTACCAGCAGGGCGAGAGTTGCCAGGATGCGCAATCTGCCTGTCTCTCTCTTCCTTACAGGCCCTTGCCCTAGCGGAGCCGGGACGGGCTGCTCTGCGGATGGTATCGCGGGCGTCTGAGCGGGCTGCGCCTCTGCTACGTCCATTTCCGGCCATGAGAGCGGGAGATCAGAGACCGGCACAGCGGTTATGCGATCGGCTTCATCATCAGCAAGAGGTTTGTTGTCAGCCTCGACCGAGGCTTCAACCTGGTCAATTTCGCCATCGGGGCCTTCGACCTCAACCGGGTCGGCGGCTTCGCTATCAATCGGGTCGGTGATGTCGGCAGGAGCCTCAACATCGGCAGTGGATTCGTTCTCGACGGGGAAAGGCGTATCGACAGGGCTGGCGGCAGGCTCAAGCTCGTCTCCGTCATCGGGCCGGGGCGTGTCGGGTTGAGCGTCGAAGGGCGTGTCGGGCGGCACCTCGCCGACAGGGATGCTATCTTCCTCGTCTTCTGTGCTGGAGGCGTCAATTTCGGGCCGGGGCGTGTCGGGTGGGGGCAGCGTCGCTGTATCGACCGCTATCCCATGTAATTCCTGCTCGACCGGCCCGGCAGGCTCTACAATGTCGGCTGCCGGAGTCTCATGCGTGTCGGGTAATGCCTCTCTGAGCGCGGGTACGGCCTGTTCGCTTTCGCTGATCGCCGCTTCCGTATCATCTGCGGTCGGTGTATCTATGGCAGCCGGTTCTCTGTCGGCGGTTGTCGATACATCAATCTGCTCGACAGAGGTATCGGCTGCTGGCGCATCTGTGGTTGAGTCCGATGCTGCGATCGAGTCTGTAAGGGCGCTGGTTGCCGGAATTGCTAAATCCGGTTCCTGCTCCGCTTCTGATATGAAGTTTGTTCCTGCCTGCTCTCGCTTTTGCCTCTGCTTTTTTCCTTTGTCGCTAGCTTTTCTCCCTGTGCGGTTCGCCGGTCTCACTGCTGGCCGTTTGACCGTATCGTCCGATTCCTCGACTGGCATGATTGCTCTCTTTTCCCTCCTGAGTTAATGCGGGTTAAGTTTATCAAAAAAGTGGGGAAATAGCAAAGGAACTGGCATCGGTGGCGGCCTATATAGTACTATGTAATAAGCAGGGCTATGTATTTGCAGCAGGGGAGAGCCGATGCGCACACTGAATCTACATCAACTGGCCACCTTTCAGGTGGTGGCGAAGCATTGCAGCTATGTTCGTGCGGCTGAGGAGTTGCATTTCAGCCAGCCGGCGATTTCAGCGCAGATCCGCCAGCTTGAGGAGACGCTGGGGGTGAAGCTGTTTGACCAGATCGGACGCAAGACACACCTGACGCAGGCCGGGGAGGAACTCTATCGGTACAGCCAGCGAATTTTCTCAGTGATCGAGGAGATGTGGGAGACGATGGAGGCGCTGCGCAGCCCGTACTACGGGCGGCTGAGCGTGGGCGCGGATACGACGGTCGGCACCTACGTCATCCCCGATCTGCTGGGCAAGTTTCACAAAAGCTACCCGGAGGTGGAAATCACGCTGGAGGTGGTGAACCGTTCCGCGCTGGTCGACGCGCTGTTGAACAACCGCGTTGACCTGGCGGTGATGGGTCGTGTCCCCGACGAAGTTCCCGTGACCATTGAGCCGTTCAAGCCCAACGAACTGGTGCTGATCGCCGCGCCCACGCACAGGCTGGCGGGGCGCGAAAATGTGCCGTTTGAGGAACTGGCGCGCGAGCATTTTCTGCTGCGCGAAATCGGTTCGGGGACGCGGGCTGCCCTGGAAGCCGTCTTTCAGGAGGAGGGCCTGCCGCTGCTGGTGAGCATGCAGGTGGGCAATAACAGCGCCATCAAGCAGGGTGTGGCTGCCGGTCTGGGCATCGCCCTGATCTCGCGCGCCGCCATTGACATGGAACTGGAGACGCATCGCCTGGTCATTCTCGATGTCGAGGGCTTTCCCATCATGCGCCAGTGGCGTATTGTCCACCTCAAAGACAAGCATCTTTCCGCCACTGCCCGTGCCTTCAAAGCCTTCCTGTTGCAACATGCGGACAGGCGCGTGCGCAGGCAGGAAAAGGCGGGCTAAGAAAGGATTATCTGTATGGCTGCGACCTCTGATAGCGAGAAGCAGATGGTGATAGAGGAAGTGCGCCGCTTCGTCGACCGTGAAGTGATCCCCGTCGCGCGCGAGCTTGAACACGATGATATCTACCCCGTCGCGTTGATCGAGAAGCTGAAACGCCTGGGTATCTTCGGCGTTACCATTCCCGAAGAGTACGGCGGGCTGGGCCTCGATTTCGTGACCTATGCCAGCATCATTGAAGAACTCTCGCGCGGCTGGATGAGCCTGAGCGGCATCGTCAACACGCACCTGCTGGTCGCCTATATGATCGCGGCCTATGGCACGCAGGAGCAGCGCGAGCGTTTTCTGCCCGTCATGGCCGAGGGCGACCGGCGCGCCGGCCTCTGTCTCTCAGAAGCCAGCGGGGGCAGCGATGTGCAGGCCATCCAGATGACGGCGATGCGCGAGGGTGACGACTACATCCTCAACGGCTCCAAGCTCTGGGTCACGAACGCCATCAACGGCAGCATCTTTGCCGTGCTGGCGCGTACCGATGTGCAGGCAAAGCCCGCCCATCGCGGCATGAGCATCTTCCTTGTGGAGAAGGAAGCGCCGGGGCTGAGCGCGGGCCGCCGCTTCGAGAAACTGGGCTACAAGGGCGTGGAGACGGCGGAACTGATCTTCGAGGCCGTGCGCGTCCCGGCGGCGAACCTGCTGGGCGGCAGAGAGGGCGAGGGTTTCAAGCATGCCATGAGCGGCCTGGAGGTCGGGCGTATCAATGTGGCGGCCCGCGCTGTTGGCGTGGCGCAGGCTGCCTTCAACGAGGCCATCCGCTACGCGCAGCAGCGTTCCAGCTTTGGCAAACCAATCGCTCAGCACCAGGCCATCCAGATGAAGCTGGCGGATATGGCAACCCACATCGAGGCGGCGCGCCTGCTCGTGCAGAAGGCCGCGCAACAGAAGGATCGCGGCGCGCGCAGCGACCTTGAGACGAGCATGGCAAAGCTCTTTGCTTCCGAAATGTGCCAGCAGGTCACGCTCGAAGCCATGCGCATCCACGGCGGCTTCGGCTACACAAAGGAGTTCAATGTCGAACGCTACTACCGCGACGCCCCGCTCATGCTCGTCGGCGAAGGGACCAGCGAGGTCCAGCGCCTCGTCATCGCCCGCCAGTTGTTGCAGAAGTATGCTATCAAATAATCGTAGGTGGAACGACATCGTTGATGAGGAGGAATAGATGCAATTTGGTCGCTGCTTTGAAGAATTTGAGGTCGGCGCTGTCTACAGACACTGGCCGGGCCGCACCATTAGCGAGTATGACGATACGTTGTTCTGCATGCTTACTATGAATCATCACCCCCTGCACATCGATGCCAGCTACGCGCAGGATACGCAGTTTCACCAGCGCGTCGTCGTTGGCACGCTGGTCTTCAGCATTGTGCTGGGCATGACGGTGGAGGATGTGAGCGGCAAGGCCATTGCCAACCTCGAATTTGAAAACGTCAGGCATCTTGCCCCCACGTTTCATGGCGATACCATTTATGCGGAGACGAAGGTGCTGGAGAAAAAGCTTTCCAGCAGCAAACCAGATCGCGGCGTCGTCACCGTTGAAACCATCGCTTACAACCAGCGCGGCGAAACCGTCCTCTCGTTCAAACGCCGTGTCATGGTTCCCACACGGGAGGCCGACGCCGCGCAACAACGCGCCTGGGAAGAGAAAATGGCAAAGGTCAGGAATAGTGAGAGAGGCAAACGGGCATGAGTATGAATAGCAACAATAGCGGCAATATCATTCCGCCAAAGGCGCAGATGGTGATGGCGCGCGACTTCGTAGTGCGCCGCTCCGAACTGACCGTGCCGGGCCACAGCATGAAGATGATGGCGAAAGCGGCAGCATCCAACGCCGATCAGGTGATGTTCGATCTGGAAGATGCCTGCGCCGTCTCGCAGAAAGTGGAGGCGCGCAAGACCGTCATCGAAGCCTTCAACACGCTCGACTTCAGCGGCAAGATTCGCGCCTTCCGCCCCAACAACATCCGCACCCGTTTCTTCTATCGCGACCTGATCGATGTGATCGAGGCCGCCGGGCACAATATCGACGTGGTGGTGATTCCCAAATGCTACGGACCGGAAGACATCCTCTTTGTAGATCGCCTGCTAACGCAGATCGAGGAGAATATGGGCTTCGAGATCGGGCGCATCAAGCTGGAGGTGCTGATCGAGTCCGCCGACGCGGTGCTGCACGCCGAGCAGATCGCGAAAAGCACGCCTCGCATGGGCGGGCTGATCTTCGGCCTCGTCGATTTCGCAGGCGATATCGGCGCGCAGGAACTGGGCGGCGAGCAATTTTTCTACTACAACTATGCCAAAGCCAAGTGTATCACCGCCGCTCGCGCCGCCGGTATCACCGTTGTCGATGGCGTGACGCTGGCCATTCGCGACAACGAAGCCTGCCGCCGCGACGCGCAGATGGGGGCGCGCATGGGCTTCGACGGCAAATGGGCCATCCATCCTGCGCAGATCGATATTATCAACGAAGCCTACACGCCGACGGCGGAGGAGGTTGCCAGGGCCAGACACATTATCGATGCCTATGAAAATGCCGACATCCAGGGTGGCCTCGGCGCCATCGTCATCGACGACCAGATGATCGATGCCGCAGTCCTGCGTGTCGAGTGGCGCAAACTGGCGATTGCTCGCAAAGCCGGGCTGGCCTGATCTTGCTATCCTACTTGACCCAGATCGGCATTTCGTCATGATCGATGCCAAAATGGTGCGCCACTTCGTGCAGCAGGGTGGCGCGTACCTGCTGTCGAATGCGCTCAGGGTCGCCATGACAGTACGCCTCGATGGGGCGCTGATAGATGGTGATGCGCTCCGGCAGCATCATTCCCTGGTAGCTCTGCGCAGTCAAAGGCGTACCCTCGTAGAGTCCGAGCAGCGTGTAGCCCTCTCTGGTGCCGACCCGTCGCAGCACCTCTCTGCCCGGCTCTTTCTCCACCAGCACCGCCAGGTTTTCCATGCGCTTCCTGAATTCCAGAGGGATGCTATCCAGCGCCTCTTCCACCAGCGCCTTGAAGGTATTCAACCCTTCCCCGTCATCCTCCCTATCTCCATCGTCCTGATCATTGTCCTCTATCTCATCCCCTGCCAGACCCTCGTCGTCCTCATCCTCTTCGTCCCACCCGGTTTCGGTATCATCTTCGTCAACTATCTCGTCATCTTCCACCAGACTGCTTGCAACAATCGTTCCTTCAACAACCCCATCCTCCGTGTCTTCCATCTCCTCTTCATCATCAAACGCGAGATCGTTTTCTTCCTCGTGTTCCTGTGAGGGCCGGTGACCGAGCAGGTAGATGCCGCCAGTACCGAAGGCGATCACGCCCAGCAGAACCAGCATGGAGGAGAAACCGTCCAGCCCGTTGCCGAGAAAAACGCTCAGCAAGATGATGGCGACGAGGAAGCACAGCAGGGCGAAGAAGGTTTGCGCCCCCTGTTCGCCCTTCGCTGTATCCGGTTCGCCGCCTGTAAGATTATTGCGCTGAACCTGCTTCAAGGCTCGCTCTCCTGCTCATAACTGTTCGCTTTTTTGCCGTATTTGCCTGCATTATAGCATACGCGTGTCATGCTGAGCGCAGCGAGGCATCTGTGTGAGCCATACCGCCCGCTTGCTTGATGCAGATGCTTCCCCTTCGCTGCACTCAGGGCGAACGGCTCATTGCCGCTCAGCATGACGCGTTTGGACCAGTTTTTTATGGCAACCTGATTTGATCGACACAAACTGCGAGGTCGATCATTTACTCTCGCGCAGCGTTGTTATGTCCCTCTTCTCCCTGGTTGGCAACTACCTCCTCGTGGACGGCACCCACCAGCAAGGGGCCGGTCGGCGTCACTGATGCTCCGGCTTCCACCGCTGGAAGTCCGCTCGCTCCGGGGGTGGCACGCGCAGGCAAGAATATCAGCGTGAGGATGAAACCGGCCACCGCAATTCCCGCAGCTACCACGAGCGAAACATCCATGCCGTGGACGAAGGCCGTGCGTACCGAGACGAGCAGTGCTGCCGAGCTAAGCTTCTGTGCCACAGCTAATCCCCCGAACAGGCTTGCTTTGACCGCACTCGCGACTGCCGATGGAAGCCCGGCAAGATTCAATTGTCCCTGATAGGCGGCGCTAAGTACGCTTCCCAGAATTGCCGCCCCGAATGGCGCTCCGACTTTCTGAAGAGCCTGCAGCACCGCCGAGCCTACGCCACTGCGCTCCTGCGGGAGTTCAGAGAGCGCCGCAGAGGCCGCTGTAGCCATAGTAAGCCCCATTCCCGCCCCTACCAGGGCCATCCAGACGGCGATAAAGCCCTCGCCGGAGTCGACGCCGGTCGCGGCTCCCAGAAGCATTCCGGCAGCCAGTAGTACGAAACCGAGCGCAACCGTGATCTTCGCCCCCACCACACGCGCAACGCGATCTGCCGGTACGGCGCCCACGACAAGCCCTCCGATCAGCGGCAGGAGTCGTATGCCAGAACCCATAGCATCTGTCCCCATGATGCCCTGGAAGTACTGGGGCATGGTGAAGAGGACGCCGATCATGGAAAGTCCTGCTGTGGCCGCGAGGATGACGCCCCAGGTGAAAGAGGCCGAGCGGAAGAGCGCGAGGTCCACCAGCGGCTGACCGCCAGGACGGCGACTGAGCCAGCCCTCCCAGAAGAAGAAACCCGCCAGCACTATAACACCCGCGACCATCGGCACCAGGGCTGTAGCATCCTCCCAGCCGTTCTGACCCGCCTCGATCAACCCATACGTGACGCCAACGAGTCCGGCGGTCGAGGTGATGATGCCAATCGGGTCCAGCCGGGGGCGCATGGGAGCGCGCGACTCAGGGACGAGGGCGAGGGCAATGACCAGTCCCAGCAGGGCAACCGGAACGTTCATCAGGAACACCCAGCCCCACCAGTAGTTCGTCAACAGCCAGCCGCCCAGGATCGGGCCGATGGGCAGCGACAGGAAGTTGGCGGCTGCCCAGATGCCAACTGCCCTGGGTCGCTCCTCTTCGGTGAAGAGTACGGTCAACGCGGAGAGGGCCATCACGACGATGCCTGCCCCGGCCAGTCCGAGGACAAGCCGCGCCGCGATGAATGCGCCTGCCGATGGCGCGTAGGCGCAGGCAGCCGAACCTACAGCAAACAATGCAAGGGCGGTGAGCATCACCTTTTTGCGTCCGTAGCGGTCTCCGAGCAGCCCGGCTGGCAGCATCGCCGCCGCGAGTACCAGCAGGTAGCCGGAGGTGAACCATTGCAGGTCAGACTCCGAGGCATGCAGCGCCCCGGCCAGTGTGGGCAGCGCCACACTGAGAATCGTGCCGTCCAGTCCGACGGCCAGGACAGCCAGTGTCAGCGCGCCCAGCGCCCACCAGCGGCGGTTTCCGAGATTCGTCATGATGACCATCTCCTTTCAAACTAACTGTTTGTTTTATTAACTAACTATTTAGTTGTATTGCGGCAAAGCCAACCCCTCTTATGGGATCTTGTACAGGTCAATCTACAGGCTCAGATCTCGTTGTCCTCTGGATCGACCATCATCCCATGAACGATAAAATCAACAAGGTACTTCCGCGCGCGTGTGATCGCTGGCGCAGAGGACAGATCTTCATTCGCGAACATCTGATAGAGAGGAATGGAGGCGAGGTAGGACCAGCACATCTCCTCTGCCATAACAGTCTGGATGAAGGGATCGAAATCCGATCGCAGTAAGCCTGCGCTGCGGGCTTTAGAAAAAAGTGTTCTGATCCGGTCAACATCCCCTGTATCAAGTTGTGACATGATTTTTGTGTAAGTTTGCCATCCCTCGGCCTGCTCCCAGAGAATAATGCGCAACACATGCGGATGTTTGAGCATGGCATCAAACAGCACTCCAATCACCGTTTCGAGCAAGGCCCTGAAGCGGCGCGGGTCGGTGGCAGCATCCTCGTCTTCAAGGAAAGGAGCCAGGACACGCCCCGAAAGCGCGTTCAACTCCCTGTCAATCCGCCGGTTCACCTCTGTATACAGTCCGAGCTTATCGCCAAAGTATTGAAAGATCAGGCTCTTGTTGTAGCCCGACTTTGCCGCGATGGCATCGACCCGCGCGCCATCGAACCCGTGTTCTGCGAAGACTTCTTCCGCAGCGTTCAGTATTGCCTCCCGTGCCCCCTCCGCGTTATGCGCTCGCCCTCTTCGACTCCTGAGCGGCGGCAAGGGCGGCACTGGACGTTCGCCTGCAACCCCGGTATCCTGGACAAGTCCTCGTTGATCGCCAGGCTCTCCAGCTTCAGACATTCTCTCCTCATCTCCTTTGCTAACTAACCATATGGTTAACTAACTATCTGGTTAGATTATAACCGCTATTGAAAAGAATATCAAGGGGAAAAGCAGGTAATTCTGGGATAGTGCGCAAAAGGGGTGATGTTTCTGTGGCATGATGTGAGATTTCGTCTCTCACTGGTACATCACCATCAGCGGTGGCGGGTTGAGTGCCAGCACATCCTGCGGCGACATCAGGGGCTTATCCAGCCTGTAGAAGAGCTTCATGCCCGGATATTCGATGAGTTGCTGGTGATCGAACACCTCGTAATCGCCGATCTTTGATCCCGGCGGTCCGAAGCCGTCGACGCAGGTTACGACCTCGACGCCGGGCTGCAGTTTGATCTTTTGCCAGTCGGGCAGCATCGATTCGAGAAACTGGTGGATGATCAGGATTTTGGGCGGCAGGTGGTAGGTGGTGACGAGGTTGGAAAGCTGGTCGATGGCCCAGTTGATCTCGGAGGCGTACATGCGTCCGAACTCGACGGAGGGAACGTCGCCGGGGGCCATGTCAAATTCCGGGTCGAGCGAGAGGTCAACCCCTGGCTGTTCCAGGTAGGACCAGACATGCTGAACCTCTTTCTGCACCGTGCTGTGTCCTATCTGCATATCAAAGAAAAATAGCGCGTGGTTCTCGTTTGCCAGCGTCACGTAGTGCTGGATGGAGGCATCCGGCATGCGATAGACCCACGTGCCATCGGCCATCGGCACGGGCTGCGCGATGGGCGAGACATAATCCAGCGCCGGTACGACCGGGTGCGTGGGGTCGAGGCTGGCATACACCTGCGCCTGCTCCTGCAGGTGAGCGATCAGGTTGGCATCCGAGTATTGCCCGATTGGTCCCATTACCGGCGAAAGGGGATTGCCGTAGAAAATAACCAGCCGGTGTTGCGGCAGACTCACCTGCCACATCCAGCTATCCAGCCCTTCTAGCTGGTGCAACTGCGTAATATTCTCACGCCAGTTCGTCCCCGCCGCCGTATTTGTCGGCGTTGCCGTTGCCCTGTATGTCCCCATTGTCGGCGTTTTTCCATGCGCGGTCGGTGTCGCGCTTTTCGAGTCGGCCTGCGTCTGTTCTGGCTGCGCTGCCAGCAGTTTGTAAGCGAGCAGCAGCAGAAGCATAGTAACGAGAACACAGGAAAACAACACGACATAGCGGCTGGCCTGTCTTTTCTTCGTCCCATTCCGACGTTTAGCCCCCATGCCCATCTCTCTTTCTATCTCAGGGAAAGTACATACCTTACAACTAGAAAAACGTGGAGAACGCTGTCTTTATCTCGCACGATCTAAATATACCAGTGAACGCGCGCGCTGACTATGGTCTACATCAAGTAGGCTATGCCATACTTCCTACATGCATAGCCTGCGTCAGGTTAAGGAAATCTATAACTGCTGTGGTGGTCTCTTTCGGGTCAACTCTATAGCCCGTTGTTGCGCCTCTGCAAGGGGAGGTACATGCCATTCTGCACGCTCGGCGTCCGTCGTGGTGGTATCGACAGGCCACAGTTTCCAGCAGGGGCCGTCAGCAATGTATTGCGTCCCGTACTTTTGCGGCTTTCCCTGTCGCATCAGCCAGCGATCATAGCCCATTTCTGCTGCCCGCTTTGCCAGTTCATAGGCGCGCCATGCATATTCAACTGTTCCTCCATGCTGGAAAACCATTGCCGCGTGATAGTAATCTTCAGGAGTCTGTAACTCCCCTGCATCTATCAATTCCTCCACACGCCTGCGCCGGGCAGAGTCGCGCTTTCCCAGATCAGCAGGCAAGGAAAATTGCCTGTCTGCCTGATCCTGCTCATAGAGTGTTTGTAGCTCGCTGTTCATCCTTCATCAACCTTTGCTCGGCATAACTCATCCAATACTATCATCATTCATATCACTCCTCTTCCAGTTTTGCAAGGTATCAAGCAGAGAGAGTACTAACCAGCTGAAACGCCACAGATGAGCCATGCGTGCTATTCAGGGATAGACTGGACAGGAAATGAAGGAGCAACAGATGGACAATATAAATACACAGGCTTTACGTGCCATAAATGAACGCCTGAACGCGCAATTGCAGCATGTTGTCGCAGGTCTCACGGATGAGCAGTTGCGCTATCGCGCGCCCGCTATTGATGAGCGTTCTCTGGAAGAGGTGGCTTTGCATGCCTGTGAAAGCCTGCTTGGTTTTGCTGCCACCGTCAGCGGCAGGCCCTGGCCTGATGCGGTGGTTGTGCCGGAGAAAGCTGCCGACCTCGTTCCGCAACTGAACGAAATATGCCTGATGGTCGATGAAATTCTCGCCATGCTGCCAGATGGCGCGCTTGAGCAGGAGTACATTCTGCCCTGGGGCCAGCAGATTAAGGGGCTTGATGCTCTTGCCGACGGGCTGGCGCATGGCCTTGTGCATGCAGGGAATATTATGGGCATTCGCGCCATTGGTGGCTTTCCTGTGCCGCCGGAGGAATACTGATGTATCCGAAATAATTGTCGCTAACATTTTGTTAGTAAGATCAAAAGGTGATACACTTGTATAGAAAAGACAGGTTGTGGGCGTGCTTATTTTGTGAAGTGGTATCACAGAAGCGAGATTTTTGAGCTATTTGCTGGCAAAGAGGTCGGCAAGAAAGGAAACAGCAATGGCGATAGAGCTGGGTGGATTGCACCATGTGACGGCTGTCACCAGCAATCCTTCGGAGAATGTCGCGTTTTATACTGAGGTGCTGGGTATGCGCCTCGTCAAAAAGACGGTCAACCAGGATGATGTCAGCGCCTATCATCTCTTCTATGGAGATGAGCGGGGCAACGCGGGAACCGAGATGACGTTTTTCGACTGGGCCAACATCGGCCAGCACGTGCCGGGGGCGGGCATGATCTCCGGCACTGCGTTTCGCGTGCCGGGCCGCGAGGCGCTCGACTGGTGGGTGCAGCGTTTCAACGAATACGGGGTGGCGCACAGCGGCATCGTAGAGCGCACGGGCCGCGCGGTGCTGGCCTTTACCGACCCTGAAGGGCAGCGGCTCGAACTTGTGGATGACACGCTGGCGGCAGGGCTTTCCGGCGTCAACCCCGGCCATCCCTGGGCAAAAAGCCCCGTGCCTGCTGAAGTGGCTATTCGCGGCCTGGAAGGCGTGACCCTGACGGTGCGCAGCTTGCAGCCAACGGCGGCAGTGCTGACAGAAGTGCTGGGTTTCAGAAAGGTGGCCGAATACGTCGAAAAAGGCAGCCAGGCGGCGCTGTTTGAGGTTGGCCCCGGTGGGCCGGGCGCGGAGGTGCGACTGATAGCGCGACCGGATTTGCCGCGTCGCATGCGCGTTGGCGCGGGCGGCGTTCACCACGTGGCCTTCCGCACGCCCGACGAGGAGCAGCACCGTGCATGGCGCGAGCGGCTGGTCGAAGCCGGGCTGGCTGCGACACCCGTTATTGACCGCTACTACTTCCGCTCCGTCTACTTCCGCGAGCCGGGCGGCGTCCTCTTCGAGATCGCTACCGAAGGCCCGGGCTTCACCACCGACGAAGATTTTGAGCATCTTGGCGAGAGCCTGTCGCTACCGCCATTCCTGGCGCCATATCGCCAGGAGATCGAAGCTGGCCTCAAGCCCATCGACCCCGTCAGTCCCGTTCGGGGGAGTTCTTATAGCCATTAACCAGCCATCCCGCAGGGCCAGCCGGGGCAGGCTCAGTCAGGGCGATCGCCCGCGTCGTTGTCGATCATCTGGATGGCGGGGGCGATATCCGATTGCGGGTAGCCCCGTTTGAGCAGCAGGTAGCTATCGCCCATATCCAGAATGCCATAATTGCCCTGCTGTAGGATGTTTTTTACCGAGGCGGTGTAGTCCTGATAACCCTTGAAAGGGTAGGTGTAGGCGCTGGCATCCAGAAAGATGTAATCGGCATGACCGACGCCATAGGGAAAGAGATAGATAGACTGGCGCTCGCTCAGATGCGGCACCAGCGTTGTCTGGGCCGAAACGGAGGCATCAGGTGGAATTTCCTTCAGGAAGCGGGCAGCCAGCTTATCATGCTGCGTCACCTGAGGCTTGACGAAGCCGTGCGCGTAAGGCATCACGCTGTAGACATTGTACTGGACCGTGCTGTTGAAGAGGCGCACGAGCATGTAGCACAGGAGCAGTGTAAGCAGGCTGATCTGAGTCAGTTGTGAAAGCGAGGGCCAGTGCATTCGGACAGGCATTCTTAATGCCGCGTACCCAGGCCAGCCGCAAGAGGTGGCCCTACGATCCACGGTGCGCCCATGTGATTCGCCTATCGTAGGGCCACCTCTTGCGGCTGGCCTGGCCCGTTGGTTTGCGCTCTCCCGGCTCTTCCCGGAACCGGCCCTCTGGCTCAAACGTGCCATCAGCCAGCGCACTATCCAGAGCAGCAGGACTATAGCCTCGATGCTGGAAAAAATCAGGATCGGGATGATCTCGGCGTTGTACTGGAAATCGCCGCTATACATGTTCGGTGTGGAACTGAGCAGGTTCAGCGCGAGCGTCGGACTGGCGAGAATCAGCACCCAGGGGGCCAGCAGCGGTAAGTAACCGGCAGGGGCCAGCAGGTCGCGCAGGTAATGCATATGCGCCGCTTCCAGTAGGTGTTGCTGTACCATCTGTACGGGGTGTGTCAGAATGGTGAGCGCGACCTGGACGGGGCTGTTGCCGAGATAGGCGAAGCGAGGGGCGAGCAGCGAATGCCCGATGGGGCTGGCATAGTGAACCACGATTAAACCCATTACCGTCCAGCCAATAGCCAGGCCGGCCAGTCCTGTTCCCGGTCGCCAGCGTCCCTGCAAAAGCAGTGTCCACAGGCCGAGCATGAAGACAACCCCGGCAATCTCTTCCTTGCAGGCCAGGCACAACACCACAAAAACCAGCGACCACCCTGTCTTGCGCACGTATAGAAAATAGAGGGCAAAGAGCAGCAAGGCGATGGTCAGCGTCTCGGCATGAAAATCGAAATTGACGGCGTACTGCCCGGCGGGATAGAGCAGGTAGAGCAGGGCGAAAGGTACGGCGGCCCAGGCGTTGCGCAGACGCAGGCGCGCCAGCCAGAAGGCAGGAAACGCCCCGCTTGCCACCACCAGCACCTGAAAGATCATCAAGGTTTCGGGGTCGGGCCAGAGCAGGTAGAGCAGGGAGATGGGGAAAAGTATTGGCTCAAAATGGATGGCAAAGCGGGTAATGCCGTTCAGTCCGTAGCAGTTAGTATCGGTAAGCGAATTGCAGATCGTCTGATACAGCATCGACCCGTGCAGCAGGTTCCAGATGGCCTGATCCATGATACCCAGATCTTCGCCATTCGTCAGAAATGCCTGATGCTTCGTCGTCAGAAAAATACAGAAGTAGATGCTGTAGGCCAGAGCAGCCACTGCCACCAGCCCCATCGCTATCCAGAAGTCGCGAGTTTTTGCCATTGGCTCAGGTGGCGCGTACACTCCTCTCTTCCACCTGGCATATCCGCGTTGCCATGCCAGGTGCAGCAGCTTTACAAATTTTTGCATACGGTTCCAATTCCCCTGTGAAACTGAGTATAGTTGTGCTACGCTCAAAAGCAATAATTGCTTATCTATCTTAACGAACGTTATGTAAAAACAATAGCGTATTAGTACTTATCCTGGTGAGCTTTGACAAACAAAAGCGATTTCCAGGCTGATGCTGTCAAAGAGTGTTCGAGTTATGAGCGGATGCCAGGCCAGATAATTGGAGACAAGGAATCAGGCGGGAGCGTCAGGAGAAGACGGCCTGGCTAAGGCAGGCAGCAGACTCTCCCGCGGGGCAGCACCAGGCAGCGGGAAAAACCCTGACAGATGCGGCGAAAGCAGCAAGCTGGAAAGCCCAGAAAACCGTTACCCGGTTGCTTCGCCGCTTTCAAGAACGAGGTCTTGCGGCTCTCGATGACCTTCCTCGTAGTGGCCATCCCCGCAGTTATGGCTCTACTGAGCGAGTACGTATTCTGCAAGAACTCCGTCGCCAGCCCGTGCGCAAAGAAGATGGCACCGCGACGTGGTCACTTACGACGTTACGCTCTGCCTTGCGTGAAGCACCCGATGGCTTGCCGCCGGTGAGTACATTTACCCCGATGCCACCTGGCCTCAACCCGCTGTCGGCTGGCTGCGCTCGTTAGGCGGCAAGTTGGGTCTGGCCACCGACCGCGATGGCCTCTATCTGCTCTTAGCCGGTATCAGCTTTGTCTTTACCACTGCTGCTACCCTCTCCTTTGCCTGCACTCATCCCTTCCCTTTCTCTTCTTTCACTTATGGGTAATCGCCAGTTGGGCCACCATTGCGTCCCAGGAAAAGAAGACCTTCTGCGGCACCGGCTGTGCTCAGCCCATAGACAAAGTGAGCAGCGAAGCCGCGCAGATGCGTCACGAGCGGATAGGCGCTATCGGGCGCACTAAAACCAAGCAGAGGTGTCAGTCCTTCATCAACGACCAGGGACAGAAATGCCGCCATGAGAAGTCCAGCGGCAGGTGAAGAGAGCGAGGTAAACTGACGCAACAGGGTGTACATGACGCCCCCACTCATTCCCAGTCCATAGTGGAAAACCAGTCCTAACTGCTTCACCCGTTTGGCAGAGAGATGAAGCCCTACCCACTGTGTGGTCTTGCGAGCCGCAACGTCGTAGGGTGGCCCGGGCCGTACCCGGTCCTCCTGCTCACGATCTTTCTGCGGCTCCATCTCGTACAGCTTCATCGAAACTGGTGCCATCACTTTGGTTCCGACATAGCCGCTTATCATTCCTCTTCCGACATTGGCAATGGTTCGTTTGATCTGCATAAAAGTTCCTTTCCATTTGAAGAAAACCTGCTTCTGTCTGCCATTCAGCGTTCATCAGAGCATAGAGCTTACATCCGAAGAACTGGTAGGATAAGCGTAGACCATCTGCTTGAGCGAGCTTGCAGGCAAGTTCATGCGTGTCGCCAGCGCGAAGAGGTTAATAACCTCCCCAGCGTGCAGACCCAGCAAGTGCGCCCCCAGAATCCGCCCGGTTTTCTCCTCGACCAGCACCTTGAAGCCGGTATGCGAGAGGGCCACGCGCCGCGAGGAGTACCAGTCCGATGTGTTCTCATAGTGCGTGACGAAATGTAAGCCCTGTACCCGTGCTGTCTCCTCCAGGAGACCGACGCGAGCCAGGGGCGGAATCGTGAAAACGACGCTCGGGATGCCTGTATAGTCCGGCCTGTCATGATTGCCTTGCAGCAGGTTTTTTGCCACGATCTCCCCCTGCATCCCTGCCACGGGCGTCAGGGGAAAGCCCCCACTGGCCACCGCGTCTCCTGCGGCATAGATGGCCGGGTTGGTCACGCTTTGCAGGTAGGCATTGACGGAGATGCCGTGCTTCTGACGTGCCACGCCCGCCACCTCTAGATCCAGGTCGTCGATGTCCGGCACACGCCCGGCGGCATGCACGACCAGATCCGCCTCGATGGTGCTCTCCTGCTCCCCCTTGCGTGCATGCACCAGCAGGTGGTCGCCCTGTCGCTCGATGGCAGTAACTGTCGTGTTCGTCTGCACCTCGACGCCCAGCTCGCGGGTTGTCTGAACGAGGAGAGCGACCAGATCAGGATCGAACTGTTCGAGGGGACGGCTGCCCCGCTGAAGGACATGGACATGCGCTCCGGCGCGGGCGGCGAGATGGGTGAACTCAAAAGCGATATAGCCGCCACCGACGAAGACGATGTGCGGCGGCAGTTCTTCCAGGTCCAGAAACTGCGTACTCGTCGTCAGCAGTTCCTCTCCTGGTATGCCCAGCGTGGCTGGACGCGCCCCGGTGGCGATGACAACATGGCGAGCTTGCAGGATTTCTTCACCGACCTGGACGCTGCTGCGACCCACGAAGCGGGCCTGCCCGTGCCACATGCGAATCCCCGCCTGGGCGAAGCTGTGTTCGGTCTGCTCTGGCACCGGGTCGGTGAAGGTGCCTTTGAAGCGTATCATCTCCGGCCAGGTGATGGAGAGAGCCGGCGCCGAGACTCCCTTGCCCTGCATGCGCCGGCTCCAGGCCACCAGGTCAGCCACCCCGACCAGGACCTTCTTGGGGTCGCAGCCACGCAGCGCACAGGTTCCCCCGAACGGCAGGCAATCCACGACGCCCACGCTCCATCCCGCCGCACGACAGGGATAGGCAACGCTCTGGGCGGCTGTACCCGTTCCCAGCACCACGAGATCCAGCATCGTTGTCATAAGCACCTCTCTCTGCTGCTCAGCAGGTCGCTGGTAAGATAGGGGGTCTCGGCCAGCCCGGTAATGTCTGGAAGAAACGGTGAGGAGCCGGTAGCAATGAGTATCTGCTCACCTCTCAAGTGGTGCAGGGAGCCATCACTGGCCCGGACTTCAATCGTATGGGGATCCACCAGTGTGGCATGACCATACACCACACGCGGGCCAGGCATGCCATCGCGGGCCAGCAGGCTGGCGTAGTGCTGCTGGCGGTACGTGCGGATCAATTCGTCCTTCTGCTCGATCAGTTCCGGCATATTGAAGGTCATGGGCGCGGACTGTAAGCCGGGATAGCGCGGGTGGGATGAGTCATAGACGAGCTGAGCGGCCCCGATCAGGTTCTTGGAGGGAACGCAGCCCCGATTGAGGCAGGTTCCTCCCAGCGTTCGATCTTCGGTCATCACCACGCTCTTGCCCAGTTCTGTGGCGCGCACAGCGGCGGCAAAGGCCGTCGAGCCGCTGCCCAGAATCACCAGGTCGGAATGGTCGCCCCATTGCTGACCTTCCTGCCCCGGTGCTGTTTGCGCCAGGTTCTTCTGACGAGGGATATTTCCCATCGGTGTTCTCCTTCTCACATATCATTTCACCTCTGCTTTGCAAGCGGTTCATCCCATTGTTGCTCGGCAGCTTCGGTGCTTCACCAGAGGAAGGTCTCACTCCTTCCGGGAGACCCTCAGGACAGAGCATAAATATCCTCAATGCTGTTGCCTTCCATCTGTTCGAGCGGCTTCTGGCTCTGCAATATATCCACATATACGGATATATTGAATCTACCAGAATACGCCCTCACAGATCAAGACCCATTGAGAAGAAGATTCTTTTTGAGTGTGAAGCGGGGCATAGCCTGGCACGTGTCGCAGGATCATCTGCGTGTCTGCTCATGCTCTGCCTCCTACCACAGCCCGGCACGCAACTGATAGACCACGATGTAGAGGCCGGCGGCGATCAAGAGCAGCGAGGAAAGCGGCAGCATCCAACGCAAGAGGGGAAAGATGGCGGAACGCAGTAAGTCGGACAGTTCGGTCGCGGCCAGGGTCACGGCTAACAGCACCAGGGTCATGCCCGCCGCGTAGCTCAAGAGTACCAGCGCCGCGCTCCCCACGCCGCCTGCAGTGATTGTCGTCCCAACCACGAGCAACAAGACAGGCAGCGTACACCCCAGCGAGGAGAGGCCATATCCTAACCCGAAGATCCACGCGGCACGCAGCGCATGCGGCGGTGTCTCGGATGAGGCGCATCCGCCGGGCCTCGATGTACTCAGCTTCGCCGACACCGACCCAGGCCCCGGGATCTCCGGCACCCGTCCGGTGAACAGCGTCCAGCCCCCCAGAAGGACTAACCCTACGCCAACGAGGATAGCGAACCAGGGGAACAGATGCACCAGCAGGCGCCCACCGAGCGCGAGTACGCCCCCTGCGACGAGGAAGACCAGCAGAAAACCCGCCGCCAGCGGGAGTCCCAGCAAGCCTCCGCGCAACAGGTGCTGCCAGCCGGACGGAGGCTTTTCGGCGGAGGCGGCCACCTGCTGCTTAACTGCGTAGGAGACGTAGGCCGGCAGCAAGGCGAAGCCGCAGGGGTTGAGTGTGGACAGCACGCCCGCGCCAAACGCCAGGCTCAGCGGCACGCCGGTGGGTTCAGAAACGCCCACCAGGGCGTGGTCAGCCAGCACGCCCATCACGATCGTACTCAGACTCACGCCAGGTTCTTCACGATCTGTGCCAACTGATCGGGCGGGACAGCTCCATCGCTGCGGTAAGCCACCTGCCCGTGTGTATCGATGACTACCGTAGTCTCCAGGGTCTGCACGTTGTAGGCGCTGGCAATCGCGTCGCCGGTATCAATGCCCCATTGCATGGGAGCCGAGGCCGGGATGCCGTCCGACTGGACGAAGGTTTCGAGGTCGGCGGGGCGGTCACCCGGGTTCACATCAATCGCCAGCACCTCGGCCCCCTCTGTTCTGATGGACTGAGCTGCCTGTGCCAGGTTGCGGCTGCCCTGCGCGCAGGTAGCGCAGGTGGGCGACATAAAATACAGCACTACCACATGTCCCTGTTGTGAGGCGAGGTGGAATGTCGTTCCAGAAAGCAGGGGCAGGGTGAAGTCAGGCGCGCTTTGCGCTTGTCCTGTCGAAGGGCCAGCGGTCGTAGCTGCCGTACTACTCGAAGGGGTACTGAGGCTCGCGGCCCGTACCACGGCAATGATCCCCGTCAGGAGTGCGAGTGTCACAGCCAGTACGGCAATGCGCGCGAACAGTCTGCGGCGCCGAAAACGCCGTGCGGAGCGCGACGCGCCCGGCTTTCGCGGTTGCGCAGACGTTGCTCCTCCCGTCGCGCGAGGTCGTTTGCGCAATGCCGATGGTAATGAATGGGCCATAGGGGTCTCCTTTCTTTCTTCGCGGCCAGCAGCGAGATGCCCCGATCAAGTACCGAGGGAAGTGCTGATCGCTCACACGCGCTGTGTCTTGCTCTTTCCCTCTCTGCCAGGGATACCGCGCCAGGCGCACGCTCATCTTTCCTCCTGAAGCCGCTGCATAGTCAACCGGGCGAGCGTTCGCCCGAGGGTGAAAGCCTCCTCGATGGGAAGCAG